>Ga0075352_1000048_pt1 | contig 15747 bp, 15 predicted proteins | sample Sandmound_TuleA__FD_120092 | JGI IMG/M metagenome (GOLD analysis project Ga0075352, IMG submission 120092) | Natural and restored wetland microbial communities from the San Francisco Bay, California, USA, that impact long-term carbon... | ecosystem: Environmental > Terrestrial > Soil > Wetlands ...
CTCGATGTCGAAGATCACCGGGATCTTCACGCCGGTCGCGCGCTCGATCTCCTCGTCGCAGTCGTAGAAGGCCTTGCCGAGCCGCCGGGCAAGGCGCCGGCCGACCGAGGTCTTGCCCGCGCCCATGAGACCCACCAGGAAAATATTGCCGGGAACGCGTCCGTGCCGCTCCGCCGCTTTCTGTCCGCTGCCCATGGAGCCGATTCTAGCGGAACGCAGGCGCGGCCGCCCGGCGCGCGCCGCGGGGGCATCACCGCGACAAAAAAGGCGGCCTACTGGCCGCCTTTTCCTTGTGCGCCAGCGCGCCCGGCTATTGCCGCAGCGTCAGGCCGTCCTTCAGGATGCGCGGGGTGATGAAGATCAGGAGCTCGCTGCGGTCGTCTTGCCGCAGGTTCTGCTTGAAGAGGAAGCCCAGGAACGGCAGATCGCCCAGCACCGGGACCTTGTTGGTCTGGTTGATTTCCGTCTGCTGGTAGATGCCCCCGATCACCACGGTGCCGCCGTTCTCCACCAGCACCTCCGTCACGATCTGCTTGGTGTCGATCGAGGGCCCCGCGAGGGTGTTCTGGCCCACGCTGTCCTTGTGGATGTTTAGATTCATGATCACGTTGTCATCGGGCGTGACCTGGGGCTTGACCTTGAGCGAGAGCGTTGCCTTCTTGAACGAAACGCTCGTCGCGCCGCTCGACGTCGCCTGCTGGTACGGGATCTCCGTGCCCTGCTCGATGGTCGCTTCCACCTGGTCGGCGGTGATGACGCGCGGGCTCGAGACGATCTTGCCCTTGCCGTCCGCCTGCAGCGCGGTCAGCTCGAGGTTGACGAATTTCGCGGAGCTTTCCCGGAATAGCACCATCGAGAACGCGCCCGGGTTGGCCCCGGCGAGCCCCGGTGCCGGCAGGTTGACAGACAGCGAATCATTGAACGGCGGCGCGGTGGCGACCTGGCCGGTATGAAAGCCGGTGTCGGAGATCTGGCCGCCTATCAACGAGCGCACGTTGACGCCGTTCTGGGTTCCGGCAAGGAAGCCCTGACCCGTCATGTCGTGATAGCCGAGCCTCACGCCGAGATTGCGGCCGAAGGTGTCGCTTGCCTCCACGATGCGCGACTCGATCATCACCTGGCGCACCGGAACATCGATTCTGCGGATGAGCTTGCGCACTTCCTCGAGCCGGGTCGGCGTGTCCATCACGAAGATCGTGTTGGTGCGCGGATCGACCACGGCGCTGCCGCGCTTGGACAGCACCCGCTGCTGCGGATCGGCCAGCAGCTTCTGCAGGTCCGCCCCCTTCTGGTAATTCAGCTGGAAGGCCTCGGTGCGCGTGGGCTCAAGGTCGACGATCTGCTGCTGCGCCTCGAGCGCGAGCTTCTCGCGCGTGGCGAGCTCGTCGCGCGGCGCGATCCATACCACGTTGCCGGTCTTGCGCATGTCCAGGCCCTTCGCCTGCAGGATGATGTCGAGCGCCTGGTCCCACGGCACGTCTTTCAGACGCAGTGTCAGGTTGCCGCCCACCGTGTCGCTGGTGATGATGTTCAATCCGGTGAAGTCCGCGATCACCTGCAGCACCGCGCGCACTTCAACGTTCTGGAAATTGAGCGAGAGCTTCTCTCCGGTGTAGCCGCCCCCGCGCGCGATGCGGCCCGTGTCCTCCGGCTGCGTCTTCACTTCCACGATGAAACGGGTGTCGGTCTGGTAGGCGGTGTGTTCCCAGGTGCCACGCGGCTCGATCACGAGCCGGGTGTTGCCCCCCTGCGGGAAAGCGTCGATGGTCTGCACCAGCGTGCCGAAGTCGGAGACGTCGAGACGCCGCTGCAGGTTTCTGGGCAGCGCGGTGTTGACGAAGTCGACGACGATGGTCTTTCCCTGGAGCTTGAGATCGATGCCGACGGAGCTGTCAGAGAGATCGACCACAACCCGCCCCTCGCCGGCGTTTCCGCGCCGGAAGTCGACGTCACGCAGGGCATGGCGCTGGTCCCCGGGCCGCACCTCGGCAAAATGGGTGGTCGCGCCCGCGGGACTCGCCGCGGCAGCGACACTCTGCAGGGTGATCAGCAGCGCCCGCCCCTCGATCTGCGTGTCGTAGCCCGTGGAGCGGGCGAGGTTCAGCACCAGGCGCGTGCGGTCGCCCGCCTGCACCACGTTGAAGCTGCGCAGGTCCCCTTCCGCCACTTCCTGGGTGCTGCGGCCGAGCGCGCTGGTCGTGTTGGGAAAATCGAACGCGATGCGCGGCGGATTGCTGACGGTGAATCCCGCGGGCGGGCTCGCCGGCGGCTGCTTCATCGTCACGCGGACCATCACCCTGCCGCCCGTCGCGGGCGAAACGTTGATCGACTCGATGCTGTTCGCCTGCGCGCGCGCGGCGAGGCTCGCGCACGCGAGGGCAAGTGCCAGCGCTCCCTGGAAGGCCCACGTACGGAACAACGCGTTGAGCTTCATTTTCTTGCCTCCTGTTCGTCCTGCAGCAGCAGCATGCGTTCTTCTTCCTTCCAGTCGTTGCCGCTGTCCTGGATCAACTCCTTCAGCTTCACCGCGGACTCGGTGATGTCGATGACGCGGCCGAAGTTCTGCCCCATGAAGTCACCCATCTTCACCCGGTATAGGTTGTTGTCCGGCGTCTTGATGAGTGCAAAGAACTCCTTCTTCTGAGAGAGCGATCCCACCATCTTCAGGTTTTCGAGCGGAAACGCCTCGAGCGGCCCCTTGCGGCGGTTGGGATCCGGCAGCCGGGGGTCGGACTTCGCCGACCGGGCCGGCTCGATCTTGCGCGGCACGAACGGATCGAGGAGATCGAACGCCGCGTACTCGAACGGCTCGTAGGGCTTTACTTCCGGCAGCGGGGGAATGCGCCCGCGCGGCATGTTGTCCGAGTCCCGGACGAACTGCCGCAGATCCGAATGCTGCTCCGCTCCGCACGAGACGAGCGTGAGGCAGGCGAGCGCCGCGAAGAGGACAGGGTGCTTCATCACTTCTTGCCGCCCTTCTTGGCCGCGGCCGCGCGCCTCTGCGCCGCAAGCTCCTCGTCGTCGAGATAGCGGAAAGTCTTGGCGAGCGCGTCCATCACCAGACCGCCGCTTTTGCCGGCGGAAGCGAGCGAGATATTCTCGAGCGTGACGATGCGCGAGAGCTTGCCGATGTCGCTCGCGAACGCCCCGATGTCATGGTAGTTGCCGGTAACCTTGATCGAGATGGGCAGTTCCGCGTAGAAGTCGCGCCGCGTCTCCTGAGTGGCGGGCTTGAACAGCTCGAACTGAAGGCCACGACCCAGGCCGGCCTGGTTGATGTCGGTCAGCAGCGCGTCCATTTCGGATCTGCCCGGCAGCTGCTTCAGCAGCGCTCCGAACTGTTTTTCGATGTCTTCGAGCTGTTTCTGATAGGCCGGCAGGTTAATGGCTTCGCTCTTCTTGGTGAGAAACGTCTTGCGCAGCCCCTCTTCCTTCACCTTTTCCTGGTTGATGCCCTCAATCTGGTGCTGCCAGTCGAACCACCAGCTCGCCAGCACAATCAGGACGAACGTGATGAATAGCACTCCCAGCTTGGGCAGGATGGGCCAGCTGCCGATCTTCTTCGGATCGAGCCGCTTGAGGTCATTCAACGTCATGGCCATGAGGCATCATCCCTTTGCCGCCGGCTTCGGCGCCGCCTTCTTGGCGGCCTCCTCGGCCTTGGCGCGCGTGATGTTGATGTTCATGATGAATTCGTTGAAGCGCTGCCGGCCCTGCTGCACGGCCTTGATCTCGATCAGCCCCGGGCTCTCCAGGTAGGGAGAGGACTCGAGGTTGCGCATCAGTGTGGACACCCGCGCCTGCGACTCGGTCAAGCCGGTGATGGTGACGCGCGTGCCGCTCTGCTTGAGGGCCTTCAGGTAGACGCCGTCGGGCAGCTGTCGGACGAGCTGGTCGAGCAGGTGCACCACCTCGGCGCGGTTGCTCTGCAGTGTTTCCACAACGCGCTTGCGTGCGAGCAGCGCCGCGGTCTGTTCCTTCAGTTTCTGGATCTCTGCGATCTGCTTGTCGAGCTTGACGATCTCGTCCTGGAGGTACTTGTTGCGTGCCTGCTGCGTCTCGAGCTGCTCGTCGAGATAGCTGCGCACGACGAACCAGACCGCCGCCCCGATCACGACGATGCCGACGAGGAGAATGATGAATTGCTGCTGTTGCTGCTTGCGCCGTTCCTCGCGGTGCGGCAGCAGGTTGATGCGGATCATGGATCGAACCTCCGCATGGCCAGCCCGCACGCGACCATCAGCGACGGCGCGTCCTGCGTCAGGCCCTTCGGCCGGATCTTCGAAGACAGCGTCATGTTGACGAAGGGGTTGGCGACAAGGGTACTCACCTGCACCCGCTTGCCTACCGCTTCGTCGGCGCCGGGGATCGCTGCGCAGCCGCCGGAGAGCACGATATGGTGGATTTGGTTGTGCTGGGTGGAGGTGAAGAAGAACTGCAGCGCACGCGCAACTTCCAGGCCCATCATGTCCATGAACGGCTGCAGCACGTCGGATTCGTAGTTCTCCGGCAGCCCGCCGGCGCGCTTGGCTGCCTCCGCTTCCTCCGGCGACAGGCCGAACTTGTTCTGGATTTCCTGCGTCAGCTGGTTGCCGCCGAAGGGCTGCTCGCGCATGTAGATCGACTGGTCGTTGCGCAGCACGTTGACCGCCATGATGCTGGAGCCCACGTCCACCACCGCGATGTTCTGATCCTTGCCGTGGTCCGGGAACTGGCCCTCGATCAGCTCGAACGCGGTCTGCGCGGCGTACACATCGACGTCCATCACCGTCGCCTTGAGCCCGGCCGACTCGGCGACCGCCAGCCGGTCGATGATCTTCTCCTTGCGCGAGGCCGCGATCAGGACTTCGATATCATCCGGATTGTTGGGCGCCGGGCCCAGCACCTGGAAATCGAGGTTGACTTCGTCGAGAGCAAACGGGATGTACTGGTTCGCTTCGGTTTCGACCTGCAGCTCGAGTTCGTCCTCGGTCTGGCCGGCGGGCACCATGATCTTCTTGCTGATGACGGCCGCGTTGGGGAGCGCGAGGGCGAGGTTCTTGACGTTGCTGCCGAGCCGCTTATGGCAGCGCTTGAGGGCATCGCTGACCGCGTCAAGGTTGTTGATATTGCCTTCCACGACCGAGTCCTTGGGCAGGGGCTCGATGGCATACCGCTCGACGCGGTAAAGGCCTTTGCCGGGCTCGCTGATTTCGACCATCTTGATGGAGGAGGAACTGATGTCGACCCCAATCAAAGGCGGCGTCTTGGCCTTGAATAGGCCTTCCAGCGCGGCGAGGTTGAAGCTAAATTTTCCTTTGAACATAAGTCAATGGGGACACAATCCCACAGTTTACATGAAATGCTAGCAACAACTACTTTGGCTGTAAAGCGTTTTAGTGACTTTTTCCGCTCGCAGGGAACCCTGCCTATAATGCGTGGACAATCGATATAGCTTACATCGCATTAAGTACCCGCACCGTGGCGAGTTTCACCGGGCAAGACGAAAGGCCGGTTATTGTTGCAATTGCGCAACATTCTTGATGTGATGGATTAATAGGCATGTCGATCCGTTGGTGGACTTTTCCTCTGGTCGTGGCGCTCTCGGCGGCGCTCGCGTCGATTCTGCTGGTCGCATTTGCGGCTGCGATCATCTATCCCGGCCTGCCCTCGCTCGAGGCGTTGACCGATTATCAGCCCAAGATCCCGTTGCGGGTCTTCAGCGCCGAGGGAAAGCTGATCGCGGAATTTGGCGAAGAACGCCGGGCGCTGGTGAGAATCGGAGATGTTCCGCCGGCGCTCTCCCAGGCGATCCTCGCGGCTGAGGACGAGCGCTTCTACCAGCACAGCGGCGTCGACTACGTCGGCGTGGCGCGCGCCGCACTTTCGAACTTCATCTCCGGCGGCGTGCGCCAGGGGGCGTCCACCATCACCATGCAGGTCGCGCGGAACTTTTTTCTCTCCAAGGAACGAACCCTCACCCGCAAATTCAATGAAGTGCTGCTCGCGTTCAAGATCGAGTCCAACCTGAGCAAGGATCAGATCCTCGAGCTCTACGTCAACCAGATCTACCTCGGCCAGCGCACGTACGGTTTCGCCGCCGCCGCGCAGACCTATTTCGGCAAGCCGGTCGCCACGCTGAATCTGGCCGAATCGGCGATGCTCGCGGGCCTGCCGAAAGCGCCCTCGCGCTACAACCCGGTTGCGAACTTCAAGCGCGCCAAGATCCGGCAGCAGTATGTGCTGCGCCGGATGCGGGATCTGCAGATGATCTCGGAGGAGGAGTTCACGGCGGCTGACCAGCAAGCGATCGTGGTGAAGCGGGAAGTCAACGAATTCCCCGTTCACGCCGAGCATTTTGCCGAGATGGTGCGACAGGTCCTCTACGAGCGGTATCAGGAAGAGACCTATGCCAGGGGCCTGCGCGTCTACACGACGCTGCGGACCTCGCACCAGGAGGTGGCTTACGCGGCCGTGCGCTTCGGCGTCATGGAATATGACCGGCGCCACGGCTATCGAGGGCCGGAGGGTTACGTCGAATTGCCGGAGCGGCCGACGGAAGAAACGCTTGAGGATGCGCTGCAGGATACCAGCGACAGTGACGATATGTACGCGGCCGTCGTGGCCGAGGCGAGCCCCAGGCTGGTGCGCGCCTATCGCCGGGGCGGAGAGTGGGTGGAAATCAAGGACGACGGGCTCAAGTTCGCGTCCCGCCTGCTCGGCGACAAGGTAAGCGCCGGTCAACGCCTCCGCCGCGGCGCCATCATCCGGGTGCAGCGGGACGAGAAAGGGCGCTGGCAGATCACCCAGCTGCCTGCGGTCGAGGCCTCACTCGTTTCCATGGACCCACGCGACGGGGCGATACGGGCGCTGGTCGGAGGGTTTGATTTTGGCCGCAGCCAGTACAACCACGTCACCCAGGCGCTGCGGCAGCCGGGTTCGAGCTTCAAGCCTTTCATCTACTCCGCCGCCCTCGAGAGGGGATTCACCGCGTCGACCGTCATCAATGATGCGCCGCTCACGTTCACCGCCGCGCAGACCGGCTCGGAGCCGTGGGAGCCAAAGAACTTCGACGGCAAGTTCGAGGGGCCGATGCGGCTGCGCACGGCGCTGACCAAGTCGAAGAACCTGGTGTCGGTGCGCATCCTCCAGGCGATCTCGCCGCAATATGCGCAGGATTATGTCGCCCGTTTCGGTTTCGATCCCAAGCTGCATCCGCCCTATCTCACCATGGCCCTCGGCGCCGGTAATGCGACCCCTCTGCAGATGGTCGCCGCCTACGGGGTGTTTGCCAACGGCGGCTACCGCGTGGCGCCGTACTTCATCGAGCGAGTAGAGGATGCCAAGGGCAACGTGCTGATGGCGGCGCAACCGACAGCCGCGGGAGCGGGGGCGGAACGCGTCATTGACGCGCGCAATGCGTTCATCATGACGAGCATCATGCGCGATATCATGCGCATTGGCACCGGCGCGCGCGCCATGAAGCTCGGGCGCGAGGACCTTGCAGGCAAGACTGGCACGACCAACGAGTTCGTGGATGCGTGGCTTTGCGGCTTTGTCCCCGGTCTCGTGTCGGTTGCGTGGATTGGCTTCGACAGCCCCCACACGCTCGGGCGCAACGAGACCGGCGCTCAGGCGGCGCTGCCGATCTGGATGGCCTACATGGGCGCGGTGCTCGACGGTGTCCCGGAGCAGCCGCTTGTGCCGCCCGACGGTGTGGTCGCGCTGCACATCAATCCGGATACCGGGCTGCGAATCGCCGACGCGCAGGGGGGAATCGTCGATTATTTCTACCAGGAGTTTCCGCCCCCAGCGCAGGAGACCCTGGTGGGGGGCGTGGTCGGCGGCGAGCGTCCCGAAGAGGTGCGCAACCAGCTGTTCTGAGCGTGATCTGAACCGCCGATGCCCAGGGACGCCGGCCGCAACGACCGTCGCAGCCGCATCGCCTATCTGGCGGCGCGGCTGATGGCCGAAGACGGGATCGAGGATTACGCGCTCGCCAAGCGCAAGGCTGCTCGCCAGGCCGGCATGCCGGAAACGCGCGAGCTGCCGGCGAACGAGGAGATCGACGAGGCGCTGCGCGCCTATCGGCAGATCTATCAACCGGAAGAGCACCGCAACCGGTTGCGGACACTGCGCGAGGCTGCGGCGCGCGCGATGCGGGAGCTTGCCCGCTTCAATCCCTACCTGACGGGGTCGGTCCTGAACGGCAATGCTGGCCGCTACGCCGACATCAACTTGCAGCTCTTCACTGATAACGAAAAGTCGGTGGAGCTCTTCCTGATCGACCAGGGCATCCCCTATCGCACGGCTCAGGCCCGCCTCTATGCGGGGGAGGAGCTGCGCACCGTGCCCGTCTATACCGTGAGCGACCGCGGCACGGACATCGAGCTGACCGTACTCTCGACGCTCGATCTGCGCGCGCCGCTCCGCGCCAGCGCGGACGGCAAGAGCATCGAGCGCGCCAGGCTGACTGCGGTCGAGCAGCTACTCGCGGACACCTGATCGAGAAAGCAGCGGCAACTCACGGGGACGCGACAACAACGCCCGACCGCGCGCGCCTGCCCGCTCCCCCTTCTTCCTCCGAAAGCGCCGAGTTCGGCGCACCCGTCTCACAGTTATTGGCGGAGACCTGACCGAGAAAGCGGCGCCAGTTCAGCCGCCCGCATTGAGCCAGCCGGCAACATCCAGCGCAAAGTAAGTAAGCACGCCATCGGCGCCGGCACGCTTGAACGCGGTCAGCACCTCCATTACGCACGGGCGCTCCTCGAGCCAGCCGCGCGCCGCCGCAGCCTTGATCATGGAGTACTCGCCGCTCACCTGGTAGGCGTAGGTGGGCGCCCGGAACTCGTCCTTCACCCGCCGCACGATGTCGAGATAGGGCAATCCGGGCTTGACCATCACCATGTCCGCGCCCTCCTCGAGGTCGAGTGCGACCTCCCACAGCGCTTCGTCGCTGTTCCCGTAATCCATCTGGTAGGTATGCTTGGTGCCGCGACCCAGGCTCTTCGCGGATCCCACCGCGTCGCGAAACGGCCCGTACAGTACTGATGCGTACTTGGCCGAATAGGCGAGGATGCGCGTGTGGATGAACTTGCCGCGGTCGAGCGCCGCGCGGATCGCTCCGATGCGCCCATCCATCATGTCTGACGGCGCGACCACGTCCACGCCGGCAGCCGCACAAGTGAGCGCCTGCTTTTCGAGGATCACGATCGTCTCGTCGTTCAGAATGTGGCCGCCGCGGTCGATCACGCCATCCTGGCCGTGAGTGGTATAGGGATCGAGCGCAACGTCGGTGATGACGCCGAGTTCGGGAAAGCGCTTCTTCAGCGCCGCCACTGCTCGTGGGACGAGCCCCTTGGGATTGGTTGCCTCGCGTCCGTCAGCGGACTTCATCTCGCGGGGAATCAAGGGAAACACTGCCACCGCCGGCACACCGAGCTTCACGCAGAGTTCCGCGTGCGCCAGCAGGCGATCGATCGTGTTGCGCCGAATCCCCGGCATCGAGGCCACCGGCTCGGACCGGTTCCTGCCCTCGATCACGAACATGGGATAGATGAGGTCGTCCGTCGTCAGCCGGTGCTCGCGCCTCAGCCGGCGCGAGAACTCGTCCCGCCGCATCCGCCGCATGCGCCGCCGCGGAAAGCCGCCGTAGTGCCGCATGAATTAACCTCTTGGATGGTATTGACTTTGTCTTGGACCGACCGGGAACTCGGGGCCATTATAAGCGTCTCATGCTGCAGACGATGTTGAGTCGTCTCCCGCTTTTCCTCCCTGAGCGGGAGCCTTAATCCCAATTAAGGCTTTTGCCCCCGGTTTTACTCCCCTTTAACCGGGGGTTTTTTATGCGTGCGCACCGCAGAAGATCGCCTAGGTTGTTGTTATCGTGATCGAAACTGGCGTGCCCGGAGTCGCGTGCTGTAGAATGGCGGCTCCCGAACCCGCGGTAATCAAAGGAACCCTGAATGGTATCCCGGTGGTGGGCTGCGCTCGGCGCCGCCACGCTTGCGCCAGCGGTGGCGCTGGCGCAGGGCCCGGACCGAGCCGACCCCGCGCAAGCGCGCCAACTGGTGATGCAGGTGTGCGCGTCCTGCCACGCGGAGGACGGCAATAGCGCGCTTCCCGCCAACCCGGTGCTCGCCGGCCAGCACGCTGACTACCTATCGAAGCAGCTCATGAACTTTGTGCCGCGCGACGGGAAGCCCGCCGAGCGGCCCAGTGCGGTGATGGGGGCGATGGTCGCGAATCTCTCGGCCAGCGACCTGCGCAATCTCGCGGCCTATTTCGAGGCGCAACGACCCAAGCCGCGCGCGGCGCGCGACCCGGAGCTCGCCCGGCTCGGGCAGATGATCTATCGCGGCGGCGTGCCGGCAAAAAGCGTGGCGGCCTGCACCGCCTGCCACGGACCGAACGGCAGCGGCATCCCGGCCCAGTTTCCGCGACTGGCGGGGCAGTTCGCCGAGTACACCGCCGCGCAGTTGCGGGCGTTTCGCGCCGGCGAGCGCGCCAATGACCCGAACCGCATGATGCGCACCGTGGCGGAGAAGCTCACAGACCGGGAGATCGCCGCGGTTGCCGAGTACATCGCCGGGCTGCGCTGACCCGGACCTGCGCCGCCGCACTGCACGTCAGGAGCCCAGGCTCGCGAAGGCTTTTCTCGCGGCGCTAATCGTGCGCCCGATCTCCGCCTCGCCGTGAGCGGAGGAGACGAACCCCGCCTCGTACGCCGACGGCGCAAGGTAGACGCCAGCCTCGAGCATGGCGTGGAAGAAGCGGTTGAACATTTCACGGTCGCATTGCATGACTTCGGCGAAGCACGTCGGCGCAGCGGCGCGGAAAAAGATGCCGAACATGCCGCCGACGCTCGCCGCCGAGAAGGCGACGCCGTGCTCTTTCCCCGCGCGGGCAAGGCCCTCGCACAGCGCGCGCGTCGTGGCTGCGAGCCGGTCGTAGAAACCTGCCGCCTGCACGAGTTTCAGCGTCGCGAGGCCTGCCGCCACGGCGACCGGGTTGCCGGAGAGCGTCCCCGCCTGGTAAACCGGCCCGAGTGGGGCAATCCCCCGCATGATATCGCGGCGGCCGCCAAAGGCGCCGACGGGCAGCCCGCCGCCAATGACTTTGCCGAGCGTGGTGAGATCGGGCGTGACGCCATACAACGCCTGGGCGCCCCCGAGCGCGACGCGAAAACCCGTCATCACCTCGTCGAAGATCAGTACCGCTCCGTGGTGCGTGCAGAGCGCGCGCAGCCGCTCGAGAAAGCCGGGGCGGGGCGCGACGAGGTTCATGTTGCCGGCGACGGGCTCCACGATGACGGCCGCAATCGTTCCCCCCTCCCGCTCGAAAGCCCGCTCCAGCGCGCTTTCGTCGTTGTACTCCAGCACCGCGGTGTCGGCGGCGGTCGCCGGGGGCACGCCTGCCGAGGACGGCTGGCCGAAGGTGAGCGCGCCCGATCCCGCCTTGACCAGCAGCGCGTCGGCGTGGCCGTGATAGCAGCCTTCGAACTTGACGATCCGGTGGCGGCCGGTGTGGCCGCGCGCAAGTCGGATCGCGCTCATCGTCGCCTCGGTGCCTGAGCTCGTAAGCCGCACCTGCTCGAGAGAGGGCACAAGCCGGCAGAGCAGCTCTGCCAGATCGACCTCCTGCTCTGTGGGCGCGCCAAAGGAGAGCCCGCGCTCCACCGCCTGTTCCGCGGCTTTCACGACCTCGGGATGGGCGTGGCCCACAATGAGCGGGCCCCACGAGCCGACGTAGTCGATATAGGCCCGGCCGTCCACGTCCCACACCTGCGCTCCTCGGCCGCGCTGGATGAACGGCGGCGTGCCGCCCACCGAACCGAACGCGCGCACCGGCGAATTGACGCCGGCCGGGATGACGCGTTGCGCGCGCTGGAACAGTATCTGGCTGCGCTTCATCCGGGGGTCACGAGGAGCCTTCCGCGAGCTCGTCCTGCGCAAAGAGCGCGCAGAAGCGGCGCGCCGCGAGCCCGACATCGTCCGTGCCAAACAGCGCGGATAAGACAGCGACGCAATCGGCACCGGCCTCGATCAGCTGCGGCGCATTTTCGATCGTGATGCCGCCGATGGCCACCACCGGTATCGAAAGACGGTGCCGGGCTTCGCGCAGCAGGGCAAGCGGCGTGCGCACCGCCCCCGGCTTGACCGTGGAGGGAAAGAAGCTACCAAATGCGACGTAGTCGGCGCCCAAACGCTCGGCCTCGAGCGCAAGCTCGAGCCGGTCGTAGCAGGAGGCGCCAAGGATCTTCCGAGCCCCGAGCCGCTCGCGCGCCGCGGCGAGGGAACCATCCTCCGCTCCGAGGTGCAGACCGTCGGCGTCCACGGCCAGCGCGAGATCGAGATGGTCGTTGATGATGAGCGGGACCTGGAACCTCCGGCACGGCGCGAGCAGGGCGCGCGCTTGCGGGAGTCGCAGCGGCGCAGCGGCTGACTTGTTGCGGTACTGCACCAGGCGCGCGCCGCCGGCCAGCGCGGCTTCGGCCGCGGTGAGCAGGCTGCGCGTGTCAGCGAAGTCGGGCGTGACGGCGTAGAGCCCCGCGATCCCGCGCTTCACGCCCGGCTCCCGCCCGCGCCGCCGCCCCCCTCGCCCTCGTCGCGCGCCCAGAACAAGCGGTCCGGTATGTGCTGGCCCATGCCCGGACGAAATGCGGCCTTGAGTGTCTGCCAGGTGTACTCCTGCGCGTCCTTGACCGCGTCGCTCACTTCGAGGCCATTGGCGACGGTGGCGGCGATGGCGGCCGCAAGCGTGCATCCCGATCCGTGGTAGGACCCGGGCAGGCGCGGCCAGCTGTCGCTGCGCACCACGCCGTTCTGCCCGTAGAGCGTGTTGACGACCTGCGAAGTATTTTCGTGAGTGCCGGTCACGAGCACGTACTCGCAGCCCGTCGCGATGATGCGCTTCGCGCATTCGGCGAGGTCCGCGCCTTCTCCCTCTTCACCGTCCTCGCCGGCGAGCCGTCGCGCCTCGAGGCTGTTGGGGGTGAGAATGGTGGTCTGCGGTATGAGCAGCTCCTTCAACGCGCCGATCATCTCCTCCGTCACCAGCTCATCGCCGCGCCCCGAGGCGAGCACCGGGTCGAGCACCAGCGGCACCTCGGGGTAGTCGGACACGACCTCCGCGATGACGGCGATCTGCTCGAGGCTTCCCAGCAGGCCGATCTTGAATGCGGCGACCGGCATGTCCTCCAGCACGCAGCGCGCCTGGTCGGCGACCCATTCCGCGTCGATCGGGCTGACATCGTCGACGCCCATGGTGTCCTGGATGGTGACGGCGGTCACCACCGACAGCGGGTGGCACCCCATGCTCGCGAGCGTCATGATGTCCGATTGCAGTCCCGCCCCGCCGCTGGGATCGGTCGCGGCGAACACGAGGACGATGGGAGGGAGGTCGGCCATGCGCAAGGAAGCGGAAGCTCCCGCGCGGTTGGTCGCGGGATGGCGATTCGATAGAATTCGATTCTAACTTAAATCCCCGACCCTGCATGACTCCTACCGAGACGCGAATATACAAGACCTACATGTGCCTCATCTGCGGATTCATCTACGATGAGGAGGCGGGTTTGCCCGATGAAGGCATCGCGCCCGGCACCCGCTGGGAGGACGTGCCGGTCAACTGGACCTGCCCGGAGTGCGGGGCGCGCAAGGAAGATTTCGAACTGGTGGAGGTATGAGGATCCTGCATACGATGATCCGTGTCGGCGATCTCCAGCGCTCGCTCGATTTCTACACGCAGGTGCTGGGCATGAAGCTGCTGCGCAAGACCGACTATCCCGGCGGGCGCTTCACCAATGCATTCGTCGGCTACGACGAGGAGTCCCGAAGCGCGGTGCTGGAACTCACGCACAACTGGGACACCGCATCCTACGACCTCGGCACCGGCTACGGACACGTCGCGATCGAGGTCGAGGACGCCTACCAGGCGTGCGAGGACGTGAAGCGGCGAGGCGGCAGGGTCACGCGCGAGCCCGGGCCGATGAAGCACGGCACCACCGTGATTGCCTTCGTCGAGGACCCGGACGGCTACAAGATCGAGTTCGTCCAACGCAAGAAGAGCTAGCCGCCCGCCGCGTTCGCGAGGCGGACGAAATCTTCGACGCGTAGGTCCTGCGCCCGCAGTCCCGCGTCCACCCCGATGCGCTCGAGGTCGGCGCTCCTGAAGTAGCCCTGCAACGCGTTGCGCAGTGTCTTGCGGCGCCGCGAGAAGGCGGCTGCCACGATCCTCCCGAAAGCCGCTTCGTCGGCTGCGGGATGCGGCAGCGGCGCGTAGGGCACCATGCGCACCACCGCGGACTCGACCCTGGGAACTGGCCGGAAGGCGCCGGCGGGGACTCCCAGGACCGGCTCCATCCGGAACCGGTACTGCAGCATCACCGACAGCCGCCCGTACTCGGGCGTCGAGGGCGCCGCGACCATGCGTTCCACGACCTCCCTCTGCAGCATGACGTGGATATCCACTATGGCCGCGGCGTGCCGCGCGAGGTGAAACAACAGCGGCGTCGATATGTTGTAGGGCAGGTTGCCCACGACGCGCAGGCGTGGCCCGAGCGCGCCGAAATCGAAGCGCAGGGCGTCGCCCTCGTGGACGGTGACGCGGCTTGCCGCGAACTCGGAGCGCAGGCGCGCGACGATGTCGCGGTCGATCTCGACGACATGCAGGTGCGTGAGCCGGCCGGCGAGCGGGCGCGTGAGCGCACCGAGTCCGGGCCCGATTTCCACCATGCGATCTTCCGCCCGCGGCGCGATGGCGGCCACGATGGCGGCGATCGCCGCCTCGTCGGCGAGGAAGTGCTGGCCGAAGCGCTTGCGGGGAACGTGGCGCAGGACGGGCCGTGCGCCCCGCGAGCGCTTCATGCGGAGCGCCGTGGACCGCCGCGGTGCGCGGCGAGCCTGGCCGCCAGCCGAATTGCCTCGATCAGGCTCCCGATCCGGGCGCGGCCGCTGCCGGCGAGGTCGAGCGCGGTGCCGTGGTCGACCGACGTGCGGATGATGGGAAGCCCGAGGGTAACGTTGACGCCCGCGCCGAAGCTCGCGTATTTGAGCACCGGCAGCCCCTGGTCGTGGTACATGGCGAGCACGCAGTCGCAGGTCTTTAGCCGCCGCGGATTGAACAGCGTGTCGGCGGGCAGCGGCCCTTCGACATCGAGCCCCTCGCGGCGCAGCCTGGCCAGCAGCGGGCTGATGATCTCGGCCTCTTCCCGGCCGAGAAAGCCGGCCTCACCGGCATGCGGATTCAGCCCCGCAACGAGGATGCGCGGCCGGGAAATCCCGAAGCGCAGCGGGAGCTCGCGCTGCAGAACTCGCAGCGTGCGCTCCAGGCTCTCGGCGGTGATGTGCCGCGCGACCTCGGAGAGCGGAAGATGCGTGGTCGCGAGCGCGACGCGCATGCCCCCGCCGACGAGCATCATCACCACGTGCTCGGCCCCGGTTCGCGCCGCAAGGAACTCGGTGTGCCCGGTGAACGCGATACCGGCGTCGTTGATTACGCTCTTCTGCAGCGGGGCGGTGACCATCGCGTCGAATGCGCCGTCGCGGCAACCGTCGGCAGCGACCTCCAGGGTGCGCAGGACGTAGGCGCTGTTCGCCGGATCGAGCCGCCCCGGGACCGCCGCCCGCGCGAGCGGCACGTGGTGCACGGCGAGCGCGCCCGCGCGCGAGCCGGCCAACTGATCGGTGATCTTGAGCGGCACGCCCAGCAAGCGTGCGCGGCTCGCGAGCAGCTCGCGATCGGCGACCACGACAATCCGCGCCGGCAACC
>Ga0075352_1000049_pt1 | contig 15740 bp, 14 predicted proteins | sample Sandmound_TuleA__FD_120092 | JGI IMG/M metagenome (GOLD analysis project Ga0075352, IMG submission 120092) | Natural and restored wetland microbial communities from the San Francisco Bay, California, USA, that impact long-term carbon... | ecosystem: Environmental > Terrestrial > Soil > Wetlands ...
CGGCGCCTCATCGGATGATCCGGTCAGCGCGGGCGAGGACGTCGCCCGGCACCGTGAGTCCGAGCCCTCTTGCGGCCTTCAGGTTGATCACCAGCTCGAACTTCGTCGCCAACTCGATCGGCATCTCGGCGGGCTTGGCGCCATTGAGAATCCGCTCGACGTAGCCGGCAGCGCGCCGCCAGGTGTCCTCGATGTTCGCGGAATAGCTCGCCAGGCCGCCATCCTCGACGAACTCGGGCTGATAGTAGATTGCCGGAAGCTTGAGCCGCGCGGCCTGCTCGACGATGCGGGCGCGCCAGTTGATGAGCAGGGGATCGCCCATCACGTAGAGCCCGTTGCACCCCCCCTTCGCGCAGGCCGCAGCAATGCGTGAGGTCTCCCCCTCTGTCGCGATGCGCACGTCGATCAACTCGACCTTGAACGTCCTCGCGGCCCCGCGCGCCGCGCGCCATGCTTCTTCGAAGAAGATGAAGTTGCCGGTACCGAGCACGGCGAGCCGGGAAACCTTGGGAGCGATGGTCTTCAGCAACTGGATGTGCTTGGCTGTGAGCTCCTCGGTCTGCGTCTCGGTACCGGTGACGCTGCCGCCGGGGCGCGCGAAACTCTTGGCCAAGCCGATCTTCACCGAGCCCGCGCCGTTGCCGATCACCACCGGCAGGTTGCGATCCTGCTTCTGCATGGCGGCAGCGGCCAGCACCGGACCACAGACCACCACGTCGGGCTTCTCGCGCAGCAGGTCAGCTGCCGCGCCAGCAAGACGATCAAGGCCGCTTTCGTTGTAGCGCGAGAGGATGACGAGGTTCCGGCCCTCGACGTAGCCGCGCTCCTTCAGGCCCGCACGAAGCGCCCCGATTCGACCGCGCCACGTCGTTTCGGGTCCCTGCACCAGCGTGCCGACTCGATAGACGCGCTGCGGCCATCCGACGCGCGGCGCGGCGGTCAGCGCGCCCGCGACGATGAGGAAGTCGCGGCGCCTCATTCGATCACCCGGTCGGCGCGCAGTAACACGGGCTGTGGAATCCTGAGGTTGAGCGCTCGCGCTGTCCTGGCATTGAGGACGAGCTCCACCATGGTCGCCTGCTCGACCGGCAGCTCCGAAGGCTTGGCGCCCTTCAGGATGCGATCGACGTACGACGCCGAGCGGCGGAACATCTCGGGGATATTCGGCGCGTAGCTGATCAGCCCGCCGGCCTCGGTGAAGAAGCTCCAGCCGGAAACGGTCGCAACCCGGTGCTTCAGCGCCTCCTGCGCGATGAAGCTGCGATTCCTCGCCACCAGCCCGCCCTCGAAGGTCACGTAGAGCGCCTGCGCGCGCGAGGAAAAGACTTTTTCCAGCACGCCGGGCAGCTGGGCGTCGGCGTTCACCGGCGCCGCCTCGGCGACCAGCTCGAGGCGCTTCGCCGCCGCGATGCTTGCCTGCGCTTCCACGCGCGCGTTGGCGTTGCGCGTGTCCCAGAGAACGGCGACGCGCCGGGTGGAGGGGGCGACCTCGCGGATGAGCTGCATGCGCTTGCCCGCCAGCTCGCTCGAGAGGAAGGAAACCCCGGTCAGGTTGCCTTCCGGGTGCGAGAGCGAGCGCACGGCGCCCGAGCCGACCGGATCGCCCACCGCCTGCATGACGATCGGCACGGTGCGCGTGTTCTTCTTGGCCGCCAGCACGGCGACGCCGCCCGAGACCGCGATCACATCCACCTTGCGCGCGAGCAGATCCTGGCAGACGTCGTCCAGGAACTCGGCCTCGCCCTGAGCGGAGCCGTACACGATCTCGACGTTCTTCCCCGGCACGTAGCCGAGCTCCCGCAGCCCGTCGAGGAATGCCTGCCTCTCCTTCGAAGGCGGATCGGAAAGCGGCGAGAGCACGAGGTAGCCGATCTTCGGCACCCGCCCCTGCGCGCTCGCTCGCAGCCAAAGCGCGCCCAGCGCAATCACCGACAAGAAACGGCGCCGCTTCATTCGATCACCCGGTCGGCGCGCACCAGGATCGAAGAGGGAATCTTCATGCCAAGGGCTCGGGCGGTCTTGAGATTCACCACGAGGTCGAACCGGGTCGGCTCCTCGACGGCGAGGTCGGCGGGCTGGGCGCCGCGCAGGATGCGGTCGACGTATCCCGCCGCCTCGCGAAAGCGCTCGTCGGTACTAACCGCGAGAGTCATCAGACCGCCGTCCTCGGTGTACTCACTCGCCGAATAGACCGCCGGCAGCCGGGCGCGTGCCATCGCCTCTACAAGTTCGCGGCGACGCTGGTACCAGGCGAGGTCGACCAGCATGACATCGACCCCGTCGCCCTTGAGCTGGGCGAGCGCGGTGTCGAAGCGTCCGCCCGGCGGCAGGTCTCGCACGACAAGACGCAGGCCGAGCCGCTTCGCGGCGCCGGTCATCTCGCGAATGATTTCCTTCACCTCGCCGGAGCTACCGGCGTTACGGTTGACAAGAAAGCCGATGCCCTTCGCGCCCGGGAGGGCTTCCTTGATGAGCTGCGTCCGCTTCGCCGTCAGTCCGGCGAGGCGGGTTGTAACTCCGGTGGCATTGCCGTTCGGCTTGGCGAGGCTTGCAACGAGACCGGCCTTCACCGGGTCCGAAACGGTCGCAAAGACGATCGGAATGCTGCTGGTGCGACTTTTCACTTCGTGGGCCACGGCGACGAACGGTGCGAAGATCACGTCGACCTTCATTTCCACCGCCTCGGCGGCGATCTGCGGATAGCGCTCGGCCTTCTGCTCCCCGTAGCGCAGGATGTACTCGATATTCCCGCCTTCGATCCAGCCGAGCTCGGACATCCGTTTCTTGAAGGCGACCAGCACCTGCGCCGCCGCGTCGGGGTTGGTCGCCAGGAGAATTGCGACGCGCCGTTTCGCCGTTTGTGCTGCCCCACTGAGCGGCAGGGCAAGCACGAGCAGAAATGCTCGCCGCTTCACTCGATCACCCGGGCGGCACGCAGGAGGATCGACTGGGGGATCGCGATGCCGAGCTTGCGCGCCACAGCCAGGTCGACGATGAGGTCGTACTTGTCGGGCTGCTCGATAGGGATGTCCGCGGGCTTGGCACCCTTGAGGATGCGGTCGACGTACGCGGCCGCACGCCGCGGCATGTTGGAGTAGTTGGGGCCGTATCTCAACAACGCCTCGGGATAATCCCGGTCAAAATCCGCGATGTTGAAAAGCGTCGGCAGCCGGTCCCGCGCTGCGAGTGCCAAGATCGTCCTGCGATTGGGAATGGTGGTCTGGCCGCTCGGCAGGACGACCAGCGCTTCGATCCTTTCTTTTTTCAGGCGATTGAACGCAGGCTCGATGTCGGCTGGCTGCTTCAGCTCGACGGAGTGAAGCGCCAGCCCGATCTGCGACGCCGCCTTCGCGAAATAGCGCGCGTAGATCGGGTGGACGGAGTCGGTGCCGTCCCACATGACCGCCACGCGCTGCAGCTTCGGCATCGCCTCCTTCAGAAGCTCCATCGACTTGGAGCTCGATTCGAAGCCGTGGTCGTAGGTCAGGCCGGTGAGGTTGCCGCCGGGCCGGCTCAGGCTTTTCACCAGCCCCGCAGCCACGGGTTCGGCGCTGTACATCATGACAATCGGAATCTGGCGCGTGCCGTCCCTTGCGGCGAGGATTGCGGGCGGTCCGGCGGCGATGATCACGTCGGTCTTGAGTGCGACCAGCTCGCGCACCATCGCGGGCGCGTCCTCCTGGCGCTCCCACAGCCGCTCGTCGAGGATGAAATCCCGGCCTTCGTGATAGCCAAGGTCCTTCATCGCTGCGAGGAAGGCCAGGCCGCCCGACCTGGCACGCTTGAACGTCGTCTCGCGAAAAGCGATCAGACCGACACGCCGGGGCGTGCGAGCGGTTTGCGCGAAAGCAGGAAGCGAAAGCGCAGCGAGTCCGCCGAGAAAACGGCGCCGCCTCATCCGATCACCCGGTCGGCGCGACTTATCACGGGCTGCGGGATTTTCACGCCAAGCGCGCGCGCCGCTTTCAGGTTGACCGCGAGATCGAGCTTGGTCGGCTGCTCGATCGGCAGGTCCCCCGGCTTCGCGCCCCTGAGGATCTTGTCGACGTAGATCGCGCCGCGCCGGTAGAGATCTTCGTAGCTGAAGGAGTACGCCATGAGACCACCCGCCTCCACGTACGCGATGTTGCCGTACACCGACGGCAGGCGCTGCTTCGCCGCGAACTCGACGATGCGCTTCTGCAGGAACCAGCTGACCGCGGTGATGAAGACCTGCATCCCTTCCGGCTGCTCACGTGCGATCGCGCGGAATATTCCGTCGAGCTGCTCTTCGGCATTGAGATCGTAGAGGCGGTGCTCCATCTTCAGCGCGGCGCTCGCCGCGCGCATCCCGACGAGCTGCGACGGGTTAATCGGGTCGCCGGGGCTGTTGATCACGGCGATGCGCCTGATGCGCGGAAAGACTTCCCGCAGTAGCTCGAGCTGCTTCGCGATGATGGCTTGAGTGAAGCTGGCCAGTCCGGTCAGGTTCTTGCCGGGCATCGCCAGACTTCTGGCAAGACCGAGTCCAACCGGGTCGCTGATGCCTACGAATACGACTGGAATAGTACGCGTTGCTTTCATCGCTTCGATCGCCTGCGCGTCACCGCCCGTCCAGATCAGGTCCACCTTGTGCGCGACCAGGTCGGCGACCAATGCAGGCGTGCGCTCAACGCGACCTTCTGCCTCCCGCCACTCGAACGCGATGTTCTTACCCTCTATGTAGCCGAGGTCACGCAGCCCGCGCACGAGACTGTCGACGGCTCGCGCGGTCGCGGGAATGGAGCGCGAGGTGGCCAGCATGATGCCGATGCGGTAGGTCTTGGCCTGGGCGCGCGCGATCGCCGGCATCGCGCCCACAAGCGCCGCCAATTTCAGGAAAGCGCGCCGGTTCATTCGATCACCCGATCGGCGCGCGCGAGGAACGCCGCTGGCAAGACGAGCCCGAGGCGCTTGGCGATCTGGCGATTCACGACCAGCTGAAATACGGCCGCACGCTCGACCGGGAGGTCGCCGGGCTTCGCGCCTTTCAGGATCTTGTCCACGAACAGCGCGGAGCGGCGATACAACGCGGCATCGTCCGCCCCATAGCCCATGAATCCCCCCGCGTCGGCGAATTCGCTGAATCCGATCGAGGGAAGGCGATGCGCGGCCGCGAGTCGGCAGATCGTCCCAACCTGGGCGCGGAACAGCGAGTATTCGGGAACCACGATGGCTTCGACGCGCTGTTTGCCGAAACCGGAGAACGCCGCTTCGAGCTGCCCCGCATCTTGCACACCAAGCGGCTGCAGGTCGACGTGCAGGGCCTTCGCCGCGCCCTCGATCGATTCCCGCACGCGTTCGGTGATCGGATTGCCAGGGACGAACAGCCACGCGGCGCGCGCGAGCCGTGGCATGGCTTCCTTCAGGATGTCGAGCCGCTTTGCTCCGACCTCCGGTGCGAAGAACGTCGAGCCGGTGACGTTGCCCTCAGGCCGTGCCAGGTTGCGGACGAGCCCGGTGACAGCGGCGTCGCCGGCACTCGCCATGACAATCGGGATACTGCGGGTCGCGCGTTTCGCGGCGCTCGTCCCTGGTACGCCGTGGGTGACGATCACATCGACGTTCAACCGCACAAGCTCCTCCGCCAGCCCGGGCAGCCTGGCGTAGCGACTTTCCGCCCACCGATATTCGACGCTGATGTTCCGCCCTTCGACGTAGCCGAGGTCGCGCAAACCCGCGAGGAAAGCCTGAACGTTGGCGCGATAGCCGGATGCCGATTCCGCCCCGAGGAATCCGATGCGGTGCGGCTTCGTCTGCCCGAATGCGGCCCGCGGCGCCAAAAGCGTGAACGCCGTCAGTACCGCGAATCTGCGCCGCTTCATTTCTCCCCTCCCCCGGTCGGCAGTATCCCGCCCCCGGGGCAAATGCACTAGGGCGTTGGCTAGTCGTCGTTCACCACGTCGGCCGGGGACAGGCCTGCGCTGGAAACCAGGGTGATGGGCGCTCGATACTCGGGCTCGGGGGCGGGGGCGGCCAGAGAAACGATGGCCGCCAGCACGACCACGAGGGTCGGGATCAGCAGGGCTGCGAACATCAGGTACTCGGTCAGTTTCATATGTCCCTCCTGCGACTGCCCGCTCAAGATAGGCCACCTCCCCCGCCGGGGTCTGCGAACGAAGCCTGACCTTTGGTGTGACGGATTCACCTCCCTGGGTCACAATCGGCCCGATGAAGGACAGAAGTCACGAAATTCTGCCCAAGCCGCTGATGGACGAGATCGCCGCAGCGGCCACCGTGCGCTCCTTTCCCAAGCACGCGGTGATCGTCACCGAGAGCGACGCCACCGACACCATCTACGTCATTCTCGCCGGCAAGGCGCGCGTCTACGTCTCGGACGAGAAGGGACGCGAGGTGATGCTGAACCAGCTCGGCCCGGGCGAGTATTTCGGCGAGATCACCATCGATGGCGGACCGCGCTCGGCCTCGGTGATGGCGCTCGAGGAATGCCGCTGCGCGTTCATCCGCCGTGCCGAGCTGACCGCGTTCATCGAGCGCAGCCCCGGCTTCGCGCTGCATGCGGTGAAGAAGCTCGCTCACCGGGTGCGCGAGCTGACCGAGAACGTGCGCAGCCTCGCCCTCATGGACGTCTACGGCCGCGTGGCGCGGCTGCTGCTCGAGCTCGCCGAGGAGAAGAACGGCCAGCTCGTCATCGACGAGCCGCTGACGCACAAGGAGATCGCCTCGCGGGTCGGCGCCTCGCGCGAGATGATCAGCCGCATCTTTTCCGACCTCAACGACGGCGGCTATCTGCGCAAGGAGGAAAGCCGACTGGTCATCGCCCGCAAGCCCCCGCCGCGCTGGTAGTGCGAGCGCGCGCCTAGCGGAGCGACTTCAGGCGGAAAGCCGCGACCGGCTGCTGGAAGCCGCGCAGGTTGAGCTGGCCGACCGGCTCGGTGCCGGCGACGTGGGCGATGTCCTGCTCGGTCGGGGCGTCGAGCAGGATCTCTCCGGCCTGCGCCGCGCCGCAGAGCCGCGCGGCGAGGTTCGGCACATTGCCGATCGCCGCGTACTCCCAGCGCTCCTCGAAGCCGATGACCCCGAGGGTGGCGTTGCCCTGGGCGATGCCGATGCTCAGGCCGACCTCGTGGCCGTGCTTCGCCCAGGCCTGCGCGATCGGCACGAACGCCTGCTGCAGATTCAGCGCCATGCGCACCGCGCGCTCGGCGGGCCGGTCGACCGGCAGCGGATCGTTGAAGAAGATCATCACGCCGTCGCCGGCGAAGTGCTCGAGCGTGCCGCTGAACTCGTCCACCGTGCGGCCGAGCGTCGCGTGGTAGGCGCGCAGCAGCTCGAGCACCTGGTCGGGGTCGGCGCGGTCGGTGAAGGCGGTGAAGCCGCGCAGGTCGAGGAACACGGCGGTGATCTCGCGCCGGTGCGGCTCGAGCAGCTCCTCGCCGCCGGCGACGATCGCCTCGGCCACCGGCTTGGAGAAGAAGCGCTTCATGCGCCCGAGCCGGTGCAGCTGCGCCACCTGCTCGACCACGCGCTGCTCGAGCTTCTGGTTGAGCTCCTTCAGCTCGTCCTGCAGGCTCTTCACGCGCAGCAGCGAGCGGACGCGGGCGAAGAGCTCCTCCCAGTTCACCGGCTTGGACAGGAAGTCGTCGGCGCCGACTTCCAGCCCCTTGACGCGCTCGACGTGCGCGTCGAGCGAGGTGACGAGGATGATCGGCAGCAGCGCGGTCGACGGTTGCGCGCGCAGCTTCGCGCACAGCTCGTAGCCGTCCATGCCGGGCATCAGGATGTCGGAAATCACCATGTCGGGCTGCACCGCGCGCACCTGCTCCAGCGCGGCCTGGCCGTCGGCTGCGCTCACCACGTCGTAGCCGCGGCCGCGCAGCGCCTCGGTGAGGACTTCCGCGTTCGCCCTCTGGTCGTCGACGACCAGGATGCGTGCCGCCAGCCTGCCGCGCATCTAGAGGACGCTCATCGGAACACGATCACGCCGCGCGCGTTGCGGCCCGACGCCAGGTCGGCGAACGCCTGCGGCGCTTCGGCGATCGAGTAGCGCCGGGTGATCAGCTCCTCGAGCTTCAGCTGGCCGGCGAGGTAGAGGCCGAGCATGCGCGGGAAATCGATGCGCGGCACGCACGAGCCGAAGTAGCTGCCGGTGATCGTCTTCTCCTCGAACGGCAGCGTCATGGTCCGCAGCGAGGTCGAGTCGGAAGGCTTGGCCACGCCCACCACCACCGCCAGCCCGCCGCGGCGGATGGCGCGGTAGGCAGCGCCGGCGAGCTCGCCCGAGCCGACGCATTCGAAGGCGTAATCGGGGCCGCCGCCCGTCATTTTCTTCAGTTCCTTGACGGGATCTTCCTTGAAGAGAATCGTATCGGTCGCGCCGAACTTCTTCGCCATCTCCAGCTTGGGCTGCAGCGTATCGATGGCGATGATCTTCTCCGCGCCGGCGATGCGCGCACCCTGGATCGCCGACAGGCCGACGCCGCCGCAGCCGAACACCGCCACCGACGACCCCGGCGCGACCTTCGCCGTGTTGAACACCGCGCCAACCCCGGTCGTCACGCCGCAGCCGACCAGCGCGGCGCAGTCGAGCGGGATTTTCGAATCGATGCGGATCAGGTTCTCGGCCGAGACCGTGGCGTACTCGGCCATGGCGCCGCAGCCGGAGAAGATGTTGAGCGGCTTGCCCGCCGCGTCGTGGGTACGGTGCTGGCCGGCGAGCGGCGTGGTGAGCGCCTTGCCCTGCTCCAAGCACAGCACCGGCCGCCCGGCGAGGCAGAAGCGGCACTTGCCGCACATGTAGATGAACGAGAAGACGACATGGTCGCCTTTGGCGAGGTCCCTTACGCCCTCGCCCACTTCCTCGACCACCCCGGCACCCTCGTGGCCCAGCACGAGCGGCAGCGGCAGCGCGATGGTGCCGTTGACCGCCGACAGGTCGGAATGACACACGCCGCAGGCGCCCAGCTTCACCAGAACCTCGCCGCGACCGGGGGCGTCGACGCCGATCTCTTCGACGACGATGGGCTGGTTGTGCTCGCGGCAGATCGCCGCCTTGGCTTTTCGCGCCACTATTCCTTATCCTTTTGTCCTGAATCTACCATTGTGCCATTGCCGGCCTGTGGGTAAATTGACCGCCCGGCGCAGTTCTCTCTTTTGGGCAAGGAATCCCGATGCAAATTCGAGACAAGCTCTTTATCGGCGGCCAATGGGTCGCTCCGCACGGACGCGAAACGATCGACGTCCACAACGCTGGTAACGGCGAAGTAATGGGACGCATTCCCGCCGGCGATGCGGCCGACGCCGACGCCGCGGTCAAGGCCGCGCGTTCCGCCTTTGATTCTTGGAGCAATTCTTCTCCGGCCTCCAGGGCTGAGTTTCTTGAAAAGATCTCTGCCGGACTGAAGGCGCGTGCGGATGAGCTCGCGCGCACCATCGCGCAGGAAGTCGGCATGCCGCTCAAGATGTCGAGCCGCATCCAGGCCGGGCTGCCGATCGCCAACTTCGCGAACTACGCGAAGATCCTGAAGGACTACGCGTTCGAAGAAAGGGTCGGCAACTCGCTCGTGGTGCGCGAGCCGGCGGGCGTGGCGGTGGCGATCACGCCGTGGAACTATCCGCTGCACCAGATCACGCTCAAGGTCGCGCCGGCGCTCGCCGCCGGCTGCACCGTGGTGCTCAAGCCCTCGGAGGTGGCGCCGTTCAACGCCTTCATCCTCGCCGAAGTCATCGAGGCGGCGGGACTGCCCAAAGGCGTGTTCAACCTCGTCACCGGCTTCGGTCCGACGGTGGGCGAGGCGCTGGTGAAGCACCCGGACGTCGACGTCGTCTCGTTCACCGGCTCGACCCGCGCCGGCAAGCGGATTTCCGAGCTTGCAGCGCAGTCGGTGAAGCGGGTGGCGCTCGAGCTGGGCGGCAAAAGCGCCTCGGTGATCCTCGACGACGCCGACCTCGCCGCAGCGGTGAAGAGCACGGTGAACGGCTGCTATCTCAACTCGGGGCAGACCTGCACGGCCCTGACGCGAATGCTCGTTCCCGACTCTCTTTATGAACAGGCAAAGACAATTGCCGCCGAGGTGGCGAAAGGGTTTACGGTCGGAGATCCCCTTCAGGAATCTACGAAATTGGGTCCCCTGAGCTCACAAGCCCAATTGGAAAGAGTCAGGAGCTATATCAAGAAAGGCCAGCAGGAAGGCGCGGAGCTCGTCGCCGGCGGTGCCGAGCCGCCCGAGGGCGTGCCGGCCGGCGGCTACTACGTGCGGCCAACGGTGTTCGGCAGAGTGAAGAACAGCATGACCATCGCCCAGGAAGAGATCTTCGGCCCGGTGCTGTCGATCATTCCCTACCGGGACGAGGAAGAGGCGGTGCGCATCGCCAACGACACGGTCTACGGCCTCGCCGGCGCCGTCTGGTCGAAGGACGAGGCGCGCGCGCAGCGCGTCGCGCGGCGGATCCGCGCCGGCCAGGTGGACGTGAACGGCGGCGCCTTCAACATGAACGCGCCCTTCGGCGGCTTCAAGCAGTCGGGCCACGGCCGTGAGGCCGGCCGGTACGGCCTGGAGGAATTTCTCGAGTACAAGTCCCTGCAGCTCAAGGGATGAGACTGCTCCGCCTGGTCACGGGGCTGGTGATCGCCAGCTTCGTCATCGGCCATTTCCTGAATCATTCGCTGGGCGTGGTGTCGATCGACGCCATGGACCGGCTGCGCGCGATGCTCGCCGCCGGGTGGCGCAGCCCGGTTGGCAGCGTCCTGCTCTACGGCTCGCTGCTCACGCATTTCGCGCTGGCGCTCGTCTCGCTTTACCGGCGCACGACGCTGCGCATGCCGGTCTGGGAAGCGGCGCAGCTGGTGCTGGGGTTGTGCGTCCCGCCGCTCCTCATCGGCCACGTCATCGGCACGCGCTTCAACTGGTGGCTGCTCGGCCACACGATCGGCTACGAGCGCGTGGTCGGGCTGCTCTGGTCCGAGACCTGGAACATCGTCCGGCAGTCGCTGCTGCTGCTCGTCGTCTGGACGCACCTCTGCTTCGGGCTGCACTACTGGCTGCGGCTGCGACCCTGGTACCCCACCGTGCAGCCGCTCTTCTTCGCCGCCGCGCTGCTCGTGCCCGCGCTCGCCCTCACCGGGTTCTATGCCGCGGGACTCAACCTCTGGCCCGCTGTCGAGCAGGTCGGCGGCATGCAGAAGTACGACCTCGACCTCGCCGGCATGAGCGTCGAGGACCGTGCGCGGGTCGCCGCGTGGCGCGATGGCCTGCTGCTCGGCTTCTGGGCGCTGCTCGCGGCGACGCTGCTCGCCCGCTGGCTGCGCTCGCGCATCGGCGGCACCTACCAGCTGCGCCATTCTTCCGGCCGGGTGGTCACGGCGCCGGTGGGGCGCAGCATCCTCGAGGCGCTGCGCGACGAGGGCATCCCGCACGCTTCGGTGTGCGGCGGCCGCGCGCGCTGCACCACCTGCCGCGTGCGCGTCGCCGATGGCCTCGCGCGCCTCGCCGCGCCCTCGCCGGTGGAAGCACAGGCGCTGGCGCGCATCGAGGCGCCGCCGAATGTCCGCCTCGCCTGCCAGACCCGCCCGCGCAGCGACGTCACGGTGGCGCCGCTGCTGCCGCCCGGCGCCGATCCCGCGGCGGCGCGCCGGCCGGGCTCGCCGCAGGGACGCGAGCGGCCGGTGGTGGCGATGTTCGTCGACCTGCGCGAGTCGACCAAGCTGTGCGAGTCTCGCCTGCCCTACGACGCGGTGTTCGTCATGAACCAGTTCTTCGCCGAGATGCACGACGCGCTGCGCGAAACCAGCGGCTATTACGCGCAGTTCCGCGGCGACGGGCTGCTGGCGCTGTACGGGCTGGAGAGCGAGCTGCCGCAGGCCTGCCGCGACGCCCTGCGCGGCGCGGCCAGCATGCAGAGCCGCATCGAGCGCCTGAGCGCGAGCCTCGCCGACGAGCTCGCCGAGCCGATGCGCATCGGCATCGGCATGCACGCCGGGCTCGCCATCGTCGGCACCATGGGCCCGCCGGCGGCGCCGATCCATTCGGCGATCGGCGACAACATCAACATCGCCGCGCGCTTCGAAGGCATGACCAAGATCTACAAGTGCGTGCTGGCGGTTTCCGCCGAGACGCTGCGCCACGCGGGTGTCGATCCGAAGGACGCGCCGCTGCACCAGGTGCGGGTGCGCGGCCGCAGCGAGCGGGTCTCCGTCTACGCCGTCGCCGACCCGCGCAGCCTGGTCGGAAGCTAGCGGCTGCTCATTCGACGACTCTGTCGGCCCGCAGCAGCGTCTCCTGGGAGATCCTGACTCCAAGAGCTGCCGCGGTCCTCAGGTTGACGACGAATTCGAAGATGGTGGGTCGCTCGATGGACAGCTCGCCCGGATTCGCTCCCTTCACAATCCGGTCGACGTAGCTCGCCACGCGCCGCGCGACCTCCAGGCCACGGGCGCCGTAGCCGATCAAGGTCCCGGCCTGCGCGAAGGCGAGATCCGAGACCGAAGGAAGGCGCCGCTTCAACGCGGCCTCGCAGATGGACCACATGTGCATGTAATAGGACGCCTCGTCGGCAATCACCAGCGCGTCGATCCTCGCCGCGGCCATCGCAGCAAAAGCGCCGTCGAGTTCGGCCAGGGGCCGCATGTCGAAGCGCTGAAGCTCCATGCCCAGCGATTGCGCCGCTGGCTGCATCGATCCGAAGATCGGCGCATAGGCGGGATTGTCCGGATGCATCAGGTAGGCGACGCGTCGAATTCCCGGCACCGTTTCCTTGAGGAGGGCCAACCGCTTCGCATTGAGCTCCGCGGTGAGGTTGGTCAAACCGGTCACGTTCCGGCCCGGCCGCGCCAGGCTCGCCGCGACGCCCAGGCCCACCGGATCGGACATCGACATGCAGACGATCGGGATGCTCGCCGTGGCCTGGCTCAGCGCGAGGACGGCGGGCGTGCCTTGAGTGATGATCAAATCGGGCTTGCCGCGGACAAGATCGAACGCATGCCCGGGAAGGTCGCCGTACAGGCCATGCGCGTGGCGGACCTCGAAACGGATGTTCCTGCCCTCCACGTAACCGTACTCCTGCAATGCCTTCTTCAAGGCGTTGGCGTTGTCGGTGTAGACGGAGCCGGGGTAGAGGATGGCGACGCGCGTGAACTGCTGCGGTTGCTGCGCGAGCACGCGCGCCGCCGGCGCGAGCGCAAGCGCCGCCGAACCGAGCAGGCACGAGCGACGCGAGATCACGGCTCAGCGCTTGATGGTCGCGCCGCCGCTACGGGTGAGCGTGAGCTGGCTGGTGGTGTTGGCGAGCCGCCCGGCGAGGATCTTGATCAGCTCCACCGCCGCGTCCGGGTTCTCGCGGATCACCTTGATGAACATGTCCTTGGAGATCTTCAGCGTCTCGAGCTTCGTGGTCGCCTTGGCGGTGGCGGTGCGCGGCACCTCGCCGAAGATGGCGATCTCGCCGAGGATGTCGTTCCTGCCCAGCGTGTTGACGATGATCGGGCCCGAGGGCGTCGGCACCGAGATCTCCACCGAGCCGTCGATGATGATGTAGGCGGCGTCGGCCGCGTCGCCGGCGTTGAACATCACCTGCCCGGCGTCGTAGGTGAGGCGCTCGCTGGAGAAGCACAGCAGCTTCTGCATCGCCGGCTGGATCTTGCTGAAGATCGGGAACTGGCGGATCAGCTCGACTTCCTGTTCCAGGCTCATCGCTTTCTCCTAGGCAGCCATCAACATCTTGTTGAGAGGACCGCCATTGCCCTTCAAGGCTTCGAAACGCCCCTGCTCCGCGAGCCGGCCGTGCTCGATCACCAGCACCGCGGCGAAGCGCTCGGCGAGCTCCGGGCGCTGCAGCGCCCAGACCACGCCCTGGCCGCTGCGCTCGGCGAGGATGCCTTCCAGCACCTTGGTCTGCGACGCCGGATCGAGCACCGCCGCCGCGTGGTCGAGGACGAGCAGCAGCGGCCGCTTGAGCAGCGCGCGCACCATCGCGGTCTTCTGCCGGTCGGCGACCGCCAGCCGCGCGCCGCCGACCCCGACCTGGTAGTCGAGCCCGATCTGCACCACCAGCGGCCGCAAGCCGAGCTCGTCGAGCAGCTCGCGCACGATGCGCGTGATGCGCGTGGCGGCCTCGGCCTGGCCGGTGATGATCTTGCCGAACAGGATGTTGTCCTGCAGCGAGGCGGCGCGGTTGTAGCGCGCCGGGTCGAAGAACTCGACGCTCTGCCTCAGCTCCTGCGGCAGGGTGCGGGCGAAATGCCGGCGCGCCTCGATGGTGCGCGACTCGAAGCTCTCGTCGATCAGGCCCAAGCGGTGCTTGGCGGCGACCAGCTTGAAGGGCAGCGTGAGCAGCATCTGGGTGTCCGAATCCTGCAGCCGCAGCAGGCCGACGTCTTCGATCTGCTTCAGGATCTCCTGGAAATGCGGCAAGTCCTCCTGGCGGATGAAGCTGTACTGGGCGAAGAACTCGTGGCCCGGCGGCAGGCCGCTGAACAGCTCGACCATGGTCTCGGCGACCTTGTGGCCGGTGCGCAGCAGGAGCTCGTACATGCCGGTGTCGCGCAGCACTTTGCGCACGTAGGCGTTACCGGCGAGGTTGTCGATATCGAAGGCCTTGCCCACCGGCGTGCCGAAGAGCAGGTTCTCGGCCAGCGTGGCGTTGCGGTTGTAGCGCTCGGGGTCGAAGCGCTCCACCCAGTCCTGGATGCCGAGCGACGCCAGGCGCTCGCGCATGCGCGCGCGCGCGGCCAGCACCGGCTCGCCGATCGACCCGGCGCGCTCGGGATCGGGCGCGCTGCGCAGGCCGAGCTCGAAGATCGTCTCCTCGAGATCGACCCGCTTCAGCAGCTCGAGGATGCGCGCCTCCAGCTCCTCCTTCCCGGAAACGCCCGCCGCCTCGTAGTCGGTCCAGTCGGCGTCGATGTCGAGCGGGCAAGTACCGGTGCGCTCGGCCTCGCGCGCCTCCTTCCTGCGCTCCTTCGCCGCTTCGGCGTCGTACGCCGGCTCGCGCAGCGGCGCGTGCCGCAGGCCGTAGACGATGTTGTCGCGCACGCTCACCGGGAAGAGATACGCGGGCGTGCCGACGTAGGACAAGGCGCGGCCGGTCACCGCCTCGGGAGCGCGCGTGAGATCGACGCCGCAAAGCTCCAGGCTGCCGCTGGTCGGCGGCACCAGCCGTGCCACGAGCTGCGCCAGCTCGCTGCCGCCCTGGCGGCCGACCACGGCGACATGCTCGTGGACGCCGATCTCGAACGAGACGTTCTCCAGCACGCGCGCGCCGCTTTCGTCGACCAGGCTCACGCCGGCGGCGCGCAGCTTGCCCTCGCGCGGCAGCGCCGGAGCCTTGAGCAGCGCCTGCAGCTCGGGCGGCGCCGCGTCCTCGCCGCCGAACTGCTCGACCACCTGCGTGTACTTCACCTCGACATCGAGCCGCTGCTGATCCCAGTCGATCAGCTCCTTCACCGGCGAGGGCAGGTCCTTGTAGGCGGCGATCACCGCCACCAGCGCGCCGATGTCGAGCCGGCCCATGATCACCAGATAGCCGCCCACCGTGTAGAACAGGAACGGCGTCACCTGCGAGAGGAAGTTGTTGAGGAACTTCACCATGAACTTGCGCTGGTAGAGCTCGAAGCGGATCTTGAAGATGCGCCCGAGGCGGGCCGAGATCTCGGCGCGCTCGTAGTTCGAGGTGTCGTTCGCGTGCACTTCGATGATGCCGTCGGACACTTCGGCGATGCGCCCGGCGAGCTGGCGCGCGGTGATCTGCCGCTCGCGCGACAGCAC
>Ga0075352_1000050_pt1 | contig 15715 bp, 14 predicted proteins | sample Sandmound_TuleA__FD_120092 | JGI IMG/M metagenome (GOLD analysis project Ga0075352, IMG submission 120092) | Natural and restored wetland microbial communities from the San Francisco Bay, California, USA, that impact long-term carbon... | ecosystem: Environmental > Terrestrial > Soil > Wetlands ...
AAAAAAAGGCCGGCGAGTTGCCGGCCGTTTCTCCAGGTGTTGATCGACGCTCAGGCGGCGATTTTTGCGAGCAGCTTCTTCAGCTCGCCACTCTGATACATCTCGGTCATGATGTCGGAGCCGCCGACGAATTCGCCGTTCACGTAGAGCTGCGGGATCGTCGGCCAGTTGGCGAATTCCTTGATGCCATGGCGGATATCGGGGTTCTCGAGGACGTTGACCGTATAGGGATCGTTCACCCCGCAGGCGCGCAATATCCCGATCGCGTTCGCGGAAAAGCCGCACTGTGGGAAATCGGGCGTGCCTTTCATGTAGAGCACGACCTTGTTTCCGGTGACCTGCTTCTTTATAACATCCTGAATACTCATGGGTTTTCCTATATCCGAGTGTTTTACTCAGACTTTATTCTAACCGCTGCCCCCGTGCGCCGTCAAACGCGGCCCCCGCTCACCCGCTCGTTGCCTGCGAGGTCGCGCCGCGAGCCCACCGTGCGATAGCCCGCTCGCACGAGCAGGGCGCGGCACTCCGCGGCCTGGTCGCGCCCGTGCTCGAACAACAGCCCGCCGCCGGTCTCGAGGTGCGTGCGCGCCTGGGCCACAAGCAGGCGTATGCAGGATAGCCCGTCGGCCCCCGCGACGAGTGCCGCGCGCGGCTCGAACCGCAGATCGCCTTCCGCGAGGCACGGGTCGCGCTCCGCGACATTGGGGGGGTTCGAAACGATCAAGTCGAACCGTCGGCTGGCCAGCGCGGCAAACCAGTCGCTTTCGACGAACTCGATGCGTGCACCATGGCGCGCCGCGTTCTCGCGCGCGACCGCCAGCGCTTCGGGCGACGCGTCCGTCGCCGTTACCCGCGCTTGCGAGCGCTGCAGCACAATCGCCACCGCAACGCAACCGCTGCCGGTCGCAAGATCGAGCACGCGGAAGGTAGTGTCCGCGGGAATCAGCTCGAGCGCGGCTTCGACCAGGTGTTCCGTTTCGGGACGCGGAATCAGCACCGCTGGTGTCACCTTGAACGCGATGCTGTAGAACTCGCGTTCTCCCGTAAGGTAGGCAACCGGCTCGCCGGCGCGGCGGCGCGCGACCAGCTCGAGATAGCGGTTGCGCTGCGGGGCGGTCAGCCGCTGATCGGGATGCGCGGCGAGATGCGTCGCGCTGACTCCCAGCGCCTCGCGTAACAGGGCTCGAGCGTCAACGGGATCGATGGCGGGCGTCCGCAGAAGCTCCCTGACGCTGGCGCCGTGATTGCTTGCCGTTACCATTGTGCGATCAGCACGACCACACCCGCTACGGTGAGCGCGACGCCCCCGATGAGGGCGCCGCTCATCCGTTCCTCGCGCAATAACGCCGCGCTGAGCATCAAGGTAAACACGGGATAGGTCGCGACGATCGGCGAAACGAGGTGCACCGGGCCAGCATTGAGGGCGTGATACAGGGAGAGCAATGCGGCGCCGTTGAGGATACCCGTTGCGGCGAACCACGCGACGCCGCGACGATTGAACCCCGGATTGCCGGCCCGGCGCCCGAGTGCGCTCGCCCATACCGCTGTCGATGAGACGGTGTAGCCCACGAGCGCGGCGGCGAACGGGCTGGGCCAGAGCGCGAGCCCGGCTTTGGACAGGACCTGCGCCAGCGCGCGCAGCGCTGCCGCCGACCACGGCAACCAAAGTGCGTTCGGTTGGCGTCCTTTCCGATCCGCCATTCCCGGCCGCGACAACGCAATCGTGCCGAACACGATGAGGGACGTGGCGAAGAGCTCCCGGGCGCCGAGCGACTCCCCCAGGAATAACGCGGCCCCCAGCACCGCAAATAGCGGCGTGGTGCTGCCCACTGTTCCGGTCACGGTGGGGCCGAGCCGCCGGTTGGCTTCGAAAGTGAGAAGGGTAACCGCAGCCGGATAGAACACCCCCACGAGGGCGAATATCCCGAGCGCTGCTGCCTCCCAGCCCGCGAGGTCGAGACCCGGGGACAGCAGCCAGAACATCAGCGTCGCCGAGGGTATGCTCACTCTCGCCCCCAGCAGCGCATCCAGATATTTCAGCCCTGAGTGAGTGGTCACTAACGCCGTACCGAACAGGGCCGAGGACAGCACGGCCAGGGCGGCGGCTTGCAGGTTGGCTTCGAGCGGAATGGCCACGCGCCGAGCGCGGACAGCGTTACGCCGCCTGCGTGTCTTCGGCCAGCTGGGCGAGCTGCTCGGCCTGGTGCTCGGCCGCGAGCGCGGAAATCAACTCGTCGAGCTCGCCATCCATGATCCGGTCGATCTTGTAGAGCGTGAGATTGATGCGGTGGTCGGTCACGCGTCCCTGCGGAAAGTTGTAGGTGCGGATGCGTTCCGAGCGGTCGCCGCTGCCGATGAGGGACTTGCGGGTGGCGGCCATTTTCGCCCGCTGCTCGCTCAACTGCCGGTCCTTGATGCGCGCGGCGAGGATGGCGAGCGCCCGCGCGCGGTTCTTGTGCTGCGAGCGGTCGTCCTGGCACTCCACCACGATGCCGGTCGGGAGGTGCGTGATGCGCACGGCCGAGTCGGTCTTGTTCACGTGCTGCCCTCCCGCCCCGGAGGCGCGAAAGGTGTCCACGCGCAGCTCCGCCGGATTGAGCACAACGTCCGCGATCTCGTCGGCCTCGGGCATCACCGCCACCGTGCAGGCGGAAGTGTGGATGCGCCCCTGGGTCTCGGTGACCGGCACCCGCTGCACCCGGTGGCCTCCGGATTCGAACTTGAGCCTCGAGTACGCGCCCTGTCCCGAGATCTTGGCAATGATTTCCTTGAAGCCGCCGAGGTCGGAGGGGCTTTGGGACACCACCTCGACCTGCCAGCGGTTGCGTTCGGCGTAGCGGCTGTAGAGGCGAAAGAGCTCGCCCGCGAAGAGCGCGGACTCCTCGCCGCCGGTGCCGGCGCGGATCTCCAGAAAAATGTTGCGGTCGTCGTTGGGGTCCCTGGGCAGCAGCCGCATCTGCAGCTCCTGCTCGATGCCCGAGAGCCGCTCGCGCGTCAGCCTGATCTCGGACTCGGCGAACTCGCGCATGGAAGGCTCCCCGCTCATCTCCTCCGCCGCCCGGATGTCGGCCTCTCCCTGCACGTAGCGCTGGTAGAGCTCGACCAGCGGTGCGATCTCCGCGTGCTCGCGCGAGAGCCTGCGGTAGTTGCCGAGGTCGGCGGTCGCGTTCTCCGAGGACAGGAGGCGATTTAGCTCCTCGAGCCGGCCCGAGAGCTGCCCGAGCTTCGCTGCGATGCTCGGCTTCATTCCTGCCGCGGAATCTGGTAGAGGCGGGTGAGGAGCTCGACCAGCCGCTCGCGCTCGTCGTCCCGCGCATGCGACAGCGCGTGCGTCGGCGCGTGCGTGAGTTTCGCCATGAGCGCCCGCGAAAGCTGCTCCGTCACCGCGTGGGGGTCCTCGCCCCGGGCGAGGCGTCGCAGGGCGCGCTCCATCTCGTGGCGACGCGCCCGCTCGGCGGAATCGCGCAGGGCGCGGATCGCCGGCACCAGCTCACGGTTGCCGAGCCAGTGCATGAAATCGGTGACCTGGTTCTCGATGATCACCTCCGCCTGCGCCACCGCGTTCTGGCGGACGTCCATGCCCTCGCGCGCGACCTTGCCGAGATCGTCCACCTCGTAGAGAAAAACGTCGTCCAGGGCACCGACTTCCTGCTCGACATCGCGCGGCACTGCGAGATCGAACACGAGCATCGGGCGATGCTTGCGCGCCGCGAGCGCCCGCTCCATGAGCCCCTTGCCGATGATCGGGAGCGTGCTCGCCGTCGAGCTCACCACGATGTCGTGGCTGGCGAGCTGCGCGGGCAGATCGTTCAGTGTGATGGCGCGGCCGAGGAAGCGGTCGGCGAGGGCCTGGGCGCGCTCGAGGGTGCGGTTCGCGAAGGTGAGGCGGCGGGGATGCTGGGCAGCAAAATGCGTGGCGCAGAGCTCGATCATCTCGCCCGCGCCGATGAAGAGAACGCTCTGCTCGGAAATCGCCGGATAGATCCGCTGCGCCAGCGCGATGGCGGCGGATGCCATTGACACCGTCGCCGCTCCGATATCCGTCTCGGAGCGCACCGACTTCGCCACCGCGAAGGTGCGCTGGAACAGCTTGTGCAACAGCACCCCCAGCGTGCCCGCGGCCTGGGCGGTGCGCACGGCCTGCTTGAACTGCCCGAGGATCTGCGGCTCCCCGAGCACCATCGAATCGAGGCCGCTCGCCACGCGAAACGCGTGCTTCACCGCCTTCTCCTGCGGCAGCTGGTAGAAGTAGGACGCGATCTGCCGCGGCTCCAGCCGGTGGTAGCCCGCCATCCATTCGATTGCCGCGTGCGGGTTGGCGGTCGAGCAGTAGATCTCGGTGCGGTTGCACGTCGAGATAATCGCCGCCTCCTTGACCGGGCGGCGGTCGACGAGCTCGCGCAGCGCACCGATCAGGTTTTCCGCGTGAAACACCACCTGCTCGCGCACCGAGAGCGGAGCAGTCTGGTGATTGATGCCGAGGGCGAAGAGCTGCATTATCCGGCGCGGCCAGGCAAAAAGAGAGTAAATATTAATACGTTAGCAGCGGCCGCGCCAACGCCCGGCGGCGCTTTATCGCAGCCGGGGCGGTGGCCGTAACGCGCCAGCGTGCCTCTGGAGCGCAGGACTCCCGTCACTTCTTCCGGTCGCGGGCGAACAGCTCGTCGAGCTTGCGCTCGTAGGCGTGGTAGTCGAGAAATTCGTAGAGCTCGTCGCGCGACTGCATGAGCTCGAGCACGCCCTTCTGCGTGCCGTCCCGGCGCACCGCCTGGTAGACGCGCAGTGCGGCGGCGCTCATGGCGCGGAATGCGGAGAGCGGGTAGAGCACCATCGCGACGCCGGCGCCCGCGAGGTCCTGCACGGTGAAGAGCGGTGTCTTCCCGAACTCGGTGATGTTGGCGAGGATCGGGACCTTCACGGCGTCGGCGAACTTCCGGTACATGGCAAGCTCGGTGATTGCTTCGGGGAAGATCATGTCGGCGCCGGCCTCCACGCACGCGCAGGCGCGGTCGATGGCGGCCTGCAGCCCCTCGACCGCCAGCGCGTCCGTGCGCGCCATGACCACGAAATGGGGATCGGTCTTGGCGTCGGCTGCCGCTCTCACCCGGTCCACCATCTCCTGCTGCGACACCAGCTCCTTGTTGGGACGATGGCCGCAGCGCTTGGCCCCGACCTGGTCCTCCATATGCATCGCGGCGGCGCCGGCTTTGGTGAGGGATTTCACGGTGCGGGCGATGTTGAAGGCGCTCGCGCCGAACCCCGTGTCCACGTCCACCAGCAAGGGCAGGGGGCAGACGTCGGTGATGCGGCGCACGTCGGTCACCACGTCGTCAAGCCCGCTGATGCCGAGATCGGGCACCCCCAGCGAGCCGGCAGCTACGCCTCCCCCGGAGAGATAGATCGCGCGGTAGCCGACGCGCTGCGCCATGAGCGCCGAATAGGCATTGAGGGTGCCGATCAACTGGAGCGGGCGCTCCGCGGCCAGTGCGGCGCGAAAGCGCGCGCCGGCGGAGGCGTTCTCGGGTACTGCGCGGGTGCGTTCAGTCATGGCGGGGGGCTCGGCCGGGCTAGGCTGCAGTGGGGCGGGGGCCCCGCAGTCCATCATCTGACTTGCACCAGGGCGTCCAGAATATGGGTGAAAGCTAGCATAGCACGTCCGCCCTTTCCAGAATTCCTGCGGAAGCCCGTAGATCACTTGCTCACAATACGGACTCGTTAATTCATTCATCCCGGCACTGATGGCATAATCCGGCTTCGCTCACGATACGGACTCAATCGCCATGCCCCGCAGAACCGAGACGCAAGCCGGCAACCGCCTCACCGGCACCCAGAGCATCGAACGCGCGCTGACGCTGCTGCGCGAGATCGCCGCCCACAACCGCGGCGGCTCGCGGCTGCTCGATCTCGCCACCCGCACGGGGCTACAGCGCCCCACCGTGCACCGCATGCTGAAGTGCCTCGCCACCGAGAGCATAGTGCAGCAGGACCCGGACTCGCACCGTTACTATCTCGGCTCGATGATGTTCGAGCTCGGGCTCACCGCCGCGCCGCGCTTCAACCTGCGCGAGATCTGCCATCCCGCGCTGACGCGCATCGCAGAGGCCACCGGCGACACCGTTTTCCTCACCCAGAGGAGCGGGCTCGATTCGGTATGCCTCGACCGGCGCGAAGGCGCGTTCCCGATCAAGACCTTCACCCTCGAGATCGGCATGCGGCGCCCTCTCGGGGTGGGCACCGGCTCTCTCGCCATATTGTCGGCGCTCGGCGAGGACGAGATCCAGCGGGTGGTCACGGCCAACTCCGCGCGCCTGACCGAGTACGGCTTGAGCGCGCCCGTCCTTTTCACCCAGGTGAAGAAATCCCAAAAGCTCGGCTACGCCATGCGAGATGTATCAGGACTCGCGGGCGTGCGCTCAGTGGGCCAGACGCTGCGCAACCAGAGCGGAATGGCGTTCGCCGCGCTCTCGGTATCCACCATCTCGAGCCGCATGAGCGAGAAGCGCGCGGTGGAGGTCGCCCAACTCCTCAAAGGCGAGTCGCGCCAGATCGAGCGCCAGCTCGCGAGCGGCGCCGAGCACCGCTAGCCGCCTCCACGGTGCGACACGCGCGCGGCGGCTCGCGCGCAACGTAAACCCCAGCCCGGATGATCGGGCGAATCGCCCGATCAGGATCCGGTCCGTGACGTGACGACGAGCGCGCTGCCGAGAAAACCCTACGAAGCCGGCGCGCGGGGGCCGCTCGCCGGGGTGCGCGTGCTCGATCTTTCCCGCCTCGTCGCCGGAAACACCCTGACCCAGGTGCTCGGCGATTTCGGCGCGGAGGTGATCAAGGTCGAACCGCCGGCCGGCGACACGCTGCGCGCCTGGCAGGTGAACGGCGTGCCGACCAACTGGAAGCTTTATGCGCGCAACAAGAAGAGCCTGTGCCTCGAGCTGCGCAGGCCCGAGGCGGTGAATCTCGTGCTCGACCTCGTTCCCGCCGTGGCGATGTTCGTCGAGAGCTTCCGGCCTGGCACGCTCGAGGAAATGGGTCTCGCGCCGGCGGTCCTCCTCGCGCGCAATCCGAAGCTCGTCATCGTGCGCATCTCCGGCTGGGGCCAGGACGGCCCCTACCGGCGGCGGCCCGGCTTCGGCACGCTGGTCGAGGGCCTCTCCGGCTTCGCCTCGTTCAACGGCTTCGCGGACCGCGAGCCGGTGCTGCCGCCGATGTACCTCGCGGACACGGTCGCGGGGCTCTACGGCGCGGCCGCCACGATGATCGCGCTGCGCGAAGTCGAGAAGAACGGCGGCCGCGGGCAAGTGATCGACCTGCCGCTTCTTGATCCGCTGTTCGCGGTGCTGGGGCCCCAGGCCGCCAACTACCGGCTCACGGGGAAGGTGAAGCCGCGCACCGGTAGCCGCTCGACTAACGCCGGCCCGCGCAACGCCTACCGCTGCAGCGACGGGCTCTACGTCTGCCTCTCCTCGTCCACGCAGAAGATGGCCGAGCGGTTGTTCCGCTCCATCGGCCGGCCGGAACTGATCGAGGACCCACGCTACCGCACGAATGCCGGGCGGGTGAAGCACGCCGAGGCGCTCGACGCGATCATCGGGGAATTCGTCGCGCGACGCACGCAGGCGGAGAACGTCGCGTTCTTCGAGCAAGCCGAGGTGACGATCGGGCCGATTTACGACATCCGGCAGATCCTCGAGGACGCGCACGTGCTGGCGCGCGAGCTCGTCGCGGACTATCCGGACCCCGACATGGGCGCGTTCCCGATGCACCACGTCGTCCCGCGCCTGTCGGGCACGCCGGCTTCGATCCGGACCCCCGCGCCGCGCCTGGGCGAGCACAACCGGGCACTCCTCGCCGAGCTGGGGATCGATGCCGCGGCCTATGCGAAACTGGCGGCATCCGGCGTCGCCTTGGAGGGCGGCGCTCCCGCAAAGGAGGAAGAGGAATGAAGCCCGATCTGCCGGTGTGGCGCTCGCTGCTCTACGTCCCGGTCAACGTCGAGAAGTTCATCGAGAAGGCGCACACGCGGGGCGCGGACGTGATCCAGCTCGACCTCGAGGACGCAGTGCCCCCGGCCGAGAAGGAGAAAGCCCGCACCCTCGTCGAGAAGAACGCGGCGCGGGTGCGGCGCGGCGGCGCCGACGTAGTGGTGCGGATCAACCAGCCGCTCTCGCTCGCGGTGCGTGACCTCGAGGCCAGCATCTGCCCCGACGTGGACGGCATCGCCGTCACCAAGGCGGACAGCGCCTCGCACGTGAAGCTCCTCGACCAGCTCGTCACCGGGCTCGAGGAGAAGCGCGGAATGCGGCCGGGACGCACCAAGTTCATCGTGATGATCGAGACCGCCGACGCCTTCACCCGCATCGACGAGATCCCGCGCGCGAGTCTGCGCGTCGTGGCGATGAACATCGGCGGCGAGGACTTCGCGCTCGATCTGAACGCGCAGCCGGAAGACGACGTGCTGCTCCACCCCAAGCAGCGCATGATCATCGCCGCGCGCGCCGCCGGGATCATGCCGCTCGGCTTCATCGGCACCGTGGCCGATTTCAGCGACTGGGAGAAATTCCGGCTGATGGTGCGCCGCTCACGCCGCTTCGGCTTCGACGGCGCCGGCTGCATCCACCCCGGGCAGGTGAAGATCGTAAACGAGGAATACACCCCGAGCGCGGAAGAGGTCGCCTACGCGCGCAAGGTGATCCAGATGGACAAAGAGGCGCAGGCATCGGGCCGCGGCTCCTTCCAGATCGACGGCAAGATGATCGACATCCCGGTAGTGGTGCGCGCGGAGCGCCTCATCCACCGCTATGAGACGATCAAGGCGCGCGAGGCAAAGACGTTCGCAGCCGCTCGCTAAGGCGTAATGAGTAATGAGTGATGGGAGACCAGTGAAAACCGGGCACTTTCGATTCCTTCTTGTCTGCCTCGCCGTAACCGGCACGACGCCCGCGGCGGTGCAGTCGCAAGGTTATCCGGCGCGCCCGATCCGCATCATCGCCCAGTTCACGCCCGGCACCTCCACCGACATCCTCGCCCGCGTGATCGGAGGCAAATTGACCCAGACCTGGGGCCAGCAGGTCGTGGTGGACAACCGCCCTGGCGCCGGCGGGATTGTCGGCACCGAGATCGGCGCGAAGGCAGCGCCCGACGGCTACACGCTCACCATGGCGGTTTCGAGCGCGTTCGGCATCAACCCGACGCTCTACGCAAAGCTCCCCTACGACGCAGTTCGCGATTTCGCGCCGATCACCAACATCGCCCTCACGCCGCAGACGCTCGTGGTCAATCCCGCCTTCGCGGCCAAGTCCGTGAAGGACTTCATCGCCCTGGCAAAGGCGAAGCCCGGGCAGATCAACTACGCTTCGCTCGGCAGCGGCTCAACCAGCCATCTCACGATGGAGATGTTCCGGTCGGCAGCCGGGATCCAGTTGAATCACGTCCCCTACAAGGGAAGCCCCGCGGCACACGGCGATCTTTTCTCCGGCCAGATCCCGGTGATGTTCGACGCGATCCCGGCGGTGCTGCCGCACGTCAAGTCCGGCCGGCTGCGCGGGCTCGGCATCGGCTCGGCGCAGCGCTCGCCGTTTCTGCCCGATTTGCCGACCATCGCGGAATCGGGCTTTCCGGGCTTCGAGGCAGTGGGCTGGATCGGCATCGCCGCCCCGGTGAAAACACCCCCGCCCGTGCTCGACAAGCTGAACGCCGAGATCGTGCGCATCATCAACAGCCCCGAGATGAAGGAGCGCCTCGCCGCGCTTGCGTTCACGCCGGTCGGCGACACGCGCCAGCAATTTTCCAGCTTCATCCAATCGGAGATCGCCAAGTGGGGAAAAGCGGTGCGCGAGTCCGGCGCCAAGTCCGAATGACGGGTAACCAGACAAGGATGCCAGCCCCATGACGCAGGAACTGGAGAAGCTCAAGGAATGGATCGGGCAGAAGGAGTCGGATGTCGATTACGTCACCGTCCCCGCGGTGCACCGGCTTGGCGCGACGCTCGACCGCGACGATCCCATGCCGAGGATGGGCGATCCCCTTCCGGTCGGCTGGCACCAGATTCTCTTCCCGCGCGTGGTGCGACACTCGCAGATCGGCGCGGACGGCCACCCGCAGCGCGGCGATTTTCTTCCGCCGGTGCCGTTGCCGCGGCGGATGTTTGCCGGCAAGCGCACGACGTTTCACGCCAATCTGCAGGTGGGCGACGCCGTGCGCCGCGACTCCGTGATCCAGGACGTCACCGTGAAGCAGGGGCGCACAGGGACGATGGTGTTCGTGACGGTGAAGACCGATCTCACGAGCCCGCGCGGGCTCGCCATCACCGAGGAGCAGGACATCGTCTACCGCGAGCCGCCCGCTCCCGGCGCACCGCCCCAGCCGCCGCAGCCCGCGCCGGGAAAGGCCGTCTGGACGCGCACGGTCACGCCCGATCCGGTGATGCTCTTCCGCTATTCCGCCCTCACCTTCAACGGGCATCGCATCCATTACGACAAGCCGTACGTGACCCAGGTCGAGGGCTACCCCGATCTCGTCATGAACGGGGGCCTGACGACGCTCCTCGTGTTCGAGCTGGCGCGCGCCCACGCCCGCACGCCCATGCACCGCATCACCTCGCGCAACGTGCGCGCGCTGTTCGTGAACCAGCCGATCACGCTCGGGGGCGAGCCCTCCGCCAACGGCAAGACGGCAAAGCTTTGGGCGCTCAACCCCGACGGCGCCCTCGCCCTGACTGCCGAGGCAGAATTCAGATAGCGGCTCAGGTCATCCTTCAACCTTCGGCCTTCATCCTCCACGCGTAACCGCATGTCCGGCGGCCCCCTTGAAGGCGTTCGCGTCATCGACCTCACGTCCGTGGTGGTCGGGCCGCTCGCGACGCAAATCCTCGCCGACCACGGCGCCGAGGTCATCAAAGTCGAGTCGAAGGCCGGGGATCTGGTGCGCATCATGAACGGCCGTTCGGTTACGCCCGGTATGGGGGCGAAGTTCCTCCATCTCAACCGCAACAAGCGCTCGATCGTGCTCGACTTGAAGCAGGCAGCCGCCCACGAGGCGTTGCTGCGGCTGCTGAAGGGCGCCGACGTCATGCTCTGGAACAATCGCCCGCAATCGATGGCGCGCATGAAGCTCTCCTACGACGACGTGCGCGCGGTCAACCCGAAGATCATCTACTGCGGGCTGTTCGGCTTCGGCCAGGACGGGCGCTACCGCGACAAGCCCGCCTACGACACCATCATCCAGGGCGCAGCCGGCATGGCGGCGCTGCACCACCGCTCGTTCGGGGAGCCGCGCTTCGTGCCGATGGTGGTGGCGGATAAGGTGGTGGGGCTGATCGCGGTTCAAATGATCGCGATGGCGCTCTACGGGCGTGCGCGGACGGGACAAGGCTGCGCGATCGAGATCCCGATGTTCGAGAACTTCGTCAAATTCATACTCGAGGAGCACCTATACCTGAAGACCTTCGTGCCGCCGCTCGGCGAGACCGGCGACCCCCGCCTGCTCAACCCCATCAACAAGCCGCTGCCCACCCGCGACGGCTATATCTGCATCTCGGCCAATACCGACGAGCAAGTCTTCGCCTTCTTCGACGCGATCGGCCGGCCGGAATTGAAGACCGACCCGCGCTTCTCGAACGTGCCGGCGCGCTTCGCCCATGTCAGGGACTACTTCGAGGTCCGCATGGCTGCGCTGAAGGCGAAGACCACGGGCGAATGGCTGGAGATCTTCGACCGCCTCGACATACCGGCGACGCCCTACCACACGCTCGACAGCCTGATCGAGGATCCGCACCTCGCGGACGTGGGCTTCTTCGAGCTGAAGGACCACCCTACGGAGGGCAAGACGCGCAGCATGCGGCTCCCCAATAAGTGGTCAACCGGCACGCGCCGCGAGTGGAGTCCCGCGCCCAAGCTCGGCCAGCACAGCGTCGAGATCCTGCGCGAGGCGGGCTACGATACGGCCGCGATCGAGGCGATGGTCGCCACAGGCGCAACCCTCGACGGGCGCATCAGGAAGCCGTAGCCGGTTCACAGCCTGGACTCCAGGGGAATGGGGGCGGGGCGGCTGCTGTAAACTATGCGCCCGCTCGACCTGCGCCGAAACAGCAGCACGTCAGCCGGATATCCATTCACGGAGAACCCCATGCACAGCCAGCCATTGCACACACCCCGGTTTTTCGCCGCCTTCCTCTTCGCGGTCGCGCTCGCCCTGCCCGCCATCACGGCCGCGCAGGACAAGGACTACACGCCCACCATCGGCCAGGAAGGAAAGGATGTGATCTGGGTGCCGACGCCGCAGGCACTGGTCGAGAAAATGCTCGACATGGCAAAGCTGACGGCGAAGGACATCCACTACGATCTCGGCAGCGGCGACGGGCGTACGGTCATCACGGCGGCCAAGCGCGGCGCGCAGGCCTTCGGCGTGGAATTCAACCCCGACATGGTCGCCCTGTCGGAGCGGACCGCCGCCAAGGAAGGCGTCGCGGGCAAGGCGAAGTTCATCAACGGCGACATCTTCCAGACCGACTTCAGCAACGCCACCGTGGTCACGCTTTACCTGCTGCCGAGCTTGAACCTCAAGCTCCGCCCGACCCTTCTCAAGATGAAGCCCGGCACGCGTGTCGTCTCGCACGCCTTCAGCATGGACGACTGGCAGCCGGACCAGACCGAAAACGTGGAGGGCCGCACCGCCTACCTTTGGATCGTGCCGGCGCCGGTCGAAGGAACGTGGCGCTGGAACGGCTCCGGCAGCGGTCCGAAGGAATTCCAACTCAAGCTGCGCCAGCAGTTTCAGAAGGTTGACGGCCAGGTCGAACTCGACGGCAGGCCGGGCCAGTTGCGTGACGTCAAGCTGAACGGTGATCAGCTGACCTTCACGGTACTGGACGCCAGCGGCGCGCGGCGTGATTTTTCCGGCCGGGTCTCTGGCAACTCCATCCAGGGCGCGGTGAAGTCCCTCGCCGGAAGCGGCGACGCCAAGTGGTCCGCCACCCGCGCTAACTAAGTCATGAGCGCCGCAGCGATTATCGGCGGCGGCATCATGGGCGGCGACATCGCGATCGTATTCGCCGCCAACGGCTGGAAGGTCCACGTGATGAGTCCGTCGCAGAAGACGCGCGACGCGCTGCCGGCGCGTATCGCCGCCGGGCTGAAAAAGCTCGGGGCGCCGCAGGGCCATGCCGCCAACGTCACGACCTATGCCCGGCTCGAGGATCTTCTCTGGCGCGATATCGGCATCGTGGTGGAAGCCGCGACCGAGGACTTGCCGCTCAAGCAGTGGCTGTTCGCCCGGATCGAGACGCTTGCGCGCCCGGACATTGCGCTCGCGACTAATACCTCGAACTTTCCGATCGGCGAGGTCGGAAAAAGTCTGAAGCACCGCGCGCGGGTCGCGGGCCTGCATTTCTTCATGCCGGCCCACCTCGTGCCGCTGGTCGAGGTGGTGAGCGCGGAGTTCACCGAGCCCAAGGTGGCCGAAGAACTCGTCGCGTTGATGAAGGCGTTCGGCAAGGCGCCGATCTGGGTCAAGAAGGACGTCCCCGGCTTCGTCGGCAACCGCATCCAGCACGCCATGCTGCGCGAGGCGCTCTACCTCATCAACGACGGCATCGTGGATGCCGAGGGCGTGGACACCGCGGTGCGCTACGGATTCGGCTTCCGCTTCATCGCCTGCGGCCCGATCCTGCAGAAGGAGATGTCCGGCTGGGACACCAATACTCTCGTCGCTGCCGCGCTCTACCCGCGGCTCTACAACAATTCGACCCCCGCCCCCGTGGTCAAGGCGCTGGTCGATATGGGTCGCCTCGGCATGAAGGCGAAGCGCGGGTTCTGGGAGTGGAACGACGCGAAGATCGCGCAGGAAAAAGCGCGCATCGAGCGCTGCCTGCAGGCGGGGATGGAGATACTGAAGTCAGACGGCGGGAAGTAAGGAAGTGGTGGCCAGGGACGGAATTGAACCGCCGACACAAGGATTTTCAGTCCTCTGCTCTACCAACTGAGCTACCTGGCCCCCGATACTGCTGAACTGCTGAATTCAGCCTCGATTTTCGCCGTGAGCAAGCACTTACTTTGGGCGCGAAAAGGCCATCTTATCAGCCCTCTGCCTGTTGCTCGGCCCGCGCCGAAAACGAAGCGCGCTATTTAAGCGTCAATTGCGCGTAGCGTCAAGAAAAAACCCCGCCGCAGCGGGGTTTCTTCGTTCTCTGGATCCCCGCCTTCGCGGGGATGACGAGCAGCGAGTTACATATCCATTCCGCCCATGCCGCCCATCCCGCCGTGGCCGTGTCCCGCGTGGGACTCTTCCTTCGGCAGCTCGGCGACCATGGCATCGGTCGTGAGGATGAGACCCGCCACCGAAGCCGCATTTTGCAGCGCGCAGCGCGCGACCTTGGTCGGATCGAGCACGCCCATCTGCACGAGGTCGCCATACTCGCCGGTCTGGGCGTTGAAGCCGAAGTTGCCCTTGCCTTCGACCAGCTTGTTGATGACGACCGAGGGCTCGTCGCCTGCGTTGGCGGCGATCCAGCGCGTCGGCTCTTCCAGCGCGCGCATCACGATCTTGATGCCCGCATCCTGGTCGTGGTTGTCACCCTTCACCTTGAGGTTGGCCCGCGCCCGCAGATAGGCGACTCCGCCCCCCGGCACGATGCCTTCCTCGACCGCCGCACGGGTCGCGTGCAGCGCATCTTCCACGCGCGCCTTCTTCTCCTTCATCTCGACTTCGGTCGCGGCGCCGACCTTGATCAGGGCAACTCCGCCCGCGAGCTTGGCCACCCGCTCCTGCAGCTTTTCCTTGTCGTAGTCGCTGGTCGTCTCGTCGATCTGCGTGCGGATGTTCTTGACCCGCCCTTCGATCGCCTTGGTATCGCCCGCGCCGTCGATGACGGTGGTTTCCTCCTTGCCGATCTCGATACGCTTCGCCTGGCCGAGGTCCTTCAGCGTCGACTTCTCCAGCTGCATGCCGGTCTCTTCCGAGATCACCACGCCGCCAGTCAGGATCGCGATATCTTCCAGCATCGCCTTGCGGCGGTCGCCGAAGCCCGGCGCCTTCACCGCGCAGGTCTTCAGAATCCCGCGAATGTTGTTCACTACCAGCGTCGCCAGTGCCTCGCCCTCGACCTCTTCGGCGACGATGAGGAGCGGTCGACCCGCCTTCGCCACCTGCTCCAACACCGGCAGCAGCTCACGGATGCCGGAGATTTTCTTGTCGTAGAGCAGGATATAAGGGTTGTCGAGCACCGACATCTGCTTTTCGGCACTGTTGATGAAGTACGGAGAGAGGTAGCCGCGGTCGAACTGCATGCCTTCCACGACCTCCAGCTCATTTTGCAGGCTCTTGCCATCCTCCACCGTGATGACACCTTCCTTGCCCACCTTGTCCATTGCATCCGCGATGTTCTTGCCGATCTCGATATCGGCATTGGCGGAGATTGAACCAACCTGGGCGATCTCCTTCGAAGTGGTGCAGGGCTTGGAGATCTTCTTCAACTGCTCGACGATTCCCTCCACCGCCTTGTCGATGCCGCGCTTCAGATCCATCGGGTTCATCCCCGCCGCGACGGCCCGTATCCCCTCGCGCACAAAGGCGTGGGCGAGGATCGTCGCGGTCGTGGTGCCGTCACCCGCTTCCGTGCTCGTCTTGTTGGCGACCTCCTTGACCATCTGGGCGCCCATGTTCTCGAACTTGTCGGAAAGCTCGATCTCCTTGGCCACGGTCACCCCGTCCTTGGTGATCC
>Ga0075352_1000051_pt1 | contig 15559 bp, 15 predicted proteins | sample Sandmound_TuleA__FD_120092 | JGI IMG/M metagenome (GOLD analysis project Ga0075352, IMG submission 120092) | Natural and restored wetland microbial communities from the San Francisco Bay, California, USA, that impact long-term carbon... | ecosystem: Environmental > Terrestrial > Soil > Wetlands ...
CCCAGCACCAGGTAATGCGACAGCGAGATCACTCGGGGCGCCCCTGTTCCTTCTGCTCGACGGGCATCGAAACGATGCGCACGCGGTCCTCCCGGCGCACGCCGATCTGCGACGCCGGGTCGACGTACTTGCTCTCCTTGCGCCGGCGCAGCGTCAACGCGATCGCCGCGACGATCGCCACCAGGAGGATCACCGCGGCGATCTCGAACGGGTAGACGTACTCGGTGTAGATCAGCCGCCCGAGCTCCTTGGTGTTGCTGTACCCGGCCGCGAGCGGCGGCGGGGACGGCGTGTCGAGAAACCCCGTGTAGCGCCCGGCGAGCACGATCACCATCTCGGCGACCAGCAGCAGCGCGACGAACGCGCCCAGCGGCAGGTAGCTCCAGAAGCCCGCTCGCAGCCGCGCCAGGTTGATGTCGAGCATCATCACGACGAACAGGAACAGCACCATCACCGCGCCGACGTAGACCAGCACCAGCGCGATGGCGAGGAACTCCGCCTGCAACTGCATCCAGATGGCGGCCGAGGTGCAGAACGCGAGCACCAGGTAAAGCGCGGCGTGCACCGGATTGCGGGCGGTGATCACGCGCAGCGCCGCGAACACCAGGATCGCGGAGAAGAACCAGAAGACGAATTCGTTGAAAGCCATCGTTCCTACCGGTAGGCGGCGTCTTCCGCGCGGTCCTTCGCGATCTGCTCTTCATAGCGGTCACCGATCGCGAGCAGCATCGGCTTGGTGTAGATGAGGTCGCCGCGCGTCTCGCCGTGGTATTCCAGGATCCGCGTCTCCACGATCGAATCGACCGGGCACGATTCCTCGCAGAAGCCGCAGAAGATGCACTTGGTGAGGTCGATGTCATAGCGCGTCGTGCGGCGCGTGCCGTCCGCGCGCTGCTCGGACTCGATGGTAATCGCGAGCGCGGGGCAAACCGCCTCGCACAGCTTGCAGGCGATGCAGCGCTCCTCGCCGTTGGGGTAGCGCCGCAGCGCGTGCAGCCCGCGGAAGCGCGGGCTCATCGGCGTCATCTCCTCCGGGTACTGAACCGTGATCTTGCGGCGGAAGAGGTGGCGGCCGGTGACCATCATCCCTTTCACCAGCTCGACGAGCAGGAAGGTCCGGAAGAAACGCGCGATGCGCTCGACCATCACTTCCACCACACCCACAGGGGAGTCTGCATCCACGCGCCCAGCACCACGATCCACAGGATGGTGAGCGGCAGGAACACCTTCCAGCCGAGCCGCATGATCTGGTCGTAGCGATAGCGCGGGAACGTGGCGCGGAACCACAGGAACGACGACACCACGATAAAGAGCTTCAGGAGCAGCCAGCCGAAATTGCCCGACGCGAGCCACGGCAACCCGATCGCGTCCGCGAGGACCGCGGGCACCGGCGAGAGCCAGCCGCCGAGGAACATCACCGAGGTGAGCGTGGAGATCAGGATCATGTTCGCGTACTCGGCGAGAAAGAACACCGCGAAGGTCATTCCCGAGTACTCGACGTGAAAGCCCGCCACGATCTCCGATTCGCCTTCCGCCACGTCAAACGGCGCCCGGTTGGTCTCGGCCACCCCCGAGACGAGATAGACCAGGAGAATCGGGAATAACGGAATCCAGAACCAGTTGAGCGGACCCCAGTTGCCCTCCTGCATGCGTACGACGTCGCCAAGATTGAGGCTCTGCGCCGCCATCAGCACGCACACCAGCGCAAACCCCATGGCCAGCTCGTACGACACCATCTGGGCGGCCGAGCGCATCGCCCCGAGAAAGGCGTACTTCGAGTTCGAGGCCCAGCCCGCGATGATGATGCCGTAGACGCCCATCGAGGAGACCGCCATGATGTAGAGCAGGCCCGCGTCGATGTCCGCAAGCACCTGCTCGGGCCCGAACGGCACCACCGCCCACGCCGCCATCGCCGGCATCATCGCCATGACCGGCGCCAGCACGAACAGGAACTTGTTGGCCCCGGTGGGGACGATGATTTCCTTCACCAGCAGCTTCAGGCCGTCCGCGATGGGCTGCGCCAGCCCCCCCAGCCAGGGGATACCGAAAAATGTCACCCGGTTCGGCCCGATGCGCACCTGCATCCAGCCGATCAACTTGCGCTCCCACAGCGTGAGGTAGGCCACGCTGACCAGCAGCGGGAGCACGATGCAGATGATGAGGAGCAGTATCTTGATCACGTAGAGGACCGCCGGTGCGTATTCGTGGCCGACGATCCACACCACGGCCGCGGCAAGCCCGGCCCACAGCCAGTTGCCGAGGTTGACGAAGGGCTGCAGCAGCGTGCTCACACCGCCACCCTCCGCTGCGCGGGCACGCGCTCCGCGGCCACCGTGCCGAACATGGCGCCGAGCGCCGCGGTCTCCGGCCGCGCCGCCGCGAGCCGGATGCACCGGGCCGGCAGCCGGTCGTCGATGGCGGCATCCACCAGCGCTTCGCCCGCGCCCTGGCGCACGCGCAGCGCGTCTCCCTCGCGCAGGCCGAGCTCCTCGAACAGCGCTCGGTTCATCCACGCCACCGGGGCCGCGGCGTCCCGCGTGCGCTGCAGCGCACGTGACCGCCGCACGATCGCATCCGCGGCGTAGATGGGCACCTCGCCGATCCGCTGCAGCTCCGGGCCCCGGACCGCGGTCACGGGATCGGCCACGAAATCGCGCAGGCGGTTGTCCAGCCTGCCGGTGATTCCGCCCTCGCCCAGCGCCTCGCGCCTGACGTCCTCTGCGCTGTCCTGGTCGAAGCCCTCCAGGCCGAGCAGGTTGCCGAGAACGCGCAGCACCTTCCACGCCGGCCGGGCCTCGCCCAGCGGCCGCACCACGCCCTCGAAGCTCTGCGCCGTGCCCTCGGTATTGACGAACGTCCCGGCGGTCTCCGTGAATGGAGCGATCGGCAGCAGGACGTGCGCGTATTCCGTTGCCCGGTGCAGGTAGGGGCTCATCGCCACCACGAGCTCCGCGGCCTTCATCGCCGCGACCGCCCGCTGGGAGTCGTGCGTGTCCAGTTCCGCCTCCACGCCGAGCAGGAGGTACGCCTTGAGCGGATCGTCGAGCATCCGGCGCGCGTTTTTCCCGGCCGGCGTGCCCATGGGAACGCACTCCGCAATGTAGCCGCCGACGCTGTTCGCCGCCTCCCCCAGGAAGCCGAATCGCGCGCCCGCCGCTTCGGCCAGCGCCAGCCCCAAGCCGTGCAGCTGGGACGCGGCCGGGTGGTGCTGCGCGAGATTGCCGAGAAGGATGGCGGTGTTTTTGCCGGAGGAGAGGCTCGCTGCGATGCCCCGGGCGGCGTCGGACACCGCGACTCCCCTTCCCTCTACCACGGCCCTCAGCACCTGCGCGAGCAGGTCGGGCATGGCGGCAGGGGCGACGATCGCCTTGCCGGCGACGGCCATCAGGAGGTCGTCGTCAACGGGATTGATGATGTTCAGCTGCAGCTGGCGCCGCGTCGCCTGCCGCAGCCGGTGCGCGATGAGCGGATGGTCCTTCCGCAGCGTGCTGCCGACGAGGAGCACGCGGTCGAGCGCGTTCAATTCCGCGATCTTCATCCCGAGCCAGGGCGCACCGGCGCGCTGGCCGTCGCCGCCAAAATCGGACTGGCGCAACCGGAAGTCCACGTTGCCCGAGGCCGTTGCGCGCGCGAGCTTCCCCAGGAGGTAGAGCTCCTCCAGCGTCTGATGAGGCGTCGCGAGCGCCCCGATGCTGGCGGCGCCGTGCCGCTCGCGGATGCGTTTCAGCTCCCGGGCGACGAAATCGAGCGCGACCTGCCAATCGACCTCCTCCCACGCGCCGCCCCGCTTCAGCATGGGCCGCGCCAGGCGCCGCTCGGAATTGAGCCCTTCGTAGGCGAAGCGGTCCTTATCCGACAGCCAGCATTCGTTGATCGCCTCGTTCTCGCGCGGCAGCACGCGCATCACCCGGTTCTGCTTGACTTGCACGGTCAGGTTTGACCCCAGGCCGCAGTGCGGACTGACGGAGGGCTTGCGGGTGAGCTCCCAGGTGCGCGCGGAGTAGCGGAAGGGCTTGGAGGTGAGCGCCCCGACCGGGCAGAGGTCGATCACATTCCCGGACAGCTCGGAATCCACCGTTTTCCCGACGAAAGTGATGATCTCCGCGTGCTCGCCGCGGCCGATCATGCCGAGCTCCATGATGCCCGCGATCTCCTGCCCGAAGCGCACGCAGCGCGTGCAGTGTATGCAGCGCGTCATGTCGGTCGAGATCAGCGGACCCAGGTCCTTGTCCGCAACGACGCGCTTGGCCTCCCCGTAGCGCGAGCCACTTTCCCCGTAGCCCACGGCCAGGTCCTGCAGCTGGCATTCGCCGCCCTGATCGCAGATCGGGCAGTCGAGCGGATGGTTGATGAGGAGAAATTCCATCACACCCTTCTGCGCGCCGACCGCCTGCTCCGAGTGCGTGCGGACCTTCATGCCCTTCATGACGGGGGTCGCGCAGGCGGGCAGCGGCTTGGGCGCCTTCTCCACCTCCACCAGGCACATGCGGCAGTTGGCGGCGATCGAGAGTTTGCGGTGATAGCAGAAGTGCGGGATGAAGATGCCGGCCCGGTTGGCCGCGTCCATGATCGTCGCCCCTTCGGCGACCTCCATGGGCCTGCCGTCGATCTCAATCTCTATCATCAGTCGCTCCGCGACTCTCGAATCTCCCCTCTCCGCTCGGGAGAGGGGCGGGGGTGAGGGGTGGTCGATGGCGCGCTCATAGGTAGTCCGGCACGAGGCACTTCCTGTGCTCGATGTGATGGACAAACTCGTCGCGGAAATGCTTGATGAAGCTCTTCACCGGCAGGGCCGCCGCATCCCCCAGCGCGCAGATCGTCCGACCCGCGATGTTGTCCGACACGTTGTCGAGGAGATCAAGATCCTCGAGCTTGCCCTTTCCATGCTCGATGCGGTCCACCATGCGGTAGAGCCACCCGGTGCCCTCGCGGCAGGGCGTGCACTGGCCGCAGGACTCCTCGAAGTAGAAATAGGAGAGCCGCAGGAGCGACCGCACCATGCAGCGGGTCTCGTCCATGACGATGACCGCGCCCGAGCCCAGCATGGATCCGGCCTTGGCGATGGAGTCGTAGTCCATGTCGGTCCTCATCATGATCTCGCCCGGAAGCACTGGCATCGACGAGCCCCCCGGGATGCACGCCTTGAGCCGCCGGCCGCCCCTCATGCCGCCCGCCATCTCGAGCAGCCGCGCGAACGGCGTGCCGAGCCGCACCTCGAAATTGCCCGGGCGCGCGATGTCGCCCGATACCGAGAAGATCTTGGTGCCACCGTTGTTGGGCCGGCCCAGATTGAGAAACGCATCGCCGCCGTTCAGGATGATCCACGGCACGGCGGCGAAGGTTTCCGTGTTGTTGATCGTCGTCGGCCTGCCGTAGAGCCCGTAACTCGCGGGAAATGGCGGCTTGAAGCGCGGCATGCCCTTTTTGCCCTCCAGCGATTCGAGCAGCCCCGTCTCTTCGCCGCAAATGTAGGCGCCCCAGCCGTGATGGTTGTGGAGCTCGAAGCTGAATTCCGAGCCGAGGATGTTTTTTCCCAGGTAGCCCGCCGCGCGCGCCTCCGCCAGCGCCTCCTCGCAGCGCTCGTAGACTTCCCAGATCTCGCCGTGAACGTAGTTGTAGCCGGTCTGGGCGCCCGTCGCGTAGGCGGCGATGATCATGCCCTCGATCACGCTGTGCGGGTTGTAGCGCAGCAGGTCGCGGTCCTTGAAGGTCCCTGGCTCGCCCTCGTCGGAATTGCACACCAGGTACTTCGCGCCCTGGTACTGCCGCGGCATGAAGCTCCACTTGAGCCCGGTCGGGAAGCCCGCGCCGCCGCGCCCGCGCAGGGCGGATTTCTTCACCTCCGCGATGACCTGCTCGGGGGGAATTCTCTCGGCGAGCAGCTTCTTCAGCGCCCGGTAGCCGCCGCGCGCTTCGTAGTCCGTCAACCGCCAGTTAAGCCCGTTCAGGCCCGCCATGATGATCGCCTCGGGGCCGAAGAGGTCGGTTGCGAATGGAGGAACGGGAAGGCCCATGGCTACTTGAGCTCCTGCAGCAGGTCGTCGAGCTTCCCGGGTGTCATGGCGCAGCACATCCGCTTGTCGTTCACCAGCAGCACCGGGGCGTCGCCGCACGCACCGAAGCACTCGCCCTCCTTCAGCGTGTAGAGCCCGTCCGCGGTGGTCTCGCCGAAACCGACGCCGAGCTTGCCCTTCAGGTGCACCGCGGCGGCGTTCGCGCCCTGGAGCGCGCACGGCAGGTTGGTGCAGAGCGCGAGCTTGTGCTTCCCGCGCGGCTTGAGGTCGTACATCGTGTAGAAGGAGGCGACCTCGTAGACGGCAATCGGCGCCATGCCGAGATACTGCGCCACGAAGTCCAGGGTCTCGATCGACAGCCACCCCTTCTCGTCCTGCGCGATGGTGAGCGCCGCCATCACCGCGGACTGCCGCTTGTCCGGCGGGTACTTGGCGAGCGCCTGGTCGATCCGGGCGAGCGCGCCGGGGCTGAGCACGGTCGGAGCATTCATCGGTCGATTTCGCCGAACACGATCTCGAAGGTGCCGATGATCGCCACCACGTCCGCGATCATGTGGCCGCGCGCGAGCTCGTCCATCGAGGACAGGTGGGCAAAGCTCGGGGAGCGGACCTTCATGCGGTACGGCTTGTTCGCACCGTCCGACACGAGATAGACGCCGAACTCGCCCTTGGGATGCTCGATCGCGGCGTAGGCCTCACCCGCCGGAACATGCATGCCCTCCGTGAAGAGCTTGAAGTGGTGGATCAGCTCCTCCATGTTCGTCTTCATCTCGACCCGGGAGGGCGGCACGATCTTGTGGTTGTCCACCATCACCGGGCCGGGGTTCTTGCGCAGCCAGTCGATGCATTGCTTGACGATGCGGTTCGACTGGCGCATCTCCTCGATGCGCACGAGGTAGCGGTCGTAGCAGTCTCCTTTCACCCCCACCGGCACGTCGAATTCCACCCGGTCGTAGGCGGCGTAGGGCTGCTTCTTCCTCAGGTCCCACTCGACGCCGGAGCCGCGCAGCATCGGGCCGGTGAATCCGAGGGCGAGCGCGCGCTCGGGCGACACCACGCCGATCCCGACGGTGCGCTGCTTCCAGATGCGGTTGTCGGTAAGCAGCGTCTCGTACTCGTCCACGCACTTCGGAAAGCGCTCGGTGAAGTTCTCAATGAAATCGAGCACCGATCCCTGGCGATTGCGGTTCAGCTCGCGCACGGCGGCTTCGCCGCGGATCGGAGACGCAGTGTATTGCGGCATGCGCTCCGGCAGATCGCGGTAGACGCCTCCCGGCCGGTAGTAGGCCGCGTGCATGCGGGCGCCGGTGACCGCCTCGTAGACATCGAAGAGGTCCTCGCGCTCGCGGAAGCAGTAGAGGAACACCGTCATCGCGCCCAGGTCGAGCCCGTGCGCGCCGAGGCTGAAGACGTGCGCGAGGATGCGCGTGATCTCGTCAAACATCACCCGGAGGTAGAGCGCGCGCAGCGGGGGCTCGATGCCGAGCAGCTTCTCGATTGCCATGACGTAGGCGTGCTCGTTGCACATCATGGTGGTGTAGTCGAAGCGGTCGAAATACGGGACGTTCTGCAGGTAGGTCCGGGTCTCGGCCAGCTTCTCGGTCGCGCGGTGCAGCAGCCCGATGTGGGGATCGGCGCGCTGGATCACCTCCCCGTCGAGCTCGAGCACCAGCCGCAGCACGCCATGGGCCGCAGGGTGCTGCGGGCCAAAATTCATCGTGTAGTTGCGGATCTCGGCCATGCGCGGGCAGTTACTGCTTCTTGCCGACGTCGACGTCGGCGTAGTTTTCCTCGCGGATCACGCGCGGCACGATCTCGCGCGGCTCGATGGTGACGGGCTGGTAGACGACGCGCCGCTGGTCGGGGTCGTAGCGCATCTCGACGTTGCCCGAGATCGGGAAATCCTTGCGAAACGGGTGGCCGACGAAGCCGTAGTCGGTCAGGATGCGGCGCAGATCCGGGTGCCCGGTGAAGACGATCCCGAAAAGGTCGAACGCCTCGCGCTCATACCAGTTGGCCGACGGCCAGACGACGCTGACCGTGTCCACGACCGGAAACTCGTCGTCCGCGGCAAACACCCTCACCCGCACCCGGCGGTTGTGCGTGACGCTGAGCAGGTGGTAGACGACCGCGAAGCGGGGCCCGGACGACCTGCCGCCGTAGTCGCGGTAATCGACCCCGCACAGGTCGATCAACTCCTCGAACCGGAGGTCCGGCGCGTCGCGCAGCGTGGTCGCCACGACGAGAAGGTCATCCGGCTTCACCCCGATGGTGACTTCGTCCAGCGCTGTCGCAACGTCCGCCAGCCTGTCGCCACACGCCGATCGCAGGGCCGCGATCAGCGACGCGAGTCGTGTCGTCATCTCAGCGTGCGATGGTGTGGGTACGCCGGATCTTGTTCTGCAGCTGGATGATGCCGTAGAGCAGCGCTTCGGCCGTCGGCGGGCAGCCCGGGACGTAGATGTCCACCGGCACGATGCGGTCGCAGCCGCGCACGACGGAATAAGAGTAGTGGTAGTAGCCGCCGCCGTTCGCGCAGGAACCCATCGAGATCACCCAGCGCGGCTCCGCCATCTGGTCGTAGACCTTGCGCAGGGCCGGGGCCATCTTGTTGCAGAGGGTGCCCGCGATGATCATGACGTCCGCCTGGCGCGGGCTCGGCCGGAAGATGACGCCGAAACGGTCGAGGTCGTAGCGCGACGCTCCCGCGTGCATCATCTCGATGGCGCAGCACGCGAGGCCGAAGGTGACCGGCCACAGCGAGCCGGTGCGCGTCCAGTTGATCAGCGCGTCCGCCGTGGTGGTGACGAATCCCCTGTCGTGGAAACTTTCAGGTGCGCCCATGGACCGCTCCTTTGCCGGGTATCACTCCCATTCCAAGGCCCCTTTCTTCCACTCGTAGACGAAGCCGACGATGAGGATGCCGAGGAACACCATCATCGCCATGAACCCGAACCAGCCGATCTCCCGGAGCACGATCGCCCACGGGAAGAGAAACGCGATCTCGAGGTCGAACAGGATGAACAGTATTGCGACCAGGTAGTAGCGCACGTCGAACTGCATGCGCGCGTCCTCGAACGCCTCGAAGCCGCACTCGTACGGGGAGAGCTTTTCCGGGTCGGGGCGGTGCACGCCAAGGAGTCGCGAAAGGCCACCGCCGAGCATCATCGGCACCACGCCGAGCGCGACGCCGACCAGGATGAACATCATGATGGGGAAGTAATTCTCTAGCATCAGGATCCGGGATTCGGGATTCGGAGTCCGGAAAAACCCGTGTCACGGGTAAGGATTAACGATCCGGCGGATGAAGCCGTCGCGCATCCTATCACTTGGATGCCGTTGCGCGCGCTTCGGTTCAAGCAAGTTTCTCGCATTTCCCCGAATCCCGGATCCTGCATTGCTGGTGCCGACGGTGAGATTCGAACTCACACGGCTTGCGCCGCCAACCCCTCAAGATGGTGTGTCTGCCAATTCCACCACGTCGGCTCTGCTGTCTACTTCGGCACGTCCTGCACCTTCGAGCCCGGCTCTATGGGAGCAGTCGCCGCCGGGGCCGCGGGCGACGGCGCCGTCTGCCCCGCAGGCGCCGTGGGCGGTATCTGGGCGGGCAATGACTGCTCCGGGGCCGCTGGCGGCGCCGCCATGATGCCCTTGTGCTCGGTCTTGCGGGTCGAGAAGTAGGTCAGCCCGAGGCTCGTCACGAAGAACACGACGGCGATGATGGCAGTGGTGCGGCTCAGGAAATTAGCCGACCCCGAAGCCCCGAACAGGCTCCCGGAAGCGCCGCTGCCGAACGCCGCTCCAACATCGGCCCCCTTGCCGTGCTGGAGCAGGACGAGGCCGACCAGCGCGAGCGCAGCCAGCACGTGTATCACCAGTAACAGGGTCTCCATCTACGTTCTCACCGTTTCCCGCACACCTTGGGCGGCGGCGCAGATCGACACGAACTCTTCGGCCACGAGTGACGCGCCGCCGATCAGCCCCCCGTCCACGTCTGCCATCGCAAACAATTGCGCCGCGTTTCCCGCCTTGACGCTGCCGCCGTAGAGGATCAGCAGGTTCTCCGCCAACCGGCTGTCGGCTGCGCCGACGCGCCCGCGGATGAACGCGTGCACTGCCTGCGCCTGCTGGGGCGTCGCCGTCCGGCCGGTGCCGATGGCCCACACCGGCTCATACGCGATGACGCCCTGCGCGAGCGCTGCGACGCCGCAGCGCCGGATTACGGCGTCGAGCTGGCGCGCCACCACGGCTTCGGTCGCGCCGGCCTCGCGCTCCGCGAGCGTCTCGCCGACGCATAAAATCGGTGCCAGCCGCTGTTTGAGGGCCTGCGCGTACTTGAACGCGACCGTGTCATCGCCCTCTCCGAACACGTTGCGGCGTTCCGAATGGCCGACGATCACGTAGCGGCACCCGCAGTCCGCCAGCATCGCGCCCGAAACTGCTCCCGTATAGGCGCCCTCATCGAACTGGCTGACATCCTGGGCCCCAAGTGCGACGTTGGAGCCCCGCAACGCCAGGCTCGCGGCGACGAGATACGGGAACGGAACGCAGACCGCGTAGCGGGCCCGGTTCAGGCCGGAAAGCGGCGGCAGTATCGCCGAAAGCAGGGCCTGGCTAGAGGCCAGGTTGCCGTTCATCTTCCAGTTGCCCGCTACGAGCTTGACGCGCATGCCGCCCGGCCATCCTAAACCATTGAATTTTACAGGCTAGCGCCCCGCAGGGTCAACGAAACGGGCAGGCATTGTTGCGTCGCAATGCCCTGAATGCAAACCGGCTCAACCGGCCGAACGCCGAATCGAATGCCCTGCGCTGCTCAATGAACTTATCGGGGCCGCAGCCGGCGCGGCCCGGGCACGGAGCAAACCCTCTCGCTAAGCCGGCTTCCGCGCGCGGTGGTAGCCAATCATGCCCGCGAGCACGGCCTTCGCCTGAATGTCCTCAAAACCGGCTTCACGCAGCATCACCGAAAACTCCTCGACCGAATAGAACATCTGGAGTGCATCGATGAAGTAGCGTTTGCAGTTCAGCGCCGCCGGGCCGCACTGGAACAGGAGCGAGGTGAATGCCAGGCAGAAGCGCAGGTAAGCGTAATAGGCCTTCTCCACGACCGGATTCGCCGGCCGCAGCATGTCGCAGTGGTAGAAGCACCCTCCCGGCTTCAGTACCCGGCGTATCTCCACCGCGACCTGCTTGATGCGAAGGTGCCGCGATGCGTACTGCAGGGTCACGATATCGAAGTGGTTGTCGGGGAACGGCAGCACGTGAACGTCGCTGATCACGCTTTCGATGTGAAAGCCGCGGTCCCGGGCGCGCTGCTCCCCGACCTCCAGCATCGCGGAACTGCGATCGATGGCATGCACTTCGAGGCTGGGTTCCCGCTGCAGCAGCGCGATGCCGATCGCATTCGTCCCGGCGCAGACATCGAGCACCCGCGCGTCGCGCTGCAGCGCGACGGTGGACACGAAGCCGTTGCGCAACGAATTCCAGAATCCGAGGCTGGCAACGACGTTGGCGCGGTCGTAGTACGGCGCGACGTCAGCAAAGACATCGTTCAGGTCCCGCGCCCAGATCGGACCGAACTGCTGCTCGCGCAGGCTCTCACGCATGACGAGCGGTGGTGGCGGTGGTGTCACAGGCATCCCCTCCCCTTACTTGCAATGATACCGCTGCGGCGGGCGGGACCGCGAGCGCGAATCGAGGCTCCCGCGGCCCCGGGGCTAGGCCCGGCGAACGGCCTCGGCGAGGACCCCGGCCCAGCGCCGCACCCTGGACGCGTCGCTGCCTTCCACCATGACGCGGATTACCGGCTCGGTGCCTGACGGGCGCAGCAGCACGCGGCCACCGCTGTCCAGCTCCGCTTCGGCCTGCCGGACAGCGCGTCTGACCGCGGGACTCGACAGGGGATCGCGCACCTTCCGGGTCGAGACGTTCACCAAGACTTGAGGGTAGAGGGTAAGCGTGCCGGCGGCCTTCGCGAGCGTTGCGCCGCTCTCCACGAGCGCCCGCAGTACCTGAAGCGCCGAAACGATGCCGTCGCCCGTGGTGTGCTTGTCGAGGCACACGATGTGGCCGGAATTCTCGCCGCCGAGCTGCCAGCGGCGCCGGAGCAGCATCTCAAGCACATAGCGATCGCCCACACGGGCGCGGGCAAAGGGGATCTTGAGGCGCTCCAGCGCGTGCTCCAGCGCGAGATTGGTCATCTGCGTCCCCACGATGCCGCCGCCCAGCTCGCCTTTCTGCTTGCGGTGGCGCGCGATGACGTAGAGCAGCTGGTCGCCGTCGTAGAGCCGGCCGGCGCTGTCGACCATGACCAAGCGGTCGCCGTCGCCGTCGAGTGCGATGCCGAGATCGGCCTTGTGGCGCTTCACCGCCGCCTGCAGCGCCTGCGGCGAGGTCGCGCCGACGCGGTCGTTGATGTTGAAGCCGTCCGGTTCGGCGCCTATGGCCTCGACATCGGCGCCGAGCTCGTGAAACACGTGCGGGGCGATGTGATAGGCCGCGCCGTGGGCGCAATCGACCACGATCCTCATGCCGCGGAGATGCAGCTGCGGCGGAAAGGCGCTCTTGCAAAACTCGACGTAGCGGCCGGCTGCGTCGTCGAGCCGGCGCGCCTTGCCCAGGCGCAGCGAGGGCATGCACTTCAGCGGGCGTGCGAGCTCGCGCTCGATCGCGCTCTCCGTCGCGTCCGGCAGCTTGAAGCCGTTGCCCGAGAAGAACTTGATGCCGTTGTCGTCGTAGGGATTATGCGAGGCGCTGATCACGATGCCCGCGGAGAGCCGCAGCGCGCGCGTAAGGTAGGCCACGGCCGGCGTGGGCATCGGTCCGACCAGCAGCACGTCCACGCCAGCCGAGGACAGCCCCGCTTCCAGCGCCGATTCCAGCATGTAGCCCGAGACGCGGGTGTCCTTGCCGATCAGCACCGCGGGGCGCTCCATGCCCTTGCGCGGCAGGCCCGCAAGCACCTTGCCGGCGGCGTAACCCAGGTGCATCACGATGTCAGGCATGATCGGCTCCTGCCCGACCTTGCCCCTGACGCCGTCAGTCCCGAAATACTTTCGAGTCACGATCTAAGACCTGAATTGAACCGCCAAGCCGCCAAGAACCGATGAAAAATTGCAGGATAGCACTTCGATGCCCGGCCCCGCACTCCCGTATTTTGGCGTCTTGGCGGTTAGTCCCGGTTCTTGACCGCGTTCCAGACGGCGAGGGCGTCCCGGGTGGCGGCGACGTCGTGCACGCGCACGAGCTGCGCGCCGTTCTGCACGGCGAGGAGCGCCGCGGCCACGCTCGCAGGGACGCGCTCCCGCGGCTCGCGCCCGGTCAGCCTGCCCAGCATCGCCTTGCGCGACAGCCCCGCTAACAGCGCGACGCCCAGCGACCGGAACTCGCCCAGCGAGCGCAACAGCGCGAGATTGTGCTCGTCCGTCTTGCCGAACCCGAAGCCGGGATCGGCCACGATGCGGTCGCGCGCGATGCCTGCCTGCTCCGCGACCGTGATTCGCTGCTCCAGGAAATCCCGCACCTCGGCGACGACGTCCCCGTATACCGGGTTCTCCTGCATAGTCCCGGGTTCACCCTGCATGTGCATCAGGCACACGGCGACCGGCGCCTGCGCCACCGCGGCGAGCGCCCCCGGGGCGCCGAGCGCGGTGACGTCGTTCACCATGGCCGCGCCGGTCGCGATCGCCTCGGACATGAGAGCGGGCTTGCGGGTGTCCACCGAGAGCGGCACACCGCAGCCGGCGAGCGCATCGAGGACCGGTAGCACGCGCCGGCGCTCCTCGTCGAGACTAACCGGGGCCGCGCCCGGACGCGTGGATTCGCCGCCGATGTCGAGAATATCCGCGCCCTCGCCGATCAGGCGCCGGGCATGCGCCACCGCCTGCTCCGTGCCCGCATAAAGGCCCCCGTCGGAAAACGAGTCGGGCGTGACGTTGACGACGCCCATTACGAGCGGACGTTCAAGCGACAGCCTGAACGAGCCGCACTGGAGGAACATCAGAAACGGGGATTCAGGCGGTTTGCTGAGGCGTGGCGGTTGCCGTGGCGGCGGGCTGCGGTCCCGGGTCCCGGGGCTGCGACGGAGGCTGCGACGGCTTGGGCGGGCGCGGCGCGCGGCCCTCCATGATGTCGTTGATCTGGTCGGAGTCGAGCGTCTCCCACTCGAGCAGCGCCTTCGCCATCGTCTCGACCTTGTCGCGGTGGTCCTCGATCAACTTCCGGGCCAGCTTGTACTGCCGGTCGACGATTCCACGGATTTCGGCGTCCACCTTCTGCATCGTGGTCTCGGACACGTTCTTGTGCACCGTCACCGAGCGCCCGAGGAACACCTCGCCCTCGTTCTCACCGTAGACCATCGGTCCCAGCTCATCGCTCATGCCCCAGCGCGTCACCATGCTGCGCGCGAGGTCGGTCGCGCGCTCGAAGTCGTTGGAGGCCCCGGTCGTCATCTGGCCCATGAAGATCTCTTCCGCAATGCGGCCGCCGAACAGCACCGCGATGTTCTGCAGGATCATCTCGCGATCCATGCTGTAGCGGTCCTGCTCCGGAAGCTGCATCGTGACGCCGAGCGCCCGGCCGCGCGGGATAATCGTCACCTTGTGCACCGGGTCGGTCTTGGGCATGAGCTTCGCGACCACCGCGTGCCCCGACTCGTGGTACGCGGTGTTCTTGCGCTCGTGCTCAGGCATCACGATCGAGCGCCGTTCCGCGCCCATGATGATCTTGTCCTTGGCGCGCTCGAAATCGTCCATGTCGACGAGCCGCTTGTTGGCGCGCGCAGCAAAGAGCGCCGCCTCGTTCACCAGGTTGGCGAGGTCCGCCCCGGAAAAGCCCGGCGTGCCGCGCGCAATGATGTCGGCCTTGACGTCGGGGGCCATCGGGACCTTGCGCATGTGCACCTGCAGGATCTGCTCACGCCCGCGGATGTCCGGCAGCGGCACCACCACCTGGCGGTCGAAGCGGCCGGGCCGCAGCAGCGCCGGGTCGAGCACGTCGGGGCGGTTGGTCGCCGCGATGACGATCACGCCCGAGTTGGTCTCGAAGCCGTCCATCTCGACCAGCAGCTGGTTCAGGGTCTGTTCGCGCTCGTCGTTGCCGCCGCCCAGTCCCGCGCCGCGCTGGCGCCCGACGGCGTCGATCTCGTCGATGAACACGATGCAGGGGGAATGCTTCTTCGCCTGCTCGAACATGTCGCGGACGCGCGCCGCGCCCACGCCGACGAACATCTCGACGAAATCGGAGCCCGAGATCGTGAAGAACGGGACCTTGGCCTCGCCCGCGATCGCCTTGGCGAGCAGCGTCTTGCCGGTGCCGGGGTTGCCGACCATCAGCACCCCGCGCGGAATGCGCCCCCCGAGCTTCTGGAACTTGGAAGGATCGCGCAGGAACTCGACGAGCTCGGCGACTTCCTCCTTCGCCTCCTCGCAGCCGGCGACGTCGGCGAAGGTGATCGTGTTGTTCGACTCGTCGAGCATCCGCGCCCGGCTCTTGCCGAACGAGAACGCGCCGCCGCGGCCCCCGCCCTGCATCTGGCGCATGAAGAA
>Ga0075352_1000053_pt1 | contig 15483 bp, 14 predicted proteins | sample Sandmound_TuleA__FD_120092 | JGI IMG/M metagenome (GOLD analysis project Ga0075352, IMG submission 120092) | Natural and restored wetland microbial communities from the San Francisco Bay, California, USA, that impact long-term carbon... | ecosystem: Environmental > Terrestrial > Soil > Wetlands ...
GACCTCATCCTCGCCTATGTGCGCTTCGGCCCCGGCGTTGGTGGAATTGGTTCTGTACTTCTGCAAAAAGATTCCCCTGGATTTCGGTTGGGAAAGAAATCCAAATTCATGTCCGGCGAGGAATGGGCCGAGCTGCACTTCGACAACGTGTTCGTCCCGGACGAGATGGTTCTCCTCGGCGAAGGCGGCTTCAAGAAGCAGATCGCCGGCTTCAACGTCGAGCGCATCGGCAACGCCGCGCGCTCGCTCGCGCTCGGCCGCTACGCCTTCGAGCAGGCGCGCGCCTGGGCGCTCGAGAGGAAGCAGTTCGGCCGCGCGCTCGCCGAGTTCCAGGGCCTGCAGTGGAAGTTCGCCGACATGAAGCTCAAGCTCGAGGCGGCGCAGCTCCTCCTCTACAAAGCGGCCGCCAACGCCGACCGCGGCCTGCCCACGCCCGAGGACACCGCGCTCGCCAAGCTGGCGTGCAACCAGGCGGGCTTCGAGGTCGCGAGCGACGCTCTGCAGGTCATGGGCGCGACCGGTTACAGCCAGGACGTCCTCGTCGAGTACTGCCTGCGCCGCTGCCGCGGCTGGATGATCGCCGGCGGCTCGGTCGAGATCCTGAAGAATCGCATCGCCGAGTCGATCTTCGAGCGCACGTTCCCGCAGCGCGGGGGATCGTGAACACAGGGGAGGCATCCATGGAGCCGGTTTCAGTCTTCTTTGAGCGCTATCTCGCAGCGTGGAGCAATCCGATCCAGCTCGCCAGGTTCTACAACGAGCCCTTCATCGCCGCGCGCGGCGGCGCGATACGGCTCAATCGGACGCGAAAGGACGTCGAGGGCTTTTTCAGGGAGATCGACGAGAAGTACCGCGCCAAGGGCTTCGACGGCGGCAAGCTGCTGGCGATCGACGTCACCGAGCTCGGCGTCAACGGCAGCCGGGCGACCATCCGCTGGGCGTACCAGGACCGCGCCGGCCGGACGCTCTGGGAATCGACTTTCTCCTACAACCTCTACGGCGTCGACGGCGCCTGGAAGATCGTTCTCCAGACCCTTCACGACGAATGATCGAGAAGCTGCCCGGGCTGGTGAACGCCGACCCCGCGATCGTGCGCTGGGGCCGGCGCATGAGCGAGACGTTCATGGTCGAGGTCGGCGACCAGCAATACCTGTTGCAAATAGAAAATGGATTGATTCAGAAGGTGGAGAAAGGCCCATTCGTGCAGCGCACCTGGCGCTTCGCCATCCGCGCCAGCCGCGAGAGCTGGGAGAAGTTCTGGCAGAAGACGCCGGCGCCGGGCTGGCACGATCTCTTCGGCCTGCTTCGCCGCGGCGAGGTGAAGTTCGAGGGCGACCAGCGCGTGCTGATGGCCTACCTGCAGTACGTGAAGCTGGTCCTCGCCGCGCCGAGGAAGGCATGAAGCTCGAACCGATCGTCGGCAGGTATGGCGAATTTGATTTTGAAAAGAAGAAGGGCCGTTTGTATTTTGAAGAGGCTGGGCAAGGAATCCCGCTCCTCTGCCTGCACACCGCGGGCTCCGACGGCCGGCAGTACCGCGCCGTCCTGAACGATCCGCAGATCACGAAGAATTTCCGCGTCATCGCCTTCGACATGCCGTGGCACGGCAAGTCCTCGCCGCCGGAAGGCTGGCAGAAGGAAGACTGGCAGCTCACCACCGGGCGCTATACCGGAATGATCATGGCCTTCGCGCAGGCGCTCGGGCTCGACAAGCCGGTCGTCATGGGCTGCTCGATCGGCGGGCGCATCGTGCTCGACCTCGCGCTCAAGCACGCGCGCGAGCTGCGCGCGCTGATCGGGCTGCAGAGCGGCGCCTTCGTCGAGCGCTACTACGACTCGTCCTGGCTCGATCACCCCGAGGTGCACGGCGGCCGCGCCTGCGGCGCGGTGGCCTACGGCCTGATGTCGCCGCTCAGCCCGGAGAAGGAGCGCTGGGAGACGGTGTGGCACTACATGCAGGGCGGGCCGGGCGTCTTCACCGGCGATCTCTACTTCTACCAGGTCGAGGGCGACATCCGCGCCCGCATCGGCGAGATCGACACCTCGGTCTGCCCGCTCTATCTCCTCACCGGCGAATACGACTACTCCGCCTCGCCGCGCGACACGGAAGCGGTGGTGGCGCGCGTCAAGGGAGCGAAGTTCACGGTCATGAAAGGCCTCGGGCATTTCCCGATGAGCGAGAACCCGGAAGCCTTCCTCGGCTACCTGCGCCCCGTGCTGGAGGAAATCCGCAGAGGCGCTTGAGCCCTACTCGGCCTTGGCGCCGGAAACCTTGACGATTTCGGCCCAGCGGACGACCTCGTCCTTCAGCATGCGGGCGAATTCCTCGGGCGTGTTGCCGACCGGCTCTGCGCCCTGCTCGACCAGCTTCTGCTTCAGCTCGGGCGACTGCGCGGCGCGCACGGTCGCCTCCGCGAGGGCTTTCACGATCTCGCGCGGCGTCGCCGCCGGCGCGAGCAGCGCGTACCAGACCGGCACCTCGACGCCCTCGACGCCGGCTTCCTTCATCGTCGGCACGTCGGGCATCAGGGCGGAGCGGCGCGGCGCCAGCACCGCCAGGGCGTGCAGGCGGCCGCTCTTCACGTGGCCGAGGATGGCGGGGACGTTGGCGAAGCTGAAATGCACCTCGCCCGCGATCACCGCCGTCAGCGATGCGGCGGTGCCCTTGTAGGGAATGTGGACGATGTAGGTCCTGGTGCGCGCCTTGAACAGCTCGCCGGCGAGATGCTGGGTCGTGCCCGAGCCTGCCGAGGAATAGTTCATCGCTCCCGGCCGGGCGCGCGCCTGCGCCAGCAGCTCCTTCACGCTCGCGCCGGCGCTCGCGTGGGCGACCAGCAGGTTCGGGCTCTCGGCGAACACCGAGACCGGCGCGAAGTCGCGCAGCGCGTCGAAGGTCAGGTTCTTGTAGAGCGAGCGGTTGATCGCGAGCGCCGAGGTGGTGAAGAGCAGCGTGTAGCCGTCGGGCGCCGAGGTGGCGACCACGGCGCTGGCGATGTTGGTGGTCGCGCCGGGGCGGTTCTCGACGACGAATTGCTGCCCGAGGTATTCCGAGAGCTTGGGCGCGAGCTGCCGCGCCATGATGTCGGTGCCGCCGCCGGGCGGGAAGCCGACCAGCACGCGCACCGGCCGCGTCGGATAGGATTGGCCGGACGCCGCGGCCGCGGCGAGGACGAGAAGGAAGCCTGCGAGAATGCGCTTCATCCAGACGCATCGTACCTATGGAAGCCGTTGAAATCGAGACCGGTTCGCCGCCCGCGGCCGCCGTGCTCTGGCTGCACGGGCTGGGCGCCGACGGACACGACTTCGAGCCGGTCGTGCCGGAGCTGCGCCTCGCGCAGCCGGTGCGCTTCGTCTTCCCGCACGCGCCGGTGCGGCCGGTGACCATCAACCAGGGCATGCGCATGCGCGCCTGGTACGACATCTTCCAGTTTGGCGCCGGCCGGGAGGACGAGCAGGGCATCCGCGCCTCCCAGGCCTTGCTGGAAGAACTGATCGAGGAACAGCCCGTCCCGCCGGAGAAGGTCGTGCTTGCCGGGTTCTCGCAAGGCGGCGCGATCGTGCTGCAAACCGCCCTGCGCTATCCGAAGCGGCTCGCCGGGGTGCTGGCGTTATCCACGTACCTGCCGCTCGCGGGCAAGCTCGCCGCCGAGCGCTCGGCGGCGAACCAGGACCTGCCGATCTTCATGGCGCACGGCAGCTACGACGACCTGATTCCGATCCAGCGCGCCCGGGATTCGAAGAACTTCATCGAAAAACTCGGCTACCGGATCGAGTGGCACGACTATCCGATGCCGCATTCGGTGTGCGGCGAGGAAGTGCGCGACATCGCCGCCTTCCTTTCTAAGCTTCTCTGACCATCCCTCTGAACCGGACGAGCTCGTAGTCCTCGCCGCTCTCGGGGCTGCCCTGCGGCAGGAACACGTGCTGCTTTCCCTGCAGCTCGGTCTCGAGGTTCTGCCCTTGCGCGTAGATCCCGGCGCGAAGCGCGATCGACGTCTCGCCCGAGCCGAGGACCGGCGAGGGCAGCAGCACGCCGACGTGCTCGCCCGCGCCGCGCAGCGAGAACCTGGCGACCGCCGGCGCGCGCGACAGGGTCTGGATGCCGACGCGCGCCTCCTGCGTGCTGGTGCGGCTCACCCGCCGCACCATGCCGACCACCCAGTTGGCGCCGCCGTCGGGCTGCATGGCGAGCAGCGTGCCGACGCGCAGCCAGTCGCCTTTGATCTGCGGCACCACTGCGCCGATGCCGCCGGCGCTGACGTTGTCGACGATCCAGCTTTCCGCGCCTTTCGCGTCGAAGTCGAGCGAGCCGCCGGTGCCGCCGAGCGCTTCGACCACGCCGTCGAAACCGTGCGCGATGGCGAGCCGCGACTTGACGCTGTGCCGCGGGTGCTGCCGCGCCGGCGGCTCGGGCGCCCAGTAGAGGGCGACGTGACGCAGCACCTCCAGCACCGCCTCCGGGTCGGCGCCGGGCAGGTTCAGGTCCGAAGGCACCTGGCCGGTCGCTTCCAGCCGCTTCACGATCGCCTGCACTCGCGCGATCCCCGCGCCAGGGCCGAAGTGCCGCAGCGTCGGCGCGGGCTTTGGCGGACGCGCCATGCGCACCGGCGCCATCGGCTGCGCGAGATCGGTCCAGTAGAGCAGCTCGCCCTTGGCATCACTGAGCGGGGCGTTGGCGATGACGAAGCTGCCGGCGAGCTCGCTCACCAGCTTCTCGGCGAGCTCGATCTCGGCCGGCAGCAGGCCGTCGGGCGAGCTGGCGCTGAACATCGCCACCTTGAGGAACTCGGTGCGCGCGTCGGCGACGTCGCGTGCCTCGGCGGCGGCGAAGACGTTGTTGATCACGCCCCACACCTGGGGATCGATCGGCCCGTAGCGCAGGTGCTGCCACTTGATCTGCTGCGCGAGCGCCCGCAGGGCCCGCACCGCGGCGGTGGCGAGGCCCCGCGCGTCGGCCGCCTGCAGAAAGGCGTCCACCGAGCGCGCCCAGGCGAGACCCGCCTGGCGCCAGTATCCGTGGATCTGCGTCCAGAGCAGGTTTTCCTGGTAGCGCGAGGGACGCGCCGCGCCGAAGTAGTCGCGCGCGAGCTTGCGCAGGCGCGGCTGCGCCGCCTCGTCGAGCGCGCCGGTGAGCTGCAGCCGCTCGGCCGGCTTGAAGCCGGCGACGGTGCTGACCGACTCGTGCCAGTGCGCGAGCTCTTCGAGCGCCTTCAGCTCCTGGGCGGGCAGCGTGTCGAGGATGCGACGCGCTTCCTTGGGGTTGGCCATCGGATGATCGGCCTTTCCCCCGGTGAAGAGATTCAGCATCGTGATTTCCCCCGCGGAAATCGTAGCACGCGATGGCAGAATAACGACCGATGGAGCTGGTCTCGGGGTACACCGTAGTGCATCCGATCGGACAGGGCGGCCAGGCGATGGTCTATCTCGCCGAGCGCGAGCACGACGGCCTGCGCGTGGCGCTGAAGGTGCTCGACAAGCGCCTGCGCGCCGATCCGATCTTCCGCGAGCGCTTCGTGCGCGAGTACAAGCTGCTCGCGAGCCTGAACAACGAGCACGTCGCGCGCATCTACGACCAGGGCTTCGCCGGCGACCAGGCCTACATCGCCATGGAGTTCCTGCCCTCGGGCACGCTCGCCTCGCGCATCCACGAGGGCCTCTCGACGCGCGCGGCGCTGCGCCTGACGCTGCAGATCGCGCGCGCGCTCGACGCGATCCACGAGAAAGGCATCGTGCACCGCGATCTCAAGCCCTCGAACATCCTGTTCCGCGCCGACGGCCGCCCGGTGATCGTCGACTTCGGCCTCGCCAAGGACCTCGGCGTCAACAGCACGCTCACCATCGCCGGCAAGCTGCTGGCCACGCCGCGCTACATGAGCCCCGAGCAGTGCCTCGGCAAGGAGGTCGACCAGCGCTCCGATCTCTACAGCCTCGGCGTGGTGGTCTACGAGATGCTGAGCGGCCGCAAGATCTACGACGCGGCCAACCCGGCGGAGCTGGTGCGCCTGCACATCCAGGAGCCGGCGCCGCGCCTGCCCGAAGAGCTCTCGGTGCACCAGGCTTTCCTCGACCGCCTGCTCGCCAAGCGGCCGGAAGAGCGCTTCCAGAGCGCGGCGGAAGTGTGCGAAGCGGTGTCGGCGTGAGTGTCGCCCACGGCGAGCGCCAGTACCTCGATCTCCTCGCCGAGGTGCTGGAGCGCGGCGCGCACAAGAGCGACCGCACCGGCACCGGCACGCGCTCGGTGTTCGGCCGCCAGCTTCGCTTCGACCTGCGCGAGAGCTTCCCGCTCCTCACCACCAAGAAGCTGCACTTCAAGTCGATCCTCTACGAGCTGCTCTGGTTCCTGCGCGGCGACACCAACGTGCGCTGGCTGCAGGAGCATGGCGTGTCGATCTGGGACGAGTGGGCGGACGAGAAGGGCGAGCTCGGCCCGGTGTACGGCTACCAGTGGCGGCATTGGCGCACGCCGGACGGAAGAGAGATCGATCAAATCCGGCAGGTGGTGGAGTCTTTGAAAAAAAAGCCGGATTCCCGGCGCCATATCGTCACGGCTTGGAACCCCGCCGACGTCGAGCGCATGGCGCTGCCGCCGTGTCACGCGCTGTTCCAGTTCTACGTCGCCGACGGCCGCCTTTCCTGCCAGATGTACCAGAGGAGCGCCGATCTCTTCCTCGGCGTGCCGTTCAACATCGCGTCCTACGCGGCGCTGACGCTGATGACGGCGCAGGTCGCCGCGCTGCAGGCCGGGGAATTCATCCTGACGCTGGGCGACGCGCACCTCTACCTCAATCACCTCGAGCAGGCGAAGCAGCAGCTCGCGCGCGCGCCGAAGCCTTTCCCGCGGCTGCGCCTCAATCCCGCGGTGAAGGACCTGTTCGCCTTCGCCTACGAGGATTTCACGCTCGAGGGCTACGAGCCGCATCCGGCGATCAAGGCGCCGATTGCGGTCTAAGCACCTCGCGCTGGCGCTGCTGGCGCTCGTTTCTTTCCTCGGGCCGTTGCTGGAAATGCTGGCGCAGGGCCGCGTCGAGCCCTACGGGACATGGGAGCTGGCCGAGACCTTCGTCGCGCTGGTGCTGATCTTCTGGTGGTTCCATGTCGACAAGGCCGAGCACGGCTACCGCGCCGGGCCGCTGATGAATGGCGGCATGCTGCTCCTGACCGCGGTCGCCATGCCGGTCTACCTCGTCCGCTCGCGCGGCTGGAAGCGCGGCGCCGTGGCTACGGCCGTCGCCGCGGTGATCCTCGCGGCGCTGTTCGCCCTCGGAGAAGCAGGAGAGCGGCTCGGCGCCGCCCTCGGCACGGGGTAAGAAAGGCCAAGCAGCAAAAAAGAAGGGCCCGCCTTAGGGGGAAAAAGGACGGGCCCGGGGGGAAACTTCAGGCTCGAAGCGCGCCCTCGCTAGAGAGCGCCTTTCGACAGCAGCTGCAGCGCGTAGATGAAGCCGGCCGCGCTGAAGAAATAGACGAAGAGGCCCGCGTGCCGGTTGCGACGGCGCGGCGAGCTGTAGACACGGGAGAACCAGGCGAGCGCGATCACGACGCCGAGCGAGCCGAGCACCGCCGCGCCTGCGGAGATGCTCTGGCCGAACGCCTGGGCGATCCAGCCGTTGGGCGAGATCGCCTTGTAGATGGACCCCGCGACGCCGAGGGGCACCAGCGCGAGGATGACGAAGCCCACCAGCGACTGGACCGCGGACGAGGCTTCCTGCTTGAATTTCGCCGATTCGATCTGCATGGCGGGGCATTACCTGCAAAGCGCATGCCTGCCCGCCACCCCTGGTCCGAAAGGACTTTTCCCTGCGTCCTGTCGGCCCGGGGCGACGCCGCCGGGCCGGCTTTGCGAAAACGTCCGTCAGGTCACGGGCCTGCGTTGTCGCCAGGAAGCGACGTGCGTTTAGCATGAGGCGGATGCGTCTCTCGGTGCTCGACCAATCGCCGGTGATCAGCGGCCTCGGCGCGCGGCGCGCGATCGAGGAGACCCTGGCGCTTGCCCGCCGCGCCGATGAGCTCGGCTATCACCGCTACTGGCTCGCCGAGCACCACGCCATCGCCGCGCTCGCCGACCCCTGCCCCGAGGTATTGCTCGCGCGGCTGGGCGCCGAGACGAAGCGCATCCGCGTCGGCACGGGGGGCGTGCTGCTCCCCTACTACAGCGCCTTCCGGGTCGCCGAGACTTTCCGCATGCTGGAAGCGCTCTATCCCGGCCGCGTCGACCTCGGCATCGGCCGCGCTCCCGGCGGCAGCGCGCGCACCGCGCACGCGGTCGGCGGCGGCGCGATGCCCGACGCGCGCGACTTCCCGCAGCAGGTGTGGCAGCTGCGCGAGCACTTCCACGGCAGCCTGCCCGACGACCACCCCTTCAAGCGCGTGCGGCTGCAGCCCGAGGTCGACACCGCGCCGCAGATCTGGCTGCTCGGCTCCTCCGATTACAGCGGCGCGCTCGCCGCCGAGCTCGGCCTGCCGTTCGCCTTCGCGCATTTCATCAACCCGCACGGCGGCGAAACGGTCAGCCGCTCCTACAGGAAAGCCTTTAAATCTCATAACGGCAGACAACCCGAAGTTGTCGTCTGCACCTTCGCCATCTGCGGCGAGAGCGAGGCCGAGGCCGAGCGCCTCGCGGCGCCGATCGACCTGCGCAGGCTGCACATGGCGCTCGACATCGACTCGCCGGTGCCGACGTACGAAGAGGCTGCCCGGCATAAATATTCGGAGGAAGAAAAGCGGTACGTCGAGGGTCAGCGCGCCCGGGCGGTGATCGGCGACGCCGCGCACTGCCGGCGCGCGCTCACCGAGATGGCTGCGCGCTACGAAGCCGACGAGGTGATGGTGCTGACGATCACCGGCGACTACGCCTCGCGCCTTCGCTCCTACGAGCGGCTCAGCGAAGCGATGCGCTGAGCAGCTCCGCGAGGTGCAGCGTCGGCCGGCCCGACAGGCCTTCGATCTGCTCGCGGCAGGAGAATCCGTCGGCCACCACGCGCGCCCCGGGCGAACGCTCGAGCGCGGGCAAGAGCTCCAGCCCGGCAATGCGCAGCGACGCGTCGTAGAAGCGCGGGCGGTAGCCGAAGGACCCGGCCATGCCGCAGCACCCGGTATCCGGGGTCTTGAGGTCACAACCCCCGATCAGCGCGAGATCGGCCTTGCTGCCCCAGAGCGCCTTCTGATGGCAGTGGCCGTGCAGCAGCACCTCGCCGTCGATCCTTCCCGGCGCGAAGTCGCGTTCGTGGAGGAATTCCGCCAGGCTGCGCGTGCGCGCCGAGAGTCGCTGCGCGCGCGGGTCGCCCGGGAAGAGCTGCGGCAGCTCCTTGCGGAACACCGACAGGCAGCCGGGCTCGAGCACCACGAGAGGCGCATCGAAATCGAGCACCTGCAGCACCCGCTCGAGCGAGCGGCGCGCCTGCGCGAGCATGCCGAAGTCGTAGTAAGGCCGGCCGCAGCAGACATGCGCCGCCGGCAGCTCGACCGCGCAGCCGGCCGACTCGAGCACGCGCTGCGCCGCCGCCGCGGTCTGAGGGCGGAAATGGTTGTTGAAAGTGTCGTCGAAGAGCACGACCCGCTCGCCCATCTTTCGCGAGGAAAAACCGGAGCGGAAAGTGCGTGGCGCGAATTTCGGCAGCGAGCGCTCGGGGGCAATTCCGGCGAAACGCCTCCCCCAGGTGGAAAGGAGATTGGCGAACCCCGGGAAAAGCGAGGCGTACGGCGCCCATTCGCCGATGCGCCCCATCGCGTGCGCCTCGCGCGGCCGGAGGTGCGTCTCGTAGTAGCGCGACAGGAATTCCGCCTTGTAGGCCGCCATGTCGGTGTGGGTCGGGCAGTCGCTCGCGCAGCCCTTGCAGGCGAGGCACCACTCCAGCGCGTCCTTCACCGCTTCGCTCGACCAGCCGTCGGTGATCACCTCGCCGCGCAGCATCTCGTTGAGGAGGCGCGCGCGGCCGCGCGTCGAGTAGCGCTCCTCGCGCGTGGCGCGGTAGCTCGGGCACATCGTGCCGCCGCGCTCGGCGCGGCACTTGCCCATGCCGACGCAGCGCTCGAGCTCGCGGCCGAAGCCGTCGCCGATCTCCGAGCGGAACGCGAGCGTGCTCTCGATCCTGACCGTCTTGTAGTCCGCGCCCCAGCGCAGGTCCTGGTCGACGCGGCGCGCGTCGATCAGCTTGCCGGGGTTCATGCGTCCCGCCGGGTCCCACGCCGCCTTGAACTCGCGGAACGCCTGCATCAGCTCCGGGCCGAACATCACCGGCAGGAACTCGGCGCGCGCCTGGCCGTCGCCGTGCTCGCCCGAGAGCGAGCCGCCGTACTGCACCACCAGCGCCGCCGCCTCCTCGAGGAACGTGCGCCAGCGCGCGATGCCGGCGCGGCTCTTCAGGTCGAAGTCCATGCGCGCATGCACGCAGCCGTCGCCGAAGTGGCCGTAGATCGAGGTGCGATAGCCGAAGCGTCCTACTAACGAGTGGAACTTGCGCAGGTAATCGCCGATGCGCAGCGGGTCGACCGCCGCGTCCTCCCAGCCGACGATGGGATCGGGATCGCGGCCGCCGAGCGCGAGCGCGGTGGCCGAAGCCCCGGTCTCGCGGATCGACCACAGCCGCGCGATGCGCGCGCGGTCCTCGATCAGCACGCCGGAGAAGCCCGCGAGCGCGACCTGCGCGCGCGAGCGCGCTTCCTCGCGCGTCGCGCCGCCGAACTCGAGCATCAGCCAGCCGTTGCCCGGCGGCAGGAGCGCGATGTCGTCGCGCGCGAGGCGCCGCTCGCGCAGGCCGCCGATGATGTTGTGGTCGAGGCCCTCGCAGGCGATCGGCCCGGCCGCGAGAAGCCGCGGCACCGCGTCGCCGGCGGCGAAGATGTCCGGGAAGCCGAGCACCACCAGCACGCGCTCCGGCGGGCTCGCGACCAGGCTCACTTCGGCCTCGAGCGTGAGCGCGCACGTCCCTTCCGAGCCGACCAGCGCGCGCGCGACGTTGAAGCCGTTCTCGGGCAGGAGCTGGTCCAGGTTGTAGCCGGAGACGCGCCGCTTGATCTTCGGGAAACGGCTGCGGATCAGCTCGCCGTAGCGGTCGGCAATGGATTTCAACTTGGAATAGATCTCGAGTTGTCGACCGGCAATGCCATCCAGACTTTTTGTTTCACCACACCAAAACCGCGCCCCGTCGTAGGTCAGCACCTCGAGGCGCTCGGTGTTCTCCACCGTCTTGCCCGCCATCAGCGAGTGCGGGCCGCAGGAGTTGTTGCCGATCATGCCGCCGAGCGTGCAGCGCGAATGCGTCGCCGGGTCGGGCGCGAAGGTCAACCCTTCGCGCTCGGCGGCGTCGCGCAGCGCGTCGCAGACCGCGCCCGGCTCGACCCGCGCCGTGCGCGCGCGGGCATCGACGGCGAGGACGCGGTGCAGGTACTTCGAGCAGTCGATGACCACGCCGACGTTGACGCCCTGCCCGCACTGCGCCGTGCCGCCGCCGCGCGCGAGCACGCTCGCGCCGTGCTCGCGGCACACCGCGAGCGTCGCGACGAGGTCCTCGACGTGCCGCGGCAGCACCGCGCCGATCGGCACCTGACGATAGTTCGAAGCGTCCGACGCATACACGGCGCGCGCGCCGTCGTCGAAGCAAACTTCGCCCGCGATCGCGGCGCGAAGCGCATGCTCGAGTCGCCGAATGTCGACCATCTAGGCGGCGAGCGCTGCCGGATCGATCTCGTCGATCATCGGCGGCAGCGGGCAGTCGAGCACCGCGCCAACCAGGCGCATCAGCTCGGCCTCGCCGACGCGGATCGTGCCGTCGGCGGTCACGGCCGCGAACAGGCCCTTCACCAGCCGTGCTTTCTCGAGCGGCGCCAGCCGCTGCAGCGCCTCCAGCGCCGACGCGGCGGCGGCGAGCGAGAGCTGCGCCGCCACCTGCTGCTCGGGAATGCCCATCGTCGCCGCGCCCGCGACCATGGCAAGGCGCAGCGCCTCGCTCCGGGCTCCCGCCGCATCCGCGCGCGTGCCGGCATGCGCGGCGATCGAGAGCAAGACCGAAGCTTCGGCCGGCATCTCCGCGAGCTTGCGGTCCGCTCGCGGCGGCCTGGGCCGCGCCTCGAGCTGATGGCGCACGAGCGTCAGGACGACGAACTCGTGCAGCGAGACGCGTCGGTCGGCGTTGATCACCGCTTCGATGCCGGCGAGCAGCTCCCTTTTCGTCATCTCGGGGGCGGCTTTGACCGCCGGCAGCGCGAGGTCGATCACCGGGAGATGGAAGCCGACACCGAGCCCGCGGGCGAGCGGCGCCGCGGCGGCGGCGCCGGCGGCAAGCGAGTCGAGCCCGGCCGCCTTCATCGCCGCCAGCTGTTCGCGCATCACCTCCTCGTTCGGGGCGAAGAGCAGCGCGACGATCGCGGCGCGCGCCCCGTCGGGCTCGCGCACGCACTCGCGCAGGCCGGCGGGCAGCGCGGCGAGCAGGCGGGCCGCGGTGTCGAGCTTGCCGCCCTGGAGCGCGCCGACGAGCTGCACGCTCTCGTCTGCCGAGCGTCCCCAGTTGGCGCCGTTGTCCACCCGCCGCCGGCCCGAGGGCGGCACGGCGGTCGCCTCCTCTCCGGCGAACGCCGAGACCTGCGCCGATTCCTCGCTCGCCGGAGGCTCGGGCGCGCGACGCCCGCGGTAGGCCGAGGGCTGGAACCCGGGGTGCACACGGCGGATGCGCTCGTCGAGCGGCGGGTGCGTCTCGAACAGGCCGGCGAGCCGCACCTTCACGCTCTGGCCGAAGAACAGGTGCGACAGGTCCTCCGCGTAGCGACCCTGGATCAGCGTGCCGGCGCCCGAGGCTCGGATCTGGTCGAGCGCGCCGGCGATGCCGTCCGGGTTGCGCGTGAACTGCACGCTCGAGGCGTCGGCGAGGAACTCGCGCTGGCGCGATACCGCCGCCTTGATCAGGCGGGCGAAGAACAGCCCGGTGTAGCCGATGATGAACACCACCAGGCCGACCACAAACAGCGCGATGCCGGCGCGCAGGTCGTCCGCCTCGAAGGCGTTGCGCATGATGAAGCCGCCGATCGAGCCGATGGCGACGATCCCCGCCAGCAGGCCGATCATGCGGATGTTGAGGTTCATGTCGCCGTTCAGGATGTGGCTGAACTCGTGGCCGATGATCCCCTGCAGCTCGTCGCGCGTCAGGCGCTCGAGCGCGCCGCGCGTCACGGCGACGACCGCGCCCGAGACGCTCCAGCCGGCGGCGAAGGCGTTGATGCCCTTCTCCTTGTCCATCACGTAGACCTGCGGCAGGCGCACGCCCGAGGCGATCGCCATCTCCTCGACGATGTTCAGCAGCCGCCGCTCCAGGCGATCCTGGCTGTTGGACGCGACCAGGCGCGCGCCCATCATCTGCGCCACCTTCGCCCCGCCGCCGGCGAGGCCGACGATCTTCACCAGGCTCACCCCGAAGATCGTCCCCGCGGTGATGGCGGCGCCCCACACGTAGGCGGTGGACCAGGTGGCGGGCGCATCGGCCTGAACCGTGACCCACATGTAGATCACCGCGACCACCAGGTCGACGGCGGCGACCACCGCGACCACCGCCATGAGGAACAGCACCACCATCACCCGGCTGTTGCGCCGGGCAAGCTGCTGGTGCTCGAAGAAGTTCAACTTGCGAGAACGAGATCCGCTACGAGAAAGACACCTTCGGCGGCTTGCGCTCTTCGGCCGATTCGGTCGCCGCGAGCAGCTCGGCCGGGCCGAAGTTGAACATGCCGGCGAAGATGCTGTCGGGGAAGGACTCGCGCTTGGTGTTGTACTGCATCACCGCGTCGTTGAACGCCTGGCGCGAGAAGGCGACCTTGTTCTCGGTGCTGGCGAGCTCCTCCTGCAGCGAGAGCATGTTCTGGTTCGCTTTCAGGTCGGGATAGGCCTCGGCGAGCGCGAACATCTTCCCGAGCAAGCCGGTGAGCACGCCCTCGGCCTGCCCCAAGCTCTGCATCGCCGCCGGATTGCCGGGTGACGCAGCCGCAGCCTGGGCGGCGCTTTGTGCAGCATTTCGCGCCTTGATCACCGCCTCCAGCGTTTCGCGCTCGTGCTTGATGTAGCCCTTCGCGGTCTCGACCAGGTTGGGAATCAGGTCGTAGCGGCGCTTGAGCTGCACGTCGATCTGCGCAAAGGCGTTCTTGAACCGGTTGCGCAGCGCCACCAGGCCGTTGTAGATCGCGATCGCCCAGATCGTGATGACGACAATGACCCCGAGAACGATCCATCCCATGGCTTTCCCCCCTTGGCAACTACTATAGCCTAGCCGCCGCGGCGCGGCGCTCCTGCGCGCGGCCGAGCGCCATCGAAAGCGCGAAGCAGGCCGCGGCCACGCCGATCGCGACCAGCGAAATGCCGCGAATTTCCATCAGGCTGCGCAGCAACGTGAACAGCCACCCGCCCGCGGCGTCGGCGCCGCGCACCGCGACGATGTCGATCACGTTTTTCGCCTTGTACTTCTCGTCGCGCTCGACGACCGTGAACAGCACCTCGCGCGCCGGGTTGGAGATGGCGAAGTTCGCCGTGCGCTGCAGCGCCTGGAAGGCGATCACCACGACCAGCACCGGCGAGGCGGCGAGCAGCGCGAATCCGGCGGCGAAGACGACCGGCACCAGGGCGAGCGCCGGGCCGACGCCGAAGCGCGCGATCAGCTTGCCGGTGGCGAGGAACTGGACAAGGATGGTGAGGATTCCCACCGCAAGGTCGACGGTCGCGAACAGGCGCGTGCGCACCGCCGGGTCGTCGGAGGCAGCGGCGACGATCGCCGCCTGCTCGAAGTAGAGGAAGGTGGCGGCGACCGACATCAGCGCCACCCAGAGCGCGATGCCGGCGATGTACGGCGAGCGCAGCACCATGACAATGCCGTCGATCGCGCCGCCGCCGGTCGCCGCGGCCTCGGGCTGCTTTTCATCTTCATGTGTCACCGTCTCGAGCCGCGCGGCGCAGAACACCGCGGCCTCGAGCAGCAGCGCGGCGACGATGAGCAGGTTCACCGCGCCGATCATCCCGGCGAGGCCGATCGTGATCGCCGGCCCGGCGAGCGCGCCGGCGCTGCCGCCGGCGGCGATGAAGCCGTAAAGGCGCTTGCCCTGCTCGGAGCGCCAGACGTCCGCCATGAACGACCAGAACACCGAGACGGCGAACAGCACGAAGACGCTGATCCAGACGAAGAACACCCGCGCCACGGTCTGCCGCTCGATATCGAGGTAGAGCAGCAGCCAGAAGATCGCCAGGTTGGCGACAAAGAAGTGATAGACGAGCGGAATGAAGCGGCGGCGCGCCACGCGCGCGACCAGCGCGCCATAGAGCGGCACCGCGGCGAGCATGGCGAGGAAGGTGCCGGTGAACAGCCACTGCAGGTTCCTCACGCCGCCGGCGACGCCCATCTCGTCGCGCAGCGGGCGCAGGATGTAATAGCCCGCGAGCAGGCAGAAGAAGTACGCGAACGACCACAGCATGGCGCGGACCTCTTCGGGCCGCACCGCGACGATTCGCTGAAGGAA
>Ga0075352_1000054_pt1 | contig 15395 bp, 16 predicted proteins | sample Sandmound_TuleA__FD_120092 | JGI IMG/M metagenome (GOLD analysis project Ga0075352, IMG submission 120092) | Natural and restored wetland microbial communities from the San Francisco Bay, California, USA, that impact long-term carbon... | ecosystem: Environmental > Terrestrial > Soil > Wetlands ...
CGACGAGATGGGGCGCGCCGCGGTGGCGGCGGCGCGGGCGGCGAAGTACGTCAACGCGGGCACGGTCGAGTTCCTGCTCGCCGAGGACGGCGGGTTCTACTTCATGGAGATGAACACCCGCATCCAGGTCGAGCACCCGGTGACCGAGATGATCACCGGCATCGACATCGTGCAGGAGCAGATCCACGTCGCCGCCGGCCAGAAGCTGCGCTTCCGGCAGAAGGACATCGTCGTGCGCGGCCATGCCATCGAGTGCCGCATCAACGCCGAGGATCCTTACCGCTTCACGCCCTCGCCGGGAAAGATCACCTCCTACCACCCGCCCGGCGGCCCCGGCATCCGCGTCGACTCGCACGTGTACCAGGGCTACAGCGTGCCGCCCAATTACGACTCGATGGTGGGGAAGCTGATCGCCTATGGCGCAACGCGCGAGCAGGCGATCGCGCGCATGCGCATCGCGCTCTCGGAGATGGTGGTGGAGGGCATCCAGACCAATCTGCCGCTGCACCGCGACCTGCTGAACGACACGCGCTTCCTGCGCGGCGGCGTCTCGATCCATTACCTCGAGCAGAAGCTCGCCCAGGAGCAGAAGAAGAAGAAATGATGCCCTGGCTCGCCGTCACCCTGGACCTCGAAGCGGGGGCGGCGGAAGCATTCGGCGACGCGCTGCTCGCCGCCGGGGCGCAATCCGTGGCGCTCGAGGCGGAGCGCCTGTCGGCGATCCTCAGGCCGGAGGAGGACGCGCAGGCCCTGATCGCGGCCGCGGCGCGCTCCGCCGGCGTCGCCCCGCCGCGATTCAGCTCGCAAACGCTCGACGATCAGGACTGGGTGCACGCGAGCCAGGCGCAGTTCTCTCCCTTGCGGGTCGGCCGGCTCTGGATCGGCGCGAGCTGGCATGAGCCGCCGGCGGAGGCGGGCGTAGTGGTGCGCATCGACCCGGGTCTTGCGTTCGGGACGGGAAGTCACCCGACGACCCGGTTGGTCCTGGGTTTCCTTGAGCAAAGGATCAAGAGCGGGGAACGCGTCCTCGACTACGGCTGCGGCTCCGGTATATTGGCCATCGCCGCGGCGCGGCTCGGCGCCGCGGCCGTCGATGCCGTCGACGTCGATGAGCAGGCGGTGGAGGCAACCGCGATGAACGCACGGCTGAACGAAGTGAAGCTGCGCGCCCTCGCTCCCGAGTCGCTGCCGGCGGCAACCTACGATCTCGTGGTCTCCAACATCCTCTTTCAGCCCCTGGTCGTGCTCGCTCCGCTGCTCGCCGCGCGAACCGTGCGCGGCGGCTGGATCGCGCTGGCGGGAATTCTGGATTCCCAGGCCGAAGAGCTCGCCCGCGCCTACGCGCCCTGGTTCGACCTGGCGCCGCGCGCGAGCGAAGAGGGCTGGGCGCTGCTCGCCGGGACGCGGCGATGAGCCTCACCACCCGCTGCCCGGTGTGCGGCACCGCGTTTCGCGTCCTCCGCGAGCAGCTCGCGGCGCGCGGCGGCAGGGTGCGCTGCGGCAAGTGCGCCACGGTGTTCGACGGCGTCGCCAGCCTGGTGGAGGAGGGCGGCGAGAAACTCGCGCTCGAGCCCTCGCCGCAGCTCGGCCTTTTCGATCCGTCGCGTCGCGGGCCGCCGCAACCGAAAGGCTCTCCGGAAGAGACGGTGCTCCCGCCTTTCATGGCCGAGGACGAGCCGGTGCGCCGCCACACGTGGCTGTGGGCCCTTGCAGCGCTGCTCGCGGCGCTCGCTCTAGCCGCGCAGGCCGCGTACCGCTACCGCGCCGAGCTCGGCGTGCTTGGCCCCGGCGTGCGCGCGCCGCTCGAGGCGGCCTGCCGGCTGCTGCGCTGCCAGGTGACGTTGCCGCGCCGTCCGGAGCTGATGAGCATCGAATCCTCGGACCTGCAGGCCGACGGCCGGCGCGAGGGCATCATCGTGCTCAACGCGGTGCTGCGAAACCGCGCACCGTTTCCGCAGGAGTATCCGGCGCTCGAGCTGACCCTGACCGATGAAGGAGACCGGCCGTTGCTGCGCCGTGTCCTCGTGCCGCGCGACTATCTCGATCCCGCCCGCGCTGCGCAGCTCGTGCCTGCCGGGATCGGCCCGAGCAGCGAGGCTTCGCTGCGGGTCTTTCTCGATTCGAGCCGCGCACGCGCGACCGGTTACCGGCTCTATCTTTTCTATCCCTCATGAAGACCCTCGCCGCTTGAAGAAAATCCTCGTCACAGGCTCGATCGCGTACGACACCATCATGGTGTTCCCGGACCGCTTCAAGAATCACCTGCTCGCGGACCAGCTGCACATCCTCAACGTCTGCTTCCTCACCCCGGACATGCGGCGCGAGTACGGCGGCACCGCCGGCAACATCGCCTACAACCTGAAGCTGCTCGGCGAGGCGCCGCTGGTGATGGCGACCGTGGGCGAGGATGTTGGTCCCTATCTCGAGCGCCTGCAGCGCCTGGGCATCGAGTCGCGCCTGCTGAAGAAGATGCCCGGCCAGTTCACCGCCCAGGCGTTCATCACCACCGATCTCGACGACAACCAGATCACCGCCTTCCACCCCGGGGCGATGAACAGCTCCCACGAAAACCTGGTGCGACGCGAGCTCGGCGCGGGGGTCGCGATCATCGGGCCCGACGGCAAGCTCGGCATGCAGCAGCATGCGCGCCAGTGCGCCGAGCTCGGCATCCCCTATCTGTTCGACCCGGGGCAGGGCCTGCCGATGTTCTCCGGCGAGGAGATCGACGAATTCCTGCGCCACGCGACCTACGTCGCGGTCAACGACTACGAGGGCAAGCTGCTGGAAGAGAAGACCGGCCGCAAGCTGGAGGAGCTCGCGCGCGACGTGAGGACGCTCATCGTCACGCACGGCGCGAACGGCTCGCTCATCTTCTCGCAAGGCAAGCGCTACGAGATTCCCTCGGTCAAGGCGGACGCGGTGCTCGATCCGACCGGTTGCGGCGATGCCTATCGCGCCGGCCTGCTCTACGGCATCGCGCGCGGCTGGGACTGGCCCGATACCGGCCGGCTCGCCTCGGTCATGGGCTCGATCAAGATCGCGCAGCGCGGCGCGCAGAATCACGCCCCGAGCCGCGACGAGATCGACGCGCGCTTCAAGCGCGCGTTCGGTCACTCCCCGCCGGGAGCCTGATAGCCCGCGCAATTGACTTGAGCGAGCTTGCGGTCCTCAAGTCGCAGGGCGGTCAGCTTGCCGCCCCAGACGCAGCCGCTGTCGAGCCCGACCTGTCGCGTGCGCACCTTCAAGCCGAGCTGTGACCAGTGGCCGAAGACGAGCGTGGTCTTCTCGGATGCGGGCCGGGTTTCGAACCAGGGCCAGGTTCCGCGCGGCGCCCGGGTCCCTTTCGCCTCCAGGTCCATGCGGCCTTCGCGACTGCAGAAGCGCAGGCGCGTCATGGCATTCACGATCACGCGCAGGCGGTCCCATCCCGAGAGATCGTCACGCCAGGCGTCAGGGCTGCCGCCGTACATCCGCCGCAGGAAATCGCGGTAGTTGCGCGCGGCGAGGGCGGATTGGACCTCGGCGCCGAGCTCGACGGCCTTCTCCACCGACCAGACCGGCAGGAGACCGGCGTGCACCATCGCGTACGGGCCGTCGACGTGCATCATCGGCCGCCTGCGCAGCCAGTCGATGAGCTCGCGCGCGTCCGGCGCGTCGAGCACGTCCTGGAAGGTGTCCTTCTCTTTCAGCTTCTCGACACCCTCGTACTGCGCGACGAGATGCAGGTCGTGGTTGCCCAGGACAGTGACCGCGGCGTCGCCGAGACCGCTCACGAAGCGCAGCACGTCGAGCGACTTCGGCCCGCGGTTCACCAGGTCGCCGACGAACCACAACCGGTCGCGGCCGCGGCGGAAGCCGATCTCGCCGAGCAGCGTCGTCAGCTCGTCATAACAACCCTGCACGTCGCCAATCGCGTACGTCGCCATCCTGGAAGCCTAGAAGCTCGCATCGAGCCGCCGGTACTGGATCGCCTCGGCGATCTGCTCCGCGCCGATGGTCGCGGTGCCCGCGAGATCCGCTATGGTACGGGCAACGCGCAGCACGCGCTGATAGGCGCGCGCCGAGAGCAGCAAGCGGGCGAGCGCGTGGCGCAGCAGCTGGTCGCCGTCGCGATCGACGCCGCAATGGCGGTCGATCTCGCGCGTGCCCAGATCGGCGTTGGGCCTGCCCTGGCGCGCGAGCTGCGACGCTCTCGCGTTCTCGACCCGCGCCTTGATCGCGCTCGAGGGCTCGCCGCCGACCGGCGCGACCAGCTCGGCCTCGCGCGGCGCCGGCACCTCCAGCTTGATGTCGATGCGGTCGGCGAGCGGGCCGGAGATGCGACCGCGGTAGCGCGCGATGCGCTCCGGCGTGCAGCGGCACCGCCCGCTGCGCTCGCCGCAATGGCCGCAAGGGCAGGGATTCATCGCCGCGACCAGCTGAAAGCGGGCCGGAAATTGCGCCTGGCGCGCCGCGCGCGAGATCGAGATCCGCCCAGACTCGAGCGGCTCGCGCAGGGCTTCCAGCACGTCGCGGTCGAATTCCGGCAGCTCGTCGAGGAACAGCACGCCATGGTGCGCGAGCGAAATCTCGCCCGGGCGGGGCAGGTTGCCGCCGCCGACCAGCGCCGCGGTCGAGGCGCTGTGGTGCGGCGCACGGTAGGGTCGCTCGCCCCAGCGCGCGGCCTCGAAGCCCTGGGTGGACACCGAGTGAATCGCCGCGACCTCGAGCGCTTCGCCCTCCGCGAGCGAGGGCAGGATGCCCGGAAAGCGAGAGGCGAGCATCGACTTGCCGGTCCCCGGCGGGCCGATCATCAGCACGCTGTGCCCGCCCGCTGCGGCGACTTCCAGTGCGCGCTTGACCTGCTGCTGGCCCTTCACGTCGCAGAAGTCCGCGTAGCTCGGCAGGCGCTGCGATGCGCCGTTGACGTACTCGGCAAGCGGCGCCTCCCGCGAGAGGTGCGCGACGACCTCGAGCAGCGTCTTCGCAGGCAGGATGCGCGCGCCGTGGGCGAGGGCAGCCTGGGGCGCATTGTCCGCCGGGAGGATGAATGCGCGTGCGGCCGCGCGCGCCGAGAGAGCCATGGCGAGCGCCCCGCGCACCGCGCGCAGCTCGCCCGTGAGCGATAGCTCGCCGGCGAACTCCTGCGCGGCCAATGCCTCCGGCGCGAGCTGACCGCTCGCGGCGAGAATGCCGAGCGCGATCGGCAGGTCGAAGCGGCTGGAATCCTTGGGCAGCTCCGCCGGCGCGAGATTCACGGTGATGCGCCGCGCGGGGAACTCGAAGCGCGCGTGATTGAGCGCCGCGCGCACGCGGTCCCGAGCTTCGCGCACTTCCGTATCCGGGAGTCCGACGATATGGAACGCCGGCAAGCCCGGCCCGAGGTGTACCTCCACCGTCACCTCGGGCGCGTCGATCCCCGCGAGCGCGCGGCTCGCCACGGTCGCAACCGTCATCGAAGAGCAACGCGGTATTGCGGCTTCGGGTTTACTGCTCGAACCTACCGCTTCGGCTTGCGCGCCTCGAGCTCGGCGATGCGCGCTTCCAGCTCGGCAAGCTTCGCCTGCGCGCGCTCGAGCAGCTTCTTCTGCACGTCGAAGTCCTCGCGCAGCACGAGGTCGAGCCGGTCGAACCAGGCCGTCAGCAGCCCCTTCAGATTCTTCTCCACATCCTGCGCCGGCGAGCTGCGCAAAGCCTCGTCGATTCGCTTGCCCAGATCGTCGAGGAATCGCTTGTCGGTCATGACCCGAAAGTAGCACTTCGCGTCCGCACCACATCCGAGCAACTCCCATTCGAAGATGCACCTTAATGGGGCATTACGATTTCATGAATGCCGTAACTCATTAATACGACACATGAATTCACCTGGCACAGGAGATGCTAATGACTGTCGCCGCTATCTCAATCAATCCATCCCTAAGGGAGATTTCGATGCAGAAGACAGTCCTGTCCATTTCCGTGGCCGCCGCGCTTGCCGTTCCGGGGCTCGCTTCCGCGCAAGCGCCCGCCGTCCCCACTCTCGACAAGGTCCTCGAGGCTTCGGGGATCAGCATGTCGGGCTACATCGACACGGCGTACACGCACGCCAACCGCAACATCGAGGCCGGCTTCTCGCCGCGCGTGTTCGACTCCTACAACAACGACTTCCTGCTGCATCAGGTCGGGCTGCAGATCGCCAAGCAGCCGAAGTCCGGCTTCGGTGGCCTGGTGAACATCACCGCCGGCAAGGACGCCAGCGTCGTGCGTTCGGTCGGCTCCACGGACTCCACCTTCGACGTCACGCAGGCGTACCTGCAGTACGCGGACGGGCCGCTCACTGTGATCGGCGGCAAGTTCACCACCCTGCACGGCACGGAAGTGATCTGGAGCCCGAGCAACGCGAACTACTCGCGCTCGCTGCTCTTCGGCTCGGTTCCGTTCACCCACACCGGTGTGCGCGCGACGTTCGCGGCGACAGACAGCCTGAACTTGATCGCCGGGTTGAACAACGGCTGGGATCAGATGACCGACAACAACAAGAGCAAAACGCTCGAGCTTGGCGTGACCGCGACGCCGATCAAGCCGCTCAGCCTCGCCGCCTCCTACTACGGCGGCACCGAGTTTGGCAGCGTGACCGATGCCGGCGGCAATAACATCCAGGGCAAGCGTGACAGCTTCAACTTCGTCGCGAGCTACACCGTCATCGATCCGCTCAGCGTCGGCTTCGAGTACCTGACCGTCAAGCAGAAGGACGCGGTGTCGGACGGCGCAGGCGGCACGAAGGACGCCAAGTACAACGGCTACGCCTTCTACGTCGGCTACACCTTCATCCCGAAGTGGAAGCTGTCGCTGCGCGCCGAGTCGGTCGACGACAAGGACGGCTTCCGCTTCCCCGGCGCGGTAACCGCCGCTGCCGCGAACGGCGTCACCATCACCGGCAGCAAGCACAAGGAGTTCACCGCAACGCTCGGCTGGGCCGCGGCGGACAACTTCGAGCTGCGCGGCGAGGTGCGCCAGGACAAGGCGAACGAAGCGGTCTACCTGGACGGCGTGAACTACAGCAAGAGCCTGCTGACCTACGCGCTGCAGGGCATCTACAAGTTCTGATGCCCATGGCCAACCCAATCAGGGAGCTCCACACATGAAACTGGTTACCGCAATCATCAAGCCGTTCAAGCTCGACGAGGTGCGCGAGGCGCTGTCGGCGATCGGCGTGCAGGGCATCACCGTCACCGAGGTGAAGGGCTTCGGCCGCCAGAAAGGCCACACCGAGCTCTACCGCGGCGCGGAGTACGTCGTCGACTTCCTGCCGAAGGTCAAGGTCGAAGCCGCGATCAAGACCGAGCTGCTCGAGCAGGCGATCGAGGCGATCGAGAAATCGGCGAACACCGGCAAGATCGGCGACGGCAAGATCTTCGTGTTCGATCTGGAAAAAGTGATCCGCATCCGCACCGGCGAGACCGATGCGGCGGCGCTCTAGGGAGAACGTGATGAAAAAGCTCTGTGCATTTCTCGCAGTAGCGCTGTCGCTCGCCTTCGCCGGCTCGACGCTGGCGCAGGACAAGAAGGCGGCGCCCGACAAGCCCGCGGCCGAGGCGGCCAAGCCGGCGCCCGAGGCGAAGAAGGAAGAGGCCAAGCCGGCGCCGGCGCCGAACAAGGGCGACGTCGCGTGGATGCTCACCTCCACCGCCCTGGTGCTGATGATGAGCGTGCCGGCCCTGGCGCTCTTCTACGGCGGCATGGTGCGCTCGAAGAACGCGCTGTCGATGCTGATGCAGGTGTTCGTCGTCTTCTCGCTGGTGACGGTGCTGTGGTGCGTCTACGGCTACAGCCTCGCCTTCACCGAGGGCAACGCCTACTTCGGCGGCTTCGATCGCCTCTTTCTGAAGGGGACCTTCGACTCGACCAAGGGTGAGTTCGCCATGGCGGCGACCTTCTCCAAGGGCGTGGTCATTCCCGAGCTGGTGTTCGTCGCCTTCCAGGCCACTTTCGCGGCCATCACCTGCTGCCTGATCCTCGGCGCGATCGCCGAGCGCGCCAAGTTCTCGGCGGTGCTCGCGTTCATCGTGATCTGGTTCACGTTCAGCTACGCGCCGATCGCGCACATGGTGTGGTTCTGGATGGGGCCTGACGCCTACACCACCGCCAAGGTCGTGGACGAGATGAACGGCAAAGCCGGCCTGCTCTGGCAGTGGGGCGCGCTCGACTTCGCCGGCGGCACGGTGGTGCATATCAACTCCGGAATCGCCGGACTGGTGGGCGCCTACCTGATCGGCCGCAGGATCGGCTACGGCAAGGAAGCGATGCCGCCGCACAACATGACGCTGACGATGATCGGCGCGGCGCTGCTCTGGACCGGCTGGTTCGGGTTCAACGCCGGCTCGGCCCTCGAAGCCAACGGCAGCGCGGCGCTCGCCTTCATGAACACCTATCTGGCGACCGCCTGCGCGGTGCTGTCCTGGATTGCCGGCGAGGCGATCTTCAAGGGCAAGCCCTCGATGCTGGGCGCGGCTTCCGGCGCGGTGGCGGGACTGGTGGCGATCACGCCGGCGGCGGGCAACGTCGGCATTCCCGGCGCGTTCGTCATCGGCACGGCCGCAGGCCTGGTCTGCCTCTGGGGCGTGAGCGGGCTGAAGAAGATGCTGGGCGCGGACGACTCGCTCGACGTCTTCGGCGTGCACTGCATCGGCGGGATTCTGGGCGCGCTGCTGACCGGCGTGTTCAACTCCCCGGATCTCGGTGGACCGAGCTTCCCGGTGGACTGGTTCGTCGCCACGGCGGTACCGGCCAAGGACTACTCGATCGGCGGCCAGCTGTGGATCCAGTTCAAGGCCGTGCTCGTGACCTTCTTCTGGTCGGGCATCGTCGCCGCGGTAGCCTACAAGCTGGTCGACTGGACGATCGGGCTGCGCGTGTCCGAAGAGGACGAGCGCGAAGGCCTCGACACCGCCGCCCACGGCGAGGCGGCCTACCGCATGTAATCAGGGAGGTCTTGCAGCAACGGCAAAGGGCGCTTCGGCGCCCTTTTCTTTCTTGTTCAACCCGACAGCTTCTCCAGCAGCGCGAGCAATTGGCTCCGTTCCGCCGGCGTGAGGTGCGCAGCGACGCGACGCTCGTGAATGTCGATGCGGCGCTTCAGGCGCGCGACGAACGAGCGGCCGCCGCCGGTAAGCCACAAGCCGTTGGTGCGCCGATCGGCGCCGCGGCGACGCTCGACCAGCCGGCGCGTCTCGAGCGCGTCGATCACGCCGACCATCGTCGAGCGATCCAAGCCCACCGCCTGCGCCAGCCGGCCCTGGGTCACACCCGGATTGGCGTCGATCAAGAGCAGCATCCCGGCGCGGCCGGGCGAAATCCCGGCGACGCTGGAAACGAAGTCACGAAAAATCGCCTGCTGCGCCAGGCGCAGCCGATAGCCGAGCAGCCCGGGAAGCACGCCGGCTCTAAGCGGCTCGACGCGCGCCATTAGTTTGGTTTCCAAACAACCTGCCGCGATGCTAGCGTAAAATTTCGCCTTTTCGAGGACAGCATGGCTTACGCAGTCCCCCTGTGGACCCCGCCGGCGCTGCCGATCTCCGACAGCGGCGACACCTTTCCCGTCCGCCGCATTTTCTGCGTCGGCCGCAACTACGCCGAGCACCAGAAGGAGATGGGCGGCGACGGCCGCGAGCAGCCGTTCTTCTTCATCAAGACCGAGTTCGCGCTGGTGCCGCGCGGCGGCGAGGTTCACTATCCCGCGAAAACGTCGAACTACCATTACGAGACCGAGCTGGTGGTCGCGCTCGCGAAGGGCGGCCGCCGCATCGACGCCAAGCGCGCCAACGACCTCGTCTATGGCTATGCCGTCGGTCTCGACATGACGCGCCGCGACCTGCAGCAATGGGGCAAGGACCACGGTCGCCCTTGGGATTTCGGCAAGAACTTCGACGAGTCGGCGCCCTGCGGCGAGCTGGTTCGCGCGGCGAAGATCGGCCATCCGGCGAAGGGCGCGATCTGGCTGACCGTCAATGGCAAGCAGCGCCAGAAAGCCGACCTCGCCGACATGATCTGGTCGGTGCCGGAGCAGATCGCCTACCTGTCCGAGCACTACACGCTCGAGCCGGGCGACGTGATCTTCACCGGCACGCCGGCCGGCGTTGGACCGGTGAAGCCGGGCGATGAGCTGCACGCGGGCATCGACGACGTCGGCGAGCTGAAGGTCAAGATCGTCGCGGCGCTTTGAAGCTCTACACGTACTTCCGCAGTTCGGCAGCGTTCCGCGTTCGCATCGCGCTGAACCTGAAGGGCCTGAAGTACCAGCCGCTGTTCGTCCACCTGCCGAAAGGCGAGCACCGCGCCGCGCAATACTCGGAAGTCAACGCGCAGGCGCTGCTGCCGACGCTCGAGCTCGACGACGGCACACGCCTCACCCAGTCGCTCGCCATCATCGAGTACCTGGACGAGAAGCATCCCGAGCCGCGCCTCATCCCGAAGGATGCGATCGCGCGCGCCCGGGTGCGATCGCTCGCCTTGCTCGTCGCCTGCGAGATTCATCCGCTCAACAACCTGCGCGTGCTGCAGCACCTGAAGAAGGCGCTCGGCCAGAGCCAGGAGCAGATCGACACCTGGTACCGCCACTGGGTCGCCGATGGCCTGGCGAAGCTGGAAGCGGAAATCCGCGGCGGCAAGGGCAAGTTCTGCCATGGCGACACGCCGACCATGGCCGACTGCTGCCTGGTGCCGCAGATCTTCAACGCCAAGCGCTACAACAGCGACCTGGCGCCGTATCCAACCACCCTGCGCATCTTTGAGGCTTGCATGAAGCTCGAAGCCTTCGACCGCGCCCAACCTTCCAAGCAACCGGACGCGGAATAGGCTATGGGCAAGCCGAACGCGTACGACGATATCCCGGGCACCACGGTGTTCGACGCGCAGCGCTCACGCCAGGGCTACCACCTGAACATGTTCTGCATGTCGCTGATGAAGCCGGAAAACCGCAAGGCCTTCAAAGCGGACGCACCGGCCTACCTCGACCGCTATCCGATGACTGGGGCACAGAAGCAGGCGGTACTCGATCGCGACTGGAACCGGATGATCTCGCTGGGGGGCAACATCTACTACCTCGCGAAGTTGTTCTTCAACGACCAGAAGTCGTTCCAGTACGTCGCCGCAATCATGACCGGCAGCACGCAGGAGGAATACGCGGCAATGATGCTGAAGGGTGGACGACCGCCGAAGGGTAACCGCTACCTGTCGGATTGGAAGAAGCGTGGCTAGGATCATCGCCGGCGTCACTACCTCGCACGTGCCGGCGATCGGCGCGGCGCTCGACAACGGCAAGAGCGGCGAGCCCTACTGGAAGAAGGTGTTCGACGGCTACGAGCGCTCCAAGGAGTGGATCCGCAAGGTCAAGCCCGACGTCATCCTGCTGGTCTACAACGATCACGCCGTCGCGTTTTCGCTCGAAATCATCCCGACGTTCGCGCTCGGCTGCGCGGCGGAGTTTCCGGTCGCCGACGAAGGCTGGGGGCCGCGCCCGGTGCCGAAAGTGATCGGCCATCCCGAGCTCGCGGCGCACATCGCGCAGTCGGTGATCCTCGACGAGTTCGATCTCACCGTGGTCAACAAGATGGAGGTCGACCACGGCCTGACGGTGCCGCTGTCGCTGATGTACGGGCAGCCCAAAGAATGGCCCTGCCCGGTGATCCCGCTGCCGGTGAACGTGGTGGTCTACCCGCCGCCGACGGCGCACCGCTGCTACCAGCTCGGGCGAGCGCTGCGCAAGGCGATTCGCTCCTACGAGGAGGATCTGCGCGTGGTGGTGTTCGGCACGGGCGGCATGTCGCACCAGCTCCAGGGGCCGCGCGCGGGGTTCATCAACAGCAAGTTCGACCGTCGCTTCCTCGATCTCATGACCAAGAATCCGAAGGCGCTCACGCGCATTACGCATCTCGAGCTGCTGCGCGAAGCGGGCTCGGAGGGCATCGAGCTGGTGATGTGGCTCATCATGCGCGGCGCGCTCGACGAGAAAGTCAGGGAAGTGCACCGCTTCTATCACGTGCCCGCCTCGAACACCGCAGTCGGGCACCTTATTCTGGAGAACCTCAAGTGAAAGTCTGCGTGGCAGGTCAGGGCGCCTTCGGTCAGAAGCACCTGGAGGGGATCGCCAACATCAAGGGCGTCGAGGTGGTGTCGCTCACGGGCGGCAACGCCGATGCGACGAAGGAGGTCGCGCAGAAGTTCAAGATCCCGCACTGGAGCATCGACCTCGCCGAGAGCCTGAAGCAGCCGGGCCTGGAGGCGGTGATCCTCGCCACCCCGACGCAGATGCACGCGCGCCAGGCGATCCAGTGCATGCGCGCGGGCAAGCACGTGCAGGTCGAGATCCCGATGGCCGACACGCTCGCCGACTCGCGCGAGATCGCGAAGGTGCAGAAGGAAACCGGCCTGGTCGCGATGGCGGGGCATACGCGGCGCTTCAACCCGAGCCACCAGTGGGTGCGGAAGAAGATCCTCGCTGGCGAGCTCAAGCTGCAGCACCTCGTCGCGCAGACCTTCTTTTTCCGCCGCACCAACATGAACGCCGCGGGCAAGCCGCGCAGCTGGACCGATCACCTGCTGTGGCATCACGCCTGCCACACGGTTGACCTCTTCTCCTACCAGGCGCGCGAGCCGATCGCCAAAGCGCGCGCGCTGCAGGGGCCGATGCATCCCCAGCTCGGCATCGCCATGGACATGAGCATCCAGCTGACGACGCCCTCGGGAGTGGTCTGCTCGCTCGCGCTTTCGTTCAACAACGACGGGCCGCTCGGAACCTTCTTCCGCTATATCTGCGACAAGGGCACCTACCTCGCGAGGTATGACGATTTGTTCGACGGCAAGGACAACAAGATCGACGTATCGAAGGTCGACGTGTCGATGAACGGCATCGAGCTGCAGGACCGCGAATTCTTCGCCGCGATTCGCGAGAAGCGCGAGCCCAATGCCAGCGTCGCGCAATGCCTGCCGGCGATGGAGGCGCTTGATCGCCTGGAGAAAAGCCTCTCTGCTCCCTGAGCGCTAGCGCTCGCTGAACAGCGCTTTCAGGGCCTCCGGGATCGCTTCGCCCCGCAGCGGCGTTCCCGGCGCCGCGCGTCCCCAGACGCGGGTCTCGCTGCCCTTGGCGAGCGCGCTGCCGTCCGTGCGCATCATTTCGTGCGCGACGACGAACGACTTGCCGCCGAAGCGCGTGATCCGCGAGCGCACCTCGCAGCGGTCGCCGTGCTTCGCCGGCGAAAGAAACTGGCAATCCGCCGAGACGAGCGGCATGGAGAGATGCTCCCCGCGCATCCGTTGTGGCGTGTAACCGACGGACTCGAAGAAGGCCCAGGTCGCCGCGTCCATCCAGCGGAAATAGGTCGGATAGAAAATGATTCCCGCCGGGTCGCAGTCGCCCCACTGCACCTGGCAGGGAAAAACGCCGACGATCGAGCGGAACTCCATGGGAGCCTGGATTGTAAGCGCAAGCGTTGACACTCCAGGACGAAGTGGGCAGACTCCCACTCGGCGCCGATTTGATGCTCAGCTTGCGGGGCGCCGAAAAAATTCCGCTAAAGAGACGCGTCGCGAGAGGCCCGTTTCTGCGCAAGCTGAGCGGGCCTTTTGCATTCAGGAACATGCTCGAAAAGCTGCTCTCGGAACGAATACTCCTGCTGGACGGCGCCATGGGCACCATGATCCAGCGCGCCCGTCTCGCCGAGGAGGACTACCGCGGCGCGCGCTTCCGCGACTGGCCGCGCGAGCTGCGCGGCAACAACGACCTGCTTTGCCTCACCCAGCCGGCGCTGGTGCGCGACATCCACGCGCAATACCTCGACGCCGGCGCCGACATCATCGAGACCAACACCTTCAACTCGACCTCGATCGCGCTCGCCGACTACGGCATGCAGGACCTGGCGCGCGAGCTGAACCGCGAAGCCGCGACGCTGGCGCGCGCTGCGGCGCGACGCACCGAGTCGAGGACGCCGAAGCTGCCGCGCTTCGTCGCCGGCGTCCTCGGGCCGACCAACAAGACGGCCTCGCTCTCGCCCGACGTCAACGATCCGGGTTTTCGCGCAGTGAGCTTCGACGAGCTGGTCACAGCCTACGGCGAGGCGCTCCAGGGGCTGCTCGAGGGCGGCGTCGACCTGCTGCTGGTCGAGACCGTGTTCGACACGCTGAACGCCAAGGCCGCGCTGTTCGCCATCGAGGAGGCCTTCGACAAGGTCGGCGTGCGCCTGCCGGTGATCATCTCCGGCACCATCACCGACGCTTCCGGCCGGACCCTCTCGGGCCAGACTACCGAAGCGTTCTACAACTCGATTCGCCACGCCCGGCCGCTCGCCGTCGGGTTGAACTGCGCGCTTGGCGCGAAAGAGCTGCGACCGTACGTCGAGGAGCTCTCCGGCATCGCGGAGGCGCGCACTTCCTGCCACCCCAATGCCGGTCTGCCGAACACGTTCGGCGAATACGACGACACGCCCGAATCCATGGCTGCCCACGTCGGCGAATGGGCGCGCAACGGCTGGCTGAACATCGTCGGCGGCTGCTGCGGCACCACGCCCGAGCACATCGGCGCGATGGCGCAAGCCGTCGCCGGAATCCCGCCGCGTCCCGTCCCGCAGCGCCCGCGCGCGCTGCGGCTCGCCGGCCTCGAGCCGCTCAACGTCGACGACCGGTCGCTGTTCGTCAACGTCGGCGAGCGAACCAACGTCACCGGCTCGAAGGCCTTCGCGCGTCTGATCCTCGCCGGCGACTACCCAGGGGCGCTCAGCGTCGCACGCCAGCAGGTGGAAAACGGCGCCCAGGTCATCGACGTCAACATGGACGAGGCAATGCTCGATTCGGAGAAGGCAATGGCGACTTTCCTGCGCCTCGCTTCGGCCGAGCCCGACATCGCGCGCGTGCCGGTAATGATCGACAGCTCGAAGTGGAGCGTCATCGAGGCCGGTCTCAAGTGCGTGCAGGGGAAGAGCATCGTCAACTCCATCTCGATGAAGGAGGGCGAAGCCGAGTTTCTTCGCCAGGCGCGCCTGTGCCGGCGTTACGGCGCGGCGGTAGTGGTGATGGCCTTCGACGAGGCGGGCCAGGCCGATACGCTCGAGCGGCGCACCCAGGTGTGCGAGCGCGCCTATCAGCTGTTGACGACGAAGGCCGGCTTCCCCGCCGAGGACATCGTTTTTGACCCGAACATCTTTGCCGTCGCCACCGGCCTCGAGGAGCACGCGCGCTACGGCATCGACTACATCGAAGCGGTGCGCTGGATTCGCGGCAACCTCGCTCACGCCAGGGTCTCGGGGGGTGTCTCGAACCTGTCGTTCTCGTTCCGCGGCAACGACGCGGTGCGCGAGGCGATGCACGCGGTCTTCCTCTGCCACGCGATCCGCGCCGGGATGGACATGGGGATCGTCAACGCCGGCCAGCTCGCGGTCTACGACGAG
>Ga0075352_1000055_pt1 | contig 15336 bp, 15 predicted proteins | sample Sandmound_TuleA__FD_120092 | JGI IMG/M metagenome (GOLD analysis project Ga0075352, IMG submission 120092) | Natural and restored wetland microbial communities from the San Francisco Bay, California, USA, that impact long-term carbon... | ecosystem: Environmental > Terrestrial > Soil > Wetlands ...
CGCGCCGTTCTCGCCGTAGAAGAGATAGACACCGGGCGCCTCCGGGATGTCGTCGAGCGCGCCGTCCGCAAGCCCAGCGGGGATGGCGGGTGCCCTGACCAGGGCGTCCATGGCGCTGGCAATCGTGTCGGCGGCAACCTCGCGCCGCCAGCGGTCGATGAGCAGCCACACCGCGCGGGCGTCGCCGAGCGCGCGGTGGCGCGCGTTGCAGGCAAGGCCGTGGCGTGCCATCAGCGCGTCGAGGTTGTGGCGAGCCTCACCCGGGAACAGCCGGCGCGAGAGCTTGACCGTGCACAGCAGCCGACTGGCGTAACGCATCCCGGTCCGGCGGAACTCGTTCCGGAGAAAGCCGTAATCAAAACGGGCGTTGTGCGCCACCAGCAGCTTTCCCTCGAGCCGATCGAGGAGATGCGGCGCGATCTCTGCGAACGAAGGGGCGATCGCGACCATCTCGTCCGTGATGCCGGTAAGCGCCTGGATCGCTGGGGGTATCCTCGTGCCCGGATTGACCAGCGTGGACCATTCAGCCACGCGGCGTCCGCGCTCGACCTCGATCAGGCCGACTTCTGTGACGCGGTCGTAGACGGGATTCGCCCCGGTGGTCTCGACGTCGAGGATGACGAGGGGCTGATCCAGCATCAGGGATGAGGACGAAGACCCGTCGCTCATAACCGCGATGAGTGGCCGATGGCCCGGGAGATTCGCTCGGCGGTCTGGCGCACCTGGGTGGCCCATACCTTGTTGAGCCGATCGGAGGGAGCGGAGACGGAGAGGCCGGCAACGAGCCTGCCCTCGTCGTTGTAGATGCCGGCACCGATGCACGAAACCCCCTTCTCGGCCTCCTCGTTGTCGAACGCGCAGCCCTGGCGGCGAACCGTCTCGATCTCCTTCGCCAGCGCATCCGCCTCGGTCAGCGTATTGTCGGTGAAGCGCGGAAGGCCGGTGCGCCGCGCGTATTCCGCGCACTTTTCGGGGCCGTCCTCGGCCAGGAAGATCTTGCCCACCGCGGTAATGTGCAGCGGCGCGCGCGCGCCGATGATCTGGACGACACGCATCATCGAGTTGTTGCCGGAGATGCGTTCGATGTAGACGACCTCGTCATCGCGCCGCACCGACAGGTTGACCGTCTCGCCCAGCTCCTGGTGCAGGCTCTGCATGTGCGGCAGGGCTTCCTGGCGCACGCTGATGCGCGATTTCACCAGGGTGCCGAGCTCGAGCAGCCGGATACCGAGGCGGTAGGTGCCGGGCTCGATCCGGTCCACCAGCCGGCTGCCCACCATCACGGAGAGGATGCGGTGCGCCGTGGAGGGGTGCAGACGGGTCTCGGTGGCGAGCTGCTTGAGGTTGACCGGAGAATCGTGGCGTGAAAGCGCCTCGAGCAGGCCCATCATCCGTTCGATAACCTGGATCGACGATTTGGGTTGTTTTTGTCCAGCCACGGCAGGGAGTTGGGTCGATTTTCGCCGCGGATTTTACAATATGAAATCGGCGGCGACAATCGAGGAACCATCGCATTCGGCGGGTTACCGGAGCCTGAGCCCAGCTATCGCAAGTAATGCGTTGTTTTTGCTATAATATGAGGCTTCTCCGCTCGAAACGCATCGCAATCACACTCGCCATGAGCAAGGCAGCGACACTCTCGCGTAATCGCAACGGCAACGGCCGCAATGGCAACGGGCATGGCCGCAATGGCAACGGCCGCAACGGCAACGGGCACGGCCGCAACGGCAACGGGCGCGCCGCAGCTACCGCCACGCCGGAAGTCAAAAACTACATCACGCCGCATGGTTACGCGCGGCTCAAGACCGAGCTGACCAAGCTTCTGGATGCGGAGCGCCCCGAGCTCGTCAAGACGATCCAGTGTGCGGCGTCCAACGGCGACCGCTCCGAGAACGGCGATTACATCTACGGCAAGAAGCGGCTGCGCGAGATCGACCGCCGCATCCACTTTCTCAACAAGCGACTCGACAGCGCGGAGGTCGTGGATCCGGTGCGGCGCGGTGACTCCGACCAGATATTCTTCGGCGCCACGGTGACCTACGCCTACGTGCGCGGCGGGCGCGAGGAGCGCACCGTCACCATCGTCGGCGTGGACGAGGTGGACGTGAAGCGCGGCCAGGTGAGCTGGCTGTCGCCCATCGCCCGCGTGCTGATGAAGAAGCGCAGCGGCGACGTCGTGACGTTGGCCACCCCGGCCGGCGAAGCCGAGATCGAGATCATCGGCGTCCGCTACCGTCCCGCGGCGTAAGCACCGGACCGCTCTCCCTTCCGCCGGCACCCGTTGCCCGCCGGCAAACGCCCCGATACCATTTGCGCTAAATCCGGACGCAAGGCGCCGGTTTAGCTCGGCGCGTTCGAACGAGGGGAAATCCGTCGTTCAACGCGCCCTCCAATGGTGAGCGTTTCGTTTTTCACAGCTGCTCTTTCCGCCTGGCGCGCCGCGCACGTTGCCGTGCCGGAGCTGCGCGCCGACAGCGTCCCGCTCGACAGCGTCGTAAAGCTCTCCATCAAGGCAGTGCCGGACGCGCGCACCGCCGACAACCTCGGGGCCGAGCGCGAAGGGAGCGGGGTGGTGTTCGGCGACAAGGGCCTGATCCTCACCATCGGCTACCTGATACTCGAGGCGGACTCCATCTTCGTGGTCGCCGGCGACGGGCGCGTTTATCCGGCGAGCGTCATCGGCTACGACCATGCCACGGGCTTCGGCGTGCTGCGGGCAGGCATCGACTGCCGCCCGCTGGAAGTGGGCAGCTCGGCGGACGTGCGGGAGCTCGCCACGGTCCTGGTGGCGGCCCACGGAACCGCGGGCGGCGCCTCGCGTGCCTGCGTGGTGGCGCGGCGCCGCTTCACCGGCTGGTGGGAATACATGATCGACGGCGGGATTTTCACCGCGCCGCCGCGCTTCGAACACAGCGGCGCGGCGCTGCTCGATGCCGACGGCAAGCTGGTGGGAGTGGGTTCGCTCTGGGTGAGCGACGCGCTCGAGATCGGCGCCGCGTTCCCGGGAAACATGTTTGTTCCCATCGACCTCCTGAAGCCGCTCCTCGACGATCTGCTCGCGACCGGACACCGGCGCGAGGCGCCGCGGCCCTGGCTCGGTGTCTATTCCGAGGAAATCCAGGGGCACGTCGTGGTGACGCGGGTGCTTCCCCAGTCGCCGGCTGAGCAGGCGGGGCTTGCGCGAGGAGACGTCATCCTCGGGGTGGACGGGCAGGCGGTAGGACGGCAGAGCGAGTTCTACCAGAAGCTATGGGCAAGCGGAGAAGCGGGAGCATCCGTCGTGCTGCACGTGCTGCACAAGAAGTCGGTCCGGCAGTTGACGGTGCGCTCGATGGACCGCATGGCATTTCTGCGGCCGTGGCGTATTTGAGCCCGGCGGCGAACCAGGGAGGGAAAACATGAAATCTTTGCTACTTGCCGTTCTGCTCGCAGCCACGGCGGCGCATACCGCCGCGCAGAGTCCTTCTACAGGCTCGGGACGGGCCGCCTCGAGAGGCTCGGGACAGGCCTATCCAACGCGGCCGATCCAGTTCGTCATCCCGTTCGGGGCAGGCGGCGATTCGGATCTTTCCGGCCGCAATGTTGCGCAGACGGCCTCGAAGTACCTCAACAACGTTCCGATCATTGCGGTCAACCGCGTCGGCGCCTCGGGCGCGATCGGAGCAACCCTGGTGAGAAACGCCGCTCCCGACGGCTACACGCTGCTGGTCGCGCGCATCGCCACGCACGCGATCCTGCCCGCGCTCGAATCAAAGCTGCCCTACAAGTGGGACGAGTTCACGATGATCTCGATGATCGAGCTGAACCCGTACGTCTGCTTCGTGAGAAGCGACTCGCCCCACAAGGCCGCGGCCGATCTGATCGCAGAGATTCGCCGCGTTCCGGGCAAGCTCAATTTTTCTACGGCCGGCGTCGCCACGAGCCAGAACATGGCGGCTCAATACCTGATGACGATTGCGGGTCTCACGAAGGATCACGCGGTCGGCATCCATTACAAGAGCGGGGGCGAGGTGACCACCGCAGTGCTCGGCGGCGAGGTGAATTTCGCGTGCAACAACGCGCCGACTGTGATCCCGATGGTGAAGGCCGGGAGGCTGCGCGCGCTCTTCGTCTCGCCGGTGCGGATCGCCGAGCTGCCGGGGGTGCCGAGCGCGCGCGAGTCCGGCTACCCGGACATGGAGAAGATCGTCGGCTGGACGGCGCTCATGGGCCCGCCGAAACTGCCCAAGGCCGTCGTCAGCCGCTGGACCGAGGTGTTCGCGCGGCTCTCGAAGGACGCGGACTGGCAAGCGGGCAACGCCCGGATCGGAGGTGTTCCGGCGATTCGGTCTCCGGCGGAGACCGAACAGTTCGTCCGCGAGCAGTACGAGCTCTATGACAAGCTCGTCACCGCCCTCGGCATCCGGCAATAGGGGCTGCTTACGCCATCACGCCGGGCCATCGCCCGGCACATCGAGCGATTCCCAGTCGATTGGACTCGGGTCGCGCGAGCGCTCGAGGAGATCGACGAGTACCCGGTAGCCGGGCCGCGGATAGATTTTCTGAAAGCACGCGGCAATCGCAACGACGCCAGCTCGCGTCGTATCGACTTCGGTGGTTAGCACGTCTTTCCACTGCGGATTCGCCGGAGGGGATTGGCGGCTGACGACCTTGATCCGGTACTGGTAGCGAGCAGCCATGTCCGGCTCAATCCCGCGACGGATGGGTGGCGGAGACCGGATTTCGCCGCCCGCCGAAAACGATCACCACGTCGAGGCTTGCTATGACGTGCCGGCCCGCGGGATCGCGGGCGTGAAGCGAACGCCATGCGGCCCAGTACGCCCGCGCCAGGACATGCATCTCGATCACGTCCAGCGGTTCCATGCCCGGCCAGCTGTAGATCGAATATTCCAGTGATGTCATCGAACCGGGACGCACGCTGATTGAGTAGCGCGCAGTATCGCCGCCGCGGCACGGGACGACGTAACTCTGCGCGCCAACCTGTAAACCCGGCGTGCCAGAATGCAAAGCGTCAGGCGGCTGCGCTTGCCTGCTTCTGCTCGCGGTAACGGGTGGGGGAGATTCCGGTCCAGCGCTTGAACGCGCGGGTGAAGGCGCTCTGCCCGGAGAAGCCCAGAAGAAAGGTCACGTCCGTGATCGATTTCCCGGCATCCTCCATGTAGCGCAACGCCAGATCCTGTCGGGTGTCATCGACAAGCTTCTGGTAGGTCGTGTTGGATTCGGCGAGCCTCCGCTGCAGCGTCCGGCGGCTCAGGTGCAGCTGCCGGGCTATCTCCTGCGCGGACGCGTCTCCCGACGTGAGCTGCTCCAGTAGTCTGGATCTGCAGCGCGCGGCGAGGTTGTTCTTGTCCAGCGCCGCAAGCTGCGCAGCGAGAATACCGTCGAGCGTGCCCGCAAGCTGCCGGTTCGCGGTGGGAAGCGGCTCATCGGCGACGCGGTTTGATATCAGAAAGCTGTCCTCATGCGCCCCGAAATGAATCGGGCAGCCGTAGAAATGCCGGTAGGGCTCGGTGTCCCCGGGCCGGGCGCGGGAGAGCCGCACCTCCACGGGCCTCAGCGCGGCGCCGTAGTTCATGCGGCACATGTCGAGGACGAGCGACATCACGAAATCGGTGCCGATGGCCCTCATCAATAGATCGTGCCGGCGGTGGTCGTACCTGAACCGCAATCCATCCCGGGAATTCGTGACCTTGATTTCCGCCTTCTCGCCCACGATGCGGCTGTAGCGCTCGAGGCGCAGCAATCCGGTCCGCAGGGTCGAGCACGCCAGCCAGGCGTGTCCGAGCGCGCCCAGGTTGGACGGGTGCCAGCAGCGTGCGGCCCGCAGGCCGAACGCACGGTCGGGAATCAGCGCGGCGGCTTTCGCGAACACTGCGTCCGCGACCTTGCTGGCAATGCGTGCATTCGAATCGCGCAGCAGCGCGGGATCGACGCCCGCCTCGCGCACCAGCGCGTGTGCGTCTACCCCGTACAACTCGGTGAGACGCACAAACACCTGCCCCATCGTCGCCAGGAAGGTTTCCATTCCCCGAAGTGTGTCCCTTCCGCGTGAGCGGACTTCATCCCGCCAGGTGCAATCCATTATGGCACGGCGGGACAAGCGGCTGGCGCGGGGGGGCAAGCGGCCTGAATGCGGTTACCGGAAACTGCGAAAGCCTTCAAAGGGTTCGACCTCGAATCGACATCTAAAGACGCGTCCATGCTGGACCGACTTATCAACAGGCTTCGCATCTGGCATTTCGGCCATGTCTGCCGGCACGACCCCGGGCGGATCGGGCTCGAGTTGCGCCGCATGCTCGCCGAGCTTCAGGGGCCGGCACGGTGGGCCCATGCGCAGAACCTGATGCGGTCCGGGCGCGCCGGCGACTATCCCCTTGCCCTGCGTGCCGTAGCGGAAAGCCACTGGAAAATTACGGACAGCGCGGAAATCGTCCGGATTTTCGAGTCCCTGACCGAGGAGGAGCGGGACAGGATTCGCTCCGCCCTGAGCTTCGTATTGCCGCAGCGCCTGGGTTGACCTTCCGCGATCCGCGGACGGCGGGCGCGGCCGGACGGAGCGTCATTCGATCGGCGGGAGGGTGCGTATCCAGGTCACGATCGCGTCGAGGTCGGCGTCGATCATGCGGCTGAAGAACTCTTGACGGTCCATCGGTGGCCTGATCTTCCGGCCGTCGCGCGACACGCCATGGGTAAGCGACCGCCGGATCTCCGCATCGGTCCACGCGCCGATGCCTGACTTTGGATGCGACGTGATGTTGGAGGTCACCGTAGATCCCCACGGGCCCTTGAACACGTAGCCGCCCTTGCCCCAGGCACTCTTGTAGTCCTGCACGCCATCCGGCCGCCGACCATGGCATTCCATGCAGTGGGCGATCGTGGAGAGATAGAAACCGCGTTTGATGGGGTCGCGCATGTCCTCCTCGGCAAACGGCTTTACCGCGCCGGGGACGGGCTCGGCGTGCATCGCCGCCTTGTAGACCGGAGGCGGGACCTCGTTGCGGACCGGCTTGACGGTGCGCAGGTACGCCACCACTGCATCGAGATCGCGCGGCGTCAGGATCTTGTAGAAAGCGAAAGGCATCTGCGGCGCGAGCGGCCGGCCCTGCCGGTGAAGGCCTTCCGTGAGGGAGCGCTTGATATCGTTGTCGCTCCAGGCGCCGATCCCGGTGTCGCGGTCCGGCGTGATGTTGGTGCCGCGGACGGTGTAGGCGGGCGTGTCCCAGACCTGCGAGCCGCCCGAGAAGCGCTTCTCCATGATGAAGCCGGACTTGCCGCGCGGCGTGTGGCAGCCGTCGCAGGCCATGACGGCGTTGACGAGATAATCACCGCGCTCGACCAGCGTCTGGGCCGCTGCTCCGCCGATCGCCAGGACGTTTGCCGCGAGGCACGTCAATACGGTTCGAACCATGGTTTCCCCCTGTCCGGCGGCTGGATTTCCACCGGAATGCTGCAAGAGGCGGGAGCGTAATCCAAGCCCCGTTCGCCTTCAACCGGTGCGTGAATCTGGGATAATTCGGCGCATGCGCGTCGGCCTCTTTGTCACCTGTCTTGTGGATCTGATGAGGCCGCGCATCGGTTTCGCCGCGCTCAAGCTGCTGGAAGCCGCGGGATGCGAAGTCGTGGTCCCGCGAGCGCAGACCTGCTGCGGCCAGCCGGGGTACAACTCGGGGGACCGCGAGTCCGCCAAGGCGCTCGCACGCAAGGTGCTGGACGAGTTCGATGGATTCGAGTATGTCGTCGTCCCCTCGGGCTCCTGCGGCGGAATGATCCGCACGCATTACCCCGAGCTATTCCGGGATGTCCCCGCGGAGCTCGATCGGGTGCGAAAGCTGTGCGAGCGCACGCGCGAGCTGACGGATTTCCTGGCCAATGTTGCGAGGCTGAAGTCCGGTCCCGGCTCGTTTGCGGGAACGGTGACCTATCACGATTCGTGCTCGGGACTGCGCGAGCTCGGCGTGAAGGCCCAGCCGCGGGCCCTGCTCGCGAAGGTGCCGGGACTCAGGCTCAAGGAAATGGAGGAGGCCGAGACGTGCTGCGGCTTCGGCGGCGCGTTCGCGGTCAAGTTCGGCGAGATCTCGACCCATATCGCGGAGCGCAAGTGCGCGAACATTGCGGCGAGCGGCGCGGATGCCGTGGTGTTGGGTGACCTCGGTTGCATGCTGAACATCGAAGGCCGGCTGCGGCGGCGGGGCGACCTGAAGACCCGGGTGCTCCACGTCGCTGAAGTCCTCGCCGGGTACGACACATGAAGATCGCGTTCATGGGTTCAGGCGGCGTCGGCGGCCTGATCGGAGCGCGCCTCGCGCAGGCGGGCTGCGACGTGTCCTTCATCGCCCGAGGTGCGCACCTCAAGGCGATGCGCGAGCACGGGCTTCTGCTGGAGAGTCCGGTCGGCAACGTGCACCTGCCCAAGCCGCAGGTGACCGACAATCCCGGCTCCCTCAAGGGACCGTTCGATCTCGTCATCTTTGCCGTCAAGCTCTGGGACACCGAGGCTGCGGCGCGCTCGATCCTGCCGCTGCTGGGTCCGGACACCGGCTTCATGTCGCTGCAAAACGGCGTCAAGAAGGACGATATTCTGCGGCCGGTCGTCGGCGCGAAGGCCTTGATGGGCAGCGTCGCGTACATGGGGACCGCGATTTCCCGCCCCGGCGTGATCCAGCACACCGGCACGATGCAACGGGTGGTGTTCGGCGAATACGACGGCCGGCGCTCGAGGCGTGCCGAGTCGCTGCTCGCATTCCTGCAGAAGACCGGCATCGATGCCCGGATTTCCGATGACATCCGCCGCACGATCTGGGAGAAATTCGTGTTTTTGGTCGGTATGGCCGCGGTGACCGCCACCATACGGCTGCCGCTCGGGCCGATCCTCGCGCATCCACTGACCCGCCAGTTCTATCTCGACGCGATGCGGGAGGTGGCCGCGGTGGGACGGGCCCACGGCGTCCGTCTGCCGGAGGATATCGCGGAGGAGCGTCTGGCGTTCAGCGACACGCTGCCGCCGTCGATGACCGCGTCGCTGCAACTGGATCTCGAGCGCGGGAATCCGCTGGAGGTGGAGTGGCTGTCGGGCTCCGTGGTCGAGCTCGGCGCCGCCGTCGGCGTGCCGACGCCGATTCACCGCGCGGCGCGGGACATCCTCATCCTGCACGCGCAGGGCCGAAAGGCGTGACGCCGCCCAAGCTCACCGTCCGGAACCTTTGCGCCGTGGCCGTGAAAGTGCCGATGAACTACGTCCTGGGCACCAGCCAGCAGGCGCTGCGCGAGGCGCCACTGCTGCTCGTCGACCTCGAGACCGAGGAAGGCGTGACCGGCCGCGCGTACCAGTTCTGCTACGTCCCAGCCGCCGCGGCGGCCATCGTCGTGATGCTCGAGGAGGTGCTGCGTACCGTGAAGGGCGACCGGGCGGATCCGGCTGCCCTGTCCGAGAAGCTCGCCCGGCGCTTCAAGCTGATCGGCGTCCAGGGCATCGTGCGCATGGCGGTGGCGATGTTCGACGTCGCGTGCTGGGACGCGCTCGCGCGCGCTGCCGGCAAGCCGCTCGCGACCTATCTCGGCGGCTCCCTCCGACCGCTACCGGCCTATAACAGCTGCGGTCTCGGGCTGATGGAGCCGCAAGCGGTCGCGTACGAGGCGCAGCAGCTGCTCGCCGGCGGCTTCCGCGCGATCAAGCTCCGCCTGGGCTATCCGACCCTCGAAGCCGATCTGGCCGCGGCGCGCGCGGTGCGCCAGCGCGTGCCTGCCGATATCGCGGTGATGGCCGATTACAACCAAGCGCTGACGGTCGAGGAAGCGATCCGGCGTGGGCGCGCGCTGGAGGGCGAAGGTCTCTACTGGATCGAGGAGCCGATCCGGCACGACGACTTTGCGGGATGCGCCGAAATCGCGCGCGCTCTCTCGACACCGGTGCAGATCGGTGAGAACTTTTCGCTCCCGCACGACATGGAGCGGGCGCTTGCCGCGCAGGCCTGCGACTATGTGATGCCGGACCTTGAGCGGATCGGGGGCGTCACCGGCTGGCGAGGCGCGGCGGAGCTCGCCGCGGCGCGGGGGACCAAAATGTCCTCGCATCTCTACCCGGAAGTGAGCGCGCACCTCCTCACGGTGACGCCGACGGCACACTGGCTGGAGTATGTGGATTGGGCGAACGCCGTGGTCGAGGAGCCGTTGCGCATTGCCGATGGCAATGCCATCCTCTCCGCCCGGCCCGGTAACGGGCTCGCCTGGAACGCAGACGCTGTCAGCCGTTACCGCATGAATTGACATGCAAGTCACCTCCATGAACTTCAAGGCGGTGGCGAGCGGCAAGCTTTCCGACGCCAACCTCCAGTCCGCGTTGAAGCGGCTGCAGGGCAACTTCGTGCGCGGGCGTGCCGATCGCGTGGCGGAGCTCGGAAATTACGAAGAAATCCGCTCCGCCGCAGCCGCGATCCGCGACCGCGCGCTTGCGGATCTCGACGCTTACCTCGAGGAGTTCGAGCGCAACGCCGTGGCGCGCGGAGCCATCGTGCACTGGGCGGAGACGCGCGCGGAGGTGAACCGGATCGTGTGCGAGATTGCTCGGAGCCACGGCGTCAGGAAGGCGGTCAAGTCGAAGTCCATGGTGACCGAGGAGTGCGCGCTCAACGATGCGCTCGAGGCGCACGGCATCGAGGTGGTGGAAACGGATCTCGGCGAGTACATCCTGCAGCTGGCGAAGGAGCCGCCCTCGCACATCGTCGCGCCGGTCGTGCACAAAACCCGCGATGAGGTTTCGGACCTGTTCCAGGAGAAGCACGGCACGCCGCGCAAGACCGACATCGCGGCGCTGACGCGCGAGGCGCGGGAGATGCTGCGCCGGCACTTCGTCACCGCGGAAATGGGCATTTCGGGGGCCAATTTCCTCGTGGCCGAGTCCGGCTCCACATTGATCGTCACCAACGAGGGCAACGGGCGTCTCGTGACGACGCTGCCGCGGGTGCACGTCGCGATCACCGGCATCGAGAAAGTGGTGCCGACGCTGGAGGACGCGGCGACACTGATGCGGCTGCTGCCGCCCCACGGCACGGGGCAGACGATCTCCAACTATATCTCGGTCACGACCGGCGTGAAGGGGGAGGGCGATCGCGACGGGCCGGAGCACTTTCACGTGATCCTGCTCGATGGGGGGCGGAGCGAGTTGCTGGGCGGGGAGCTCCAGCCGATGCTGCGCTGCATACGCTGCGGGGCGTGCATGAATCACTGCCCGGTGTACCAGAGCGTGGGCGGCCACGCCTACGGCTGGGTCTACCCCGGGCCGATGGGGTCGGTCCTCACGCCGACCTACGTCGGGCTCGAAAATGCACTCGACCTACCCAATGCCGCGACGTTGTGCAATCAATGCGGCGTGGTGTGCCCGGTGAAGATCCCCCTTCCGGATCTCATGCGGAAGCTGCGAGAGCGGCAGTTCGAGCGGGGGCTCAAGCCGTGGCCGGAGCGGCTCGGACTCACGTTGTGGAGCTGGATGGCGCAGCACCCGGCGATCTATGCCATGATGACCGCGCTGGGCGCGCGCCTGCTGTCGTTCCTCGGCGGCGCGGACCGGCGCATCCGCCGTCTGCCCTTTGGCGGCGGCTGGACCTGCGGGCGCGATTTTCCAGCTCCGGAAGGCCGCACGTTCCGCGAGCTGTATCGGAAACGGCTCGGCACCTGAGCCTGAGTTGAGGGCATTGCAATGAACAAGCCTGCGGAGCTGCAGAACGTGCCGAGCGTCCCGTTGTGGGTCTTCGGCCGGGAGCATCCTGCCCTGAGTGCACGCTTCGGACCGGTGACCAATCCGGCCACCGGCGCCGTCATTCGCAAGGTGCCGTTCTGCAACGCCGCCGACATCGACGGTGCCGTAAAGGCCGCGACCGCGGCGGCGTCGGGCTGGGGTGACACGCCGCCGCTCAGGCGCGCGCGCGTGATGCAGAAATTCCTGCAGCTTCTGCAGGCGAACCAGAAGGAGCTGGCGCGGATCGTCACGGAAGAGCACGGCAAGACGCTTCCCGATGCCATGGGCTCGGTCCAGCGCGGCATCGAGGTGGTCGAGTTCGCGTGCGGCGTCCCGCACCTGCTCAAAGGCGAGCACTCGGAAAATGTCGGCTCCGGCGTGGACTGCCACACGGTGCGCCAGCCGGTGGGCGTGTGCGCCGGCATCACGCCGTTCAATTTTCCGGTGATGGTGCCGCTGTGGATGTTCCCGGTGGCGATCGCCTGCGGCAACGCCTTCATCCTCAAGCCCTCGGAGAAGGTGCCCTCGGCGTCGCTGCGTATGGCGGAGCTCTTCAAGGATGCGGGTCTGCCCGACGGGGTGCTGAACGTCGTGCACGGCGACAAGGAGGCCGTGGACGCGATCCTCGATCATCCCGGGATTCACGCGGTTTCCTTCGTCGGCTCGACGCCGATCGCGAAGCACATCTACGAGACCTGTGCGAGAAACCACAAGCGCGTGCAGGCGCTCGGCGGAGCCAAGAACCACGCGGTGGTGCTGCCGGACGCCGATCTCGAGTTCACGGCCGATGCGCTGATCGGGGCGGCCTACGGCTCGGCGGGGGAGCGCTGCATGGCGATCTCCGCCGTGGTCGCGGTCGGCGCCGCCGCCGACCCCCTCGTGAAGCTCCTGAAGAAGAAGACGGAGGCGATCGTCGTCGGCCCCGGGGACAAGGAGGGCGTGGACATGGGCCCGCTCGTGACCGCCCAGCACCGCGACAAGGTCGCGGGCTACATCGACCAGGGCGTGAAGGAGGGCGCGAAGCTCGTCGTGGACGGACGCGGCCTCAAGGTCCGCGGCGCGGAGAGCGGCTACTTTCTCGGAACGACCTTGTTCGACAACGTCACCCCGGAAATGAAGATCTACCGGGACGAGATCTTCGGCCCCGTACTGGTTGTGCTGCGCGCGAACACGCTGGAGGATGCGATCGCGCTCGTCAACCGCAATCCCTACGCCAACGGCACAGCGATCTTCACCGAGTCGGGCGGTGCCGCGCGGCGCTTCGAGAACGAGATCCAGGTCGGCATGGTCGGCGTCAACGTCCCGATCCCGGTTCCGGTTGCGTTCTATTCATTCGGCGGCTGGAAGAACTCGCTCTTCGGCGACCTCCACGTGCACGGCATGGAGGGGGTCAAGTTCTACACCCGCACCAAGGTCATCACCAGCCGCTGGCCGCACCAGGACACGCCGGCGCCGGGGCTCAATATGCCGACCCTGGGCTGACTCGAGGTCGGAAGGCCCTTCGACAGGCTCAGGACAGGCAAAAGGATGAAGGCGGAAGGATGACCTCACGCGAGAACATCATGGCGCGGATCCGAGCGCGGCAGGGGAAGAGCCCGGCCCCAGCAGGTGCCGAGCGCGAGGCCGTGCGCGCGTACATCCGGTTGCATACCGTAAGCGCGCGGCCGCGTATGGATTGGGACCCAGTCGACCGTTTCCGGGAGCGGGTGCTGGGGCTGGCGAGCACGGTGGACGAAGTGGATGCGGTTACGGCCGTCCCCTCCGCCGTGGCGCTCTATCTGAAGGCCCATTCATTGCCCCACGTGGCGGTGTGCTGGGCGGAGCTCGCCGCACTCGACTGGCGCGGCGCCGGAATCGAGATCGCGGTGAGGGAAGCGAGGGATACCGACCTCGTCGGCATTACGGGAGCGTTCTGCGCCATTGCCGAGACCGGCACTCTGATGACGCTGTCAGCGCGCGATACCCCGGCCGCGGTCAGCCTGCTGCCCGAAACTCACATCGCCGTGGTGAGGAAGTCGCGCATCGTGCGCGGCATGGAAGAAGCGTGGCGGCTCATGCGGGACGAGTTCGGCGTACCGCCGCGCGCGGTCAATTTCATCTCCGGCCCCTCACGCACCGCTGACATTGAGCAGACCGTGACGCTCGGCGCGCACGGGCCTTATCGCGTCCATATCGTCCTGGTGGGCTGAAGGCGGCGTGCTCAGAACGCCTCGTTCCAGGGAATCGAGAGCTGCGTCGCGGAGTTGATGAGTCCCACCATGCTGTAGGTCTGTGGGAAATTGCCCCACAGCTCGCGCGTCACCGGGTCGATGTGCTCGGCGAGCAGGCCGTGGCGGTTCCGGCAGGCAAGCAGGTTCTCGAACAGGGCTCGCGCTTCCTCCCGCCGCCCGAGCGCGGCGATCGCGTCGATATACCAGTAAGTGCACGCTAGAAACGCGTTTTTCGGCGTCCCGAAATCGTCGGCCCCGGCATAGCGAAATACGAAATCGCCGCGGCGCAGCTCGCCCCCGATCGCCGCCACGGTGGCCGCGAAGCGCGGGTCCTCCGCCTGCAGGAAGCCGAGCTCCACGAGCAGCAACAGGCTCGCGTCGAGGTCGTTGCCGCCGAACGTCGAGACGAAACTCCCGCGGGTTTCGCTCCAGGCGCGCTCGCACACTCCGCGATGGATGGCCTCGGCCTGCTGGCGCCAGTAACGGGCGCGCTCGGAGAGCCCGAGTCGCGCGGCGATCTTCCCCAGGCGGTCGCACGCCGCCCAGCACATGATGCTGGAGGACGTGTGCACCCGTGTCGCGCCGCGCAGCTCCCACAGCCCGGCATCGGGCTCGGCCCAGACGCGCGCGGCCTGCTCGCCGAGCGCCTCGAGCTGCGCGAACAGTCCCTCGTTGCCGGGCCGCAGCAGCCGGCTGTCGAAGAAGGCGTGGGTCGCCGCGAGAATCGCGGACCCGTAGACGTCGTTCTGCACCTGCCGATAGGCCTCGTTGCCGACGCGGACCGGCCCCATGCGGCGGTAGCCCGGTAGCGTGAGAACGACGCGTTCCTCGATTTCGCGCCGGCCGTTCACCCGGTACACGGGCTGCAGCCGCCGGTCCTCGGCGCCGGCGGCGATGTTGATGATGTAGCTGAGGTAGCGCTCCATGGTCTTGGTCGCGTTCAGCCGGTTCAGCGCATTGACTGTGAAATACGCGTCGCGCAGCCAGCAGAACCGGTAATCCCAATTGCGGCCGCTGTCGGCCGCCTCCGGGATCGAGGTGGTGAATGCGGCGAGGACCGCCCCGGTATCGTCCACTGCCGCGAGCTTCAGCGCGATCGCCGCGCGGATAATCTCCTCCTGCCATTCGAACGGGATGCTGAGGTCGCGGACCCAGTCGCGCCAGTAGCCCGTCGTCTCCTCGAGAAAGCGGCGCGCCACGTCTAGGACGGATCCCTGCAGCGTTTCGTCGGGCCCGAGCACGAAGGTGACGGTGTCCTGGAGCACAAACGGGATTTCCTCGAGCAGTGCGGTGATCGAGCAATTGGTCGTGGCGCGCAGCGCAAACTCGCCGCATTCATAGCGCACGTGGTTGCTGCCGAACGTCGTGCGCGCCGGCGCGGCGCCGTGGCCGGCC
>Ga0075352_1000056_pt1 | contig 15210 bp, 18 predicted proteins | sample Sandmound_TuleA__FD_120092 | JGI IMG/M metagenome (GOLD analysis project Ga0075352, IMG submission 120092) | Natural and restored wetland microbial communities from the San Francisco Bay, California, USA, that impact long-term carbon... | ecosystem: Environmental > Terrestrial > Soil > Wetlands ...
CTTCCACATCGCGGCGACCCAGTTGAACACCTTCACGCCCGTAGGCACTGCGATCAGCATGGTCGCGAACATGAAGTACAGTTGCGCCTGTACCGGCATCCCCGTGGTGTACATGTGGTGCGCCCACACCAGGAACGAGAGGATGGCGATGGAGGCGGTGGCGTACACCATCGAGGTATAGCCGAACAGCGGCTTGCGCGAGAACGCCGGGATGATCTGCGACACCACGCCGAAGGCGGGCAGCGCGATGATGTAAACCTCGGGGTGGCCGAAGAACCAGAAGATGTGCTGGTAGAGCACCGGGTCGCCGCCGCCGGCGGCGTTGAAGAAGGTGGTGCCGAAGTGGCGGTCGGTGAGCGTCATGGTCACCGCACCGGCGAGCACCGGCATCGCCGCCACCAGCAGGTAGGCGGTGATCAGCCAGGTCCAGACGAACAGCGGCATGCGCATCAGCGTCATCCCCGGCGCGCGCAGGTTGAGGATGGTGGTGATGATGTTGATCGAGCCGAGGATCGAGCTCATGCCGAGCAGGTGCACGGCGAAGATGGTGAGATCCATGCCCATGCCCATCTGCACCGTGAGCGGCGCGTACATGGTCCAGCCCACGCCGGGCGCGCCGCCCGGGACGAAGAACGACAGCATGAGCAGGCTGGCGGCGAACGGCAGCAGCCAGAACGACCAGTTGTTGAGGCGCGCGAACGCCATGTCGGGCGCGCCGATCATCATCGGGATCTGCCAGTTCGCGAAGCCGACGAACGCCGGCATGATCGCGCCGAACACCATGATCAGGCCGTGCATGGTGGTCATCTGGTTGAAGAAGTCGGGGTCGACGATCTGCAGGCCGGGCGAGAACAGCTCGGCGCGGATCACCATCGCCATCACGCCGCCGGTCATGAACATGATGAAGCTGAACCACAGGTAGAGCGTGCCGATGTCCTTGTGGTTGGTGGTGGTGATCCAGCGCATGATCCCGCCGTAGCCGCCGTGGTGGCCGTGGTCGTGGCCATGGTCGTGGCCGTGCGCGTGGTCGTGATCGTGTGCGTGTGGAACCGAGCTCATTCTCTTCTCCTGGCCTCTATTTGCGTCGCGCCTTGACTTCCGCGGGCTGCACCTCGCCCGCCTTGTTGCCCCACGAATTGCGCTCGTAGGTGATCACCGCGGCAATCTCGGTGTCGGAGAGCTGCTTGAACGACTGCATCGCCGTGTTCGGCTTGCCGTTCAGCACGATGTCCATGTGCCCCGCCTTCGGCCCGGTGGCGACCTTCGAGCCGTCGAGCGGCGGGAAGGCGGGCGGCGTGCCCTTGCCGTTGGCCTGATGGCAGGCGACGCAGTTGGCGGCATAGACCTTCTCGCCGCGCGCGACGAGGTCGGGCAGCGTCCAGGTCTTGTTCGGATCGTCGGCGGCGGCGAGCAGCGCCTTCTTCCTCTCGCCAACCCATTGGCTGTAGTCCTCCTGCGAGACGACCTTCACCACGATCGGCATGAAGCCGTGCTCCTTGCCGCACAGCTCGGCGCACTGGCCGCGATAGGTGCCGACCTTGGTCGCCTTGAACCAGGTGTCGCGGATGAAGCCGGGGATGGCGTCCTGCTTGAGGCCCAGCGCAGGCACCCACCAGGCGTGGACGACGTCGGCGGCGGTGGTGAGGATGCGCACCTTCTTGCCGATCGGCACGACCAGGTCGTTGTCCACCTCGAGCAGGTAGTGCTCGCCCTTCGCTTCGCGGCCCTCGATCTGATCGCGCGGCGTGGCCAGCGTGGAGACGAGGTGGATGCCCTCGCCCTCGCCCTTGAGGTATTCGTAATCCCACTTCCACTGGATGCCGGTGGCTTTGATGGTGAGCTCGGGGGCGCTGGTGTCCTTCTGCGCGATCACGGCCTTGGTCACCGGCCAGGCGAAGATCACCAGGATGATCGCCGGGATCACGGTCCAGATGATCTCGACGGTGGTGTTCTCGTGGAACTGCGCCGCGGGGTGGCCCTTCGATTTGCGGTGGGCGTAGCACGAATAGAACATGAAGCCGAACACGCCGACGAAGATCACCACCACCAGGATCATCACGTACTCGTGCAGGGCGTGGATCTCGGCCGCCATCGGCGAGGCGGCGGGCTGCAGGTTCCACTCCACGGCTTGCGCCGCGCCGCAAGCGGCCGCGGCAGCGAACGCGCACGCGAGCAAGAAGATCCGGCGAACCGACTGACTGCTCATCATTCCCCCGTCAAAACGCGCGAGTTGTGCCTATTGTGACTGCTCGACATCGAGTTCGGCCCCGGCGCGGTGCGCGTAAGCGACGAACGCCGCGCCGAGCATCAGCACCTCGAGCCCGGCGAATGGCAACACCAGCCACGCGCCGACCCAAGCGAACCCCACGCCGATCGCCAGCGTCAGCGCCGCCAGCACCGCGAAAGCCATCGCCAGACCAGCCGGAGACATCGAGCAATTGCGCTTGAGAATCAGGCGGGAAGAACGGGCATCCACGAAAGGAGCGAAAGTACCACAACCGCGAAGCGCCCCTCAAGAAATACGCCTTTGAAAACGAATCGCTTTCGCATTTTCGGCGGCGCGCGGGGCCGCTTTCCAGGCGTGTCCATAGACGACCTCGAACGTCATGCGCGGCGCGCCGCCGAGCGCCGCGCGCAGTCGTTCCGCGAAGCGTCGGCCCGCCAGTCCGCGCGGCCGGTCGCGCCGCGCCGAGGTCTGTCCCGAGCTGCGCAGATCGGCGAGCAGCTGGTCGGCGTTGCGGTAGGCGAATTGCAGGATCTCCATGTCCATGACCGGCGCCGAGAAGCCGCAAGCCACCAGCATGTCGCCGAGGTCGTGCATGTCGAGGAAGCCATGCACGCGTGCGTCGCCGGCCGCGGCGCGCAGCTCCTTCAGCGTGTCGGGTCCCAGGGTGCTGAGCATCAGCAGGCCCTCGGGCTTCAGCACGCGATGCAGCTCGCGCAAGGCGGCCAGCGGCTCGGCCATCCAGTGCAGCGCCATGTTCGACCAGGCGAGATCGACGCTCGCATCGGCGAGCGGCAGCCTTGCCAGGTCGCCGCAGACCGGCTTGGGGCGGTTTCTCTCGAACAGCCTCTTCCTTCCGGAGCGCAGCATGGCGAGGGAAAAATCGAGGGCGATGACCTCCGCCCCAGGACAGCGCTTCGCAAACAGCCGCTGCGGCGGGCCGCTGCCGGCATCGAGGATCCGCCGCGGCGTCAGCCTGACGAGATCAAGGCGCTCGAGCATGCGGGAAGCGACCTCGGCTTCGAGGCGCGAGGCACCGGCATAGGTCTTCGCCGCGCGCGTGAATCGCCGGCGCGCGAGGCCGCTGTCGATGCTCTGGGTCAATCGCGGGAAAGGGCCTGCTCGACCGCGGCCGCCACCGCGAGCGTGCGCCGGTCGCTCATCGCCGTGCCGCACACCATCAGCCCGACCGGCGGCGCGCCCTTGGCGTGGCAGGGCAGCGTGGCCGCGCAGCCGTCGAGGAAGTTGATGAGGCCGGTGTTGCGCATGATGCGGGCATTCCAGCGGAAGTAGTCGTCGTCGCTCGCCTCGGTCTCGGCGATCGTCGGCGCGATGCACGGCACGGTCGGCATGATGATCGCATCGTAGGGCGCCGCGAGCGCCTCCACCTCGCGGATGAACGCCGCCCGCAGCTCGCCGAGCGTCAGGTAGTCGTCGGCGCTCATCTCCCAGCCCATCATCACGCGCTTGGCGACGCGCGGGTCGTACTCGGCGGCGCGCCCGAGGTAGGACTTGTGAATGTGGTAGGCCTCGGCGCCGGCGAAGCCGCCGTTCTTGAAGTACTCGTTCTGCCGGTCGAAGGCGGGCACCTTGACCTCGGTGAGAACCGCGCCCGCCTTGGCGAGCCGCGTCAGCGTGCTGACGAAGGTGCGCGTCACGTGCGCATCCAGATCGTCGAGCGCGCCGGAGCGGGGCAGCATCAGGCGCAGCCCCTTCACCGACACCTCGGGCAGGGACCTGGGCTCCTCGCCGGCGAGAATGGCGTCGTAAGCGGCGCAGCAGGCGACCGAGTTGGCGAGCGGGCCGATGGAGTCGAGGGTGTAGGACAGCGGGAACGCGCCCTCGCGCGGCACGCGCCGCGCGGTCGGCTTGAAGCCGGTCACGCCGCACAGCGCCGCAGGCTGCCGGATCGAGCCGCGCGTGTCCGAGCCGAGCGCCATGACGCACATGCCGTCGGCCTGCGCCACGGCGCCGCCGGAGGTCGAGCCTCCCGGCACCCGGCCCCCAAGCGGCTCTTGAGCCGCGCTTCCTTTCGGGCGATCGTAGGGATTCCTGGGCGTGCCGTAGTGCGGATTCAGACCGACGCCGCCGAAGGCGAACTCCACCATATTGTTGCGTCCGAGCACCACCGCGCCGGCAGCGCGCAGGCGCGCGACCGCGGGTGCGTCGGCCCTGGCTGGCGCGCTCTTCTCGAGGATCCTGGAGCCGGCGCGCGTCACGTCGCCGACAACGTCGAACAGGTCCTTGACCGCGATCGGCAGGCCGTCGACCGGCGAGCGGCGCACGCCGGCCTGGCGCAGCCGGTCGGCGAAGGCGGCCTCGGCGCGCGCCGCATCCGCATAGAGCTTGATGAAAGCGCGGCTGCCCTCGCCCGCCGGATCGACGATCCTGGCGAAAGCCTGCTCGACCAGCTCGCGGCTGGTGGTCGAGCCCGCCGCGAGCTCGGCGGCGAGCTGCGCTACAGTCCACATGGGGAAAAGATAGCATGCACGCCAGGCTCGCGAGGCTCGTCTTCGGCGGCAGCTGCTTCGTCTGTCGGGGCGCGGCGCGAGCGACGCTTTGCGAGAGCTGCGATGCCGACCTGCCGCGACTTGCTCCGCCGGAAGAGATGCGGCTCTGCCCGCGCTGCGCGCTCGAGTCGCCGGGCGGCGCGCTCTGCGGCCGCTGCCTCGCCGAGCCGCCGCACTACGACGCGACGCTCGCCGCGCTTTCCTACGCCTTTCCGGCCGACGTGCTGGTTCACGCGCTCAAGTTCCGCGGCGAGCTGGCGCTTGCGCCTTTCTTGGGAAATCTGATTCTGGAAAAAATCACCCCCAACAGCGTCGATTGCATCGTCCCGGTGCCGCTTTCCCGGCAACGCCTGCGCAGCCGCGGCTACAACCAGTCCGTCGAGATCGCGCGCCATCTCGGCGGCCGGCTGGAAATCGACGCCTGCGCGCGCGAAGGCGACGCGCCGCCGCAAACGGGGCTCGATCGCCAGGCGCGACGGCGCAACGTGCGCGGGGCCTTCCGCTGCCGGCGCTCCTTCGCCGGCGAGCGCGTCGCGCTGGTCGACGACGTGATGACCACCGGCGCGACGCTTGACGAGCTCGCTCGCGTCCTGAAGGCGGCGGGCGCGGCGAGCGTGGTGAACTGGGTGGCCTGCCGCACGCCAAGCGATGTTTGACATCGTCCTCGTCCACCCGGAAATTCCGCCCAACACCGGCAACGTCATCCGCCTCGCCGCCAATACCGGCGCGCGCCTGCACCTCGTCCAGCCGCTCGGCTTCACCCTCGAGGACAAGCAGTTGAAGCGCGCCGGCCTCGATTACCACGACCTCGCCTCGGTAAAGGTCCACGCGGACTGGCGCGCCTGCCGCGCCGCGCTCGCCGGCAAGCGGATGTTCGCGCTGACGACGAAGGCGAAGACCGGCTACGCCGACATGCGCTACCGGGAAGACGACGTCTTCGTCTTCGGGCCGGAAGCCGCCGGGCTGCCCGACGCGATCCTGGCCGAATTCTCTCCGGGAACGCGGCTCATGCTGCCGATGCGCCCGGGCAACCGCAGCCTGAACGTCTCCAACGCCGTGGCGGTCGTGGTCTACGAGGCGTGGCGCCAGGCGGGCTTCAAGTGAGAGTCCCGCGGCTGCCCGATTGCCTGCCGCGCAGGGGCAATGCGTTCTCAAGCGCGCTTTCACGCGCCCTGCTCGGCGCGTGGGGCTGGCGCATCGATGGCGATTTCCCGCCGCGGGCGAAGATGGTGGCGATCGTCGCGCCGCACACCTCCAACTGGGATTTCATCGTCGGCATCCTGGCGGTGTTCGCGATCGGCATCCGCGTGCGCTTCCTCGCCAAGCACACGCTGTTCAAGCCGTGGCTGGGATGGCTGATGCGCTGGTTCGGCGGCATGCCGGTCAACCGCGAGGCGCCGCAAGGCCTGGTGCCGCAGGTGGTCGAGGCAATCGAGAAGGCGCCTTCGATCCTCCTCGCCATCACGCCGGCGGGCACGCGCTCGAGCACCCGGCCCTGGAAGAGCGGCTTCTATCACATCGCGGTCGCCGCGCGCGTGCCGATCATGCCGATCGCGTTCGACGGCGAGCACAAGACCATCCGCCTGCTGCCGCCGTTCGAGCCGAGCGGCGACTATGATGCGGACCTGCCGAAGCTGCGCGCCCACTACGAGCGCGTGCGCGGCATCAAGCCCTAGCCTTCGCGCTTCAGGTCGCGCGCGAGCAGCTGTTCCACCGCCTCGGCGGGCTTGAGTTTCCCTTCGAGCACCGCGTTGACCGCTTGCGTGACCGGCATCTCGATGGTTTTTTTCCTGGAAAGATTCAATACCTCTTTCGCCGAGCGCACCCCTTCGGCGACGTGGCCGAGGTCCTTCAGGATGTCGTTCAGGGATTTGCCCCGCGCCAGCTCGACGCCCACCTTGCGGTTGCGCGAGAGATCGCCGGTGGCGGTGAGGATCAGATCGCCGGCGCCGGCGAGCCCCATCAGCGTCTCAGGCTGAGCGCCGAGCGCGGCGCCAAGGCGCGCGATCTCGGCGAGGCCGCGCGTGATGAGCGCCGCGCGCGCGTTCATCCCCAGCCCGAGCCCGTCGGAAATCCCGGCGGCGATCGCCATCACGTTCTTCACCGCGCCGCCGATCTCGACGCCGACCAGGTCCGTGCTGTAGTAGACGCGCAGGCGGCCGCCATGCACGATCGCCGCCGCCTCGCGCGCAAACTCGGCGTCGCGCGAGGCGAGGGTGAGCGCGCAGGGCAGGCCGCGCGCGACCTCCTCGGCGAAGGACGGCCCCGAGAGCGCCCCGTAGCGCGCCTTGTCGCCGAGGATCTCGGACGCGATCTGGTGCGGCAAGGCGCCGCTGCCCTGCTCGAAGCCCTTGCACAGCCAGACGAGCGGCGTATTCGCGTCGAGCTTCTTGAGCACGTCGCGCAATCCCGCGACCGGGGTGGCGACCAATGCGAGCGAAATTCCGGCGGTCGCAGCGCCCAGCTCGCTGGTCACCGTGACCGCGGCAGGGATCTCGATGCCGCGCAGGTAACGCTCGTTGCGGCGCGTTTGTGCCAGCGTGCGCGCCTGCTGCGCGTCGCGCGCCCACAGCGCGACCTCATGGCGCGCGGCGAGCACGCAGGCGATCGCAGTACCCCAGGCTCCGGCGCCGAGGACCGCGACGCGCATCGCCTAGGTCGCCGCTTCGATGCGCGGGCCGCCGCCGTCCTGCTGCTGTTGCTGCAGGCGTTGCAGGTAGAGCTGCTCGAACGAGACGGGGCTGAGGAGCAGCGGCGGAAAGCCGCCGCGGGTGATGAGATCCGAGATCGTCTCGCGCAGGTACGGGAAGAGCACCGTCGGGCAGGCGATGCCGAGCAGCGGGCCGAGGTCGGCCTCGGGGACGTTGCGCAAGGCGAAGATGCCGCCCTGCACCGCCTCGGCGAGGAACAGCGTGCGCTCGCCGGCGCGCGCGGTGACCGTCACCGACAGCGTCACCTCGTAGTAGTCCTCCTGGAAGCGCGCTTCGCCGCTCTGGATCTGGACGTCGATCTGCGGCTGCGCCTGCTCGACGAATACCTGCGGCGCGTGCGGGATCTCCAGCGACAGATCCTTCACGTAGATCTTCTCGATCTGGAACGTCGCGGCTGGCTGCTGGGGTTCGGTCATGGAGACGCCTCGAGTAACGGGCCGAGCCTGCCCTCGCGCTCGAGGGCGTAGAGATCGTCGCAACCGCCGATGTGGCGGCTGCCGATCCAGATCTGCGGCACCGTGCGCCGGCCGCCGCTGTTGCGGGTCATCTCGGCGCGCCGCGCGGGCTCGAGATCGACGCGCACCTTTTCAATCCGCGCGCCCTTCTTCAGCAGCAGCTGCTCGGCCGACTGGCAGAACGGGCAGGCCGCGGTGCAGTACATCAGCACGCTCGCCACGCGCTACTTCTCCACCGGCAGTCCGGCCTGGCGCCACGCCCCCAGGCCGCCCGACAGGCTGGCGACGTTGCCGAAGCCCTGGCGCTTCAGCGCCGCGGCGGCCTTGGCGGAGCGCTCGCCGCCTTCGCAGTAGACGATCAGCGGCCGCTCTTTCTTCTTGGCGAGCTCGCCCGCGCCTTCCTCGATGCGCGCGAGCGGCAGGTTCCTCGCGCCGAGGATATGGCCGGCCTGGTACTCGCCGCTGTCGCGCACGTCGAGCATCAGCGCGTCCTCGCGGTTGATGAGCTCGATCGCGCGCGCGGTGTTGACCCACGGGCCGCCCGTCGTGCGCCGCACCAGCGGCCACAGCAGCATCGCGCCCGAGACGAGCGCGACGAGAAAGAGAAGGGAGTTGTAGCCCTTCTGCAGGAATTGAATGAAGGAGGAAATTTCCAAGGAGAGTGAACATTATAATTGACCGCGATGCCGAATCCGCCACTGCGCCTCGTCCTGCTGCGCCACGGCGAGTCCGACTGGAACCGCGAAAACCGATTCACCGGCTGGACCGACGTCGACCTGTCGGCCCGGGGGATCGAGGAAGCGCGCGCCGCAGGCCGCACCCTCGCCGCCGAGGGCTATCGCTTCGATCTCGCCTTCACCTCGGTGCTGAAGCGCGCCATCCGCACGCTCTGGATCACGCTCGAGGAGCTCGACCAGATGTGGCTGCCGGTCGAGAACAGCTGGCGGCTGAACGAGCGGCACTACGGCGCGCTGCAGGGCCTCAACAAGGCCGAGATGGCGGCCAAGTTCGGCGAGCAGCAGGTGCTCGTCTGGCGCAGAAGCTACGACACCCCGCCTCCTCTTCTTGAAAAGAACGATTCCAGGTATGAGGGGAGCGATCCACGCTACGCCGGCGTCGAGGTGCCGCGCAGCGAATGCCTGAAGGACACCGTGGCGCGGGTCATTCCGTACTGGACGAGCGCCATCGCGCCGGCGGTGAGCGCCGGGCGGCGCGTCCTGATCGCCGCGCACGGCAACTCGCTGCGCGCGCTCATCAAGTATCTCGGCGACCTGAGCGACGAGGCGATCATGAAGGAGAACGTGCCGACCGGGTTTCCGCTGGTGTACGAGCTCGACGGCAAGCTGAAGCCTCTTCGCCGCTACTATCTCGGCGACCAGGCCGAGATCGAGAAGCGCATCGCCGCGGTCGCGGCACAGGGCAAGGCCAAAGCCTGATTCGTTTTTTCCTGCTCCTCGTTCTGATGGGCGGCGCGCAAGCGCAGCCGCGGGAAGAGGAGCTGGCGAGGCTGCGCGCGCGCATTGACGCGCTGGCCGAGAAGCTGCAGGAAAAGGAAGGCTCGCGGCGCGAGGCGCGCGACGCGCTGCGCGACTCGGAGCGAGCGATCTCGCAGGCCAACCGGCGGCTCGCGGCGCTGCAGGCCGAGGAGCGCTCGCTGCGCGCTTCCGCGGCGCGCATCGGCGAGCGGCGGCGCGAGACGCAGCGCCGACTCACGGCGCAGCGCGCCACGCTCGAGCGCATGCTCGTCGCGCGCGCCGCGTCGCCCGCGCCCGAGACGCTGCGGGTGGCGCTGTCCGGCGACGACCCGGCGGCCATCCCGCGCCAGCTCCGCTATGCCGGCTACGTCTCGCAGGCCGCCGCGGCGCAGCTCGCGGCCTATCGCAGCGGCCTCGGCGAGCTCGATCGCCTCGGCCGCGAGGCCGAGGCGCGGCGTGACCGGCTGCGCGCGGTCGAGCAGGAGATGCGCGCCGACCGGGCGAAGCTCCTTTCCGAGCGACGCGCGCGCAAGGTCGTGCTCGAGCGCGTGGCGCTGGAAGTCCGCAGCAGCCGGCGCGAGATGCAGGTCCTGCGCGCCGACGAGGCCCGCATGGCGAGGCTGGTCGAGGAAATCGGCCGCGTGCGCGTCGAAGCCGAGCCCGAGCCGGCCGCCGGGGGGGTGCGCTTCTCCAGCCTGCGCGGCAAGCTGCGCCTGCCGGTGCGCGGGGAACTCACCGGGCGCTTCGGCGCTCCAAGGGGAGCGGGAATCGAGGCCAAGGGCGTTTTCATCCGCGCGCCCGAGGGACGGCCGGTGAAAGCGATCGCCGCGGGCCAGGTGGTGTTCGCCGACTGGATGCGCGGCTTCGGCAACCTGCTCATCGTCGACCACGGCGAAGCCTATCTTTCGATCTATGCGAACAACGAGTCGCTGCTCAAGCAAGTGGGGGAAAACGTCACGGCGGGAGAGTCCGTAGCGACCACCGGATCGAGCGGCGGCAACGAGGAAACAGGGCTATACTTTGAGATGCGGCATCTCGGCCGCGCCTTTGACCCGCTGCGCTGGGTCAGACTGAAATAAGCGAACCCCGACATGCAAAAGCTTCGCAACATCGGCTTCATCCTTCTCGGCGCCTTCGCCGGGGTGCTGGTCAGCCTGAACTTCCAGGCGATCGCCGAGCGCCGGCCTGCGCTGCCGATCGAGGAGCTGCGCGCGTTCACCGAGGTGTTCGGCGCGATCAAGACCAACTACGTCGAGCCGGTCGAGGACAAGAAGCTCATCACCGAGGCGATCAACGGCATGCTGACCGGCCTCGATCCGCATTCCTCGTACCTCGACGCCGAGGCGTTCAAGGAACTGCAGGTCGGCACGCAGGGGCAGTTCGGCGGCCTGGGCATCGAGGTCGGCATGGAGGACGGCTTCGTCAAGGTGATCTCGCCGATCGAGGACACGCCCGCGTTCCGCGCCGGCATCAAGCCCGGCGATCTCATCATCAAGCTCGACGACACGCCGGTGAAGGGCATGTCGCTCAACGACGCCGTGAAGCGCATGCGCGGCAAGCCGAACACCCAGATCACGCTCACCATCTCGCGCAAGGGCGAGAGCGCGCCGCTCGTGGTCACGCTGACGCGCGCGGTGATCCGCGTGCAGAGCGTGAAGTCGAAGGTGATCGAGCCGGGCTATGGCTGGATCCGCGTCTCGCAGTTCCAGGCGGCGACCGCCGAGAACCTGGTGAAGCACCTCGACAACCTCTACAAGCAGGGCCAGCTGAAGGGCCTGGTGCTCGACCTGCGCAACGACCCGGGCGGCCTGCTGCACGGCGCGGTGGCGATCTCTTCCGCGTTCCTGCCGCCGAAGGCGCTGGTGGTCTCGACCGACGGCCGCGCCGAGGATTCGCGCAAGAAGTTCTACGCCTCGCCCGAGGACTACGCGCGCCGCGGCGACGACGTGCTGCGCAACCTTCCGGCCGCGGTGAAGAGCGTGCCGATGGTGGTGCTGGTCAACGGCGGCTCGGCCTCGGCGTCGGAGATCGTCGCCGGCGCGCTGCAGGACCACAAGCGCGCCAAGGTGATCGGCACGCAGACTTTCGGCAAGGGCTCGGTGCAGACCATCATGCCGCTCGGCAACAACACCGCCATCAAGCTGACCACGGCGCGCTACTACACGCCCAGCGGCCGCTCGATCCAGGCGCTCGGCATCACGCCCGACATCATGGTCGAGGATCCGGCCGACACCGTCATCCGCGTGCGCGAGGCGGACCTGCAGCGCCACCTCGAGAACAGCATGGCCAAGGACCAGCCCGCGCCGCGCGTCAAGCCGGCCGCCCCGACCCCCGCGCCGAGCGAGATGAAGCCGACCGAAATGGGCTCCAAGGACGACTTCCAGCTCCAGCAGGCGCTCGCCTTCCTGAAGGGCGAGCCGGTGAAGAGCCACTCGCCGACCGTCGCGCAATCCGACGCGCCGAAGGCGAAACCGACTAACTGAACGACCAGCAGCTCCTCCGCTACAGCCGCCACATCCTCCTCCCCGAGATCGGGATCGAGGGGCAGGAGAAGCTGCGCGCCGCTCGCGCCCTGGTCGTCGGCGCCGGCGGCCTGGGCTGCCCCGCTTCCCTCTATCTCGCCGCCGCCGGCATCGGCCGCCTCACCATCGCCGACTCCGACGAGGTCGACCTCACCAACCTGCAGCGTCAGATCCTCTATCGCACCGATTCGGTCGGCGCGGTGAAGGTGGAGGCGGCGCGAGCGGCGCTGAACGCGATCAATCCCGACGTTGAGGTCGTCGCCCTTTACCAGCGCGTCAAGGATTTCTCCGAGCTGGTGAGGAAGGCCGACGTCGTTCTCGATTGCTCCGACAACTTCGCCACCCGCCACGCTCTCAACCGCGCCTGCGTCGCGGCGAAGAAGCCGCTCGTCGCCGGTGCGGCAATTCGCTTTGACGCTCAGTTGATGGTGTTTGACTTATCCAAACCAACATCCCCCTGCTATTCGTGCCTGTTTCCCGAGGACGCGGAAGTGGAGGAAGTGCAGTGCTCGGTGATGGGCGTCTTCGCACCGCTCACCGGCGTGATCGGCGCGATGCAGGCCATGGAAGCAATCAAGCTCGTCGCCGGCGTCGGCACGTCGTTGCACGGCAGGCTGCAGGTCTACGACGCGATGAACGCGGAGTGGCGCTCGGTAAAGGTGACGAAGGATCTTTCTTGCGGGGTCTGCAGGGAAAAATAGGGGGCCGGCATGGGCTCGATCCACAGAAGCGAACTGGAAGGCGCGGTGCGTGAAGGGATTCTCGACGCACGGCAGGCTGACCAGCTGGTCGCGTTCCTCTCCGGCGGCGCAGCGGCGCCCGCGCCCGCCGGACCACGCTTCGCTTTCGTGCACGTGCTCTACTACCTCGGCGGCATGATCGCGATCGGCGCGATGTCGCTCTTCATGACGCTCGGTTGGAATTCCCTCGGCGGCTGGGGCGGGTTCGTCACCGCCATCATCTATGCGGTTCTCGCGCTTGCGCTTACGCACTGGTTTCTCGAGCGCCGGCAGCTCGAGATTCCCGCGGGAATCATGGCGACGCTGGCCGTAGTCATGGTGCCGCTCGCAATCTTTGCCGCGCAGGTGGCGCTCGGCTACTGGGGCGCGGACAAGCCCTATCGCGACTATCACGTCTTCATCGACTGGCGCTGGATCATGATGGAGTTCGGCACGCTCGCGATCGGCGCCGTCCTCCTATGGCGCTATCGCTTTCCCTTCATGCTCATGCCGCTGGCGGTGACGCTGTGGTACATGAGCATGGACCTCGTGCCCTTCCTCCTCGGCAAGGAGCGGGTGTACGACTGGGAGATCCGCAAGCTGATCTCGCTGTGGTTCGGCTTGGCGATGACGCTGGTCGCCTTCTGGGTGGACCTGCGCTCGCGCTTCTCGCGCGACTACGCCTTCTGGCTCTACCTCTTCGGCGTGCTCACTTTCTGGGGCGGGCTGTCGCTGATGGACTCGGGAAGCGAATGGGGCAAGCTCGCCTACTGCGGGATCAACGTGGCGATGATCCTCGTCGGCGCCGTGCTCGGCCGGCGCGTGTTCGCGGTATTCGGCGGCCTGGGCGTCGCGGGCTACCTCGGTTACCTTTCCCACCGAGTGTTCAAGGACAGCCTGGTGTTCCCGTTTGCCCTGTCGCTCGTCGGCCTGGCGATTATCGCCCTGGGCGTACTGTGGCAGCGGCGCGAAGCCCAGTGGGCCGCGAGCCTGCGCCGCTTCGTCCCTGGGCCTTTGCGCGAGCTGATCGAGGCGCGGCGCTGACTCAGGAGAGCAAGTAGCGCTTCTGCGCGGTGAAGTTTTCGCTCGGCTTCTTGCTGAAGCCGCTTTTCGCGAACTGGTGCAGGCAGCCGATGGCGTAGCGCAGCAGCGCGCCGGCGCGGCCGTTGGCATCGGCGTCCGAGGCGACGCGCAGGGCCTGCTTGAGGGTCGACTCGAAGCGCTCGAAAAACTGGTTCATGCGCGCCTGCAGGCGCTCGTGCTCGCCGACCAGCGCATCGCCGGTCATGACGCGCACCATCCCGGGGTTCTTCTCGGCGAAGGCGAGCAGCATCTCGACCAGCTTCTCGGCCTGTTTTGCGCCGTCGGCCTCGTCGCTGGTGATCTGGTTGGCGATCGTGAAGACCGACTGCTCGATGAACTCGATCAGGCCCTCGTACATCTGCGCCTTGGAGGCGAAGTGGCGGTAGAGCGCCGCCTCGGAGACGCCGAGCTTGTCGGCCAGCGCGGCGGTGGTGATGCGTTCCCACTTCGGCGCCTCGAGCATCTGCGCGAGTGCCTTCAGGATCTCGAGCTTGCGTTCTCCTTTGGCGCGCGGCATCTAGGGGCGAATTCTACGCGGCAGTTCCGTGACCGAGGAGATGCGCACGTCGACGTACGAAACACGCTTGCGCACCGCGCTCACCCACACCGTGGACATGCCCAGGCGATGCGCGGTGCGCAGGTTCTCCAGCATGTCGTCGACGAAAGCGCAGCGATGCGGGTCGAGGTCGTGCTTGCGCAGCAGCAAATGGAAGCCGTGCAGGGCGGGCTTGCCCTGGTAGCGGGCGTCCTCGATGGTGTACACCGCGTCGAAGAAGCGTCCGACCCCGATCAGGCGCAGGACTTCCTCGACATAGTGGCGCGGCGCATTGGAGAAGACGAGCTTGCGTCCGCCCAGCCGGGCGAGGGCATGCTTGAGGGCGTTCTCGTGCTCGACCATGTCGCCCAGCTCCGGAAAGGCGTGGGTCTCGCGCAGGAAGCGGCCCGGGTGCTCGCCGTGGTGGCGCATCAGGCCGTTGAGCGTCGTGCCGTAGCGACGCCAGAACCCCTGCCGCATCGCGTCCGCGCCGGCCTCGTCCACGCCGTAGTAGCGCTGCAAGTAGGCGTTGATCTGCTCGTGCATGGCCGGAAAGATGCGCGCGCGCGCATCGTGCAGCGTGTTGTCGAGGTCGAAGATCCACACCCGCCTCGACGGCGGCAATGCCGCGATTCTCACTTACTTCTGATGAGGGTTCCGACGCCCTGGTCGGTCAGGACTTCGAGCAGCAGCGCATGCGGCACGCGGCCGTCGATGATGTGCACGCTCTTCACGCCGTTCCTCGCCGCGTCGAGCGCCGAGCCGATCTTCGGCAGCATGCCCCCCGAGATCACGCCCTTGGTCACCAGGTCGTCGATCTTGCGCGGCGTGAGGCCGGTGAGGAGCTTGCCGTTCTTGTCGAGCACGCCGGGGGTGTTGGTGAGCACCACCAGCTTCTCGGCGCGCAGGATCTCGGCGAGCTTGCCGGCGACGAGGTCGGCGTTGATGTTGTAGGTCGTGCCGTCGGCGCCGGTGC
>Ga0075352_1000057_pt1 | contig 15105 bp, 9 predicted proteins | sample Sandmound_TuleA__FD_120092 | JGI IMG/M metagenome (GOLD analysis project Ga0075352, IMG submission 120092) | Natural and restored wetland microbial communities from the San Francisco Bay, California, USA, that impact long-term carbon... | ecosystem: Environmental > Terrestrial > Soil > Wetlands ...
ATTCCCAGCTTGCGGCCGGTCTCGGTCAATCTCAAATCTGCGTTGTCTTCACGCAATTGCAATCGATATTCCGCCCGGCTGGTGAACATGCGATACGGCTCCGATACGCCCTGGGTCACCAAGTCGTCGACCAGAACGCCCAGGTAGGCCTCGTCGCGGCGCGGCCAACAAGCCTCGCGCCCTTTCACCTGCAGTGCGGCGTTGGTGCCGGCGAGCAGCCCCTGCGCAGCCGCTTCCTCGTAACCGGTGGTGCCGTTGATCTGGCCCGCAAAAAAAAGCCCGCGGATGCCCTTGGTCTCGAGCGATGCGTGCAGGCTGCGCGGGTCGAAGTAGTCGTACTCGATTGCGTAGCCGGGGCGAATCAGCTCCGCAGCCTCGAGGCCACGAACCGAATGAATGAGCTCGACTTGCACATCGAACGGAAGACTCGTCGACACCCCGTTCGGGTAGACCTCGTTGGTCGACAGGCCCTCGGGTTCGAGGAAGATCTGATGGCTGGGCTTGCCCGCAAAACGATGCACTTTGTCTTCAATGGAAGGGCAGTAGCGGGGCCCGACGCCCTGAATGACGCCGGTATACATGGGAGAGCGATCAAGGGCGCCGCGGATAATCTCGTGCGTGCGCTCGTTCGTGTGGGCGATCCAGCACGGCAACTGGCGGGGATGCAGCTCTCGCCGCCCCATGAAGGAAAAGACCGGCTCGGGCTGGTCGCCGGGCTGCACTTCGAGACCCGAGAAATCGATACTGCGAGCGTCGAGCCGCGGCGGCGTACCCGTCTTGAGTCGCCCTACCGGCAGCTTGAGCTCACGCAAGCGCGCAGCAAGCGTCGCTGCAGCCGGATCGCCAGCGCGCCCCGCCTCGTAGTTGTCCAGGCCGATATGAACGCGGCCGGCAAGAAAGGTCCCGGCCGTCAGAACGATAACCTGGGCGCGAAATCGCAGACCAAGTTGCGTGACTACACCGACGGCGCGGTCCCCTATCACCTCGATATCGTCGACCGCTTGCTGAAAGAGGCTCAGATTCGGCTGGTTTTCCAGCCGGCGGCGAATCGCTTGCCGGTACAGCACCCGGTCGGCCTGCGCTCGGGTTGCTCGCACGGCAGGGCCCTTGGACGCATTCAGGGTGCGGAACTGGATGCCCGCTTCATCTGTGGCGATGGCCATCGCGCCGCCGAGAGCGTCGATCTCTTTGACGAGATGGCCCTTGCCGATGCCGCCAATCGAGGGATTGCACGACATCTGGCCGAGGGTTTCGATACTGTGCGTCAGAAGCAGCGTCCTGCAGCCCAGGCGGGCCGACGCCAGCGCGGCCTCGGTACCGGCGTGACCGCCACCGATAACGATCACTTCGAATTCCCGAGTCGACATGGCGTGACGCGAATTTTACGCGACGTTTCACGTGGAACCGCCGCCGTCGTGGTTTCACGTGAAACAACAATGCATTGCTGCTTTGCAGCATAGACAATGGCGACCCCGTGATCTCACTCGATCGCTACACCCATCTGCTGAAAGCACCCGAGGTGCGCGAGATCTTCGCTGCCTCGCTGATCGGCCGCCTGCCGATCGGCATCACGGGTCTCGCCATCCTGCTCCATGTACAGACCAGCCGGGACTCGTTCGCCGAAGGTGGCGCAGCAACCGCCTGCTATGTCGGCGGCTTGTCGGCGGTCGCACCGATCCTCGGGCGCTTCATCGATCGCTATGGGCCACGCGGCGTTCTCCTCGCGGCCACGCTGCTCTTTCCCGCGGCGCTCGTCCTTTTTGTCTGGGCCCTCGAGCAGCTCGGCTCGCCTGCTCTCCTCCTCGCGGTTGCCGCTGGAGCGACCTTCCCGCCAATCACGGTGTGCATGCGAACCTATTTCCGCCAGCGCTTCGCCGACGAGATGCAACTGGGCACGGCCTACTCGCTCGAGTCGGTCCTGATCGAGCTGATCTTCATTCTCGGGCCGGTGCTGGTCGCGCTTTTCGTCGCGTTCGCGTCGCCGGCGAGCGCCATCTACTTCGCCGCCGCCTGCGGCAGCGCCGGCGCGCTGCTTTTCCTCCGCTCGTCTGCGCTGCGCGCGTGGAAGGTCGAGGAGCGCTCGGCTCCGCGGCTGCTCGGCCCTCTCGGTGAACCCGGCTTTCTGCCATTGATCGGCGTGGTGCTGCTGTTCTCGATGGCGTTCGGCTTGCTCGAGATTGGCGTGACGGCGTATGCCACGGAGCGCGCTTCTCCGGCGCTTGCCGGCCTGCTCCTCGGCCTGATGAGCGTCGGCAGCGCTCTTGGCGGTCTCGCCTACGGCAGCCGCAGTTGGCGCTTCCGCCTCGTACCGCAGTTCTCCGTACTGCTGGCTCTAATGGGCACCGGACTCGCGCTGCTCAGCATTCCGTCAGCGCCACTCGCATTCGCCGCGCTCGGATTCTTCGCCGGCGTGGTGATGGCGCCGGTGCTGATCGTGCAATCGATGCTCGTCACGAAGAGCGTACGGCCAGAGCACACCGCGGAAGCCTTCACTTGGTCGGCGAGCGCGCTTCTCGCCGGGGTCGGCATCGGGCTCGGCGGCGGAGGCTTGATGCTCGAGATCTGTCGCTCGAACGCCGCATTGGCGGCGGCGGCGGCGAGCGCTCTGCTCGCCGCGCTGGTTGCGGCTGTTGCGCTGAAAGGCCGCTAGGCGGCGAGTCGGTCGTGCATTCCGCCGCGCCGCGCCTCCAGCGCCGCCGGCAGATGCCGGCCCAGCTTGGCGAAGAACTCGTCGTGCAGCGCCAGCTCCTCCTTCCACGAGCCGGCATCGATGCGCGTCAGCTCGGCATACTGGGCGGCGGAAAGCTTGTCGAGGCCGGTCCAGTTGAGGTCCTCGTAGCGCGGCATGATGCCGAGCGGCGTTTCGATGCCGTTTGCTTTCCCCTGGCTGCGCTCGACGATCCACTGCAGTACGCGCATGTTCTCGCCGAAGCCCGGCCAGATGAATTTGCCCTGCGCGTCGCGGCGGAACCAGTTGACGCGGAAGATGCGCGGCGGACTCTTCACCTTGCGGCCCATGGCGAGCCAGTGCGCGAAGTATTCGCCCATGTTGTAGCCGCAGAACGCCAGCATTGCCATCGGATCGCGTCGTACGACCCCGACCTTGCCGGTAATCGCGGCGGTGGTCTCCGAGCCGAGCGTGGCGGCCATGTACACGCCTTCGTCCCAGCTTGGCGCCTCGACGACCAGAGGCACGGTCGAAGCGCGCCGGCCGCCGAAAAGGAACGCGGAAATCGGCACGCCCTGAGGATCCTCCCAGCGCTCGTCCATCGAAGGACACTGCGACGCGGGAACCGTAAAGCGCGCGTTGGGATGGGCGGCGAGACGCCCCTGCTTTCCGTCCGCCGGTGTCCAGGGTCTGCCTTGCCAGTCGATGAGATTGGCGGGCGGCTGCTCCGTCATGCCTTCCCACCACACATCGCCGTCGGGCGTCAGGGCGACGTTGGTGAAGATGACGTTCCCGCGCAGCATCCGCATGGCGTTTGCGTTGGTGTGCTGCGAAGTCCCGGGGGCGACACCGAACAGGCCGTATTCCGGATTGATCGCGTAGAAGCGTCCATCCTTGCCCGGCTTGATCCAGGCAATGTCCTCGCCGACGGTGGTCACCTTCCAGCCCTTGAGCGCGGAAGGCGGAATGAGCATCGCGAGATTGGTCTTGCCGCACGCGGAAGGAAAAGCCGCGGCGATATAGCTCTTCTCGCCCTGCGGCGATTCCATGCCGAGGATGAGCATGTGCTCGGCGAGCCAGCCTTCGTCGCGCGCCATGACCGAGGCGATGCGCAGGGCAAGGCACTTCTTGCCGAGCAGCGCGTTGCCGCCGTATCCCGAGCCGAAGGACCAGATCTCGCGCGTCTCGGGAAAGTGCACGATCCACTTTTCCTTCTCGTTGGACGGCCAGGCGGCGTCCTTCTGGCCCGGGGCGAGCGGCGCGCCGACCGAATGCACGCCCGGCACGAACTTTCCGCTCTCGCCCAGCCACTCGACCACGGCGCGGCCCATGCGCGTCATCAGCTTCATGCTCACCGCGACGTATGCCGAGTCCGAGATCTCGACGCCGACCTGCGCGATGTGAGAGCCGATCGGGCCCATCGAGAAGGGAATCACGTACAGCGTGCGGCCGCGCATGCAGCCGTCGAACAGGCGCGTCAGCGTTGCGCGCATTTCGCGCGGGTCGATCCAGTTGTTGGTGGGCCCGGCCTGCTCCGACGTCTGGCTGCAGATGAAGGTGCGCTCTTCCATGCGGGCGACGTCGCTAGGGTGCGAGCGCGCGAGATAGCTGTCGGGCCGAAGCTTCGGGTTGAGCCGCGTGAAAGTGCCGGCGGCGACGAGCTCGTCGCAAAGCCGGCGGTACTCCGCTTCCGACCCGTCGCACCACACGATGCGATCGGGCTTCGCCAGCGCGGCAATCTCCGCGACCCATTGGCGCAATCCCTGATGGCGCACCCAATTCGGGGCGGCGGTGGCTTGGAGAGGAGCGGCAGCTGTCATCAATGACTCCAGAAAGGCAAACGGCCCAGGGGGGCTGGGCCGGTCAGGTGGCGACGGATTCTAGCACCGGGTGCCCGACCAACGCTTGATGCAGTGCAATGCGAAAGATCGATAAACTAACTTATTTTCAATGACTTATCGACTATCAAAACGCCTCTGCAGGACTCGCGCGGCGCGGTAGACCGGCCCTGTCGTGAGAAGAAGAAGCAAGACCCGCATCACGTGCGCCGCCGTGACGAGCGGCACGCCGAGCTGCAGGACCTTGGCCGTGATGCACATTTCGGCGATCCCGCCGGGCGCGGTCGCGAGGACGAGGGTGGGGACGGAGAGGCTCGCCGCCCAGGCAAGCAGCGCTCCGAAGCTGGCGGCGCAGGCAATGCCAGCCAGGACGCTCGCCAGCACCGCCGCGACATAGCGTGGCGCGCTGCGGAGAGAGCGCCGCTCGAAGCGCGAGCCCAGAACCCAGCCGATGAGGACCTGCGCCGCGTTCGTGAGGACCGTCGGCACGGAAGACAACTCGACTTCGCTCGCGGTCAGGATGATGGTCAGCGCGAGCGAGCCAAACATGAAACCGTTCGGCAGCCCGAGGTGCGACACCGCCGCGCCCGCGAGCGCGGCGCCGGCAAGGAGCACCGCGAGTTTCGCCCAATGCACCGGCACGGCAGCCGCGCCATAGGGATCCACGCCGTGGGCGCCGGAATAGGTCAGCGCGAAGGGCACGACGATCACCACGATGAGGATGCGCAGCGACTGTGCGAGCGCGACGCGGTCGGGCCGCGCGCCGTAGCGCTCGCCGAGCAAGGTCATCTCCGCCGCCCCCCCGGGCACGCTGGCGAAGAACGCCGTGCCGCGATCGACGTTGGCGAGCCGCGAGAGCATCGCGCCACCCAGCACGCCGAGCGCAATGGCGAACACGCCCGCGGAGAGCAGAACCGCCCAGTACGAGAGTACCTGTGCGCTGACCACCGGCGTGAAATACAAGCCGAGGGCGGTGCCGATCACCGCTTGCCCGGCCTCGCGCGAGCCGCGCACCGAGCGCAGCTCCGCGCCGGCGAAGTTGCACGCCGCCATCGCGCAAAGAGGCCCGAGCATCCAGGGCAGCGGGATATGCAGCGCGGCGAACAGGGCTCCGGCCACGGTGCACAGCACGAGCGCAATTGCCGGGTTCTGCCAGCTATCGCGCGCGGGCTTCACTTACCGATGCAGAAGCGCGAGAAGATCTCGCCGAGCAGGTCGTCGGCCCGGTATTCGCCGGTAATGGCACCGAGAGCCGCCTGCGCGAGCCTCAGCTCCTCTGCGAAAAGCTCCAGCCGCGCCATTTCTCCGGCGGCGGCAGCCAGGTGACCACGCGCGGTCTCGAGCGCGCGCATGTGGCGCTCGCGTGCGAGAAACACGGTTTCCCCGGTCGCGCCCCAGCCCGCCGCCTGCAGAATCGACTCGCGCAGCCGATCGAGTCCGACGCCCGTCTTCGCCGAGACACCCAGCGCGCCGGCGGGTACTCGGAAATCCGGCGCGAGATCGATCTTGTTGTAGACATCGATGCGCAGCGTCTGCGCTGGCAGCCCTTCCGGCGCGGCGGCATCGCCGCCGGCCTCGCGCACCACCAACATCACATCCGCGCTCTCGAGCTCGCGGCGAGTCCGCTCTATCCCGAGCCGCTCGATCGCATCGGGGTCGCTCCGCAGCCCGGCCGTATCGACCAGCACGAGCGGGACGCCATCGATCTGCACCGCCTCGCGCAACGCGTCGCGCGTCGTCCCCGGCACGGGGGCAACGATCGCCCGCTCGTCCCCCGCGAGCCGATTGAGAAGGCTCGACTTGCCGACGTTCGGACGGCCGACGAGCACCACGTGCACGCCATCGCGCAACAAGCTGCCCTGCCGGCTCTTGACGAGGACGTCGTCCAGGGCTGCGCGGGTGCGCGCCAGGCGCGCCGCCGCGTCGCCGACATACAACGGGTCGACCTCTTCTTCCGGGAAGTCGAGTATCGCCTCGATCAGCGCGCGCAGCTCGACCAGCTGGGCGCCGAGCCGGGTCACGGCTGCGGAAAACTCGCCGGTCAGCGAGCGCAGCGCAGAGCGCGCCGCCTCGCGGGTGGTCGCGTCGATCAGATCGGCGACCGCTTCGGCCTGGGCGAGATCGAGCTTGCCTTCGAGAAACGCCCGGCGCGTGAACTCGCCGGGCTCCGCCAGGCGCGCGCCGGCTTCGAGGCAGGCGCCGAGCACCGCCTGCATCACGACCGGTCCCCCGTGTCCGTGCAGCTCGAGGACCGCCTCGCCGGTATAGGAGTGCGGCGCGGGGAAAAACAATGCAATGCCCCGGTCGATCAGGCTGCCCTGCGCGTCGCGAAAGGTGGATTGCGTCGCGCGGCGGGGTTCGGGGAGCTTGCCGAGCAGGCGCGTGGCGATCGCGACCGCTGCGGGCCCGGAAACGCGCACGATGCCGATGCCGCCGCGTCCAGCGGGTGTGGCGATCGCGGCAATGGTGTCGCGCGCTAGCTCATCGCTTGGCATGCGCCGGCTTGTCGCGGTTGAACATCCGCTGGATCTGCCACTGCTGCAGGATCGAAAGGATGTTGTTCACGAGCCAGTACAGCACCAGCCCCGCCGGAAAGAAGAAGAAAAAGATGCTGAAGACATAAGGCATGAATTGCATCACCTTGGCCTGCACCGGGTCCGGCGGCACCGGATTCATCCTGGTCTGCAGCACCATCGTGCCGGTCATGAGGATCGGCAGCACGTAATAGGGATCGAGCGCCGAGAGGTCCTTGATCCACAGCATGAAGGGCGCGTTGCGCAACTCGATCGCGGCGAGCAGCACCCAATAGAGGGCGATGAACACCGGGATCTGTACCAGGATCGGGAAGCAGCCGCCGAGCGGATTGATCTTCTCGGTCTTGTAGAGCTCCATCATCGCCTGGTTCATCTTCTGCCGGTCGTTGCCGTACATCTCGCGGATTTTGGTCAGGCGCGGCGTGACGAGCTTCATCTTCGCCATCGACTTGTAGCTTGCCGCTGAGAGCGGGAAGAAGATGATCTTGATCGATACCGTGAGCAGGATGATGGCGATGCCCCAGTTGCCCGACAGGGCATGGAACTTCTGCAGCAACCAGAAAAGCGGCCAGGCGATCACCGTCAGCCAGCCATAGTCGACCACCAGATCGAGTCCCGGCGCCGCGGCCTCGAGGCGACGCTTCTCCTGCGGTCCGCTGTACAACGGCACGGTCACTTTGGTGTCGCCGCCGGCCGCGACCTGCACAGGGATGAGTACCCGGCCGGCATAGGTCCCGTCCTGCCGCTTCTCCAAGACATAGTCGCGCGCGCCGTCAGGCGGCAGCCAGGCAGAAACGAAGTAATGCTGGACGAATGCCAGCCAGCCGTTGTCGGCGCGGTTGGTGTGCTCCTTTGCCTTGTCGAGATCGGTCGGCGGCACCTTCTCGAATGCGTGTTCCTTGGAGTAGAGGGCGAAACCGGTGTAGCTCTGCGCGCCGAACGACTGGGCCAGCGTATGCGCATCGCTGAGCGGCCGGCCGTCGTGCGTGAGCTGGAAGTAGGCATACCCGGAGGCGGGCTGCGGGCGCGGATTGCGCATCTCGAGCGAGACCTCGACCACGTAGCTGTCGCGCTTGAAGGTGTAGACCTTTTGCACCTCTAGGCCGTCGCGTCCCTGCGCGGCGAGGCGCACCTCGACGCGATCGGCGCCGGCGGCGAGCGAGCGCTCCCCCGGCAGCAGCCGCCACAGCGTGCGGTGGTTCGGCCCGCCTTCGCCGGCGATTCCGCTCTGCGCTTCGTAGCGGTGCTCAGGATTGAGAAGCACCAGGTTCTTGTTCGGATCCTCGGAGTCCTTGTGCCGCAGGAGCTCGAGGCGCTTCAGCGTGGCGCCGAGCGTATCGATTTCGGCAGTGATGAGGTCGGTGCTGACGCGCACCGTCTCGCCCCGCGCCGCGGCTTCCGCAGCCGGAACGGCCGGCGCGCTGGCCTGCGCAGCCCCTTTGGCAGGAGCCTGAGTTGGTGCGCCGGGCGCAGCCGGCGTCGCGGGTACAGGTACCCCTTGCTGCTGTGCCGCCGGCGGCTGCGGTGCCGGCTTCGGCCGGTGCTCGCGTTCCCAGCCTTCCCAAAGGAAGAGCACCGAGAAGCCGAAGATGAGGAGCAGGATGAGTCGCTGCGCATCCATGATCAGGGCACCGGGTCGTAGCCGCCGGGATGCCACGGACCGCAGCGCACGACACGCCGCGCCGCGAGCCAGCAGCCTCGGCAAGCGCCGTGGCGGGCAAGCGCCTCGGCGGCGTACTCCGAGCAGCTGGGATGGAAGCGGCAGGCGCGCGGCAGGACCGGTCTCACCGCCACCTGATAGGCACGCACGCCGAAGCGCAGAAGGCTCGCGATCATTTGTCCAGTTCGCCCAACAGTTTTCGTAATTGCCTGATCATGTCCGCCGACGCCGCGATGCGCTCGGGAGGCCTCACCAGCAGGTCGACCGGGCCCAGCCTTTCCTGCTCGAGGCGAAAAGCCTCGCGAATACAGCGCTTGAGGCCATTGCGAACCGATGCCGCCGCAGCATGCTTGCGCGACACGAGGATGCCCAGCCTCGGCCCGCCCGCAACGCGCCGCTCGATGAAGAACGTATAGCCGCCTGCGCGCAGGCGTGTCCCTTGTCGCAGCAGCCGCTCGAAATCCGCCTTGCGCCGCAGCCGCCGCGCCGCGCCCAGCCCGAAGCGCTTCGCGCGCGTTGCGGCAGCGACTATAGCGCGAGCCGGCGCCGACCGCGGGCCCGCCGGTTGCGCAGTACTTTGCGTCCGCCGGGAGTTCGGCTGCGCACCAGAAATCCGTGGCGCCGGGCGCGCCGTGTCTTGGAGGGTTGATAAGTGCGCTTGGTGGCCATCTGCCGATCCGAAAAAGGGCGGTATTAGAGCGTGCGCGAGAACGCGTTGTCAAATCATTTCATTGCGCTTTCCCGAGCGCTTTTCTCTGTGGATAAGCCATGGCGAAGCGAGTAAAATTCTCGCTCGTTTAGGCCCAATCACAAGATGCAAAACCTCTGGGATACCTGCCTGCGCCGTCTCGAGCAGGAACTCCCCGCGCAACAGTTCAATACCTGGATCCGCCCCCTCGCACCCGAGGCGGATTCCGCCAGCGATACGCTCGTCCTCACCGCCCCCAACCGCTTCGTTCTCGAGCTGGTGCGCGAGCGCTTCGCCGCCCGGATCGAGCGCCTGGCTGCGGAGGCAAGCGGCCGAGAGCTCGGGCTGCGTCTCGTGCTGGCGCGCAATGCCGATGGCACAGCGCGCTCGCCGCAACCGGTGGCGCGCGCCCTCCCCGAGGCGCCGACCCTGGCCGAGCGCTCGCGCCTGAACCGGGCTTTCACCTTCGACAGCTTCGTCACCGGCAAGGCGAACCAACTCGCCCGCGCCGCGGCCATCCAGGTGGCGGAAAACCCCGGCACCTCCTACAACCCGCTGTTCGTCTACGGGGGCGTCGGCCTCGGCAAGACGCACCTCGTGCAGGCCATTGGCAACACCGTGGCGGACCATCGCCCTGAGGCGCGCATCCGCTACATCCACGCCGAGCAGTACGTCACCGACGTCGTGCGGGCGTACCAGCAGAAGTCATTCGACGATTTCAAGCGCTACTACCATTCGCTCGACCTGCTGCTCATCGACGATATCCAGTTCTTCTCGAACAAGGGTCGCACGCAGGAGGAATTCTTCTACGCCTTCAACGCCCTGGTCGAGGCGCACAAGCAGATCGTCATCACCTGCGACACCTACCCGAAGGAAATCGCCGGCATGGAGGAGCGCCTGATCTCGCGCTTCGGCTGGGGCCTGACGGTAGCGATCGAGCCGCCCGAGCTCGAGATGCGGGTGGCAATCGTGCTGAAGAAGGCCGAGGCCGAGGCGATCGCGCTCTCGGAGGAGATCGCCTTTTTCATCGCCAAGCACATCCGCTCCAACGTCCGGGAGCTGGAGGGCGCGCTGAAGAAGGTGCTCGCCTTCGCCCGCTTCACCGAGCGCGATCTGTCGCTCGACCTCGCCAAGGAGGCGCTGCGCGACATCCTCAATCTCAACAGCCGCCAGATCAGCGTCGAAGGCATCCAGAAGACCGTGGCCGAGTACTTCAAGATCAAGGTCTCGGACATGCATTCGAAGAAGCGCAGCCGCAATCTCGCCCGTCCGCGCCAGGTCGCCATGGCGCTCGCCAAGGACCTGACGCAGATGAGCCTGCCCGAGATCGGCGAAGCCTTCGGCAACCGCGACCATACGACTGTTCTGCACGCCTGCCGCACGGTCGCCACCCTGCGCAAGCACGACACCAGCCTGAACCGCGACTACCTCGTGCTCGAGCAAGTGCTGAAGGGTTGAGCGTGGACAAGCTGTGTGTGCGGGCGGGACAGTTTGTGAATAACCCGCCCCTTTTCGTGTGGCTCCAGAGTTGTCCACAATCGCATACACGCCGCACACAGGTTTCCAGAGGACTTAGCCGCGACGTAACTCGCCGCCGCGATGGAAGATTCGGGACTTATCCCACGTTTGCTTGCTCTCTATTAGTTACTACTACTAAGAATTAACAGGCAAATAACAAATGATCAAAGCGAAGCGTGACGACATTCTCACTCCGCTGGCGGCGGTGAGCGGCATCATCGAGCGGCGCCATACGCTGCCGATCCTGTCGAACGTGCTAATCGAGGCGGGACCCAACCTTTCCTTTCTCGCGACCGACATCGAGATCCAGATCACCGCGCGGACGACGCTGCAGCCGAGCGGCGAGACGCGGGGAGTGACCGTCGGCGCGCGCAAGCTGGTCGATATCCTGCGGGCCCTTCCGGACAATGCCGATCTGACGCTGCAGCAGCAGGACAAGCGCCTACTGGTCAAGGCCGGCAAGAGCCGCTTCACCCTGCAGACCTTGCCGGCGGAGGACTTCCCCCGCCTGGCGAAGCCGAGCGGCGAGGCGGCGCGCTTCTCCCTGAGCCAGAAAGCCCTGCGCCGGCTGCTCGGTCTCGTCCAGTACGCGATGGCGCAGCAGGACATCCGCTATTACCTGAACGGATTGTTGATGGTCGTGGAAGATGGCCACCTCAAGCTGGTGGCTACCGACGGCCACCGGCTGGCCTACGCGGCAACCGTCCTCAGCGGCGGCCTGCCCCGGCAGGAGGTCATCGTGCCGCGCAAGACCGTCCTCGAGCTCTCCAAGCTGCTCGCCGACAGCGACGAAGAGGTCAACGTCGAGATCTCGGCCACGCAGGCCGCCTTCCGCTTCGGCACCATCGAGCTGGTCTCCAAACTGATCGACGGCAAGTTTCCGGATTACACGCGCGTGATCCCTGCGCAGCACAAGAACAAGCTCCAGGTCGGACGCGAAGCCCTGCGCCAGGCGCTGCTGCGCGCGGCCATTCTGTCGAACGAGAAGTTCAGAGGGGTACGCTGGGTCCTGACCGACGGCAGCCTGAAGATCGTGTCGTCCAACGCCGAGCAGGAAGAGGCGCACGAGGAAGTCGAGGTCAAGTATTCGGGCGACGCGCTCGACATCGGCTTCAACGTCAACTACCTGCTCGACGTCCTGAACAACGTGTCCGGCAATGACATCGAGTGCGCGTTCGGTGACGCTTCCTCCAGCGCGCTGATCAGTTATCCGACGGAGCAGGACTTCCGCTATGTCGTCATGCCGATGAGGATCTAGCGAAAGCATGTCGGACCACAAAGGCAACGGCAACGGCAGCGACTACGGCTCGGACGCGATCAAGGTCCTGAAGGGCCTCGACGCGGTGCGCAAGCGCCCGGGGATGTACATCGGCGACACCTCGGACGGCACCGGTCTGCACCACATGGTGTTCGAGGTGGTGGACAACGCGGTCGACGAGGCGCTCGCCGGCTACTGCGATGAGATCGTCGTCACCGTGCACACCGACAACTCGGTCTCGGTGTTCGACAACGGCCGCGGCATTCCCACCGGCATCAAGGAGGACGACGAACTGAAGCGCTCCGCCGCCGAGATCGTGATGACCGAGCTGCATGCCGGCGGCAAGTTCGACTCCAATAGCTACAAGGTCTCGGGCGGGCTGCATGGCGTCGGCGTCTCGGTGGTCAACGCGCTCTCGGAATGGCTGCGGCTCACGATCTGGCGCGACGGCCGCGCCCACCAGATGGAGTTCCGCAAGGGCGTTGCCGTCGAGCCGTTGAAGGAAATCGGCAGCACCGAACGCCGCGGCACCGAGGTGCATTTCCTCGCTTCCAGGGAAATTTTCGGCAACATCGACTTCCACTACGACATCCTGGCGCGGCGGCTGCGCGAGCTCTCGTTCCTCAACAACGGCGTCAAGATCCTTCTCGTCGACAAGCGCGTGGCGAAGGAGGAAAACTTCGCCTTCGGCGGCGGGGTGCGCGGCTTCGTCGAGTACATGAACCGGGCGAAGAACGTCCTGCACCCGAACATCTTCCACGGTCAGGGCTTGAAGGACGGCATCACCGTGGAGGTGTCGATGCAGTGGAACGACTCCTATCAGGAGAGCGTTCTCTGCTTTACCAACAACATTCCGCAGAAGGACGGCGGCACCCACCTCACCGGTCTGCGCGCAGCCATGACCCGCGTCCTGAACAAGTACATCGAGGAAGGCGACCTAGCGAAGAAGGCCAAGGTCGAGACTACCGGCGACGACATGCGCGAAGGACTGGCCTGCGTGCTCTCGGTGAAGGTGCCGGAGCCGAAGTTCTCCTCGCAAACGAAGGAGAAGCTGGTTTCGTCGGAGGTGCGCCCGGTGGTGGAGGAGATCGTGGCCGAGAAGCTGCGCGAATTCCTCGCCGAGCGGCCGGCCGACGCGCGCATCATTACGTCGAAGATCGTCGACGCCGCGCGCGCGCGCGAGGCGGCACGCAAGGCGCGCGACATGACCCGCCGGAAAGGCGTGCTCGACGGCATGGGCCTGCCGGGCAAGCTTGCCGACTGCCAGGAGCGCGATCCGGCGCTCTGCGAGCTGTATCTCGTCGAGGGAGACTCCGCCGGTGGCTCGGCGAAGCAGGGGCGCGACCGCAAGTTCCAGGCGATCCTGCCGCTCAAGGGCAAGATCCTCAACGTCGAGCGCGCGCGCTTCGACAAGCTGCTGTCGTCGGCCGAGATCGCCACCTTGATCACGGCGCTCGGCTGCGGCTTCGGCAAGGAGGAGTACAACGCCGACAAGCTGCGCTACCACCGCATCATCATCATGACCGACGCGGATGTCGACGGCTCGCACATCCGCACCCTGCTGCTCACCTTCTTCTACCGGCAGATGCCCGAGCTGGTCGAGCGCGGCCATATCTACATCGCTCAGCCGCCGCTCTACAAGGCGAAGCTCGGCAAGGAGGAGCGTTACCTGAAGGACGAGCACGAGCTGAACGAGTTCATGCTCCGGCAGGCCTTGATCGACGCTGCGCTCCACCCCGGCGCGGGACGCGAGCCGATCACAGGCGACACGCTGGCGCAGCTGGCGAAGTCCTACCTTGTTTCCGAAGCGGTGATTGAGCGCGTTTCGCGTCTGATCGATCGCGAGGTGCTGCAGGCGCTGCTGCGCGGGGTGCACGTCGATCTCTCGCGGCGCGAGACGGCCGAGGCTTCCGCCGAAGCGCTGGAGCGCGCCATCGGCGGCAACGGCATCGCCGTGGCGCCGCATTTCGACCAGAAGACGGAGCGCTACCAGGTGCGGATCGAGCGCACGCGCCACGGCAACGTGCGCATGAGCACCATCGACAACGAGTTCGTGCTGTCCGGCGATTACACGCAGATCCGGCAGACCGCCGAGATGCTGCGCGGCCTGATCGGCGAAGGCGCCACCATGCAGCGCGGCGAGAAGAAGCAGCCGGTGCGCGACTTTCCGGAGGCGATGCGCTGGCTGCTCGGCGAGGTGCAGCGCTCCATGACCCTGCAGCGGTACAAGGGCCTGGGCGAGATGAACCCGGAGCAGCTCTGGGAAACGACGATGGACGTGTCGGCCCGGCGCCTGCTCAAGGTGCAGATCGAGGACGGCATCGCCGCCGACGAGATCTTCACCAAGCTGATGGGCGACGAGGTCGAGCCGCGTCGCGCCTTCATCGAGTCGAACGCGCTCGGGGTGCGGAACCTGGACGTGTAGCCTTGCCCGCGGGTGGCTTGGCGGCCCGCGCCTGAAACTCGAAGCCGATCTTTCCGTCCGGCTGCTTCACCAGGAAGGCCTTGAAGCGGCGGCCCTTCTTGGAAACGAAGGCGGTCAGCAGGTCCGTCTTGCCGGTCGCGAGCAGCTTCTTCATCTGCTCCCGCTCGATCGGCTGTTGCAGGATCATGCGCCCCGAGCGGAAATCGCAGCTCTTGCCCGGGCCGAGCGCCTTCTCGCAGGTATAGGCCATGCCGTGCTCGAAGACGCGGCTACTGCACTTCGGGCACGCGCCCAGCGGCTCCTGGCCGCTGAAGTCCGGCGCCGGCTCGTTGCCCTCCTTGTCCTGACCGAAGTCGAATTCGGTGCGGAAGTCGTCGGTGAGGCGCACGACCGCGGCGAACGGCTTGCCCAGCCGGCTGCGAAAGCCGGTGAGCGGGCCGATCACGCGCTTGCGAATGAGTACGGCCACTTCGTCGGGCGACCACTCGCGGCCCGAGGTGACTTTCCACATGGAAA
>Ga0075352_1000059_pt1 | contig 14915 bp, 12 predicted proteins | sample Sandmound_TuleA__FD_120092 | JGI IMG/M metagenome (GOLD analysis project Ga0075352, IMG submission 120092) | Natural and restored wetland microbial communities from the San Francisco Bay, California, USA, that impact long-term carbon... | ecosystem: Environmental > Terrestrial > Soil > Wetlands ...
CTCTGGTTCAGCGCCAACGCTGCCGCGGACGATCTACAGCGGGCGTGGGGTCTGCTTGCCTCCGATGTCGGCATGCTGACGAGCGCGGTGCAGCTGGGGTTCATCTCCGGCACGCTGCTCTTCGCGCTCTCGGGCCTGGCGGACCGCTATCCCGCAAGCCGCATCTTTGCCGTGTGCGCCGTGGCCGGGGCGGTTTCCAACGCGGGCTTCGCGTGGGTGGCGCACGGTCTCGCGGACGCCTGGGCATGGCGTTTCGCGACCGGCGTGACCCTGGCCGGGATCTACCCCGTGGGCATGAAGCTGGTGGTGAGCTGGGCGCCGGGAGCGGCGGGCGAGGCGCTCGGATGGCTCGTCGGCATGCTGACCCTCGGAACCGCGTTGCCTCATGCGGTGCGCGCTGCGGGCGGTGGCTGGTCGTGGAACCTGGTGGTGCTCGTTTCCTCGGCGCTCGCGCTCGTCGCGGCCGCGATGGTGCTGCGCCTCGGTGACGGGCCCCACCTCAGGCCCTCCGGAGGAGCCCGTCCGCGCTGGGGAGGCGTGATGAGGGCGTTCCGGATCTCCCCCTTCCGCGCGTCCGCGTTCGGCTATTTCGGCCACATGTGGGAGCTCTACGCATTCTGGACGCTCGCGCCATTCCTGCTCGCGCGGGTGCTCGCGCGGGGCGGGCAGGCGGCACCCGCAGCGGTATCGGCGTGGTCGTTCGCCGTGATCGGCGCAGGGGCTGTCGGCTGCGTGCTGGGAGGACGCTTGAGCCGCAGCCTGGGCGGAGCGCGCGTTGCCGCGGGCGCCCTTGCGGGCTCGGGCGCGATGTGCCTCGCATTTCCGTTGGCGCAGAGTGCACCCGCCGGCCTGCTGCTCGCGGCGATGCTCTTGTGGGGAGTCCTGGTCGTCGCCGACTCGCCGCAGTTTTCCGCGCTCTCGGCGCGCGCGTGCCCGCCGGAGCTCGTCGGCAGCGCGCTCGCGATCCAGAACAGCATCGGCTTTTTCATCACCGTGATCGCGATCTCCGTCGCCACGTCCTCGTGGACGGAGCTGGGCGCGAACGTGGCCTGGCTGCTTCTGCCCGGCCCGGTGCTGGGTCTGTTCGGCCTGGCGCCCCTCCTGCGACAACCGTCCGGCGAGACTGCCGGAAGCCGATGATGCTGCCGCAGACCGAACGCTATCTCGACCTCGCACTGCGGGGGCGCAACGCCTGGTGGCGTTACGCGCTCGGCGCTTTCACCATCGCCTTCTTCTGGCTGGTGCTGGGCTACGTGCCGTACCTGCTGCTCCTCGGCGCCGGCCTGAGCGACCCGCTGCTCGAGTACCTCGCGGTCAATTTTTCGATATTCATGATGCTCGCGGGCCTCGTCCTGACGGTAAAACTCATCCACCGCCGGCCGCTGCTTACGCTCGTCACCCCGGATGCGCGCGTCGACTGGCGGCGCATCGCGCGCGGCGCGCTGGTATGGACGGTCATCGCGGCTGCAATCGTGGTAGTCGAGCACGTGCTCTACCCCGACCGCTACTATCTGAGCTTCGACGGCGGTCGCTTCTTCCTGTTCCTCGCGCCGGTGCTGGTGCTGACGCCAGTCCAGGCCGCGACCGAGGAGCTCGTGTTCCGCGCCTACGCCATGCAGGGGCTCGCACGCCTCACGCGGCGGCCGGCGGCTCTGGCGATTGCAAGCAGCCTGCTGTTCACCGCGCCGCACCTGCTCAATCCCGAGGTGCACCAGTATGGAACGCTGATCATGGCGGCCAACTACTTCGCAATCGGCATGCTGCTCGCAACCGTCACGCTGCGCGACGGGCGGCTCGAGCTCGCCATTGGGGTGCATGCGGTGAACAACGTCTTCCTCGCGCTGGTCGCGAACTACGAGGGCTCCGCGCTCACGACCGAGTCCATCTTCACGGCACGCGAGCTGGATCCGGTCTATTCGTTGATTACGCTGGTCATCGGGACGCTGGTCTTCCACTGGTGGACGTTTCGGCGGACGCCGGGAAAACCCGGGGAATAGGCGGTCGCGGGAGCGCTGTTTACTTCCGTCCAGCCGATCGCGTTACCCGTATACTTGCTGGCCCGTCCCTCCGGGGGACATTTGTTTCCAACCAGTGGAGGAGTCCATGACCAGAATAAATAGAACTTCCGTTGTAATTTCAGCGGCTTGCATTACAGGGGGCGCGCTGCTTGCCGGCAGCAGCCTTGCCGGTCCGGAGAAGATCACCTTTCCGACCGGGTGGGATAAGTGGGAGCGCTATGGCGTCGTAGACCGCTATGACACCAAGCAATACCGCGAGTTGTTTGCCCGGCCGGAAGTCGTGAAGGCGGTGCGGGAGGGCAAGCCTATCCCGGATGGCGCCGTGCTGGTGATGGCGATCTACGCCGCGCAGGTGGACGAGAAGAACAACCCGGTGAAGGACGCCAACGGCCGGTTCATGAAGGCCAAGCCGCTCGCCGTCAGCGTCATGGAGAAGCGCAAGGGTTGGGGCGTCGAATACCCGGCCGAGATGCGCAACGGCGACTGGGAGTACTCCACGTTCTCTCCCGATGGCAAGCCCAATGAGAAGGCCATCGCCGGCATCAAGAGCTGCTTCATGTGCCACAAGCCGCACGAGAAGCAGGACTACGTCATGTCGCTCGCGAGCCTCTCGGGCACGGCGCTCGGCGCGGCGCGCAGGCCTACCGGACCAGGCACCGTTGCCATCGCGGAATTCCTGTTCGGGCCCGAGAAGATCACGGTGAAGCAGGGACAGACGATTACCTGGACCAACGTGGACGATTCCCCGCACCAGGTGACGGTGCAGGGAGAAACCACGCTGCGCACGCCGGTGGTGCTGAAGGGTCAAAGCACGGCGCTCAAGTTCGATTACGTGGGAACCTACGGCTACATCTGCGGCCTGCACCCGAGCATGAAGGGGCAAATCGAAGTCACAAAGTGACGTTAAATGCGGACGCCGATCGGCGCCGCTTTAACTGCGCGGGTTCGAACGGACGATTTGTCGCCGTTCAACCCGCGCTTTGTTTTTCCAAGTCCGGTTACTTGCCCTGGATCAGCCGGTGCAGGTGTTTCCCGAAATCGGTGTTGTCCTGGTAGCCGCGGAATAATTCGGCGCCGGGCCCGATTGCGCCGACCACCGCCGGTTCGGGAGTGTGGCCCGAGGTTCCCCAGTAGTAGCCGCTCTGCCGCGCCACCATCCGTCCCAGCAGGTTTTGCGGCACATAGGTGAAATTGCGCTCGAGCGGCTTCTGGGTGAGGATCAGCTCGCGCAGGTCGGGATCGAGCTTGAAGCCCGGAAAATGTTCGGCGACCAGCTTGTCCAGCACCTCTCCTGACGGCTTCTTGCCGAGCTTCTCCTTTACCCCGTTGAGCGAGATCGTGATTCGCCCAAGCATCCGCAGCTGCTCGTCCCCGGTATAGAAGCGATTCTTGCTCGAAAGCGTGCTCAGATCCTTCTGCGCGTAAGTCGGCGAGAATCCGCCCGTCTCGTGATCGCCGGTGATGATCACCAGCGTGTCGGGGTTGCGGCGCTGAAACTCCAGCGCGACCCCGACCGCATCATCGAACGCCCACAGCGCGTGCATGAGCGACGCGGCGTCATTCGCGTGCCCCGCGGTGTCGACGTTCTCGTTTTCGACCAACAGGATGAAGCCGTTCGGACTGTCCCGGGATAGCACCCGGAGCGCGGCCGTGGCCATCTCGGCGGTCGTAGGCTCCCGGGCTGGATCGCGGTCCAGCTCGAAGTCCATGTCCTCCTCGGCGAACAGCCCGAGCAGCCTGGCGCCCGTGGCGGCGTTGAGTTCCGCCGGATTTCTCGCGACCTGGTAGCCCTTGGCGCGGAAGGCGGCGATGATGTCCTTGCCGTCCTTTCTCTTGCCACCGGGAGTTCCCGCGGGCAGGAAAAAATCTGCGCCCCCGCCCATCAGCACGTCCGGCGCGAGCTCGAGATACTGGTCCACCAGTCCCTGCGAGTCACGGCGCGATATCGCATGCAGGCTGAAAGCGGCCGGCGTCGCGTCATAGACGGTCGCGGTCGTCACCAATCCAATGCGCTTGCCCGTGGCCTTGGCCACTTCCATGGCCGTGGGAACCGGCTTGCCGTCCGGTGTTACGGCCACCGCGGCATTGTTGACCTTATGGCCGGTCGACATCGCCGAGCCGGCGGCCGCGGAATCGACCACGTATGCGTTGCTGGGCTGCGTGCTGACGAGACCGAGCGACCCACTCCTGAATACGGTATCGGTCGTAGCGAACGGCCGCTGGCGCAATACCTGGCTCGAGTAACGGCCGAAATCCCACTGCGTGGACGAGGCGCCGTCTGCGAACATGATGATGATGTTCTTGGGCTGTTGCGCCGCCGGTGCGGGGAGATCTCCCGTGGACGCGCAACCGGCAAGCGCCAGCGCGACGACCGCGAATGCGGCCGCGCGCGCCCGCCACGCCGCCGCGATCCAGTCTTCCATCAGCTTGCGGTAGTTCATGCTTGTCTCCCGGTTTCGATCCGCCAAATGATAGGCGAAATCGAAGCGATGGTGCGGTCAGCCCGAGCCGGTGCGGCTAATCCGATAGAATCGGCATTGAGCAACGGCTCGTAGAGTCTTCACGTGCATCTCCACATCCTCGGCATCTGCGGCACGTTCATGGGCGGGATCGCGCTGCTCGCGCGCGCGGCGGGGCACCGCGTCACCGGCTGCGACGCCAATGTCTATCCGCCGATGAGCACGCAGCTCGCCGCCCAAGGCGTCCAACTGACGGAAGGCTGGAGCGCGGATCAGATCGCCTTGAAGCCCGACGTGTTCGTGATCGGCAACGTTGTGACGCGCGGCAACCCGCTGATGGAGGCCGTCCTCGATCGCGGATTTCGCTACATTTCGGGTCCGCAGTGGCTCCGGGAGAACGTGCTCGCCGACAAATGGGTCGTCGCGGTCGCCGGGACCCACGGCAAGACCACGGTTTCCGCGATGCTCGCGTGGATCCTGGAGCAAGCCGGCCTCAAGCCCGGCTTTCTAATCGGCGGCGTGCCGGCGAACTTCGGGGTTTCCGCGCGGCTTCCCACCCCCACCCCAGCCCTCCCCCGTCAAGGGGGAGGGGAGAAATATTTCGTCGTCGAAGCCGACGAATACGACACCGCGTTTTTCGACAAGCGCTCGAAGTTCGTGCACTACCCGGCGCGGACCGCGGTGCTGAACAACCTCGAGTTCGACCACGCCGACATCTTTCCCGATCTCGCCGCGATCGAAACGCAGTTCCACCATTTCGTGCGCACGCTCCCCGCGGGCGGGCTGATCGTGGCAAACGGCGCCGATGATGCGCTCGCGCGCGTGCTGGCGCGCGGCCGTTACACGCCCGTCGAGCACTTCGGGGTAACCAATGAATGGGTTGCGGCCGCCGTCGGGCCCGATGGGTTCGACGTGCTGTGGAAAGGGAAAAAACAGGGCCGCGTGCAGTGGGCGCTGCAGGGAGCGCACAACCAGGCCAACGCGCTCGCGGCCATTGCCGCTGCCCGGCACTGCGGCATCGCGCCGGCGCAGGCAATTGCCGCGCTCGGCGCCTTCGAAGGCGTCCGGCGGCGCATGGAGGTGCGCGGCGTGGCCGGCGGCGTCACGGTTTACGACGACTTCGCGCATCATCCGACCGCCATCGCGGCGACGCTGGAAGGCCTGCGTGCGAAGGTAAACCAATCCCGCATCCTCGCCGTGCTCGAGCCGCGCTCCAATACCATGAAGACGGGCGTCATGAAGGACCGGCTCGCAGCGAGCCTCGCCTGCGCCGACCGCGTCTACTGCTACAGCGCAGGACTGCAGTGGGACGCCGCCGCGGCGCTGGCGCCGCTCGGCGCGAAGGCCGAGGCGCACGCGGATTTCGATCGCTTGCTTGTGGCCGTCGCGGGGTCGGCGCGGTCCGGCGACCACCTCGTCGTCATGAGCAACGGCGGGTTCAACGGCATTCACGAGAAACTCCTGTCGCGCCTCGCCGGCAAATGAACGAGATCGTCGCCAACGACAGGCTCGGCGCTTTCTGCCGCCATACCCACGCCGAGATGAAGGGCGCGCCGGGCGGCCCTCTTGTGGGCCTCACCTTCGGCGTGAAGGACATCTACGACATTGCGGGCCACAGGAACGGCTTCGGCAGCCCCGACTGGCTGCGCACGCACGACGCCGCAACGCGGACCGCGCCGGTGGTGCAGAGCCTGCTCGATGCGGGTGCGGACATGGTGGGCAAGACCCACACCGACGAGATCACCTGGAGCCTGAACGGGGAGAACGCCCACTACGGCACGCCGGTGAATGTCAACGCGCCGGGCCGCATCCCCGGCGGCTCCTCGAGCGGGTCGGCGGCGGCGGTGGCGGGCGGCCTGTGCGATTTCGCGCTGGGGAGCGACACCGGGGGCTCGGTGCGCGCGCCGGCGAGCTTCTGCGGCATCTTCGGCATACGGCCCACGCACGGGCGCGTGTCGCTGGCGGGGGCGTGCCCGCTCGCGCCGAGCTTCGACACGTGCGGCTGGTTCGCGCGGAGCGCCGAGCTGCTCGAGAGGGTCGGCCGGGTGCTGCTCGGCGGTAAGAAGGGCGAAGCGCCGCGCCGGCTGCTGCTGGCGGAGGACGCGTTCGGGCTGGCCGGAGAAGCCGTCGCCGGTGCGCTCGCGCCCGCTGTCGCGCGCGTGAGCGCGTTGCTGGGAAAACCCGAGCGTGTGACCGTGGCCGCGGACGGGCTGTCCCAGTGGCACCAGGTGTTTCGCGTCCTGCAGGCGGCCGAAGCATGGGCGCAGCACGGCGAATGGGTGAGGCGCGTCAAGCCCAGCCTGGGTCCCGGTATCAAGCAGCGCGCGCAGTGGGCGGCGGATCTCGACCCGGCCCTCGTCGATCCGGCGAGGAAGCGGCGTGAGGAGATCGCTCATCATATGGATGGGTTGCTCGCCGGCGGCGCCGTGCTCGCGCTGCCCACCGTGCCGGGCATCGCGCCGATCCGGAACGCGCTGCCCGCCGAAACCGAGGACTTTCGTGCCCGGGCGCTCGCGTTCTTGTGCCCAGCCGGGCTTGCGCGATTGCCGCAGGTGTCGCTGCCGCTCGCGACGCTCGACGGCTGCCCACTGGGCCTCTCGCTCGTCGCCGCGCGCGGGGCCGATGCGATGCTGCTCGAGCTCGCGACGAAGCTCAAGTGATCGTCTACATCCACGGCTTCAACAGCTCACCGGCATCCGCCAAGGCGCAGGTACTGAAGGCGAAGCTCGAGGAACTCGGTCGTGGAGCGGAGTTCGCAGCCCCCGCGCTGCCGCCGAGCCCGACACAAGCGGCGGCCGTGCTGGACGCGCTCGTGGCCCGGCATCCCGGCGCGGCGCTCGTGGGCAGCTCGCTCGGCGGCTATTACGCGACCTGGCTCGCGGAAAGACACGGCCTGAATGCCGTCCTGCTCAATCCGGTGGTGCGTCCCTACGAGCTGCTGGTGCCCTTGGTCGGGCTCCAGAAGCGCTTCCACACCGGCGAGGAATACGTCTTCACGACCGGGCACGTCGCCGAACTGAAGGCGCTCGAGGTGAAACGCATCACACCCTCGCGCTTCCTCCTCATCGTGACGACCGGCGACGAGGTGCTCGATTATCGTGCAGCCGTGGCCCGCTACCGCGGGTGCCGGCAGATCGTGATCGAGGGCGGCGATCACAGTCTCGCGGGCTTCGCGGACTACCTTGATGACGTTCTCGCGCACTGCGATGAAGCGCGCCAGCCCCGCTAATTTGCCACCCGCCGAATCCTCCGCTAAGCTGTAACCGGCATTTGTCCAGGCGCCCGGGATCATCCCGGGATCAAGAACGGAATCCTTCGGATTCTTCAAGGGGGGGATCATCATGAGCGGCAATCCAGGAAATATTCTTGCGCGGGTGCGCGGCCGGAGTCTGACGTTGCTGGGATGCGCGGTGCTCTTCGGATGTCAGACGACCGCGACGGGACCTCAACTCGATGCGGCCGACCCCACGCCGCCCAAGCGGATGATCACACAGGGGCCCGCGAAGGTGGTCGTGGAGGACCTCTACAAGTGCCCGGTCAAGGTCAAGAACCACCGGGTGAGCGCGGTGGGACAGATCACCGCCACCGACGGCACGGTGATCACCGTGCCGGCCGTGACCGCCCTCCAAAAGGGTCTCGGTCCCAAGAGCAACGACTTGTATAACGAGTGCACGCAGGTCTTGCCGAAGAACTCGGCCGAGGTTTCCACCACGAACGTTCCGGTCGTTGAGATCGACCCGGATGGCGAGGTGATCACCGGCTTCATCGTGGGCGACAACTACTGGGAGATGTACGTCAACGGCAAGCTGGTATCGGTCGACAACACGCCCTACACGCCGTTCAATTCCGGCATCGTCAAGTTCAAGGTAAAGCGCCCTTACACCATTGCGATTCTGGGGGTGGATTGGGACGAGCATCTCGGCCTTGGCATGGAGCTCTTTCCCATTTCCGGTCCCAAGCAGAATCCCTGGTACCCGGGTGACGGCGGGTTGATCCTCAAGTTGAGCGACGGGACCGTTACCGACAGCAGCTGGAAGGCGCAGTCCTTCTACATTGCGCCGCTCAACAGCCCGGATGAGGTCGTCGAGCGGGGCCAACTGCACGACACCACGCCGCTTCGCCGGGTGCACCCGTTCGCCGTGAAGCCGGACTGCCGGGAGAAGTGCTATGCGGTTCACTACCCGATTCCGGCCAATTGGCAGTCGCCGCGCTTCAATGACGCGTTCTGGCCGCGCGCGTACGAGTACACCGATACCGACATCGGCGTCACCAACCTGCCGGCGTATACGCGCTATCCCGAGTTGTTCGAAGGGGCGCGCTGGATCTGGTCGCTGAATCTCGTGTTCGACAACCTGGTGATCATGCGCAAGACCGTGCGCTAAGTCCACCGCGCCGTTCCGCGCAACGAAGAGCGCAGCCAATTCGGCTGCGCTTTTTTTTGCGCCAGGCCGGTCGACCCGGCCGTCAGGATGCAGAGCCGGCGCCGCTGTACCGGACCAGCGGGTCGGCGATGATCAGCAGGCTCACGACGGTATAGATCACCATCAGGACCGTCAGCGGCACGGACGCCGCGATGGCCTTGCCGTGGGTGCCGAACTCGCGCAGCGCGAGGCGGTGCGCGAGCCAGATCGAGATCACGTGGCCGGCGACGATGGACGTGACCGCGAGATACCAGACGAAGCGCGCATCGAGCAAGCCGATGTCGGGAAAGTAGAGAGCGGTGCCGAAGAGATCCCACCGGCGCCCCAGGGGATCGGACAGCAGCGGAATGATGAGCTGGCCTTGCACCACCAGGTAGTGGAAGTAATGGGCCACGCTGTAGGCAATGGCGATGGGCACCAGGGTGAGGACAAACTGCTGCGCGACGGCGCCCGTGGAGCGATCGCCCGCCAATCCGGCCGTGGTCCGGCATGCAAGCAGGTAGGCAAGGAGAAAGAGCAGCCAGGTCCCGATGAGCCCGGCCGTGCCGAGAAAATAGCCCGGCGCCAGAGGTGGTAGTGTTATCCAGTCGGCCAGGGCGGCATTCGCGAGCGCCATGGCCTGCGTTCCCAGAAGCCCGTCGAACATGACGGTCGCAAGCATGGCGAGGACGAATGCCACCATGCTCGACGATGCGGCGCCCGCCGTGATCAATCCCCGCCCTGGCGGCCGGAGCACAATGGCCCGGCCATCGGGAGCGATGTCGAGCGGCGCGAACCGGGCGAGCGTGCCGAAATAGATCGCGAACACATCGGCGTTGCCGCGCCACGCTTCGGCGCCGAACCACACCATGCCGCCGAGCGTGATCGCCGACCACGCAAGCGCCATCCACGCGATGAGGGACGGAACGGCCGCGCGCGGGTAGACGACCTCGATCCAAACGAACATCAGCAGAAACACGACGGCGGGCCATCGTCCGAGCGCCTGCGGATACGGCCGGTTCAGGCTGAGTCCGCTTCTGCAGCCGAGACCCCTCGCCACCGCGTTGGCTGCCTCGAACAGCGCGCGCCACGGATCGAGCGCCGCCCAGACGTTTCCGATGCAGGCAACCGTGAAGGACAGGCCGACCCACCACACGATCCACACCCATACCGGGGCGAAATTCATTTCTGGATTGGCGCTGCCACAAAGGCCGGCCGCAACGACCATGAAAAGCAGGAGGACGGAGAGCGCCTGGCACGCGACGCGCAATGCCGGAATCAGCGGCGCGAGCGGAATGGCGATCCCGGCACCGGGTTCGCGGGGCACGTTACGCGCGAACACGGCGGCGACGACGAAGGACAGCGCCACCGCCGCTGCCGCGCCCCCGACGAAATAGCCGAGCGGTGCGGGCAGCTCGTAGCGCTCCCCGAAAGCATGCGCCCACGCCGCTACAGGCAGGCCCGTACAGGCCGCTGCTGCGAGCGACCTCGCGGTGATCCCGCGGACCACGCGCCTCATTTCGGATGCACTTCCAGGAAGGCGAGGGGCGGGCCGTGAGGGTCGCCCTTCGATGCCGCCTCGCCGGCGGGATGCCACTCGACCCGGTAGCGGCCGGTCGCGCGGGCCTTGAAGGCGAGCTCGCGCGGCGTTCCGGGCGCGAGCTTCATCTCGAGGCGATAACCGTGAAGGTGGATCTCCCCGGCAACCTCGCTCATCACCCTGATCCGCACGGAGTCGTCCTTTTCCACGCGCAGCACGCGCGGCTTCGCGGGAGGTGCGCCCTGCAGGATTTCCAGCTCGAAGATTTTTTCGGAAGCGTCAGCTGCTTGGGCCGCTGCGGAGAAAACGAGGCAGAAAACCAGGCAGGAGAGCGGCAAGGCCTTCATGGCGGATAGCGTATATTACTTTCCGACTGCCTGTTCAATCGAGTCGACTCTGTCCTGTCAGTGAGCCAGAACGTCTTTTACGAAGAGGAAGGTGATTTCAAGGTCGGAGCCGTGCGCACCGACCACGATGCCTCGCTCCAGGTCGAGGCACCGCACGGCAAGCGCTCGAAGATAAAGGGCTCCGCCGTGCTGCTCCGCTTCGACGGCGGCGGCCTTGCCCAATTCATGGACGAGGCGCACAAGCTCGCGGGCGCGATGGATGCGGATTTCCTGTGGCAGTGCTGCGGGCAGGAGGAGTTCACGTTCGAGGCGCTCGCCCGGGAGTACTTCGGCCGCGCGCCGACGCCGGTGGAATCCGCGGGGCTGCTCGTGAAGCTCCACGGCGCGCCGATGCACTTCTACAAGAAGGGCAGGGGGCGCTACAAGGCGGCGCCGCCGGACGCGCTCAAGGCGGCGCTCGCCTCAGTGGAGCGCAAGCGGCGGGAAGCGGAGCGGCGGGCGCACTACGTGGCGCAGCTCGCCGAGGGAAGGCTGCCGCCGGAATTCGCGCCGCTCGCCGCGAAGCTCCTCTACGGGCCGGACAAGCAGAGCGTCGAATGGAAGGCGCTTGACGAGGCATGCGAACGGCTGAAGACGACGCCCGCGAAGCTCTTCGAGCGCTGCGGCGCGCTGCCCTCGAGCCATGATTACCACCTGGACCGTTTCCTGTTCGCGCATTTCCCGCGCGGCACTGCGTTTCCTGAAGTCGACATACCTGCCGTGCCGCAGGATCTGCCCCTCGCGGAGGTCGAGGCGTTCAGCATCGATGACGTCACCACCACCGAGGTCGATGACGCGCTCTCCATCACGGAGCTGCCCGCGGGAAGGCTCCGCATCGGGATCCACATCGCCGCGCCCGCGCTGGGCATCACGCCCGGAAGCGCGCTGGACGCGGTGGCACGGGAGCGCCTGTCTACGGTCTACTTCCCTGGGGAAAAGATCACCATGCTGCCGGAGCCGGCGATCGAGGCCTTCTCGCTCGCGGAAGGCAAGCATTGCCCCGCGCTCTCGCGCTACCTGGAGATCGCGCCCGACTTTTCCATTGTGGCGCAGACGACGCGGATCGAGCGCGTCCCGGTCACGCACAATTTGCGGCACTACACTCTGGAGCAGGCGTTCAACGAGGAGACGATCGCCGCGGGGCGGGTCGACCACTCCCACGCGGCGGCTCTCACGAGTCTCCTGGGCTTTGCGCGCGCGCTGGAGGCGGCGCGGCGCGGGGGTGAAGCCGAATACGAGGCGCGGCCCGAGTACAGTTTCTACGTCGAGAACGACCGCGTACGCATCGTGCGGCGGCTGCGCGGAACCCCCATCGACCGGATCGTTTCGGAGCTCATGATCCACGTGAACGGCGCTTGGGGACGGGAGCTGGCGGCGGAGGGCCTCGCGGCGATCTACCGCGTGCAGGAGGGCGGTAAGGTCAGGATGAGCACGGTGCCGGCGGCGCACGAGGGACTTGGCGTGTCCGCCTACGCGTGGGCGAGCTCGCCGCTGCGACGTTACGTGGACCTCGTGAACCAGCGCCAGCTGATCGCTCTCGCGCGCGGCGAGACGCCGCCGTACCGGGCGAGCGACGAGCGGCTCCTTGTCGCGATGCGGGATTTCGAATCGGCCTACGAGGCTTACGGCGAATTCCAGCGCCAGATGGAGCGCTATTGGTGTTTGCGCTGGCTCCTCCAGGAACGCGCGGAGACGGTGAGCGCCACGGTGCTCCGCGAGAGCCTCGCGCGCTTCGATGAGCTTCCGCTGGCGGTGCGCGTGCCCTCCCTGCCGCCGCTCGACGCCGGCAGCCGAGTCGAGCTTGCCGTCACCGGCGTGGATCTCCTCGAGCTCACGCTGCAATGCGAGTTCCGCCGACGGCTCACGCCTGGGACTTGACTTTAACTTGTCGCTGCAACCCACAGTTATTAAAAGTCTTTCCATGCAAGAAGCGCTGCGCTAGGTTACAATGAGCGGAATGCGATTCTTGCCCGACAGGAAAGTGGTGCCGATCCGGCGGCGGGCGAAGCACGCTCGGCACGCACCGTGGCAGGCTGCCGTCGACCGCCTCGAGGCGCGCGTGGCGGAGCTCGAGCGCGGCATGAATGCGCTCGACCGGCACATGACCGCGCTCGGCAAGAACGGGCGCATGCAGGTCGCCGTCGGGATGTCCGTTTTCATTCATGCCCTCATCATTTTCGGGGTGAGCTTCAAGCTGCCGGACCTCTCCAGGCTCGGCGCGCAGGCTCCGCTCGAAGTGACGCTGGTCAATGCCCGGACCGAGGCGAGGCCGCAGAAGCCCGATGCCCTCGCCCAGGCCAACCTCGACGGCGGCGGCAATACCGACGCGAAACGCCGCGCGCGAAGCCCGCTGCCGGTGCCCATCGAGGACAAGCAGGGGGCAAAGCTCTCGGCGGCGCAGAAACGCGTGGAGCAGCTCGAGCGCAAGGCGAAGCAGCTCATGACCCAGGCCGGATCGAAGACGACGGTTGCGCCCCGGCTCGAGGCTCAGAAGCCGCAGGAAGAGCCGCAGCTCGCCCCGAGTGCGTCCGAGATCATGAGCCGCGGCATGGAGATCGCCCGGCTCGAGGCGCAGATCGCGCGCGAGTGGGAGAGCTATCAGCAACGGCCGCGCCGGAGCTTCATCGGCGGGCGCGCGCAGGAATACCGCTTCGCGGCCTACGAAGACGGCTGGCGCGCCAAGATCGAACGGTGGGGCGAGCTCAACTACCCGCAGGCCGCGCGCGATCAGAAAATATACGGCACCCTGGTGGTGACGGTGTCGATCAAGTCCGACGGCTCGCTCGAGGGGGTGGAGATCAACAAACCATCCGGGCAGCGGATACTCGACGCGGCGGCGCTGCGCATCGTGCAGCTCGCCGCGCCCTTCGCGCCGTTCCCGCCGGACATCGCCAAGGACACGGACATCCTCAGCATCACGCGTACCTGGAGCTTTACCCGCTCCGACAAGCTCGTAACCGAGTAACAGGACCTCCGTTCATGCGCCGCCTGCTGCGGTGGACGTGGCGGATCCTCCTGCTGGCGCTCGCCGCGCTGGTCGCGCTGCAGTTCTGGTTTCTCGTGCACATCTGGCATTGGGCGAGCCATAACCCGGAGAGCACGGCTTTCATGCGGGAGCGGCTCTCGATCATCCGCGAGGATGAGCCGCGGGCGCGGCTCGCGCACCGCTGGGTCCCCTACTCGCGCATCTCGCTCTCCCTCAAGCAGGCAGTGATCGCCGCCGAGGACGCCAACTTCATGACGCATGGGGGCTTCGACTGGGAGGCGATGCGGAAGGCCTACGAGCGCAATGTGAAGGAGGGCGAAATCGTTCTGGGCGCCTCGACGATCAGCCAGCAGCTCGCCAAGAACCTGTTTCTCCCTCCCTCCCGCGCCTGGTGGCGCAAGGCGCAGGAGGCCGTGATCACGGTGATGCTCGAGACGCTCCTCACGAAGCGCCGCATTCTCGAGATCTATCTCAATGTGGCGGAGTGGGGCGACGGGGTGTACGGCGCGGAGGCCGCCGCCCGCTACCACTATGGCGTGCCGGCAGCGACGCTCACGCCCGAGCAGGCGGCGCGGCTCGCCGCCATGCTGCCGAGCCCGCGCAGCTACACCCCGCGCAGCGACACCCTCTACCTGCGGAGCCGCACAGCGGACATCCTTTCGCACATGCACGTCGCGCGCGTTCCCTGAGAGATCCTCAGGTAGAATGGCCCGCTTCCGACCAACGACCGGAGCATTCAGACATGCAAAGAAGGCGATTCCTCGCGGGCATCGGCGCCCTGGGCATGTCGGGCCTCCTCGGTGCCCAAGAGAGGGCTGCCGAGCTGCGCGGGCCCGACGTGATCTTCGTGCCGACTCCCAACGACATCGTGGAGACGATGCTCAAGATGGCGGCGGTCACCAAGAATGACACGGTCTACGATCTCGGCTGCGGGGACGGCCGGATCGTCATCACTGCCGCCCAGCGCTACGGCGCGCGCGGCGTCGGCATCGATATCGACCCCGACCGGGTGGCCGAAGCGACCGAGAACGTGAAGAAGGCGAAGGTCGCGGACCGGGTGAAGATCATCCGCGGCGACCTGTTCGAGGCCGACATCAGCGCGGCGACGGTGGTCACGCTCTACCTC
>Ga0075352_1000061_pt1 | contig 14732 bp, 16 predicted proteins | sample Sandmound_TuleA__FD_120092 | JGI IMG/M metagenome (GOLD analysis project Ga0075352, IMG submission 120092) | Natural and restored wetland microbial communities from the San Francisco Bay, California, USA, that impact long-term carbon... | ecosystem: Environmental > Terrestrial > Soil > Wetlands ...
TGCGATCCGGCGCCAGGCGGCCGAGGTCGCGGCCGTCGAAGCGGATTACGCCCGCGCGCCAGGGCACGAGGTTGAAGATGGCCTTGAGGAGCGTCGACTTGCCGGAGCCGTTGTGGCCGATGATCGTGGCGATCTCGCCCGCCTCGACGCGCAGCGAAATCTCCTCGATGATGCGGCGGCCGCCGTAGCTCGCGCCCACGCCCGCCAGCTCGAGCAGCGGGCTCATCCGAGGTAGGCCTCGATCACGCGCGGGCTCGCCTGGATCGCCTGCGGCGTGCCGCGCTCGAGCACCGCGCCCTGGTGCATGACGATGATGTCGGCGGCGAGCCCCATGATGAATTCCATGTTGTGCTCGATCACCAGCAGCAGGCCCGGCCGCTCCGCGTGCATCTTCAGGATGAACGCGGAGAGAATCTCGAGCAGCGCCGGGTTCACGCCCGCCGACGGCTCGTCGAGCAGCAGCACGCGGGGGCGCTGGAGAAAGGTGCCGACGATCTCGAGCAGGCGTCGCTGGCCGAACGACAGCGAGGCCGCAGGCTCGTCGGCATAGGTCTCGAGGCCGACCAGCTCGAGCAGCCGCCGGGCTTCCTGCAGATCCGGGCGCGAGCCGAGCGCGATGCGGGAAAACGCCAGGTTCTCCAGGCACGTGTATTCCGGAAACACGCGGCATTCCTGGAAGCTGCGGGCGATGCCGAGCCGCACCAGCCGGTGCGGCGCGAGGCCGCTGACCCGCCGGTCCTGCAGGGTCACTTCGCCGCGGTCCGGCGGGGTCGCGCCCGCGATGACATCGAAGAGCGTCGTCTTGCCCGCGCCATTGGGGCCGATCAGGCCGTAGATCCCGGGCCCCTCGATCGCGAAGGAGCAGCCGGCGAGCGCGGTCAGCCCGCCGTAGCGCTTCTCGAGGGCCCGCACCGCGAGCGCGCTCATCGGCCGCGCCTCGCAAGGCGGCGCCAGCCGTCGTCGATCACCCCGGCGATGCCGCGCGGCGCGAAGAGCGTGATCAGGACGAGCAGGGCGCCGAACACCACCAGGCGCCATTCCGCGGCGACGCGCAGGTACTCGGGCAGGCCGACGAACAGCAGGGCGCCGAGCGCCGGCCCGGCGAGCGATCCGGCGCCGCCGACGATCACGATCAGCACCGCGTTGATGCTTTCGGCGAGGTTGAAGCTCGCGGGAGCGGCCACGCGCAGGAAGGACACCTGCAGCGCGCCGCCCAGGCCGGCGAGCGCCGAACCGAGCGCGAACACCGCGGTCTTGTACAGCGTCGCGTTGACGCCCTTCGCCTCCGCCAGGCGCTCGTCCTGGCGCAGGGCGATGAGGATGCGGCCGAAATCCGAGCGCACCACGAGCCACTGCACGGCAAAGGCCGCGAGCGCGCCGGTGAGGGCGAGCCGGTAGAAGCTCTCGAGCGTGGTGAAGGCCGGCGGCCGTGGAATCCCCGGGAAGCCTGCCGCGCCGCGCGTCACGTCGTCCCAGTTATTCATGACCGAGTACAGCATCAGCCCGAACGCGAGCGTGACGATCATGAAGAAATGGCTGCGGAAGCGCAGGCACACCAGGCCGATCGCTGCTCCGGCCGCGCCGGCGGCGGCAACCGCGACGGCGAGCGCGCTCCAGTACCCGAGCCTGGCGTCGACCATGAGCACCGCGGCGGTGTAGCCGCCGATGCCGGCGAAGGCGATATGCCCGAGGGAGACGAGACCCGTGTAGCCGAGCATCAGGTTCAGGCCCACCGCGGGGATGGCATAGAGATAGCAGAGCACGAGCACATGGAGCAGGTACGGTCCGGAGAGCGCCGGCGCGAAGTAAAGAACGGCGAGCAGCGCGGCGGGCGCCGCGAAGCGCGTCACGCCTCGCCCCGCACGCGCACGCCGAAAAGACCCTGCGGGCGCCCGAGGAGAATGAGGACCATCACCGCGAAGGCGACCGAGTCGCGGTAGTCGGTCGGCAGAAACAGCGTCGATACCGATTCGGTGACGCCGATGATCAGGCCGCCGACCACGGCGCCGGGGACGCTGCCCATGCCGCCGAGCAGGATGCCGGCGAGCCCCTTCACCATCGGCGCGTCGCCCATCTGCGGAAAGACGAGGAACAGCGGCCCGACCAGCGCGCCGCCGAGCGCGGCGAGCGCCGTGCCGAGGCAGAAAGTCGCCATGTCGACCTTCTCGACCGGGATGCCGACGACCATGGCGGCGTTGCGGTCCTGGCTGGTGGCGCGGATCGCGGTGCCGAGCTTGCTCCATTTCAGAAAGCCGAACATCAGCGCCACGCAAACGGCGGTAATGCCGATGATCATCAGGTGGTGCGCGGGGAAGCGCAGCTCGCCGAGCGCGACCAGCGTCTCGGTCGAGGCCACCCTGAGCTGCAGCGCGTTGGGCCCCCACAGGGCGACGACGAGGTTCTCGATCGCGAGGATGAGGCCGAGCGAGGCGATCACCTGGTTGCGCAGGTTGCCTTGCAGCGGGCGGAACACGCCGCGCTCGACGGCCAGGCCGACCAGGGCGAGCACCACCATCGACAGCAGCAGCGAAAGAACGTAGCTGCCCGTGACCCGGGTGAAGAAGAAGTGGCACACGTAGCCGCCCAGCATGAACAGCACGCCGTGGGCGAAATTCAGCACGTGCATCACGCCGTAGATCAGCACCATGCCGAGCGCCACCAGCACGTAGACCGAGCCGGTCATCAGGCCGTTGATGACCTGCTCGAGCAGCGCCTGCGCCATGCGCGCCTAGCCGGCGCCGCAATCGGCCTTGAAGGCCTCCGGATAAAGGATGCGGCGGGTGCCGTTCGCGCACCACTGCGTCACGTACACCGGCGGATGCGCCTGCCCCTTGGCGTCGAACTTGATGCGACCGATGACGCCGTCGTGCTCGAGGCTCGCCAGCGCCTCGCGCAGCGCCTTGCCATCGGTGACGGTACCGGCTTTGCGCATGGCGGCCGCGGCGAGCATCAGCCCGTCGTAAGACTGCGCGGCGAAGCCGTGCGCCTCCTCGCCGAACTTCTTCTTGTAGCGCTCGCTGAAAGCGCGGATGCGCGGCGTGTTGGCGTTCGGCGGAAAGGCGTTGTACTGCACCATGCCTTCCAGCCGGGCAGCGTCGAGCCGCTTCAGGAAGCGGTCCGAGCCCATGGCGAGCGTGCCGATCAGCTGGGTCTTCAGCCCGGCGTCGCGGATCTGCTTGATCGCCAGGCTGCCGGGCTCCTCGTCCATGAACAGCATCACGGCGCGCGCGTTGGCGGCGCGAATGTTCGAGACGTGGCTGGAGAAATCGACGTCGCCGACGTTGAAATAGCCGACGTAGCCGGTCTTGGCCTCGCCGATGAGCTTCTTCATGCCGTTCACGCCGCCGCGCCCCGCATCGTTGTTCCAGGCGATGAAGGAGAGGGGCGCCCAGCCCTGCCCGGCGACGAAGTCGGCGAGCGCCAGGTTGAGCTGGTCGTTGCTTGCGTTGACGCGGAACAGGAAGCGGTTGCCCTGCTCGGTCAGGTTCGGGCCGGTCGGCACGGTCAGGATGAGCGGCACGCCATAGTCCTGCGCGACGGGGGCTTCCGCGGCCGCGACGCCGCTATGCAGCTCGCCCAGCACCACCGGCACCTTGTCGACGGTGGTCAGGCGTTGCATCGCCGAAGCGCCTTCGGCCGGGTTCGCCCGCGTGTCGTAGACCTTGAGCTCGACCAGGTACTTCCGCCCGCCGACGTCGATGCCGCCTGCGCCGTTGATCTCTTCGGCGGCGAGGTTGAAGCCGTTCATCTGGAACTTGCCCGGCGGCGCCATCGGCCCGGTGAGCGAGGTGACGACGCCGACGGCGACCTTGTCCTGGGCCGCGGCGGTGGCGGCAAGGCAGGCCGCCAGCAGGATGGTGAAGCGCATGGCTGTTCTCCTAGGTGATCTTGTAGACGCGCAAGGCGTTGTCGCGCAGCAGCTTGCGCTTGGCTTCCTCGCGCAGGCCGAGCGCCTCGATTTCCTCGCGCGTGCGCGCGAAGTCCAGAACCGGGTAGTCGGTGCCGAACAGCACCTTGTCCTGCCCGTAGCTGTTCAGGTACTGCACGAAGCTCGCCGGCCAGTATTTCGGGCTGTGCGCGTCGCAGCCGATGTAGACGTTGGGGTGCTTCCAGGCCATGGCGATCATCTCGTCGGTCCAGGGAATGCCGACGTGGATGCCGATCAGCTTCAGCTCCGGGAAGTCGCAGGCCACTGCGTCGAGCGCGATCGGCCGGCCGACGCTGCGCAGGCGCTGCTCCGGCGTGTAGATGAGCGACTGCCCGACCTGCAGCTGCACCGGCACGTCGAGCTCCACGCACTTGGCGTAGAACGGGTACCACTTCGCATGGTCGGGCGCGAGCTCGAACCAGTGCGGATAGAAGTGCGCGCCGATGAAGCCGAGCTCCTTCACCGCGTGCTCGAGCGCGCGCACGCCGGCCATCCCTTCGGTCGGGTCGAGGCCGGCCAGGCCGTAGAAGCGCCCCGGGAAGCGGCGCACCGCCTCGGCGATCATCGCGTAGGGCAGGTGCCAGCTGCCGGGCAGGCCCAGCCGCCCGGTCTTGGTGGCGATGAGAAACGCCCGCTCGATGCCCGCGGCGTCCATGTCGCGCAGCAGGTCTTCGTAGCTGACGCCGATCCCGAAGCTGTCCTTGCGGTGGATCTTCCTCGTCCAGAACTCCCGCGACCACTCCGGCCGAAGCTTCATCACCTCGGGGGTGACGGGGTTGACGACGCAATCGATGGCCTGGATGGCGTATTTCATGCCGCGAGCAGGCTGATGGTCTCGTCCGTGGTGCGCACGTCGCCGAAGAACTGCAGGATGGTGGCGAGCGACGCCACGTGCTCGGCATCCGAGCGCGCGGCATTCGCGTCGGAGACCAGGACGGTCCTGAAGCCGTCCATCATCGCGTCGCGCGCCGAGGCCTCGCAGCACACGTTGGTCATCGTCCCGGCGATCAGCACGGTATCCGCTTTGCGTTCGCGCAGCCGCTGTGCCAGCTCGCACGCGCCGGGAAAGAACGCGCTGTAGCGGTTCTTGCGCACGCGCAGATCCTGCGGCTGCACGTCGAGCTCGTGCCACAGCGCATGCCCGGGCGCGCCGTCGGTGAGGGCGTCGAGGATGCGGCCGGAGAGCTCGGGGGCAACCATGTAGTCGAAGAAGAGCGGCCAGTAGCCCGGCCCGTCGCGCGTGTAAGTCGCCTGTACCCACGCCACCGTGCCGCCGGCGCCGCGCAGAGCGGCCGCGAGCCGGTTGATGTTGGGGACGATCTCGCGTGCGGTAGCGACCGCCGACGGCGCGCCGGGCTCGACGAAGCTGCGCTGCATGTCGATCACCACGAGCGCGCTGCGCTGCGGCTCGAGCGCATCGAAGAGATGCAGCCTGCCGCGGCGGCTGCGCAGGCGCTCGACGATCTCGGCGGGCAGGTCGACGGGATGCATCGTGCTAGGCCTTCTTCCAGGCGTCGAGGATCTCCGCGCCGGTGGCAGGCCAGACGTCCGAGCGGCGCATGATGTGCGCGAGCACCGTCTCGAGCGTGCCGATGCGGTAGGGATGGCCCATCACCCAGGAATGCAACGGGAGGACCATGATGCGTCCGCCTTCCTTGTAAAGCACGTCGAACTGGTCGAGCCACTGCTCACGCAGCTCATCCTCGTCCTGGTGCATGGCGATGAGGGTGGTCGCGTCCTCGATATCGTTCGAGTGCGGCATGGCGTGCAGCGTGCGGCCCCCGGCCTTCACCGGATAGGGCAGGTCGTCGTTCACCCAGTCGCATACGTACTCGATGTTCGCCTGCGCGAGCAGGTCCAGCGTCTGGTGCGACTCCGACTTGGCGGGAGAGAGCCAGCCCCGGACCTTGCCGAACTTCCGCAGGACATCGAGCGATCGGGCAATGGCCGAGGATTCGTCCGGCATGCCCTCGTAATGCAGTCGATCCATGTCCAGGCCGTGACCGATGAGCTCCCAGCCCTTCGCCGCGACTTCCTGCACGAGCGAGGGGTAGCGCGCGGCGACCGCTGCGTTTACCGGGGCACTGGCGCGGATGCCGTGCTTCTCCAGCGCCTGCATGATGCGGTAGATGCCGACGCGGTTGCCGTAATCGCGCAGCGTGTAGTGCCGCAGGTCGGGGTAGGCGGTCTGCAGCGAGCCGACCGCTTTGAACGGCTTGCCCTGCTGGTCGAGCGGGAACCATTGCAGCGAGACGGTGACCCACAACGCGACTCGCGCGCCGCCTGGCCATTGAACGGGTCTTCTCTTTGGAAGAATCGACCAGTCATAGCGGTCATGGTCCATGCCATAGCGCCGCTTCGGATACTTCAGGTAGTCGTCAGAAATCATGGATCGGCAGCGACGCCTTGGCGAACGCCTCGTAATAATGTGAGTGGAAGTGCTTCGCGATCTCGCGCCCGGTGGCCAGCCAGACCTTGTCGTGCCCGGTGATGTACGCCAGCGCCTCCTCGAAGGCCTTGATCCGGTAGGGCTGGCCGATGAGGTAAGGGTGCAAAGGCACGCACATCACGGTGCCGGATGCCGCGCCTTCGGCGTAGAGCCGGTCGAACTGGCGCTTGATGATGTCGGCATAGTGCCGCGGCGTCACCCAGTTCACGCTGAAGGCGATGGCGTCATTCATCTCCAGCGAGTACGGGATGCTGGCGAGGCGGCCCTTCCTGACCTTCACCGGCCCGGGCTGGTCGTCGTGGAAGAGATCGCAGACGTAGGTGAGGCCCATCTCCGCGACCAGATGCAGCGTGTTGTCGGTGTAGGAGAGCGCGGGCGCGAGCCAGCCGTCGAGCTTCTGGCCGGTGTGCTTCTTGATGGTGTCGATCGAGTCCTGGATGAGCGCGCGCTCCTGCTCTTCGCTCATATTGAAGGTATAGCGGGTGTTGTAGGTGCCGTGCGAGTAGAACTCCCAGCCGCGCTCGGCGCAGGCCTTGATGACTTCGGGATGGTGATCGCACACCGCGACGTTGAGCGACACGCTGCCGCGCACGCCGCAGCGCTCCATCGCTTCCATCATGCGCCAGAAGCCGGCGCGGTTGCCGTAGTCGCGGTAGGAGTAGCCGAGCACGTCGGGCACCGGCCGCGGCCACGAGATGCGCGTCGGATTCTTCGGCGGCTCCAGCTCGTAGAACTCGATGTTCGGCGCCACCCAGAACGCCACGCGCGCGCCGTTGGGCCACTCGATCCTCGGCCGCTTGTTGTACGGCAGGTAGTCGTAGTAACCCGGATCGCGCTTCATGCCTTTTGATAACTATTCAAAAAGGCCAATGCTTCCTGAACTGGGATGACATCCCCGTACTTGAGGGCGATGTCGTACAGGTTGGCAAAGTGCGGGCTCTCGTGCTTGTCGGCCACGCACTCCTGCGGGACGATGGTGCGGTAGCTGCGCGACAGGGCATCGACCACGGTCGCGCGCACGCAGCCCGAGGTCGAGCCGCCGGTGACCACCACGGTGTCGATGCCGTGGAAGGTGAACACCGACTGCAGGTTGGTCTCGTGGAAAGCCGAGGCCATGCGCTTGTTGACGATGATGTCGCGCTTGCGGTCGATCTGCAGGCGGTCGTCGAACTCCGAGCGTCGCGAGCCGACCTTGACGTTCTGCAGCGAGTCGGGCGTGTTGGTGCGCGTGCCCCACACGCCGCAGTCTTCGCCCGAATCCATGTAGGCGACGTAGGTCCAGACGACCGGCAGGCCCTTGGCGCGGAACGCGGCGGCGAGCTGGTTCACGTACTCGAGCTGCCGGGGATCCGTCTCGTAGGCGGTGACGAACTCGCCCACCGCGGTATAGGCCTTCTGCAGGTCGACGTTGATCAGCGCGGGCTTGCGGCCGAAGCCGAAGCGCTTGCGCGTCGGATTGCGCTTCACTTCCTCGAACAGCTGGCGTGCGCTCTTGTCAGAGGTTTCCATCGAATAGCCAATCGTAGCGTTTGCGGTAACGGTTCTCGAATGCGGCGATCGCCGCATCGTGCTGCAGCGTGATGCCGACCTCGTCGAGTCCTTCCAGCAGGCATTTCTTGCGGAAGGCGTCGATGGCGAAGGGATAGCGGCTGCCGTCGGGACCGGTGACGGTCTGCGACGGCAGGTCGACCTTCATCGTCGCGCCCGGACGGGCGTGCAACTGCTTTCTCAAGCCGGCGCAGATGTCCGCTTCCAGCGCCACCGGCAGCACGCCGCTCTTCAATGAGTTGAGATAGAAGATGTCGCCGAAATCGATGGCGACGACGCAACGGATGCCGTAGTCGGAGAGCGCCCACGGCGCCTGCTCGCGGCTCGAGCCGCCGCCGAAGGCGCGGTCGGCGACCAGGATCTTCGCCTGGCGATAGGGCGCCTGGTTGAGCACGAAAGCGGGGTCGTCCATCCGGTCGCGGAACAGGAACTGTCCGTAGCCTTCCCTGCGCGGCCGGCGCAGGAAGCGCGCCGGCAGGATCTGGTCGGTGTCGACCTTGGACTGGTCGAGCGGGGCGGCGACGCCCTCGAGCACGACGAACGGCTCCATCAGAGCTTCCTCACGTCGGTGATCCGTCCGGTGAGCGCCGCTGCGGCTGCCATCGCCGGGGAGAGGAGGTGGGTGCGGCTGCCCTTGCCCTGGCGGCCGACGAAATTGCGGTTGGAGGTGGAGGCGCAGCGCTTGCCGGAGGCCACCAGGTCGCCGTTCATGCCGACGCACATCGAGCAGCCCGACTCGCGCCACTCGAAGCCGGCGTCCCGGAAGATGCGGTCGAGGCCTTCCTTCTCGGCGGCGAGCTTGACCTGCGTCGAGCCGGGCGACACCATCGCCGGCACCTTCGCCTTGCCGCGCTTCGCCACCTGCGCGGCGGCGCGCAGGTCCTCCAGGCGCGCGTTGGTGCACGAGCCGATGAACACCTGGTCGACCGCGATGTCGGTCAGCTTCGTCCCCGGAGCAAGGCCCATGTACTGCAGCGTGCGCTCCAGGTACGCCTTCTTCTCCGGATTCTTTTCCTTCGCAGGGTCGGGCACCTGTCCGGTCACCGGCAGGGCGTCTTCCGGGCTGTTGCCCCAGGTCACCATGGGCACGAGCAGGGCGGCGTCGAGCGCCACCTCGGCATCGAACTTCGCGTCCGGATCGGAGGGCAGCGTCTTCCAGTAGGCGAGGGCGCGCTCCCAGGCCGCGCCCTTCGGCGCGTACGGACGCCCCTCGAGATAGGCGTAGGTCGTCTCATCGGGCGCCACCATGCCGGCGCGCGCACCGGCCTCGATCGACATGTTGCACACCGTGAGCCGCTCCTCGATCGACATGGCGCGCAGGGTCGAGCCGGCGTACTCGATGACGTGCCCGGCGGCGCCGTTCGCGCCCACCTTGGCGATGATGGCGAGGATCACGTCCTTCGCCGTGACGCCAACCGGCAGCCGACCCTCGACCGTGACGCGCATGGTCTTCGAGCGCCGCTGCCAGGTGGTCTGCGTCGCGAGCACGTGCGTGATCTCGCTCGCGCCGGCGCCGAAGGCGAGCGCGCCGAGCGCGCCGTGGGTGGAAGTGTGCGAATCGCCGCACAGCAGCACGATCCCCGGCTGGGTGATGCCCTGCTCGGGGCCGACCACGTGGACGATGCCCTGGCGCGGGTCGTCGAGAGCGAAATGGACGATGCCGGCGTCGCGGGTATTGCGGTCGAGGAGCTGCACCACGCGGCGCTGCTCGGGGTCGGCAATGGCGTCGACCTTGTGGACCAGGGTCGAGACGCCGTGATCCGGGGTGGCGAAGACCTGGTCCGGGCGGCGGACCTTGAGGTTGCGGTCGCGCAGGAACTCGAAGGCGTGCACCGAGCCGTCGTGCACCAGGTGGCGCGCGACGTGCAGCAGCGCCTGCCCGTCGTCGCTCTCGAGGATCCTGTGCGCGTCCCAGATCTTCTCGTAGAGCGTGCGGCCCATTCGCTCAGTACTTGACGCGGGTTTTTTCGTCGACGCCGTACTTCGCCTCGGCCGCCTGCACCTCGCGCATGCCGACCAGGTCGAAGAATTCCTGGAAGCTGGCGATGCCCTTGGCGACCTCGGCGATCGAGCCGGTGCGCTTCAGCTCGGAGAGCGTCTTGTCGATCGCGGTGATGGCCGAGAGCAGGGCGAAGTTGGGGTAGATCACCGCCTTGAAGCCGAGCCTGCCGATCTCGTCGATCGACAGGAACGGCGTCTTGCCGCTCGAGGCCATGTTGTAGAGCGTCGGTTTGCGGAAGGCTTTCGGGATGGCGGCGAGCTGCTCCATCTTCGTCGGCGCCTCGAGGAAGATCATGTCCGCGCCGGCCTCCTCGTAGCGCTTGCAGCGCTCGAGCGCGCGCTCGAAGCCCTCGACCGCGAGCGCGTCGCTGCGCGCGATGAGCACGAAGTCCTGGTCATGGCGTGCGTCCAGTCCGGCGCGGATCTTCGCCACCATCTCTTCCGCCGGGATGACCGACTTGCCGGCCAGATGGCCGCAGCGCTTGGGCCACTGCTGGTCCTCGATATGGATCCCGGCGACGCCGGCGCTCTCGTAGGCGCGCACCGTGCGCTGCACGTTGACGGGGCCGCCGTAGCCGGTGTCGGCGTCGGCGATCAGCGGCAGCTGCGACGCTTCGGCGATGGCACGGGCGTTGTCCACCATCTCGTTCATGGTGAGCAGGCCGACGTCCGGCATGCCGAGGCGCACGGCGGTGGTGCCGGCGCCGGTCATGTAGATCGCTTCGAAGCCGTGTTTCGCGATGAGGCGGGCGGTGAGCGCATCGGCCGCGCCGGGCGCCATCAAAGGCTTCGGCCGCGCCAGCAGTTCGCGCAATCTCTTCGTCATAGCCATGTTGGGCAAGATACCACCCCATGTAGAATTGTGCGGACAAATAGGCAAATCTCCATAGGAGAAGGCGAAACATGGCAAACGATTCGAATCCCCATCCCTTTCGCGCCAGGCGGCGCGACGTGCTGCGCGGCGCGGTCGCCGCGGCGGTCACCGGCCTTGCCGGCTTTCCCGGCCTGGTGCTGGGGCAGTCGAACCCCCGGACGGTGAAGATCGGCATGATCCAGCCGATGACCGGCATGTTCGCCTACAACGGTCAGCAATCCATGGCCGGCGCCAAACTGGCGGCCGACGAGGTCAATGCGCGCGGCGGCATCAAGTCGCTGGGCGGCGCGAAGATCGAGCTGGTGATCGGCGACTCGCAATCGAAGCCGGAGGCCGCGGTCGCGGAGGTCGACAAACTCTCCGAGCAGGGGATCGCCTGCTTTCTCGGCGGCTACGCGAGCGGCATCGCGCTCACCGCGACACAGGCGTCGGCGCGCAACAAGGTGCCGTTCCTGGTCGACAGCCCGGTGTCCGACCAGGTCACGTCGCGCGGCCTGTACGGCGTATTCCGCTTCAGCCCCGGATTCAAGCGCATCACCGACGCCGCGCTGGACAATCTCGATGCGATCAACAAGGCCGCGGGCAGTGCGGCGAAGACCGTGATGCTGGTGCACGAGGACGGCGCCTTCGGCTCGGGCCTGGCGAAGTTCCTCGCCGCGGAGCTGCCCAAACGCGGCTTCCAGGTGCTGGACATGATCGCGCACCCGACGCCGACGCGTGACTTCACCAACATCGGCCTGCGCCTGCGCTCGGCGAAGCCGGACCTGATCGTGCCGTCGAGTTATCTGAACGAGTACACGCTGCTCGCGCGCTCGATCCACCAGCACAAGGTGCCGATGAAGGGCATCTACTCGGTGATCGGCGGCGGCGCCTCCAACATGAAGTTCATCCGCGAGTACAACGCCGCAGCGCAGTACATCATGGATACGAACCATTGGGTCGACCCCAAGAAGGCGAAGACCCGCCAGTTCGTCGCCGCGCTGGAGAAGAACAACGTCGACCTGACCTACGAGGTGATGCTGAACTATTCCGATGTGCTGCTGATCGCCGACGCCGTCGAGCGCGCGGGGTCGGCCGACCGCGACCGGATCACGCTGGCGCTCGCCGCGTCGACCTTCGAGGGCCACGTCATGCCGTACGGGCCGACCAGGTTCGTCAACGGGCAGAACGAGGGCGCCCAGCCGATCACCACCCAGGTGCAGAAGATGGCGGTCGAGGTGATCCAGCCGACCCAGTTCGCATCGGCGAAAGCGGTGTTCCCAATCCCGGCCGCCTGAGGCGGGACTGCTCGACCCGGTCATCCTGCTGGCGGTCGGCCTCAACGGGCTGACCGTCGGCGCGATCTACGCGCTGGTGGCGCTCGGCCTGGCGCTGATCTACGGCGTGCTGCACATCATCAACTTCGCGCACGGCAGCATCCTCATGCTGGCGCTGTACGCGGGGTTCTTCCTGTTCACGCTGGGCGGCGTCGATCCGTACGTCGCCGTCCTGATCCTCGCGCCGGCGTTCTTCGCCGGCGGCTACCTGCTGCAGCGCTACGTGATCGCGCCGATCAGCCACGGCAGGGACACCAACGTGCTGCTGGTGACGCTCGGGCTGTCGATCATCCTCGACAACCTGGCGCTCTACCTCTGGACCTCCAATACGCGGACCATCGACGTACGGTACGCCCAGGTCTTCGTCGACGTCGGGGTGACGGCGGTCGCGTTGCCCAAGCTCGTCGCGCTCGCCGCGGCGGTGCTGATCGGGCTCCTGTTCTGGCTGCTGATGACGCGGACCGACGTTGGCAAGGCGATCCGCGCCGTGTCGAAGGAGCGGCAGGGCGCGCGCATCGTCGGCATCAGCGTCGAGCATATCTTCGCCATGAGCTTCGGCCTGGGCTGCGCGGTGGTGGCCATCGCCGCCTGCCTGCTGCTGCCGACGTTCTACGCGACCCCGCAGGTGGGTAACGCCTTTGTGCTGATCGCCTTCACCACGGTGGTGCTGGGCGGCATGGGCAGCTTCATCGGCGCGTTGCTCGGCGGCCTGTTCCTCGGCGTGGTCGAGGCCTACAGCGGCCTGCTGCTCGGCGAGAGCCTCGGGCAGATCGGCATTTTCCTGATCTTCATCCTGGTGCTGCTGTTCCGTCCCACCGGGCTGTTCGGGCAGCGGGCGGCATGAGGCGGGCGAGCCTGGAAGCCGCGGTGCTGGTCGCGCTCGGCGTGTTCTTCCTGCTTGCGCCGCTCGCCATCGAGTCGCGGTTCTGGCTCGGCTTTCTGACCACCACGCTGTTCTTCGCGCTGCTCGGGCAGAGCTGGAACATCCTCGGCGGCTACGGCGGTCAGGTGTCCTTCGGGCACGCCGTGTTCTTCGGCACCGGCGCCTACGTCAGCGCCGTGCTGCAGGTGCGCTTCGGCCTCGACGCCTGGAGCAGCGCCGCGATCGCTGTGGCGGCGGGCGCGCTGGTCGGCGCCTTCATCGGCGCGCTTACGTTCCGCTACGGGTTGCGTGGGTCGTACTTTGCACTGGTGACGCTGGCCTTCGCCGAGGTCGCCCGCGTGCTGGTCAACGCCTGGGACTTCACCGGCTCCGGTTTCGGCATGCTGGTGCCGATGAAGCCCGGTGCGGCCAACCTGCAGTTCGTGGATCGCACCTGGTTCTACTATGCGATCCTCGCGCTCGTGGCCGTGGCGTACGCCATCACCTGGCGCGTGGAGCGCTCGCGCTTCGGCGCCTATCTGCTGGCGATCCGCGAGAACGAGGACGCAGCGCGCGCGCTGGGCATCAACGCGTTCCGCATCAAGCTCGCGGCGATCACGCTCTCGGGCGCCATGGCGGCGGTGGCGGGCGTGTTCTATATCCAGTATTACCTGTTCGTCGACTCGCACCTGGGCTACGGGCCGGCGATGTCGGTGAACGCGCTGCTCGCGCCGCTCATCGGCGGCCCCGGCACCGTGCTCGGGCCGCTGATCGGCGCCGTGGCGCTCGGCGCGCTCGCGGAGCTTACCAGCCTGCTGCTCGGCAAGGCGCCGGGGGTGAACCTGCTCGCATTCGGCGTGCTGCTGCTCGTCATCCTGCGTTGTCTGCCGAACGGCTTGATGGGACTGCTTCGTGGCCGTTCTTGAAACTCGCGGCGTCGTCAAGCGCTTCGGCGGCCTGCTCGCGGTGTCCGACGCTTCCCTCGAGGCGCAGGCCGGGCGCATCACCGCGCTGATCGGCCCGAACGGCGCCGGCAAGACGACGCTCTTCGCGATCATCGCCGGCTTCCTGCCGCCGGACGGCGGCAGCGTGCGGTTCGACGGCCGGGAGATCACCGGCATGGCGCCGCACCGCATCTGCCGGCTCGGCCTGGTGCGCACCTTTCAGATCGTGCAACCCTTCGGCGCGCTGAGCGTGCGCGAGAACATCGCCGTCGGCTCTCATCTGCACGAGCGGTCGCGCGCGCGAGCGCTCGACGAGGCCGAGAGAATCGCCCGCCAGGTCGGCATGGAGGCGCAGCTCGAGAAGCCGGCGCAGGGCCTGACCATCGCCGGGCGCAAGCGCCTGGAGCTCGCGCGCGCGCTCGCCACGGGGCCGAAGCTCCTGCTGCTCGACGAAGTGATGGCCGGCCTCACGCCGACCGAGATGAACGAGATCGTCGCGGTCATCAAGAGCATCCGCGACGCCGGTGTGACGATCCTGCTCATCGAGCACGTGATGCAGGCGGTGATGAAGCTATCCGACGACATCTACGTGCTGAACCAGGGGCGCATCATCGCCCACGGCGGCCCGCGCGAGATCGCCTCGGACCAGCAGGTGATCGAGGCCTACCTCGGGCGCAGGACGGCGCATGCTTGAGGTGAAGGGCCTGCACGCCGGCTACGGCGCGCTGCGCATCCTGCGCGGCATCGACATGAAGATCGAGGCCGGCGAAGTCGTCGCCGTGCTCGGCGCCAACGGCGTCGGCAAGACCA
>Ga0075352_1000062_pt1 | contig 14688 bp, 17 predicted proteins | sample Sandmound_TuleA__FD_120092 | JGI IMG/M metagenome (GOLD analysis project Ga0075352, IMG submission 120092) | Natural and restored wetland microbial communities from the San Francisco Bay, California, USA, that impact long-term carbon... | ecosystem: Environmental > Terrestrial > Soil > Wetlands ...
CATGCGGCGCGCGGTCTTCGCGCGCCATTCGTCGACCGGCATGAAGTCGGGCTGCCTGCGCACCTCGGCTTCGGCCCAGGCCCAAAGCGCTTCGTCCTTCAAATTCATGTCCATCGGCATCCGCACCGGCTGACGGCAGTACCACGGCGTATCGACAAAAAGCTCGAGGCGGTTGCCCTCGGGATCGAGGAAGTACACCGAAAGCGCGTTGCCGTGCGAGACAGCGTAGAGGTCGCGCACCTTCTCCCCGGCGAGGCGGCGGTGCATCTCGCGCAGGCCCGCGAATTCCGCCATGCGGAACGAGACCTGGTTGATCGGGTTGAAAGGCAGGCTGTCGGGACGGCCGCTTACGAGCACGATCTGGTGATGCTCCTTGGGGTCGCGGCTGAGGAAGATCAGATGCAAGCGGCCGCGCGGTGTTTCGAGGTCGCCGCGGTCGGTGGCGGTAAAACCGAGCACGCGTGTGTAAAAATCCTCCATGCGCGCAGCATCGGCCACGAACATCCCCATGTGGCTGAACGAGAACCGCGGAACGGAACTCATGAAAGCGATCTTAATAGCTCTTGCCTTCGTTGGCGTGGCCGGCTGCATGGTGATCGGCGACGCGCGCCAGCCGATCGCCTTCGAGACCATCGCCGCCCCCCGGCCGGGCGCCGAGCGCACCGTGGTCATCGTCCTGCCCGGCTTCGGCTCCGACGCGAAGGAGATGAAGGAGCGCGGCGTGGCGCAGGCCATCCAGGAAGTCTGGCCGGAAGCCGACGTGCTCCTCGCCAGCGCGACCTTCGACTACTACCGCGAGGGCAAGCTGGTCGGGCGCCTGCACGAGGAGGTCGTCTCGCCCGTGCTGCGCGCCGGCTACAAGAAGATCTGGCTCGCCGGCGCGTCGCTCGGCGGCATGGGCGCGCTCCTCTACGAGCACGAGCATCCCGGCACGGTGACCGGCATCGTGCTGTTCGCGCCGTTCCTCGGCGACCGCTCGCTGCTGCAGGAGATCAAGGCCGCCGGCGGGCCGCGCACCTGGAACCCGGGCGAGCTGGCGGCCGACCTGAACGCCGACAACTACCAGCGCCAGGTCTGGAAGATGGTGAAGGGCTGGGCGGAGGAGCCGCAGCGCGCCCGCCGCGTCTGGCTCGCCTGCGGCGTCGAGGATCGCCTGATGGCCGGCGCGCGCCTGATGGCGACCGCGCTGCCGCAGGATCGCTTTGTCGAACTGCCGGGCGGCCATACCTGGGCGGCCTGGCTCAACGGGGGACGAACCGTGTTTTCACGCATCAAGAACGAATCATGAAGCTCGCGACTTTCCAGACGTCCAAGGGCGTGAGCTACGGCGCCGTCAGCGACAAGGGCGTCACCGACCTCGGTGCCCGGCTCGGAGCCAGGTATCCCGACCTCAAGTCGTTGATTTCGAGAAATGGACTGGAGGAAGCGAAGAAGCTTTCTCAAGTCGACTTCAAGACCGGCGATATCACCTGGCTGCCGGTGATCCCGAACCCGGACAAGATCCTCTGCGTCGGCCTGAATTACCAGGACCACGTGGTCGAGACCGGGCGCGACAACACCGAGCAGCCGGCGATCTTCATCCGCCTTGCCGAATCGCAGGTCGGGCACAGGCAGCCGATCGTGCGGCCGAAGGAATCGACACACCTCGACTACGAGGCCGAGATCGCCGTGATCGTCGGCAAGGCCGGCCGCCGCATCTCGCAGAAGGATGCGTGGGGTCACATCTTTGGCTACAGCTGCTACAACGACGGGTCGGTGCGCGACTGGCAGCGCCACACGGTGCAGTGGACCGCGGGCAAGAACTTCCCGAAGACCGGCGGCTTCGGCCCGTGGCTGGTCACCGCCGACGAGATCCCGCCCAACACCAAGATGACGCTCTCCTGCCGCCTGAACGGCGAGCGCATGCAGCACGCCACCACCGAACAGATGATCTTCAAGATCCCGAAGATCATCGAGTACGTCTCGACCTGGACGACGCTTCAGCCGGGCGACGTGCTCGTCACCGGCACGCCGGGCGGCGTCGGCGCGCGCCGCACGCCGCCGGTGTGGATGAAGCCCGGCGACAAGGTCGAGATCGAGATCGACAAGGTCGGCATCCTCGAGAACTCGATCGCCGACGGATAGGAATTTTTGAAAAGACTGTTCGCTGTTGTGGTGGTGCTGGCAGGGTGCGCATCACCGGAGGCGAAGCTCGCATCGGGTGATCCGCTGAGCGGCACGCGCTGGTCGCTGGTCTCGATCGGCGGCTCGCCGGTTCTGGCGAGCGAATCGACCTCGATGCAGTTCGACAAGGGCCGCCTCTCCGGCTCCGACGGCTGCAACCGCTACGCGACGAGCTACACGGCTTCGGCAAGCTCGCTGAAGATCGGCCCGAACATCGCCGGTACACGCATGGCATGCGCACAGCCGGTGATGGAGGAAGCCGCGACGTTCATCGGTATCCTCGGCAGAGCAGCCGGTTATCGCCGCAGCGGCGACCGGATGACGTTGTTGGACGGAAGCGGTCGGCCGCTGGCTGATTTCCGCAAGTCGGAGCCCTAGCCGCTAGTTCGCAGGCGGCGCGATGGTCGCGTTCTTCTGCCCGCTGCGCGCGAGAGCGGCGGCGACCAGGCCGTTCGACTTCACGTCCTCGACGAACTCGCGCAGGTAGGTCGCGCTGCGCTCGCGGTCCTTCTGCGTCGCCATCGCCTGCTCGATCACCATGAAACGGCCATCGAGCACGCGATAGCCGGGGTGGCTCTTCGCCCATTCCACCAGCGCCGGCTTGACCCCGGCGAGCACCGGCAGCCCGTCCCTGGCGAACTGCTCGAACGAGGCTGCGGGCGACGGCGCGCGCACCAGCTGCGCGTGCTTGAGATTGCGCGACAGGTAGAGATCGTAGGCGCTGAGGTTGCTGACCGCGATGCGCACGCCGTCGCGGTCCACCTCCTCCGCCGAGCGCATCGGCGACGAATCGGGCACCGCGTAGCCGCCTTCGATGATCACGTAGGGCGCGGTAAAGGCGATGTCCTCTGCGCGCTTGGGGTCGATGGCGAAGAAGGCCACGTCCCAGACGTTCTTCGTCGCGTCGGCGGTGACCTTGCCCGCCGCATCGTAGGGAACGATTTCGAGCGGCACGCCCAGCCGCCACGACAGCTCGCGCGCGAGCTCCACCGAGATGCCGCGCGCCTCGCCGGTCTTGGCATCCTTCTGCGCGAGCACGGTGTTGCCGTAGTTGATCGCCGCCCTGAGGTTGCCGGTGGGCGCCAGCTCGATCACGACGTACATCGGCGCGAAGCCGACCGGCCGGCAGGAGCCGAGCAGCGCCGCCACCAGCAGGACAAGCCATCGCAATCTCATCGGCATTGCACCGATCTTACCCGTGCGCAAGACAGGCCAACGCGGCCGCCGCCACGGCGATACCCACGCCCTTGCGCGCGGTGAAGCCTTCGCGCAGGAACAGGAAGCCCAGCACGGCGGTGACGACGAAGCCCATCTGCGCGATCGGCACCGCGATGCTCGCCTCGCCGCGCGCCATCGCTTCGACCATGAAGGCGAAGGCGAGCGCGAGCACGACGGCAGCCATGGGCGCGTAGCGGAGCACCGCGCCGGACGGCGCGATGCGGCGATCCTTCACGGCGACGAAGCTGGTGGCGAGGGTCACGACCACCGCCGCCTGGATCACGATCAGCGACCCCGGCGTCGCGCCCGCGCGCAGGCCGAGCGTGTAGACGAAATTGCCCAGGCCGACCGCCACCGTCGCGACGAGGACACGAGCGAGCGATTCCCGGCTTTCGCGCTTCGCCTCGCCTGCCGGCGCGCCCAGCAGCAGCCACGCCGCCGCGAGCGCAAGCGCGATGCCCGCGACCTTGTACGCCGTCAGCGGCTCGCCGAGCAGCGCCACGGCGAGCGCAGCCGTAAGGACGAAGCTCAGCCGGAACACCGGCGCGTTGATGCTGATCGACCCCGAAGCGAGGCTGCGCGCGAAGTTGTAGAAGCCGATCAGGATGAAGAAGCCGGCGAGCGCGCCCCACGCCGAGCCCGGCACGAAGCGCAGCGTGCCCGTGAAGTATGCATAGGCGAGCACCGAGGGCGCGAACAGCCACGACTGCACCATCAGGAAATGGTGCGCGGGCGCCCCGGCGGCGGCGCCGCGCTTGTAGATCAGGTCGCCGAGGCCGAAGAGCAGCATCGCCCCCAGCGCGAATGCGGTCCCGGTCGTCACCTAACCGAGCTTGAACTCGCGCACCGCGTGCTCGCGCAGCCGGGTCTTCTGCACCTTGCCGCTCGCCGTCATGCCGATCGACTCGAAATCCCTGACGATCCGCAGGTAGCGCGGCACGCGGAAGTTGGCGCATTTCGCCTTGCAGAATTCAACCAATTCATTTTCTGAAACGACCAGACCAGACTTGAGCGTGACGTAGGCAGCGGGCACCTCCCCCAGCCGCTGATCCGGGACGCCGATGACCTGCGCGGTCTCGACCGCCGGATGCGCGAGCAGCACCTCCTCGACCTCGGCCGGGGCGACGTTCTCGCCGCCGACGCGGAACACGTCCTTCAGCCGTCCGACCATGCGCAGGCGGCCATCGCGCGTGAGCTCGCCCAGGTCACCGGTGCGCAGCCACCCGTCGGCGGTGAAGGCCTTCGCGTTCGCCTCGGGATTGTTGTAGTAGCCCTTCATGACGTTCCAGCCACGGACTTGAATTTCTCCATCAACGATCCTCAAGGAAACACCGTCATGAGGTTTTGGCAGGCCATTCACTCGCAATTCTTCGGGATCGCGCCAGTCGCTCATGACGACATTGGGCGACGCCTCCGACAGGCCGTAGGCGGCGCAGATCGCCTTCGCGCCCAGCACGTCGATGATGCGGCGCATGGTCTGCGGCCCCGCCGCGGCCCAGCCGCCGCGCAAGGACAGCTTGCGCTTCGGGAAGTCCTCGTGGCCCATCAGCATCTGGAAGATCGTGTCGTTGCCGGAGATGAGCGTGCAGCGCTCGCGCTCCATCAGCTCGAGCGCGGCGCCGGCCTCGAACGTGGGCAGCGTCACGAGGCACGCACCCGCCACCAGCGCCATCAGCGCCGAGAGCGTCGAGCCGGCGACATGGAAGAACGGCCGGCAGTTGAAGTAGCGGTCCTCGGCGCGGATGCCGACCCGCGTGCCCGCCGCCCAGGCGTCGCGCAGCATGTTGTCGTGGGTGAGCATCGCGCCCTTGGGATGCGCGGTCGTCCCCGAGGTGAACTGGATGAGGAGCAGATCGCCCGGCTCAACAGGAACGGCCGCGAAGCGCCCGGAGGGCAACTGTTTCGAGACCTCGACCTTCGGGATGCGGAGCTCCCGCACCATCGGGCCGAAATCGATGTTGAGGAAGCGCTCGACGTAGAAGAGCGCCTTGCAGTCCGACTGCTCGATGCAGTAGCGGATCTCGTCGGTCTTCAGGCGCGTGTTCACCGGCACGGTGACGGCGCCGATCAGCGCTGCGCCGTAGAAGAGCGAGAGCCACTTCTCGTCGTTGCCCATGAGGATGCCGACATGGTCGCCGCGGCCGATGCCCATGGCCTGCATGGCGCCGCCAGCCGATTTTGCTTTTGCAAATAATTCCTCATGCGTGAAACGAGAATTGCGAGTGACCAATGCCTCACCCCGCCGGTCGGCAAGCACCTCGCCGAGGGTCTGCGCCTTCCAGCTCAAGGCTTGCCCATCCACTGGCCCGAGGCGAGCTGCTCCTCGATCGCCGCGATCTCCACCTCGCGCGCGCCTTTCGGGTCGAGCTCGATCCCCTGGTCGATCGAGCGCTTGGCGAGCTTCAGCGCGAGCGGTGCTGCCTTGAGGATGGCCTTTTGTATTTCATCCCTCTCCGCTTCGAGGTTCGAAGTGATTCGGGAAACCAGCCCGGCCTGGCGGGCTTCTTCGGCGCCCAGGTCGCGCCCGGTGAACATCAGGTCCTTCGCCAGGCGCTTGCCGAGGATGCGCGGCAGGCGCTGCGTCGCGCCGACCGTGCCGCGCTGCGCCTCGGGCGTGCGGAAGACCGCGTCGGGCGTGGCGACGATGAAGTCGCAGGCGGCGGCGATCTCGCAGCCCGAGCCGATCGCCGCGCCGTGCACCAGCGCGACGCAGGGCATCGGCAGCGCTTCCAGCGCCTCGTAGGCGGCGAGGGCCTTCAGCCGCCGCTCCCGGATCCATTGCTCGGTCTTGCCGGCGCGCTCCTTGACGTCGGCGCCGCCGCAGAACACGGGGCCGTTGCCGCGGACGAAGACGAGGCGCGCTTCCAGGTGAGAAAGAATTTTTAGAAGATCCTCACACATCTCCAGATTGAGCGCGTTGCGCGCCTCGGGCCTGTTCAACGCGATCGTCGCCACGCCGTCATGCATCGCCAGCTCGACCGTCATATGGCGCGTTTCTCTCGCAGCTTTTCGATGTCTTCCTTCGAGTAGTTCAGGAAGGAAAGAATCCGCTCGGTGTGCTCGCCGAGCGTCGGCGGCCGGCCGATCTCCGGCGGATCCCAGCCGAGGAACTTGTACGGCAGCGCCAGCGCCCGGAATTCGCCCACGCCGGGATAGTCGAAGCTGCCCACCAGCCGCCGCGCGCGCACGTGCGGGTCGCGCAGGATCTCGGCAACGTCGTTCACCGGGCCGACGGGAACATCGACCGCGTCGAGCCTTTCCAGTAACTCATGCCGCTTCAGCTTTTCGATCCTCTGGGTCAGCACCTTCATCACCTCGTCGCGCCGTTCGACGCGAATGGCGTTGTCCGCGAATGCCTTTCCCCAATCTTCAATCTGGAGAGAAGAGCACAAAGGCAGCCAGTGCTGGTCGCTCGCGGTGATGTGGGCGTACTTGCCGTCCTTGCAGCGGAAGGTCGCCGAAGGGACGCGCCCCGGATGCTCGGTTCCCAGCCTCGGCGGGACCTCGTTCAAGGCAAAGAACCGCGCAGCGGCGAGCGTGAGGAGCGCCACCTGGCCGTCGAGCATCGAGAAGTCGACGTGGCAGCCCTTGCCGGTGCGCGCGCGCCCGGCGAGCGCGGCGAGGATGGCGATCGCCACCCACAGGCCGGAGGTGAGGTCGGCGACCGGCAGGCCGGGCTTCACCGGCCCGCCGCCCTTCTCGCCGGTGAGGCTCATCAGCCCGCCCATCGCCTGGAAGACGGTGTCGTAGCCCTTCTTCTCCGCGTACGGACCGGTCTGGCCGAATCCCGTGCAAGAGACATAGATCAATCTCTCGTTGAGAGCCGAAAGGCTTGCGAAATCGAGTCCATATCGACCGAGGGTGCCGACTGGGAAATTCTCGACCACCACGTCGGCCTTCGCCGCGAGCTCGCGCACGATCTTGCGGCCCTCGTCCGAGCGCAGGTTGACGGTGATCGACTCCTTCGAGCGGTTGCAGGCGAAGTAATACGCGCTGTCACACGCGAGCTGCGGCTCGAAGCTGCGCGTCTCGTCGCCGCTGCCCGGCTGCTCGACCTTGATGACGCGCGCGCCGAGCTCCGCGAGCACCATGGTCGCGAACGGGCAGGCGAGGACGCGCGACAGGTCGAGGACCACGAGCTGCTCGAGCGGCTTCACGGCTTCCTGAATCCGCGCATCTTCCGGTTCACGTCGCGCGCGCGCTGCAGCGCCTCCTCGAGCGGCAGGTCGAGCACCTCGTAGAACAGGCTCTTGGTGTGCGCCATCGCCGGCTTGGAGACGGCGGCGATTTTCTCGGCGAGGTAGAGCGCCTCCTCCATCACCCGCTCCTCCGGCTCGACGCGGTTCACCAGCCCGAGCGCCAGCGCCCGCCCGGCGTCGATCGGCTCGCCGAGCGAGACCAGCTCGAACGCCGCCTTCGGGCCGACCTGGCGCGCCAGGTTGGCCATCACGATTGCGGCAACGATGCCGTGCTTCGCCTCGGGATAGCCCAGCTTCGCGTGCTCGCCCATCACGGCGAGGTCGCCGGCGAGCGCCAGCCCCGCGCCGCCGCCCATGGCCGCGCCGTTGATCGCCGTGACCACCGGCGTGGTCATCTTCGAGAAGATGAGGTGCAGCTGCATCGTCAGCTCCGCGCGCGCCTCCGCCGCCGCGGTCGAGTCCGCGAGGTCCTTGAACTCCGCCAGGTCGGCGCCGGCGCAGAACGCCTGCCCCGCGCCGGTAAGGACGATCGCGTCGACCCCGTCCTCGGCGTCGGCGACGCGCAGCTGCTTCAGCAGCTCCTGCGTCAGCGCGGTGTCGAGGGCGTTGCGCTTTTCCGGACGGTTCAGGGTCATCACCCGCACCTTGCCGCGGTTCTCGATCAGCAGATTCATAGCGACGCGAGCCTCCTGCGCGCTTCCTCGGTTTCCCGCACCAGGCGGCGGAACAGCTCCGCCGCCGGCACGATGTCGTCGACCAGGCCGGCGCTCTGCCCGGCCTCGACCTTGCCCCACTCCACGTCGCCTTCCAGCGCCGCCTTCTTCAGAGAGGAACTATTGAAAATATTCTCCAACTCGGAAGACGATGCGCCGGAGCGCTCGTAAGACTGATACTTCTGCGAGAAGGCGTTCTTGAGCTGCCGGATCGGAAGCGACGGCGGGCCGACCAGGCAGGTGTCCTGTATATCGGCCGCCAGCACGGCGCGCTTGTAGTTCTCGTGCACGCTCGCTTCGGGGGTGGCGATGAAGCGCGTGCCGAGCTGCACCGCGTCGGCGCCGAGCGCGAGCAGCGCGGCGATGCCCGCGCCGTCCGCCACGCCGCCGCTCGCCACGACCGGCAGCTTGGTCGCCTTCACTACGCGCCGCACCAGCACGATGGTTCCCACCTCGGAAGGCGGCGGATGCCCGCCTGCCTCGGCGCCGTCGACCACGAGCGCGTCCACGCCCGCCGCCTCGGCCTTCTGCGCGTGCTCCACCGACGCGACGACGTGGAGCCACTTGGTGCCGGCCGCACGGAAGCGCGCCAGGTGCTCGCGCGGGCCACCTTGCGACGCGACCATCACCGGGATCTTTTCCTGCAAGGAAATACCAAGAAGTTCCTGCGCGTGCTTGCCGTTGAGCGGGATGTTCACGCCATAAGGTCTTTGGGTGCCGTTTTTTATCTCTTTCAATATCCTTCTGAAATCTTCCGGCCGCATCGGACCCGCGGCGAGAACCCCCAACCCGCCCGCGTTCGAAACCGCGATGATCAGCGGCGCGTTCGACGACGCCCAGCTCATCGCCGCCTGGAAGATGGGATGCTCGATTCCCAGCAGCTCGGTGATGCGCGTCTTCACCGCACCTTCTCCTTCTGGATCAGGTCGCGCGCCTGTCCGGCGAGCTTGGACAGGCAGCGCTCGAGCACTTGCTTCTCGTTCTTCGACAGGCAGTTGTTGAACGCCTCGTCGCGCTCGGTCGCGGCGTGGATCAGCCCCTCGTAGAGCCGCCGTCCCGACCTGGTCAAGGTCAGAGCTACTTCACGTCCATTGGCAGCGCGCAGCACCACCTTGCGTCGGGTCAGGCCGGAAACCACGCGGCTCATCTGGCTCTTGTGGATGCCGGCGGCGTGGGCGAGATGGTTGAGCGAGAGCGGCTCCGTCACCGCGCCGAGCAGCGCCACGGTGCGCCACTCCCAGAGGCTGACGCCGAACTCGCGCCGGTAGCGCAGCTCGGCGCCGCGCGAGAGCAGATTCGCGACCGTGTGCAGCCGGTACGAAATCAGCTCGCGGATCTCAGTCATCAAAAAAGGGAGTCTCGCCTTCTCCCCTCAACCGAACATCAAACCTGTAAACGGTACCCTCCCTCCTGGCGACGAGGCGTTCACGATGGCGAACGAGATCGAGCACGGGGTCGCCAGCGTTCTCGAAGAACATCGTCGTCTGCAGCTGGCGCATCAGTCCCGAGTAGAGGATCAGGAAATTGATGTGCGGCGCCCGCCCGGCGACGCTCCCCGGTTTCAGCGTGCGAAAGGTGTACACGCCGTTCGCATCGGTCGCGGCGCGGCCCCAGCCGAAGAAATCCGGGTTGTCGTAGCGGCCCTTGGCGTCGGCCTGCCAGATCTCGACCACGACGTTGTCGAGCGGCTTGCCGTCGAGCTCGGTGACGCGCCCGGTGATCTGTATTGAATCCTTCCCTGAAAACAGCTCATTCGCGCCCTGTGCGAATTCCCGGGGAAAGAATGGCCCGAGGGTCATCTCGGCGGTCGGCGTGAGGCGCGTCACATGCGCGGCGCGGCCTTGCGGCCGCGCACCACGAGCTGGTATTCGTACACGAGGGCGTTCTCCGGTCCACGCGCCGTCGGGGCGAGGCGCGCGATGCAGCGCTCACGGGCTTCCGGGTCGCGCACCGCGTTGAGGATCGCGTCGTGCTCGTTGAGCGGATCGCCCGGGAAGAACATCTGCGTCACCAGGCGCGAGAGCCACACCCTGCCCCACACCGAGAAATGCACGTGCGGCGGTCGCCACCAGCCGCCGCTGTCCGGCACCGGGTAGGCGGCGGGCTTGATGGTGCGCAGCTCGATCAGGCCGCCGTCGCCGGCGACGAGGCGCGCGGCGCCGTTGAAGTTCGGATCCTCGGGCGCGTCGTTCGAGTCGTTCGGGTGCCGGTACTTGCCGGCGGAATTGCAATGCCAGATCTCGACCAGCGCGCCCGGCACCGGCGCGCCGTCCTCGTCGACCACGCGCGCGCGCAGCAGGATCAGCTGGCCGATGGCGCGGCTCGCGCCGCGCCCGGCGAGGTCGGCCTGCGAAGGCGGCAGCCGCCGCTCGAGCTTCACCGGGCCGGAAAGCTCGCCCACGTCATGCGGCCGCGCCAGCAGCGGCTGCGACGGCCAGCGGCGCGCGGTGTGCGCGTAGCCGGCGACCACGCCTTCCGACTGGGTGCGGGGGTCGCGCCGCTCGATGGTCCAGGGCATGGTTGACACCGTAAACCACGACCGTTGATACTGTCAACCAATGGATGTCACGCTCTGCGAGTGCTTCGCGCGCGACGGCTTGCAGCACGAGCCGGACTTCATTCCGACCGCGACCAAGCGGGCCCTGGTCGAACGCTTCGCCGCGCTGGGCTTTCCCCGCGTCGAGGCAACCTCCTACTCCAATCCCAAGGTGGTGCCGCAGTTCTCGGACGCCACTGAGTTATTGAAATCCCTGGAAAGAAAGACAAACACGTACTACAAGGCCACCTGCGCGAATGTGCGCGCCGTGGAGCGAGCGGTCGCAGACCTCGACGCCGGCTACGGCGCCAGCGAGATCAGCCTGCTCGTCTCGGCCACCGAGGGCCACTCGAAGAAGAATCTCAACCGTTCCCGCGCCGAGCAGTGGCAGAACGTCGCCGAGATGGCGCGCGCGGCCAAGGGCCGCTTCCGCCTGGTCGGCACGGTGTCGGTCGCCTTCGGCTGCCCCTTCGAGGGCAAGGTCGATCCCGACGCCGTCCTGAAGGACGTGGAGAAGTTCGCCTCGCTCGGCGTGACGCACGTGGCATTGGGCGACACGATCGGCACGGCAACGCCAAAGGCCGTAAGAGATTTGGTTTCCCAAATGAGAATTCCAAACCTCAATGTGATCGCGCATTTCCACGACAGCCGCGGCACCGGGCTGGTGAACTACGTCGCCGCCTACGAGGCCGGCGTGCGGCATTTCGATTCCTCCTTCGGCGGCGTCGGCGGCCATCCGGCCAAGGTGAAGTATGGCGGCGGCTTCACCGGCAACGTCTGCACCGAGGACCTGGTGAATCTCCTCGAGTCGATGGGCATCTCGACCGGCATCGACCTCGACGGGCTGCTTGCGACCGCGGAGTTCTGCGAGCAGGCGCTCGGCCGCGAGCTCTACGGCCGCGTCACGCGCAGCGGTCTGACGCCATTCCGATAGCTTTCACCCACGTGCAGTCGCTGCGCCTCGTGAACGGCCACGAGGCGCTGGTGGCGCGCGTCCTCACCACCGACGGCAAGGCGTCTTTCGGCTTCAGCCTGCGCCTCGACGGCACCGAGGCGCGCCGCATGGCGGAGTGGCACGCCGGCGAGCGGGGCGAGCGGCCCACCCTCGAGCCGGTGATGGGTCATCCTTGGGAAGCGGCATTTATTGCAAAGCAGGCAATTGACTGGAGCATCGAGCCCGCTTTTGCGAAGATGCGGTGGTTACCCGAGGAGGAGCCATGGGCAAGTCAGTGACTTTCAAGCGGCCGGACGGCAAGTCGGTCAACGGATACCTCGCAGAACCCCAGGCCGGCGCGAAGGCGCCTGCGATGGTGGTGATCCAGGAATGGTGGGGAATGAACGACCAGATCCGCGGCGTCGCCGACAAGCTCGCGGCCGCCGGCTACCGCGCTCTGGTTCCCGACCTCTACCGCGGCAAGGCGACCGTCGATGCGAAGGAGGCCGAGCACCTGATGAAAGGCCTCAACTTCGGCGACGCCGCCGGGCAGGACATCCGGGGCGCCGTTCAATTCCTGAAGAAGGACAGTCCGAAGGTCGGCGTCACCGGCTTCTGCATGGGCGGCGCCCTGACCATCCTTTCGGCGTGCAACGTGCCGGAAGCCGACAGCGCGGTCGTCTGGTACGGATTCCCGCCGCTCGAGTACGTCGACGCCGCGAAGATCAAGGCGCCGATGCTCGGCCACTTCGCCACGCGCGACCAGGCTTTCCCGATCGGCAAGGTCGACGAGCTGGAGAAGAAGCTGCGCGCGGCGAGCGTGAAGTTCGAGTTCCACCGCTACGACGCGAAGCACGCCTTCGCCAACGAGACGGCGAACGAGAAGAAGCTCGAGATGCTCGAGTACAACCCCAAGGCCGCCGAGCTCGCCTGGAAGCGGACGATGGAGTTCCTGGCGAAGACGTTGAAGTAGCGCCTAGCCCTTCTCTTCCGCGATGAAGCGGTAGGCCACCGCCCCGAGCAGGGCGCCGGCGATCGGCGCGACCCAGAACGCCCAGAGCTGGGCGACGGCCCAGCCGCCGACGAAGAGCGCGACGCCGGTGCTGCGCGCCGGATTGACCGAGGTGTTGGTCACCGGGATGCTGATCAGGTGGATCAGCGTCAACGCCAGCCCGATCGCCAGGGGAGCGAAACCCGCCGGGGCGCGCTTGTCGGTCGAGCCGAGGATGACGAGGAGAAAGAACATGGTCATCACCACCTCGGCGACCAGCGCCGCCAGCAGCGAATAGCCGCCGGGTGAATGCGCGCCATAGCCGTTCGAGGCAAAGCCCTTCGCGACGTCGAAGCCGGCCGCGCCGCTCGCGATGACGTAGAGCACCGCGCCCGCAGCAATCGCGCCGAGCACTTGCGCCACGATGTACGGAACGAGGCTGCTGGCCGGGAACCGGCCGCCCGCCCACAGGCCGATCGACACCGCGGGGTTCAGGTGGCAGCCGGAGATGTGGCCGATGGCATAGGCCATCGTCAGGACCGTCAGGCCGAAGGCCAGCGAGACGCCGAGCAGGCCGATGCCCACGTTCGGAAACGCCGCCGCGAGCACCGCGCTGCCGCAGCCGCCGAGAACGAGCCAGAAGGTGCCGAGAAACTCTGCGCCGTACGGTTTCATGTGACCCTCCCTCTGGGGTCACATCCTGCGCCTTGTCGGGCGGACTGGGAGTAGGACCAAAGTCCTATTTCTTGGCGGGGTGAGGATGGGCGCGGCGGATGGTCGGCGACACGACCTTGTCCGAGACGTGGAAGTCCCATACCGCGGCGCCGCCGCTCGCGGCGAACTCGGCCACCGCCTTCGGCAGGTCGTCCAGATTCTTGACTGTCTTTCCCGGCAGCCCGAATCCGCGCGCAATGCCCGCGAAATCGCAGTAGCCGAACACCGACCCGTCCTCGATCATCCCCTCCGCGCGGAGCTTGTGCACCTCGGAGCCGTACGCGCCGTCGTTCATCACCACGATCAGGATGTTCAGCCGATGGCGCTTGATGGTTTCAAGCTCCTGCACATGCATCATCAGGCTGCCGTCGCCGTCGAACAGCACCACGGTTCGATCCGGGCGCGCGGCGGCCACGCCCATGGCGAACGAGATGCCGTTGCCGATCGCGCCGAACTCGCGGATGGTGAGGAATTTTTCCTGCGGACGCGACGGCATCTGCGCGAAGAACCACGAGCAGTGGCCGCCGGAATTCACCATCTCCCAGTCCTGCGGCAACGCCTTTTCCAGCGCCTTGACCACGTCGCGCGGGTCGAGCAGCCCCGGCTCGATCTCGAAGACATGGCTGTCAGGCTTCGAATCGCGGATGCGCGCGGCCATCGCATCGTTTCGCCAGCCTTGCTTGCGGGCCGGCAACGCTGCCGTCAACGCCTCGACTCCCAGGCGCGCGTCGGCTCGCAAGTGATGGCGCGCCACTTCCTGGCCCTGACTGACCGCGACCGGGTCGATATCGATCTGCAGCATCTTCGCCTTCGGCCAGAGCTGGCCGCCGCCGCCCGCGTGATAGGCGAGCGAACAGCCGACCGCGATGACGAGATCGGCTTGCGCCAGGTATTCGAGGCCGACCTCGGGCGTGAAGCTGCCCGAGATGCCGATGCAAAAAGGATCGTCGTGAAATAGCCCCCTCGCGGGAAGCGTCGTCGACAGCAGCCCGCCCGTCCTGGCGGCCAACGCCCGGCAGGCGGCGCCTGCCCTGGATTCGACCGCACCCAACCCCGCGAGCACGACCACCCGCTCGGCGCCGGCGAGCAGTTGGGCGGCACGCGCCACATCATCAGGATGGGGCGGCATCGGCGAAGGGCGCGGCAACAGCTCGCGCGACGGCCTCGGCAGATTCTCCGGTCCGACCCAAGGCCGGGCCTGCAGATCGAAAGGAATGCCG
>Ga0075352_1000063_pt1 | contig 14553 bp, 10 predicted proteins | sample Sandmound_TuleA__FD_120092 | JGI IMG/M metagenome (GOLD analysis project Ga0075352, IMG submission 120092) | Natural and restored wetland microbial communities from the San Francisco Bay, California, USA, that impact long-term carbon... | ecosystem: Environmental > Terrestrial > Soil > Wetlands ...
TCCATGCCCTGCACCACGCGGAAACGCGGGCCGTCGCAGGCCGCCTGCGGGCTCTGGCCATAGTCGGCGATGCGCACCATCACCTGCGCGTGGCCCTGCGGCTGCATCGTCCCGCCCATGACGCCGAAGGCCATCACCGGCGCGCCGTCGCGCGTGACGAAGCCGGGAATGATCGTCTGGTACGGTCGCTTCCCCGGTCCGACGCAGTTCGGGTGGCCGGGCTGGACGACGAAGGTCGCGCCGCGGTTCTGCAGCGACATGCCATCCACGACGATTCCCGAGCCGAAGCCCATGTAGTTGGACTGGATCATCGACACCATCATCCCTGACGCGTCGGCGGCGGCAAGGTAGACGGTGCCGCCTTTCGGTGGCTTGCCGGGCCCGAAGTCCTGCGCGCGCTTCGGGTCGATGAGCCGCGCTCTGTCTTTCAGGTAGGTCTTATCCAATAAATCTTTTGGCCTTACATCTTTCATGTAGTCGCTGTCGGCGACGTAGCGGCGCGCATCGGCGAAGGCGAGCTTCTGCGCCTCGATCTGCAGGTGCAGGCTGTCGGCGCCGTCGACCGGATGCGAGCGCAGCTCGAAATGCTCGAGCATGCCGAGCGCCATCAGCGCGACGATCCCCTGGCCGTTGGGCGGGATCTCGTGCAGCGTGTAGCCGCGGTAGTCCATCGTCAGCGGCTTCACCCAGTCGGACTTGTGCGCGGCGAGATCGCTCGCGCGCATCGCGCCGCCGTGCTTCTTCGCGTGCGCCTCGAGCTTTTCCGCGAGCACCCCGCGGTAAAACGCTTTCCCCTTTGTTGCGGCAATCTTCTCCAACGCGTCGGCATGCTGCTTCCACTTGAAGCGTTCGCCGGCCCTTGGAGGGTTACCGTCCGGCAGGAACGCGTCAGCGAAACCGGGTTGGTTCCTGAGGATGGGCACTTGCGCCGCCCACTGCCCGGCGATGGTCGGCGAGACGAGGAAGCCCTTCCGGCCATACTCGATGGCTTTCTCGAACAGCCGGGCGAAAGGCAGCTTGCCCCACTTTGCGTGCAGCTCGACCCAGGCGGAAACGCAGCCCGGCACGCTGACCGAGTCCCAGCCGCGTTCGGGGATCCGTCCAAGCTTTTCGAAGTTGTCGAGCGTCCAGCCCGCGGGCGAGCGGCCGGAGGCATTGAGGCCATGCAGCCGCCGGCCATCCCAGACGATCGCGTAGGCATCCGAGCCGATGCCGTTGGAAACCGGCTCGACCAGCGTCAGCGTGATCGCCGTGGCGAGGATGGCGTCGATGGCGTTGCCTCCTGCCGCGAGCATCTGCAGGCCGGCCTGCGCCGCGAGCGGCTGCGAGGTCGAGACCACGTTCGCGGAGAGGAGGGGCTTGCGGGGCCAGGGATAGGGATTGCTCCAGGCGAACGGCGTCATGCGGGCCTCATACCCCGCGGACCTCCCGCATGTCGGTGTGACCGGCGAGCACTTTCTCGATGCCATCCTGCTTGAGCGTCCGCATGCCGTTCGCCAGCGCCGCCGCCGCGATATCGCTGACGGGAGAGCGCGTCTGGACCAGGCGCTTCACCTGCGCGTCGACGACCATCAGCTCGTAGACCGGGAGCCTGCCGCTGTAGCCGGTGCGGTCGCATTTCGCGCATCCCTTCGCCTGATACAGGGTCGGCTTGTGGGCGCGCCATTTCTTGAGCACCTTGTCGGCGTCCGCCGGGGTATCGAGGCAGTATTCCGCGGCGAGCTCTTCCATCTCCTTGACGCTCGGCTCGTGCTTCACGCGGCAGGACAGGCACAGCCTGCGCACCAGGCGCTGCGCCAGGACGCCGAGCAGGGCGTCGGCGAAATTGAAGGGATCCATGCCCAGGTCGAGCAGCCGCACCACGCTCTCGGCGGCGCTGTTGGTGTGCAGCGTCGAGAAGACCAGGTGGCCGGTGAGCGAGGCCTCGATGCCGATCTTGGCCGTCTCGGCGTCGCGCATCTCGCCGACCATGATGATGTCGGGATCCGCCCGCATGAAGCTGCGCATCGCCGCGGCGAACGTCCAGCCGATCTTCGGGTTCATCTGCACCTGCCGCAGGCCGGCCTGCGTGATCTCGATCGGGTCCTCCGCGGTCCAGATCTTGGTGTCTGCCTTGTTGAGGAAGCCGAGCAGCGAGTGCAGCGTGGTCGTCTTCCCCGAGCCGGTCGGGCCGCAGACCAGGAACAGGCCGTGCGGCCTGGAGATGAGGCGCCTGATCGCGGCCAGCGCCTCGGCGTCGAAGCCGAGCTCGTCGAGCGGCTTGGGCAAGGCCGCGACCAGCACGCGCATGACGACGTCCTCGAGGCCGTTGACCGTCGGGACGGTGGCGACACGCAGCTCGACGTCCAGCCCGCCGAAGCGGCGGAAGTTGATCTTGCCGTCCTGGGGCTTGCGCCGCTCGGTGATGTCGAGCTGCGCCATGATCTTGATGCGCGAGATGACCGCGGTGCGGAACTTCGCCGGGATCTCGAGGTAGCTGACCAGCGCTCCGTCCTTGCGGAAGCGCACGCGCAGGTTCTTCGCTCCCGGGTACGCCTCGATATGGATGTCGGACGCCTTCTGCTCGACCGCATCGAGGACGATCTTGTTGACCAGCTTGACCAGCGTGCTGTCGATCTGCGTCGCCTGCTGCTCGGCGGATTCCTCCGCCACGCGCTCGCTGGAGAGCCGCATCGTCAGCTGCTCGACGCCGACGTCGCTCGCGGCGCTGCGGGCGGCGGTTTCGAACTCCTTCTCCAGCCCGTACGCGAGCTCGATCGCTTTCCTGATGTCCTCGGGCGGCGCCATGACCGGAATCAGCTTGCTGCCGGCGATGAAGCGCACTTCCTCCATCCGTTCCATGTTCATCGGGTTCTCGACCGCGACGACCAGCGCGTTCTCGGCTTCCGCCAGCGGTACGACCTGGTAGCGGTTCGCCACCGCCGCGGGGATGCGCTTCAGCGCCGCCGCCGACGGGGGGAACTTGCTCAGGTCCACCACCGGGATGCCGAGCTTCTTCGCCATCACGCCGTGGAGCACCTCGTTGTCGACGATCCCCATTTCGGCGAGGATCTGGCCGAGGGGGATGGAGCGGTCGCGCGCGCCGATGGCGAGCGCTTCGTCGAGCTCCGCCTGCGTCAGGAAGCCGAGCTCGACCAGGCTCTCGCCGAGCTTCTGCACCGGCTGCGCGCTCTGCTGCTTCAGCGCGGCGGCGAGCTGCTCCTGGGAAACGATCTGGTTCGCGGTCAGGTACTCGCCCAGCTTGCGGGCGCGCATCAGCTTCTGCTTCTCGAGCGCCTGCGTGATGCTCGCCGGCGAGGCGAGCCGCTCCTCGACCAGTATTTCGCCGATCGGCTTGCCGATGCGGGTGTTCTGAACGGAGCTTGCGGGCAAGAAGCAGCGGACGACCTTGCCGGGTGCCTCGGGCGGGAAGAGGAAAAGGCCGCACAGCGCGTCCACGTGGCCGACCGTCTCGCCCTCGAGCGTCGTGCCGTTCACCAGTTGCACGAAGAACGGCTGCCGGTCCGACGGCGGATACATCGCGCCATTGTCCGGCACGGTCTGGCGATTCACGCCGACGGCGCTGGTCAGCCGGACGCTGAGCAGCGCGGAGAACGCGATGGTGACGGCGCTCTTCGCTTTCTCCGGCAGGAACCTGAGCACCTCGTGCTCGGGCACGAAGCTCTCCAGCGTGCCCAGCGACTTTTCTCCGTCGGTGAACGCGAGCACGCAGGGCACGCCGCCCTTGATCTCGGCGGTGAAGTCGTAGTACGGCGGCGCCGGCCAAACGAACTTTGCGCCTTGTGAGCCCTGGCCGCGTGCAACCGCTTCGCGCAGTGCGCGCGTGAGCCTGCTGGTGCGGTCGGGCGAGTCTTCGTTCATGCCGTCAGCGTCTCGAAATCGAGCACGACCCGGCCGAGCACCTTGCCGGCCTTGAGCTCCTCCAGCGCCTTGGGCGCGTCGGACGCGGGCCGCGTCGTGACCGGCATCGGCTTGAGCCGACCTTTCTTCGCCAGCGCCACGACCTCTTTCAGTTCCTGCAGGCTGCCGACGTAGGAGCCGATGATGCCGATGGCGCGTTGCGCGATCGGCGGCAGGGAATGCGTGAGCTCGCCGCCGTAGAGGCCGCAGATGATGTAGCGGCCGCCCTTGCGCAGCGCGCCGATGCCGAGCGCCGCGGTCGCCGGCATGCCGACGAAATCGATTGCGGCCGCAACGCCGTGCAGGGTGCTCGCAGCAGTGGTGTCATGCGTGTTGACCGTCTGCTTCGCGCCCATCTTCTTCGCCGCCTCGAGCTTGGCCGGGTCGATGTCGCAGGCGACGATGTTGCGGATCCCCTTCGCGCGCAGCACCGAGATGCCGATCAGGCCAAGGCCGCCGCAGCCGAGCACCGCGACGCGCTCCTGCGGGCCGAGCGGCGGCAGCTTGGCGATCGCGCTATAGACCGTGAGACCCGAGCAGGCGAGCGTGGCGGCGAAGGACTCGTCGATGCCCGAGGCGTCGACGAGATACTTCGCGTCGGGCACCAGCACGTGGCTCGCGTAGGCGCCAGGGCGATTGACGCCGAGGAAGCGCGAGCCGGAAACGCAGTAGTTATCCTGGCCGGCCTTGCACACCGCGCACTTGCCGCAGCCGATCCAGGGAAAGACGATGCGCTTCTGGCCGACCTTCGCGCCTCTCGCCTGCGGACCGAGCTTCTCCACCACGCCGAAGGGCTCGTGGCCGGGCGTGAAGGGCGGGATGCAGCCGCGCTCCTTCACGTAGAAGCGCTTGCCGCCGCCGAGGTCGAAGTAGCCGTCCCAGATGTGCACGTCGGAGTGGCACACGCCGCTGCGGGTGATGCGGACGAGCACTTCCTTGCCCTTCGGCTCCGGTGTCTCGGACAGCAGCCGCTGCAGCGGTTTGCCGTGTTCGACGATCTGCCAGCTCAGCATCCCTTCTCCCTTTCAGTCCGCGGCCACCGCCCGCTCGCGTGCCCAGGCGCGCAGCGCCGCGACCTTTTCCGCCATCACCACCGAAAGCGGCCGCGTGCGCTTCATTTCCCTCTCGATCGCCTCGCCGTCGAGCGCTTTCTTCTCGGCGTGCGCCTCGTACAGCGCGGCGACGATGGCCTGCTCGATCTCGGCGCCGGAGAACCCGTCGCAGGCCGCCGCGAGCCGCGGCAGGTCGAATGTCCCCGGATCCTGCTTCTTGCGCTTGAGATGGATCAAGAGGATAGCTTGGCGCGCCGCAGCCTGGGGCAGATCGACGAAGAAAATCTCGCGCGCAGTGAGCAGGCCCTCGAGTTTGCGGATGTCCTCCATGGGTACGCGGGGCCACGCTCAGGCGGCGGCGGAAGCTGCCAGCGCCTGATCGATGTCCCACAGGATGTCGTCGATGCTCTCCAGCCCGACCGAGACGCGGATCATGTCGGGCCTCACGCCGGCCTTGATCTGGTCGGCTTCCTCCATCTGCCGGTGCGTGGTCGACGCCGGGTGGATGATCAGCGTCTTCGCGTCGCCGATGTTGGCGAGGTGGCTCATGAACTGCGCCGCCTCGATGAAGCGCTCGCCGGCCTTGGCGCCGCCCTTGACGCCGAAGTTGAGCAATCCAGAGGCGCCTTTGGGCAAATATTTCTTGGATAAGGAGAAGTATTTGTTGTCCGGCAGTCCGGGGTAGTTCACCCATGCAACCCTCGGATGATCTTTCAGGAATTGAGCAACGGCCAAGGCATTCGCGCAATGGCGGTCCATGCGCACCGGCAGCGACTCGAGACCCTGCAGCAGGAGCCAGGCGTTCATGGGCGAGAGCGCCGGCCCGAAGGTGCGCATGATTTCCATGCGCGCCTTCATGGTGTAGCCGAAGTCGCCGAAGGTCTCGTGGAAGATCACGCCGTGGTAGCCGGGCGAGGGCGTGGTGAATTCCGGGAACTTGCCGTTGCCCCAGTTGAACTTGCCCGACTCGACGATCGCGCCGCCCATGGTCGTGCCGTGGCCGCCGATGTACTTGGTCGCCGAGTGCACGACGATGTCGGCGCCCCATTCGATCGGCCGGCAGAGGTAGGGCGAGGGCACGGTGTTGTCGACGATGAGCGGGATCTCGGCCTCGTGCGCGATCTTCGCCAGCGCCTCGATGTCGACGATGTTGATCAGCGGATTGCCGAGCGTCTCGGCGTAAATCAGCTTCGTGTTCTTTTTGATTTCTTTTTTGAAGTTCAAAGGCTCGTCAGGATGGACGAACGTCGTTTCGATCCCGAGCTTCCTCAGGTTCACGTGCAGCAGGGTGTGCGTGCCGCCGTAGAGCGTCGAGGCCGAGACGATGTGGTCGCCCGAGCTGCACAGCGTGAGGATCGCCGTCGCCTCGGCGGCCTGCCCGGTCGCGGTGGCAAGCCCCGAGCGCGCGTTCTCGACCGCGGCCAGGCGCTCTTCCAGCACCGCCACGGTGGGGTTGGAAATGCGCGAATAGACGTTGCCGAAGGTCTGCAGGTTAAACAGGCTCGCCGCGTGCTCGGCGGAGTCGAAGACGAACGAGGTCGTCTGGTAGATCGGCGCGGCGCGCGCGCCGGTGGCCGGATCGGGAATCTGGCCGGCGTGCAGGCACAGCGTCTCGATGCCGAACTTGCGATCAGCCATGCGGGAATTCTATCGGAGCCTGTGCGAGGTTTGATCCCGGTCAACTCCCGGTCATGCCCGCGCCCTAGGATGGCAGAAGATCGTCAACGCACCAGAAGGAATTCCCCATGCCTGCTCCCCATCAACAACCGGTTTTGCGCGCGGTCGAAGAATGGTCTGCGCGCCTCGCGAAGCTCCAGGCGCAGGCCGGCGAGCGCACGGCCAAGGCGGTCGAAGCGAGCTGGAAACAAGGCTCGGCGAAGGCCAAAGAGCTCACCGTGCAGCGCGTCCCCACGCCACAGGACTGGATGGAGTACTCCGTCGACCTGGCGCAGCGCTGGCTCATCTTCCTCGACATCCTGCGCAAGCGCGGCAACCAGTATTTCGAGCTCGAGGCCGCCGGCAATCCGCCGGTGCTCGTCTACCAGTACGAAACGCTCATCGACGCTCGCACGCTCGAGCGGCCGGCGAACTATGCCCTGCTGCGCATCGTGCCGCCGGAGGGCATGACCATCGACCCCGAGAAGCGTCCGTTCGTCGTCGTCGACCCGCGCGCCGGCCACGGCCCGGGCATCGGCGGCTTCAAGGAGGATTCCGAGGTCGGCGAGGCGTTGCGCGCCGGGCATTCGGTGTATTTCGTCAGCTTCTATCCTGATCCGGTGCCCGGCCAGACGCTCGGCGACGTCGCCGCGGCAGAAGAGCTGTTTCTGAAGGAGGTCGCGGCACGGCACCCGAAGGCCGGCAAGCCGGTCGTGATCGGCAACTGCCAGGGCGGCTGGGCGGTGATGGCGCTCGCCGCCGCGCGCCCCGGCCTGACGGGCCCGATCGTGATCAACGGCTCGCCGATGTCCTACTGGGCGGGCGCCTCCGGCAAGAACCCGATGCGCTACGCTGGCGGCATGCTCGGCGGCACCTGGATGTCGCAGCTCGCCGCGGACTTCGGCAACGGCAAGTTCGACGGTGCGCACCTGGTGCAGAACTTCGAGAACCTCGACCTCGCCAACACCTACTGGAAGAAGCTCTACAACGTCTTCACCCACGCCGACACCGAGGAGGCGCGCTTCCTCGACTTCGAGCGGTGGTGGGGCGGGCATTACTACCTGAACGGGGCCGAGATCCGAACCATCGTCGAGGAGCTGTTCGTCGGCAACCGCCTGGCGAGCGGCAAGGTCATGACCGCGCAGGGCGCGCTCGACCTGAGCGCGATCCGCGCGCCGATCGTCGTCTTTGCCTCCGAGGGCGACAACATCACTCCGCCGGAGCAGGCGCTCAACTGGCTGGCCGATGTCTACGGCGACACCAAAGCGATCGTCGCCAACGGGCAGGTCATCGTCTACCTCAAGCACCTGTCGGTCGGCCACCTCGGCATCTTCGTCTCCGGCAAGGTGGCGGTGAAAGAGCACCGGCAGATCGTCAGCCTGGTCGAGCACATCGAGCGGCTCACCCCGGGACTGTACGAAATGATCCTGCGCGAGAAGGGCACGCGCGAGGCGCCCGAATACGAGATCGTGCTCGAGAACCGCGAGATCGCCGATATCGTGGCGGCGGACGGCGGAGGACGTGACGACGAGGCCGAGTTCCAGGTCGTCGCCAACGTCTCTGACATCAACTCGCGCGTGTACGACGCGTTCGTCAGCCCGCTGGTGCGGGCTGCAGCGAACGAAACGACCGCGGAGATCGGCCGCAGGCTGCATCCGGCGCGCTCGGTTCACTACTGCTTCAGCGACCGCAATCCATGGCTGCGCCCGGTGGCCGGGCTTGCCGAGCAGGCGCGCGAGCATCGCCGCCCGGTGTCTTCCGACAACCCGCTTCTTGCCTGGCAGGAGGCGGCATCGCAGGCGATCGCGGCCACGCTCGACGGGATGCGCGAGGCGCGGGACAACGCGACCGAGCTCATGTTCTATGCGACCTACGGCTGGATGCGCGCGCTCGGGATCGGCGGCAGCTACGGCGACGCCAAGGCCGCGACGCCGGTCGCGGTGCGCAATGAAGCCGAGGTGCGCGAGCTGCTGGCGCGCGTCGACAAGGGCGGGGTCGTCGAGGCGGTCGCGCGCGCCCTCGTCATCGCGCAGCGCGCGCAGGGCTTCATGCTTCCGGCGCGTGCGGTCGAGGCCGTCGAGCGGCTGATTGCCGAACCGGAGGTCGCGGCGCTCTCGCGCGAGGAGCGCCGGCGCGTCGCCCACGAGCAGATGGTGATGGTCGCCTATGCGCCCGAGCGCGCCGAGCAGGCCATCGCCGCGCTGCTGCCCGGCGAGGCGGAACGGCGGCGCGCGCGCGAGATCATCAATCGCGTGCTGCAAGGGGCGGATCTCGATCCTCGCTTCACCGACGCGCTGAAGCGTCTCGGCAAGACGCTGCAGCCCGTGGTGAAGGCGGTGGCCTGAATGGGAGCCCCCCTGCCGGAAACGAAGTACGACCGCGTGCTCGAGCGGGCGAGCCACGGCGAGCCGGTCGTCACCGCGGTCGCCCATCCGTGCGAGGCCAGCGTCCTCGAGGCGGTGGTCGAGGCGGCGCGCCGCAAGATGATGGTGCCGATCCTGGTCGGACCGGCGGCGAAGATCCGCGCGGTCGCCGCCGAGGCGCACCTCGATATCGGCGGCCTGAAGATCGTCGACGTACCGCACAGCCACGGCGCGGCGGCGAAGGCTGTCGCGCTGGTGCGCAGCGGAGAAGCGCAGATCCTCATGAAGGGCAGCCTGCACACCGACGAGCTGATGGCCGAGGTCGTGGCGCGCGAGACCGGATTGCGTACCGAACGGCGCATCAGCCACGTCTTCATCATGGACGTGCCGACCTACCACAAGCCGCTCATCGTCACCGACGCGGCGATCAACATCTTCCCGACGCTCGAGGACAAGGTGCACATCGTGCAGAACGCGATCGACCTCGCGCACGCGCTCGGCAACGCGCGCCCCAAGGTGGCGCTCCTGTCGGCGGTGGAAACGGTGACCCCCAAGATTCCCTCGACGGTCGAGGCGGGGGCGCTGTGCAAGATGGCCGAGCGCGGCCAGATCACCGGCGGCGTGCTCGACGGGCCGCTCGCCTTCGACAACGCCATCAGCAAGGAAGCGGCCGAGACCAAAGGCATCAAGTCCGAAGTCGCGGGCGATCCCGACATCCTGCTCGTTCCCGACCTCGAGGCCGGCAACATGCTCGCCAAGCAGCTCACTTTCCTGCTGAAGGCGGATGCCGCCGGCATCGTGCTCGGCGCGCGGGTGCCGATCGTGCTGACGAGCCGTGCCGACAGCCTGCGAACCAAGCTCGCGAGTTGCGCCGTCGCCGTCATCCTGGCGCGGTTTCGCGCCGCCGGCGTCGCCAGCCAGGAGGACTGAGCATGGCGGCCCGCGCCGTCCTCGTGCTCAACGCGGGGTCGTCCAGCATCAAGTTCCAGACATTCAGAATCGCCGGTCGCGGCCTCGACGTCGGGCTGCGCGGCCAGATCGAAGGCATCGGCACGGCGCATCCGCTGGCGACCATGACCGAGGCGGGCGAGAAGCGCGAGCGCAAGCTGTCGAGCGCCGAGGGCGCCGACATGCGCGGCGCCCTGGTGCTGCTCGCCCAGGCGATCGGCGCGCGCGCCGGCGAGCTCGACATCGCTGCGGCCGGGCATCGCGTCGTGCACGGCGGTGCGGAGTACGCGCGGCCGCTGGTGGTGGACGACGCCGTCCTCGCCAAGCTGGACAAGCTGGTGCCGCTCGCGCCGCTGCACCAGCCGCACAACCTGTCAGCGATCCGCGCCGCGCGCCAGGCGCTGCCCGGCGTGCCGCAGGTCGCCTGCTTCGATACCGCATTCCATCGCGGTCACGCGCAAGTCGCCGAGCTGTTCGCGCTGCCCTACGAGATGTACGAGGCGGGCGTGCGCCGCTACGGCTTCCACGGGTTGTCCTACGAATACGTCGCTGCGACGCTGCCCGAGGCGGCGCCGGAGATCGCCACGGGCCGCGTCGTGGTCGCGCACCTGGGCAGCGGCGCGAGCCTGTGCGGCATCAAGGGCGGTCGCAGCATCGATTCGACGATGGGGTTCACCGCGGTCGACGGGCTGCCCATGGGGACGCGCACCGGGCAGCTCGACCCCGGCGTGGTGCTCTACCTGATGCAGGAGCGCCGCCTGTCGGCGAAGGACATCGAGACGCTGCTCTACAAGAAGTCGGGCTTGCTCGGCATTTCCGGCGTGTCGAACGACATGCGCGACCTGCTCGAGTCGAAGGCGCCGCGCGCCAGGCTCGCCGTCGATTACTTCGTCTTCCGCGTGGCACGCGAGACCGCCGCGCTCGCCTCGGCGCTCGGCGGCATCGACGGCGTCGTCTTCACGGCGGGGATCGGCGAACGCTCGGTCGAGATCCGCAGGCGGGTCTGCGAGGGCCTCGCCTGGCTCGGCGTCGAGCTCGACGCCGCGGCGAACGAGCGCGGCGGGCCGCGCATCTCGCGCGCCGGCTCCAGGGTATCGGCCTGGGTCGTGCCCACCAACGAAGAGCTGATGATCGCCCGGCACGCCCGCGAGCTGCTGGGGCTTTGAAGACGGGAGAAATCATGTCCACCAAGCGCGGAACGCTCGAAGGCAAGAAAGGCCTGGTCGTCGGCATCGCCAACGACAACTCGATCGCCTACGGCTGCGCGCAGGCCTTCCGCCAGTTCGGCGCCGAGCTCGCCGTCACCTACCTCAACGAGAAGGCGCGGCCGCACGTCGAGCCGCTGGCGAAAGCACTCGGCGCCTCGATCTTCCTGCCGCTCGACGTCATGCGGCCGGGGGAGATGCAGGCGGTGTTCGACGAGATCCGGCGCAAGTGGGGGCGGCTCGATTTCGCGGTGCATTCGATCGCCTTCGCGCCCAAGCAGGCGCTGCACGGCAGGGTGGTGGACGTGAGCGAGCCCGACTTCCACGTGGCGATGCGCGTGTCGTGCCATTCGTTCCTCGAGATGGCGCGGCTCGCCGAGCCGCTGATGAGCGAGGGCGGGACGCTGTTCGCCATGAGCTACTACGGCGCCGAGAAGGTGGTGAAGAACTACAACATCATGGGGCCGGTGAAGGCGGCGCTCGAGGCCGTCTGCCGCTATGCCGCGGCCGAGCTCGGCCCGAAGGGCATCCGCGTGCATCCCATCTCGCCCGGCCCGCTGAAGACGCGCGCCGCGTCCGGCATCGCCGACTTCGACGAGCTGCTCGACCAGGCCGCGGCCGAGGCGCCGGCGCGGTCGCTGGTGTCCATCGAGGATGTCGGCGCCGCCTGCGCCGCGCTCGCCATGGACGGCGCGAAGCTCATCACCGGCAGCACCATCTACATCGACGGCGGCTTCCACATCATGGCCTGACCGCGGCTGCGGTCAGCGCTTGTCTTCGGGGAGGGGATCCTCGGGAAGCGGGGAGAGGCTGGTGGCCGAGCGCCGGTAGGTGGACGGCGGCACGCCGACCTGGTTCAGGAAGAAGCGGGTGAAGTTGCTCTGTGCGGAGAAGCCGAGCTCGGCCGCCACCTCGGCGATCTTGCCCTGGCCGGAGGAAAGCCGCGAGATCGCCGTCTCGACGCACAGCATGTCGAGATAGGCGCGCGGCGAGAAGCCGGTGCAGAGCTGGAAGAGGTCGTAGAAGCGCGAACGCGACAACCCGACCTGGCTGGCGAGATCGTCGATCGAGAGGTCCTTGTTCGGATGCGCGCGCAGCAGCGCGATGGCGCGGCGGATACGGCTGTCCTCGAAGCGCGAGCCTTTCCACAGCGGCGAGGAAGAGCGGCGCTTCGCCAGATAGGTCTCGACGATCGACAGGATCAGCTCCTGCAGCATGAACTCGAGCCGCTCGTTGGACAGGAAGCGGTCGTTCATCGCTTCCACGGCGAGCGTGTCGGCGAGCTGGCGGATGCGTGGCGTCACCAGCTCGCGCAGCTGCGGGAAGGGCCGTGCGTCCTCCGCCTCGAACGCCGCCGGGAAGCTCGCGCGCAGCCATTCGCCGGCGGCGTGGAATTCCAGCGCGCGGGAAGCGCCGAGGGTGACGTAAAGCTCGCCGGGATTGAGGAGCAGGACTTCTTCGGCCCCCTGCTCAAGGACGATGGCGGGATCGGCCTGGGCGCGGATTTCGTCGTTCGGGGCGAGCTCGTTCAGCAGCAACCGCCCGTAGCGCCCCTCGAATAGCCTGACCGTCCTCCCCATAAAGGAAGCATACCGCAGGCCGCTGCAAAAGACTGTCAATAAGCGAGCCAGCGCGGTCGCTTCGCCGAGATTACGCGGGTATTTACGCCCACCCAGTTCAGGCCGCCGAAGAGCCGTCCATGCTCGATCTTGACGCAGCGGTCCAGGACCGCCTCCAGGCCGGCCCCCCGGGCCTTGGCCGCGGCGGCCTCGTTCTTCACCCCGAGCTGCTGCCAGAGGACTTTGGCGCCGATCGCGATCGCGTCTTCGGCGACCGGCATCACGTCCTGTGTCTTGCGGAACACGTCCACCAGGTCGACCTTGTCGGGAATGTCGCGCAGCGACTTGTAGCACTTCTCGCCGAGGATCGAGTCGTATTTCGGGTTGACCGGGATGACGCGGTAGCCGTGCTCCTGCATGTACTTGGCGGCGAAATAGCTCGGCCGGTACCAGTCGGCGGAGAGGCCGACCACGGCCAGGGTGCGGGATTCGCGCAGGATGCGGCGCAGCGTGTTGATGTCGTCCATCGTGCGGATAATAGCCGGATGAAATCCGATCTCAAGACCCGCCATGGCGGAAAGATCCTGGCCGATGCCCTGGTCGCGCAGGGCGCGAAGCTCGCGTTCGGCGTTCCAGGGGAGAGCTACCTGCCGGTGCTCGACGGCATGTACGACGTGCGCGAGCGCTTTTCCTTCGTCATCTGCCGCCAGGAGGGCGGGGCGTCCTACATGGCCGAGGCCTACGGCAAGCTGACCGGCGAGCCGGGGGTGCTGTTCGTCACGCGCGGCCCCGGGGCGACCAACGGCGCGATCGGCGTGCATACCGCGCAGCAGGATTCGACGCCGCTGGTGGTGTTCATCGGCCAGGTGCCGAACGAATTCGCCGAGCGCGAGGCGTTCCAGGAGATCGACTACCGGCGCATGTACGGCCCGATGGCGAAATGGGTCGGCCAGATCGACCGCGTCGAGCGCATCCCCGAATACGTGAGCCATGCCTTCCACACCGCCTGCGCCGGGCGCCCGGGGCCGGTGGTGCTGGCGCTGCCCGAGGACACGCTGTTCGGCGAGGCCGCGGTGGCGGATGCTCCCCGCTACCACAAGGTTCGACCCGCGCCATCTGGGAAACAGATCGAGGAACTGGCAAAAATCCTAAAGAGCGCCGAGAGGCCCTTCGTCCTCATCGGCGGCGGCGGCTGGGACCGCGATGCCTGCAAGAACTTGCAACGCTGGGTGGAGAAGAACGGGCTCGCGGCCGGCACCTCGTTCCGCTGCCAGGACCTGTTCGACAACCGCAGCCCGAACTACGCCGGCGACGTCGGCATCGGCATCAACCCGAAGCTCGCCGAGCGGGTGAAAGAGGCCGACGTGCTGCTCGTCATCGGCGCGCGCCTGGGCGAGATGACGACCGGCGCCTACAGCCTGGTCGAGGCGCCGCTGCCGCGCCAGACGCTGGTACACGTGCACGGCGGCGCCGAGGAGCTCGGCCGCGTGTACCGGCCGGCGCTGGCGATCAACTCCGGCATGGCGCAGTTCGTCGACGCTCTCCAAGGCCTGTCTTTCTCCAAGCCCGGCTGGAAAGCGGATACCGAGGCGCTGAGAAAAGACTATCTCGGGTGGACCGCGCCGCGGCCGATGCCGGGCAAGCTGCAATACGGCGAGGTGATCCGCTGGCTCTCCGACCACCTGCCCGAGGACACGATCGTCGCCGGCGGCGCGGGCAACTTCGCCGGCTGGCTGCACCGGCACTGGCTTTACAAGGGTTTCCGCACCCAGCTCGGCTCGACCAACGGCTCGATGGGCTACGGCTACCCGGCCGCGGTCGCGGCCAAGCTCGCCGAGCCCCAGCGTCCGGTGCTCGGGCTGTGCGGCGA
>Ga0075352_1000065_pt1 | contig 14424 bp, 11 predicted proteins | sample Sandmound_TuleA__FD_120092 | JGI IMG/M metagenome (GOLD analysis project Ga0075352, IMG submission 120092) | Natural and restored wetland microbial communities from the San Francisco Bay, California, USA, that impact long-term carbon... | ecosystem: Environmental > Terrestrial > Soil > Wetlands ...
CGGCGCTCGACAAGCGCGGCCTCGGCGCGCGCATGGTCGAGATACGGCCCGGCGAGACGCGGACCTTCGGTCAGTAGCCGGCGTCGAAATCGACCAGGTACAGCGGTGTTTCGCCGCGCCGCACGCGCTCGACGTTCTCGACAATCTTCGCGATCGCGGTGCGCGGCTCGGTGAGCGCCGCCGAATGCGGCGTGATGGTGACGCCCGGATGTTTCCACAGCGGGCTCGCGGGCGGCAGCGGCTCGCTATCGAACACGTCGAGGTAGGCGTGGCCGAGATGCCCCGAGTCCAGGCTCTTTAGCAGGTCGCCGACCACGACGTGGCCGCCGCGCGCAACGTTGATGACACAGGAGTGGGGTTTCAGCAGCGCAAGGTTTTTGCCGTTCACTATTCCGCGCGTGCTAGGCGTAAGCGGTAGCAGACAGACTAGTGCGTTACACAGAGGCAGCATCGCGTCGAGGTCGGTGAAGCTCTGCACGCCTGCGAGCTGCTTCGGGCGGCGGCTGTAGCCGGCGACGCGAAAGCCGAGCGCGGCGAGCTTGCGCGCGGCATCGCTGCCGAGCTCGCCGAGGCCGAGGATGCCGATGGTGCGGTCGGAAGCGAGGTACTGCTTGAAGCGGCGCCACTCGCTCCTCGCCTGCTGCGCGCGGTAGCGGTCGTGGTGCCGGTGCCAGTCGAGCACGTGCGCGAGCACCGACTCGGACATCGCCGCCACCATGCCGGGATCGATCAGGCGCGCGAGCGGCACGCCGCGCGGGTACTCGGGATCGGCGAGCAGCTTGTCCACGCCCATCCACAGCGACTGGATCAGCTTCACGCCCTTGAGGCGGGCGAGCGTGCCGGCGGGCGGAGTGGCGAGCAGCGCGACATCGCAGGATCTTTCCTCGCCGACGAAGAATCGATCCTGCGGCAGGGCGCGCTGCAAAAGCGGCAGCCAGAACTCGGCCTTCTCGGTTTCGCTGGCGAAGAGGATGTCCACCGGGCGGGCGATGGTAGCATCCGCCCCGGACGAGAGATCGGAATGAAGCCGCCATTCAGAGCCGACCAGGTCGGCAGCCTCCTGCGGCCCGCCTATCTGACGGCGGCGCGCAAAGACCGGAAGGTCCAGGACCGCGCGATCCTGGAGGCGATCGGCAGGCAGGAAGCGATCGGCCTGGAGAGCATCACCGACGGCGAGTTCCGCCGCGACTGGTGGCACCTCGACTTCCTGGCGCAGATCGAAGGCGTCGGCGCCCGCGTCAACCCCGGCCCGAAGTTCGGCGGCACCGAGGAGCAGCCGCCGATTCCGATCGTCACCGGCAAGCTGCGCTATGCGAAGCCGATCATGGTGGATGATTTTGTTTTCCTGAAAAGCAATACAAAAAAAACTGCCAAGGTCACGATCCCCTCTCCCTCGATGCTGCACCTGCGCGCCGGCCGCGCCGGCATCGCCTACCGGGACATGGACGAGTTCTGGAGCGACGCGGCCGCGGTCTACCGCGACGCCATCGCCGCGTTCGCGAAAGCCGGCTGCACCTACCTGCAGCTCGACGACGTCGCCTTCGCCTATCTCTGCGACCCGAAGATCCGCGAGGCCTGCCGCAAGAACGGCGATGACCCGGACACGTTGCCTCAGCGCTATGCCCAGACAATAAGGGATTCATTGAAAGGCAGACCCGCGGGCATGACGATCGCGATGCACACCTGCCGCGGCAACTTCAAGAGCGCCTGGGTCGCCGAGGGCGGCTACGAGCCCGTCGCCGAGGCGATGTTCTCGAGCGGCGTCGACGCCTTCTTCATGGAGTTCGACACCGAGCGCGCCGGCGGCTTCGAGCCGCTGCGCTTCGTGCCGAAGGGGAAGAAAGTGGTTCTCGGAATCGTTTCTTCAAAGACAGGGATTCTTGAAAATTCTGATTCTCTAAAACGCAGGGTCGACGAAGCCACCAAGTACGTCCCGCTGGAGGACCTGTGCCTGTCGCCGCAGTGCGGCTTCTCCAGCACCCATCACGGCAACCAGCTCACGCAGGACGAGCAGTGGAAGAAGCTCGAGCGCGTGGTGCAAACCGCAAAGGAGATCTGGTCATGAGCGAGAACGAGATCCTCGGCCTCGAGGACAAGCGCTTCGGCGCGATGGCGGGCAAGGACTGGAAGGCGCTCGACGCGCTGCTGCACGACCAGCTCCTCTACACCCACTCGAACGGCGTCACCGACACCAAGGCGGTATGGATGGACGCCATGAAGTCCGGCAGGACGGTCTACAAGAACGTGAAGAACAGCGACCGCAAGGTGCGCCTCTACGGCGACAGCGCGCTCGTCACCGGCAAGGCGGCGATCGAGGCGGAGGTGAACGGCCAGGCGCGCTCGCTCAAGCTCTGCTACCTGAACGTCTGGACGAAGAGCCCGCAGGGCTGGAAGTTCGTCGCCTGGCAGTCGACGCCGCAGCCGGCGGCGTGAGCGAGGTGTTTCGGGGAAGGCGGGAAGACGACCGTCTTCTTACCGGCAAAGGGCGCTACACCGCCGACTGGAACCTCCCCGGGCAGCTGTACGGCTACTTTGTCCGCTCGGATCGCGCCCACGCGGAAATTCTTTCTTTCCGGAAACCGGAGAATGTCATCGTCTTCACCGGCGAGGACACGAAAGACCTGAGAACGCCGCCGCCGATGGTGAAGTATCCCGGGCGCGGCGGGACGATGATCAAGGTGCCGCCGCGCGACACGCTCGCTCGCGGCCGCGTGCGCTTCGTCGGCCAGGAAGTGGCGCTGGTCGTCGCCGAGTCGCCGCAGATGGCGCAGGACGCGGCCGAAAGCATCGAGATCGAATACCGCGATCTGCCGGCGGTGGTCGACGCGGATGAAGCGCTCGAGCCGGGTGCGCCGCTTCTGCACGACGATATTCCCGGCAATCTCTGCTTCGACTACGAGTACGGCGACGAACAGAAGGCCGGCCAGGCGCTCGCCGGCGCCGCGCACATCACCCGCCTGACCCTCGACTCGACTCGCGTTTCCGGCGTGCCGATGGAGCCGAAGGCCTGCCTCGCGGCGTACGACGCCGCCACCCAGACCTTCGACGTCTACGCGAGCTCGCAGGGCAAGGGGATGATGGTGCCGAACCTCGCCACCGTCCTCGACGTGCCGGCGGAAAAAATCCGCCTGCACGCCTGGGACGTCGGCGGCGGCTTCGGCATCCGCTCCGACGCCTATCCCGAGTACTGCGCGCTGATGTTCGCGGCGCGCAAGCTCGGCCGGCCGGTGAAATGGGTCGGCTCGCGCTTCGAGACCATCGTCAGCGACTACCACGGCCGCGGCGCGAGGCTCTCCGGCGAGCTCGGCCTCGACCGCGACGGCCGCTTCGTCGCGCTGCGCGTGCGCTGGACGGTGAACGCCGGCGCGCGACTCTCGCAGCCCGGGCCGCTGATCAACACGATCAATCCCTCGACGCACGCGATCAACGCCTATCGCATCGCGGCGCTCTACGGCCGCCATCGCCTCGCGCTCACCAATACGACGCCGACGACGGCCTACCGCGGCGCGGGGCGCCCCAATGTCTCGTATCTGGTGGAAAGGCTCGTGGACGAGGCGGCGCGCGAAACCGGCATCGATCGCGTCGAGCTGCGCCGGCGCAACCTCATCCCCAAGGAAGCCTTTCCCTACAAGACGCCGGTCGGCTCCACCTACGACAGCGGCGATCCTCCAGGGGAGCTGGAGAAGGCGATCCGCTTTTCCGAATGGGAATCCTTTGCCGAAAGAAAAAAATCCTCTTCTCTTCGGGGGAAACTGCGCGGCATCGGCCTGTCGGTCTTCGTCGAGCCTTCCGGCGGCGGCGCGAGCCCGAAGGAGGAGGCGGCGATCAAGTTCGGCGCCTCGGGCGACGCCGAGCTGCACGTCCTCTGCGGCGCCTCGGGGCAGGGCCACGAAACGATGCTGCCGCAGATTGTTTCTGAAGTATTCGGAATGTCTCCTGAAAGAATTGTGTTGAAGGCCAGTGATCCCGACGGACCTCCGTTGATGGGAGGCGGCACGGTCGGCTCGCGCACCATGATGTCCCACGGCGGCGCGCTGTTCTTCGTGGCGCAAAAGGTGGTGGAAAAAGGCCGCGAGCTGGCGGCGAAGGACCTGGAGGTCTCGCCTCAGGATGTGGAGTTTTCTGAAGGCGAATATCGCGTCAAGGGAACTGACGTGCGAATGAAATTCTCTGAAGTTGCAAGACGTCACGGCAGCGCGCTCGATACCAAGGACTCGATCCCGACGCCGGTCGCGTTTCCCGGCGGCGCGCACGTCGCCGAGGTGGAGATCGACCCGGAGACCGGCGAGATCGACCTGGTGCGCTACACCGGCGTCGACGACTGCGGACGGATCCTCAACCACGTGCTGGTCGACGGGCAGCTGCACGGCGGCATCGTGCAGGGGCTCGGCCAGATCTTCTGCGAGCAGGTGATCTACGACCGCCAGAGCGGCCAGCTGCTCACCGGCACGTTCATGGACTACGCCATGCCGCGCGCGGAGATCCTGAAGCGCGTCGAGCTGCACGACCACTCGGTGCCGTCGCCGTCCAACCCGCTCGGCGTCAAGGGCGCGGGAGAGGCGGGGACCACCGGCGCGCTGCCGGCGGTGGCGAACGCGGTGATCGACGCGCTGCGCCCGCTCGGCATCCACCAGCTCGACTTTCCCTACTCGCCCGACCGGGTCTGGTCAGCGATTCATGGTCGAGGGTAGCCAGAGGGCGAGCGCCGGGAAGACGATCAGCAGCGCGAGCTTGAGGAGATCGGCGGCGACGAAGGGCATGACGCCGCGATAGACGGTCGAGAGCGGCACGTCCGTGCCGCCGATGCCCTTCAACACGAACAGGTGGATGCCGAACGGCGGCGTGATCAGGCCGGTCTCGAGCACCACCAGATTGATGATTCCCCACCAGACGAGGTCGTAGCCCATCGCCTGCACCAGCGGCGTGACGATCGGGATGGTGACGAACATCACCGTGTTGGAGTCCATGATGCAGCCGAGCGCCATGTAGACGGCGAGCAGCAGGAAGATCACCGCCAGCGGAGGCCAGTGCAGGCCTTCGAACAGCGCCGTCATGTGCTGCGGCAGCCCGGTAACGCCCATCGAGAAGGAAAAGGTGAGGACGCCGAAGATGATGAGGTAGAGAAGGGCGGTGGTCGCCGTCGTCTCGCCCAGCACTTGCGCGATGCTGCTGGCGGAAATCTTTTTCCTGAACACTGCAAGCAGGAAGGCGCCCGCGGCGCCGACGGCGGCGGCCTCGGTCTCGGTGAAGATGCCGCCGTAGATGCCGCCCAGCACCACGGCGAAGAGCGTGAGCCCAGCCCAGGCCTTGCGCGCCGCCGCGCCGATGGCGCTCCAGTCGGCGCGCGCTGCGCGCGCCGGCGCGGCCGCGGGAGAGAGGCGCACGGTGAGCATCACGGCGCCAAGGTAGAGCGCAATGGCGATCGCGGCGGGAAGCACCGCCGCGACGAAGAGCTTGCCGATCGAGGTCTCGGTGAGGAAGGCGTAGAAGATGAGGGGAATCGAGGGCGGCACCAGCGCGCCCAGCGTACCGCCGGCAGCGACGCAGCCCGCGGCGAGCGCCGGCGAGTAGCCGCGCGCCGTCATCTCCGGCAGCGCCACCCGGCCAATGGTCGCTACCGTGGCGAGCGAGGAACCGGTCACCGCGCCGAAGCCGCCGCAGCCGCCGATGGTCGCGAGCGCGAGCCCGCCGCGCAACTGCGCGAACAGCGCGTGCGCGAGGTCATAGATGTCCTCCGCCATGCCGGCGACCACGGCGAAGCTGCCCATCATCAGGAACATCGGCACCACGGCGACCTGCGCGTTGCTGAGGAATTGCGCCGACTCGTTGCCGAGCACGCTCAGCGCCGGTCCCGCGCCGATCATCAGCGCCGCGCAAAGCAGCCCGAGCAGCCCGAGCGCCGCGGCGAGCGGCACGTACGCGGCGAGCAGCAGCCAGACCGCGCCCACGATCAGCGCCGAGGTCCAGCCGGGCGAGGCTCTGGCGGCCTGGGAAAGCGGCTCGAAGCCGAGCCATAGCGCGAGCCACGCAGCGGCAATGAAGAGAAATATCTTTGGCGTGCGAAAAACAAGGACCGCCTGCACGAAGGCCGCGCCGGCGAGAAACACCGCCACGGCCCACATGAAGGGGGCGACGGGAATGGCGAGGTAGACGGTCGTGGCGCTGCGCGCCTGAAGCGAGTGCGCGAACTCGCCCAGCCGCCAGGCGAGCAGCGCGTAGAAGACGAGCAGCGCCGCCGCGCCGAACAGCTTCAGCCGCGCCAGCGTCGCCGGACCGGCGCGCGTGCCGAGCAGGTCGACGGTGAGATTGACGCCTTGCGCCGCGCCCGCCGGCAGGCAGGCGGCGACGGCGACGGCGAGCGCCATGCTCGTGACTTCGCCCAGGCCGGCGATCGGCGCGGAGAAGAGCCAGCGCAGCAGCACGTCGCCGATGGTCGCGAAGGCGATGAACAGCATGCCGGCGACGCCGACGAACGCGATGCGCTGCGTGATGAGAACGCAGCGCGCCGCGAGGCGATCGAGCAACTACTTGCCTTTGTTCTTCGCTTCGAAGGCGGCGATCTCGGCGCGGAAGGCCTCGAGCACCCTCGCGCCGTTCGGCGTCTCCCGCGCCCACTGTTCCGCCACGGGCGCCACCAGCTTCCTCCAGCGCGCCTCCTCGGCGGCCGGCAGCGGCTGGATGTCCTTGAGGATGCCGCGGGCGCGGTTCCACTCGGCGTCCGTCACCTGGCCGAGCTGCTGCGAGAACGCGAGATACGAGTGCTTCTCGATCGCCGCCCTGGCCTGCGCCGGCAGCGAGTCCCAGCGCTTCTTGCTGATGAACACCATCGCCGAGTCGGCGCCCATGGCCACGTCGAGGCTGCTGGTCGCCACCTCGTGCACCTTGAAGGTGGCGACGCCGGTGAGCGGCATGAGCGCCATGTCGGCAATGCCGCGCGAGAGCGCCTGGTAGACCTCGTCGGGCCGCATGCTCACCGCCGCGCCGCCGAGCGCGCCGACGGTGCGGCCGGCGATGGCGTTCGACACGGTGATCTTCTTGCCCTTCAGGTCGTCGAGGCTTTTCACCGGCTGCTTGGCGTTGAGCGCGGCATTGGGGAAGGTCCAGATGCCGAGCGGCTTCACCGCGTCGAACTCGCCCGCGGTGACGCCTTTCGCGTACAGATTCCAGAGCGCGTTCGACGCGGCGATGCTCGATTTCGACTCGAATGGCAGCGCCGCGACGTCCTGCTGGCGGAACTTGCCGCCGGCGAAGGCGGTGAGGATGAAGCCGACGTCGGCGACGCCGTCGACCACGCGGTCGTAGGTGACGCCGAAGTTGCCGAGCGTGCCGCCGAAGAAGGTTTCGACCCTGAGCGTGCCGCCGGAATCCTCCGTGACCGCTTTCGCCCACGGCGTGAACGCGCCATCGTGCAGGAACGAGCGCGGCGGCGCGGGCGAATTGAACTTCAGGACGATGGGCTGCGCGAAGGCGTGGCTGGTGAAGGCGAGGAGGATGAAGAGCAGGGTTTTCATTTCAGACTCCGATGATCGGGAGGACGTCCGCGGGTGGCGTCTTCCACTTCTTGGATGGCTTGCCTTTGGCGATCGCCTGCAGCTCGCGCTCGAGAATCTTGCGCCAGAGGATGATCCCGGCATCGGAGCGGCCGAGGCGCTCGTGCTCGCGGTCGGCGATGCGCCCCTGCCCGGCCTGCACGGCGATGTCCTGCACCATGGCGAGCTCGGGATGCTCGACGTCGACCAGGCGCCGGCGCCCGGCCCACACGTCCTGGACCAGGTCCATCACCTTCGGCGCGCGCGCCACCTTTTCCAGGTGCTCCTCCTTCTTGGCGAGGAAACGCTCGGCCTCGGCGCCGGTGACTTTGACGTGGCTGGTGACGAGCCAGAGATGGCTCTCGTCGTCGATCGGCGTGAAGTTGAAGTAGATCTCCTGCCAGCCGCCGACGCCGTCGAAGCCGGCGAGCGGCGGCACGATGACGCGCGTCACGTTCGGCATGTAGTGCAGGGTATGGCGCACCTGGCCCGTGCTCTTGCGGGTGCCGAAGCGGAGCATCCCCCAGTCGGTCTCTTTGGCGGTGATGAGCGGCAGCTCGGCCATCTTCGCGTGCGAGCCGCCCGGCTGGTGGACGAAGGCGACGTGCACCTCGTCGGCGGTGTTCTCATAGCACTGCAGCCAGTTGCAGGGCAGCGTGTGCGTGCTCCAGACGTGGATCAGGCCGTCCTGGGGCGGCAGCGGGTAGGGCGGCCACGGCGGTGGCTCGCCCTCGCCGAAGTAGGCGAAGACGAGGCCCATGTGCTCGCGTGTCGGCCAGGCGCGCGCCTTCACCTTGCGCGCGAAGCCCGCTTCCTCGGCGGGCTGCTCGATGCACTGGCCCGAGCAGTCGAACTTCCAGCCATGGTAGAGGCAGCGGATCGCGTCGCCTTCCACCCAGCCCAGATGCAGCTGCGCGCCGCGGTGCGGGCAGCGGTAGTCGAACACCTGCGCGCGGCCGTTGGCACCCTCGCCGCGATACAGGGTGTAGTCCTCGCTCATGATGCGCAGCGGCCTGGCGTGGCCGGGCGCGAGATCCTCGCTGCGCGCGACCGCCAGCCAGAACTGGCGCATGAACTTGCCGCCCGGCGTCCCGGGCCGCGTCGACGTGAGGTCCATCGCGGTGTAGTTTAATGCCGGTGAGCCTGAGGGAGAAAAAAAAGCTCGAAACGCGGGAGCGCATTCGCGCGGCGGCCGCCGAGCTTTTCGCGCGCCGCGGCTACGGCGCCGCCACCATGCGCCAGATCGCGCGGCGCGCGCACGTCGGCCTCGGCACGCTGTTCAACTACGCCGAGGACAAGCGCGACCTCGTCTTTCTCATCTTCAACGAGGAGCTGAACGCGACCACCGACGTGGCGCTCGCGGCGCCCCGTCCCGGGCCGCTCGCCGACCAGCTCCTCGCCGTGTTCGCGGTGCATTACCGCTGGCTGGCGCAGAAGCCGGCGCTGGCGAGGATCCTGCTGCAGGAGCTCACCTTCTATTCGAGCGGCAAGCAGGCGGCGACCTTCCACAGCATCCGCAAGCGGCTGATCGATGGCATCGAATCCCTGGTCAGGAAAGCGCAGGTCAGGGAAGACCCGGCGCTCGTCGCACGCTACATCTTCTTCGTCTACTCGGCGTCGCTGCGCTGGTGGATCGCCTCGCCGAAGCCCGATCCGCGCGCTGGCGTCGCGGACCTGAAGCGCCTGCTGCGCCTGCTGGTCGCCGGGCTGCGCTAGAGGACGGTCTCCTCGGCCATCAGCCGCCAGCCGAGCGGCGCGTCGAGCTGGACGAAGCTCTCCTCCTCCTTGCGCATCAGCGCCGGGATCGGGCTCGCCAGCATGGCGTTGAAATCCTCGACGCTCGCGAGGTAGATCTCCTCCATGCCGTCGAAGTGCGGCTCGTTCCCGCCAGGGTCGGGCGGCATGGCGAAGCTCGCCACCACGCGCTGCACCGGCGTCTCGACCGTGAGCCGCTTTTCCAGCTTGAGGTAGTTCTTCAGCCAGTAGTCCTTGAATTGCGCGAGCGACAGGTCTTTGTGCCGGATGAGCGTGCGCACGACCTTCAGCTGCTCCTTCTGCTTGATCGTCTTCGCCGCGTCGAGCCTCTCGCCGGCGAGGAACTCCTCGCACAGCACTTCCTGGCGACCGGCCTTGTCGGTCAGCGTTTCCTTCGCCTTGGCGGCGGTGCTGTAGTAGATCGCCGCCAGGCCGTCGAAGGCGGGCGCCTCACTCTTGGGGATGCTCACCACCACGCGGTTTGCGGCGCGCTTGAGCTGACCGTTCAGCTCCAGCCATTCGGTCTTGAATTCCAGCGGCAGCTTGTCGCCGCGTTTCGCCATGCGGACTACTTTGAACGTGCTCATATTGGAGTTTAGGATAACTCACATGCTGAAAGAGTTCTCGGTCCCGGTCCGGGACGGGACGACGATCGGCGTCGCCGTCTATGCCCCCGACTCACCGGGAACAGGCGCCGGCCGCTTCCCGGCGCTGCTTGCGCCCTCTCCTTACCGATACGACAACAACCTCCTTCCCGCCGGGCCGCAGTTCCTGTGGCGCGAGACCGGGCCGATCGAGCTGTACGTCAAGAACGGCTACGCCTACGTGCACATGGACGTGCGCGGCTGCGGCAAGTCCGGCGGCGAGTTCGAGCTGCTGGGCCCCAACGAGCAACGCGACCTGTACGACGTGATCGAGTGGATCGCCAGGCAGCCGTGGTCGAACGGCAAGGTCGGCGGCCTCGGCCAGTCGTACTTCTGCATGTCGCAGTGGTGGATGGGCATCATGGCGCCGCCCGCGCTCGCCTGCCTGGGCGCGTACGACGGCCTCAACGACCTCTATCGGGCGTCATGTTATCAGGGCGGCATCCCGGGGCAATTCTTTCCGGGCTACTGGTGGAACCAGAACCGCATCATCAACCGCTTCCCCGCCAACGGCGCGGCGCCGCGCGAGCAGAAAACCGACCTCGACCTCCTGCTTGCCGCGCACCCGACCTACGACGACTTCTGGCGCGCGCGCTGCGCCTGGGAGCGCCTGCCCGAGATCAAGGTGCCGCTCTACTCGATCGGCATCTGGGGCAAGATCGATCTGCACACGCGCGGCAATATCGACGGCTTTCGCCGGGCGTCAGGTCCGCGCAAGCTTCAGATGCGCGGCCCGCCCAATGCCTGGGCGGCCAACGCCGAGTTCAACAGCGTGGAATTGCACGAAAAAGTGCTTCTCCCCTTTTACGATTTGTATTTAAGAGGAATCAAGACGGATTATGAGACGCGCCCGCCTGTGGAGTATTTCGTGCGCGGCGCCAACGTGTTCAAGACCGCCGAGACCTGGCCGCCGCCGGGCGTGAAGTACAAGTCGTGGTACCTCAGTGGTGAAAGATCGGGAGCCGTGACGTCGCTTAACGATGGAAGTTTGAGTCGTTCATCTTCTCAGGGAAGCGAAAATACCTCGTACACCTACCCCAACCCCGGGTGGGTCAGCGGGGTGGTCGGTTTCGGGCCGTCGGGCCCGCCCAACTTCGACCCGGTTCGGCGCGTCGTGACTTTCACCACGGCGCCCCTGGAAAACGATGTCGAGATCGCCGGGCCGATCAAGCTGGTGCTGTACGCCTCATCAACGCGCGACGACACCGACTTCTTCGTCAAGCTCGCCGAGCAGTACCCGCAAGGCAACTCGCAGCTCGTGACCAAGGGCTGGCTGCGCGCCTCGCACCGCGAGCTCGACCCCCGGCACAGCACCGAGATGGAGCCCTATCACAGCCACGCCAATCCGCAGCCGCTCAGGCCGAACGAGGTCACCAAGTTCGAGATCAGCGTCGAGCCGAACGCCTTTCGCTTCAAGAAGGGCAACCGCATCCGCCTCGAGCTCGCCAACGGCGACTCGCCGGTCACCGACGTCCTGTGGACCCACTATTACGCGCCGAACAAGATCGGCCAGGATACCTTCTGGCACAGTGCAAAATACCCTTCCGCCCTGATCCTGCCTGTCCATGAATAGGCTGCCCGTCCATGAATAGATACGGCATCGGTCAACCAGTCCGGCGCGTCGAGGACCAGCGCTTCCTCACCGGCCGCGCGCGCTACGTCGACGACATCCAGCTGCCGCACATGCTGCACGGCGCGGTGGTGATGTCGCCGCACGCACATGCCCGGATCAAGAACATCTCTGTCGAAGAGGCGTTGAAGATGCCGGGCGTTCATCTTGTTCTTACGGGCGCGGATGCGCAGGCGGAGAAGCTCGGCGGCATCCCGCCGCTGTTCATGCCCGAGGACATGGGCGGGCCGAAGGGTTACCGCACCTTCCGGCCGCTGCTCGAGCCCGCCAAGGCGCGCTACGTCGGCGACCGCATCGCCTTCGTCGTCGCCGATTCGCCCGAGCTGGCGCGCATCGCCGCCGAGAAGGTGGAGGTCGACTACGAGCCGCTGCCCGCCGTGGTCGCGGTCGCCGATGCGGCCAAGGAGGGCGCTCCCAAGGTGTGGGACGACAACGCCGCCGGCAATCTCGCCTTTCCGCTGATGATGGGCAACAAGGACGCGACCGACGCGGCGTTCGCCAAGGCGAAGCACACGGTGTCCCTGCGGCTCTACAACAACCGCATCACCGCCAACACCCTGGAGCCGCGCGCCTGCATCGGCGATTTCGCCAATGACTCCTACACGCTTTACACCAGCAGCCAGAACCCGCACGGCGTGCGCGGCATCCTTTCAGGGGCAGTTTTCAAGTTTTCAGAAAATAAACTCCGGGTGATCTCACCGGATGTCGGCGGCGGCTTCGGCATGAAGGGCGATGTCTACCCCGAGGACGGGCTGGTGCTCTGGGCGTCGCGCCGGCTCGGCCGGCCGGTGAAATGGGTGGCGACGCGCACCGAATCGCTGCTCGGCGACAACCATGGCCGCGACCAGCTGATCAGCGCCGAGATGGCGCTCGACGAGAACGGCAAGATCCTCGCGGTGCGCGCGCAAGCGCTGCACTCGGTCGGCGCCTACGTCACGAACGCCGGCGTCGTGCCGGTGCTGTGCGCGCTGCGCAACATCCCCAATGTGTATGTCGTGCCGGCGATGCTGGTGATGAGCAAGGCGACCTTCACGCATACCACGCCGCTCGGGCCTTACCGCGGCGCCGGCCGCCCCGAAGCGTCGTACGTCATCGAGCGCCTGATGGACGCGGCGGCACGCAAGGTCGGCGTGGATCCGGTCGAGCTGCGCCGGCGCAACTACATCCCGCCGGGCGCCATGCCGTACAACACCACCGCCAACTGGACCGTCGGCGCGCCGGTCGGCTGGACCTACGACTCGGGCGAGTTCGCGAAGCTCACGGACCGGGCACTGGAGATTTCCGACTGGAAGAACTATCAGGAGCGAAAAGCGAAAAGCGAAAAGAGCGGCAAGCTTCGCGGCCGTTCCCTCATCTACTACCTTGAAGACTCCGGAGTCTTCAACGAGCGCATGGAGCTGCGCTTCGACCCGAGCGGCACCGTCACCGTCGTCGCCGGCACGCACAACCACGGCCAGGGCCACGCCACCACCTACGCGCAGCTGGTCAGCGAGTGGCTGGGCATCCCGTTCGAGAGCATCCGCCTGGTGCAGGGCGATACCGACGCGGTGTCCTTCGGCCGCGGCACGTATGCGTCGCGCAGCGCGATGCTCGGCGGCTCGGCGCTGAAGGGCGCCGCCGACGCCATCATCGAGAAGGCGAAGCCGATGGCGGGGTTCCTTCTCGAGGCTTCTCCGCAGGACATTGAATTCGTCGAAGGCCGGTTCCGGGTCGTCGGCACGGACAAGGGCATTCCCCTGGTGGACGTGGCGAAAGCCTTCTACCGCCCGGTCGGACCGACCACGAAGTTCGGCACCGGCCTGGACGCCAGCGGCTCGTCCGCGGCGCCGCCCACGTTTCCCAACGGCTGCCACACCTGCGAGCTGGAGATCGATCCGGAGACCGGCGTGGTCGAGATCGACCGCTATGCGGTGGTCGACGACGTCGGCCGCGTCATCAATCCGATGATCTGCCACGGCCAGATCGAGGGCGCGCTGGCGCAGGGAATCGGCCAGGCGCTGATGGAGAACGTCGCCTTCGACACGGAGTCGGGGCAGATGCTCTCGGCGAGCTTCACCGATTACGCCATGCCGCGCGCCGCCGACCTGCCGCTGCACTACGAGATGGACTTCATCGACGTGCCGGCGAAGACCAATCCCCTCGGCGTCAAGGGCGTCGGCGAGGCGGGCTGCGTCGGCGCGCCGCCGGCCGTCATGAACGCGATCCTCGACGCGTTGCGTGAAAGAGGAGTCACGCACCTCGACATGCCGGCCACGTCGCGGCGAGTCTGGGAGGCCTTGCAGCGCGCAAGGGCGTCCTAGAGAAATCCGATCCGTCCCCGCTTGGGCTCGGGAACTGTCAGCAGATCTTGAAGCGTAGTGACTAGAGTCCCGATGGCCTGATCGTGCGCGGCCAATTTCCTTTCGTGCTCATCGAGCCGCTTTGCGAGCGCCCGGTTGGCGAGCAAGAGCTCCCGCAGGCGGACAAAGGCTCGCACGATGAACACCGATACCTGCATCGCGTGAGGACTATTTAGGATCGTGGCCGCCATGATCGCCCCATGTTCCGTGAAAGCCCAGGGGAGGTATTTGCGATGCCTTCCCCTGCCCGGTTCTAAGGTCGCAATCTGCGACCTTAGAGACCGCCACTGTTCCGGCGTGAGGCGAAACATGAAATCGGCGGGGAACCTGGCGGAGTTCCTGCGGACCTGCTCATTGAAACGCTTTGTAGTGACGCCGTACAGCCCGGCGAGGTCGGTGTCGAGCAGCACTTTACGGCCGCCGATCAAGAAAATGCGGCGCGCGATGTTTTCGACGGGCGGCACGGATGTCGTCACCACTCGCTGGAACGCGCGGCTGCTGACGGCGTTGACCTTGTGAAAGAATAG
>Ga0075352_1000067_pt1 | contig 14153 bp, 19 predicted proteins | sample Sandmound_TuleA__FD_120092 | JGI IMG/M metagenome (GOLD analysis project Ga0075352, IMG submission 120092) | Natural and restored wetland microbial communities from the San Francisco Bay, California, USA, that impact long-term carbon... | ecosystem: Environmental > Terrestrial > Soil > Wetlands ...
CGGTTGGCGCGCACCACCATGGCGAGCGCGTTCCAGCGCACCATGGAAGAGATGCGGGTCTCGAGCTCGAGGTTGCCGGGAAATTGCGGCTGGTCGGCGAGGGCGACCGAGTTCTTGTAGGGAGTATTGAGGACCGGCGGAAGCGGCACACGTCGTGCGCGTGCGTGATCCAGAAGCCTCCGCAGGAGAAAAGTCGCGCGCTCGCGGCCTTCGGATTCCACCAACGCGTCGAACGCGTCCAGCCACTCGCGGGTCTCGGCCGGATCGGCGTCCGGCGGATTCACGCGCCAGAACGCGGAAGTTACGATGTCGGAGAGGTTCGCCATGCCGGGATGGTAGCCCCGTCGACGGCAAAAATTGCTAGAATCCGTCTCGCAGGAGATTCAGGCAGCGCGAACTTGTTTCTTCCCACCTCCGTAGTGGCAGTTCAATTCCCCTTGAATCGTCGTGCCCGGCGTAGTCGCGCCCGGACTTGTCGCGACCGCATGTTGAAGGAAGATTGAAATGGCAACCGGTACCGTGAAGTGGTTCAACGATTCCAAGGGCTACGGCTTCATCACCCCCAGCGAGGGCGGCGAAGACCTGTTCGCGCATCACACCGCCATCCAGATGGCCGGGTTCAAGACCCTGAAGGAAGGCCAGAAGGTGGAATTCGAAGTGAAGCGCGGCCCCAAGGGCCTGCAGGCGGCGAACATCAAGCCGCTCTGATCGGCTAGTCGCCCATCACGTTCGGGAACACGAAGCCGAACGTCAGGATGCAGATCACGAGCTTGCAGATGAAGCGAAATTTCTGTCCCGCGTCCATCTTCTCGTACGGCGTTCCCTGCGTCATTTCTTTCCCCCGGGGGCTGAAGTAGGCGGCAAGGCTACGCTACCGACCCTTCAGCAGCCTGACGGAAGGTAAGAAGTTCAGGCGGCGCGCACCGCGACCGGCACGCGCTTCCTGACCTTCTTCAGCACCATGCCTTCGCGCACCGCAAGCGGCGTCGGCGTCTCGCGAATCGCCTTGTAGGCGTGGTAGTTCCACGAGAAGGCGATCGCGGTGCTGAACAGGCTCTTGGTGTTGAGGAGCGTCCAGGTCGCGCGCTTGAGCGAGCTCTTCAGCGAAGAGACCTCGCTGTAGGCGGAGAGCAGGCTCTCGTAGGCCTCGCGCGGCGTCCAGTTCTTCATCTGGAACACCGGCTCGACGATGTTGTAGTGGCGCCAGTCGTCCGGATAGTCGGTCAGCAGCAGCCGGTCCTCCGCCACCATCTGGCGATAGAACGCCGTCCCGGGCAGCGGCGTCTCGAGCGTCATCTGGATGGCATCGATGTTGTTCGCCAGCGCGAAGTCCACCGTGCGGCGGAACACGTCCTTGCTTTGCGTGTCCGCGCCGAAGATGAAGCAGCCGATGACGGCAAGGCCGTGGTCGTGGATCTTCTGGATTGCCTCGCTGAAGTTCTTGGTGTTCGGGCGCAGGTTGACCGGCTTGTGCATGTGCTCGAGCGAATCGGCGTCGATCGACTCGAAGCCGATCAGGAGGCCGCGGCAGCCGCTCTCGCGCGCGAGCTTCAGCACGTCCGGGTGCTCGACGATGTTGAGGCAGGTCTGCGCGCCCCACTCCTTGTCGCACTCCTTCAGGCGGGTAAAGAGCTCCCGCGCCCGGTTCATGTACTTGTTGCCGGCGCCGACGATGTTGTCGTCGACGATGAAGATGCGCTTCGACTTGATGCGCTTGATCTCTTCGATGATGTTGTCGGTGCTGCGCAGGCGGTAGCGGGCGCCGTTGAACGCGGTCACCGAGCAGAAATTACAGTTGATCGGGCAGCCGCGGCCGGTCTGCACCGTCTCGACGAAATACTTGCCGCGCAGCAGGTCGCGGCGCGGCATCTTCAAATTGGTGATGTCGGGCAACTCCTCGACCTTGTAGTGCCGCTGCATCCGGCCGTTCTCGAAGTCCTCGAGCACTTTCGGCCAGATCTCTTCCGCCTCGCCGCCAACCACCGTGTCGACGTAGCGCAGCGCCTCCTCGGGCATGTAGGAGGCGTGGATGCCGCCCATCACCACCGGGATGCCGCGCTGCCTGAAGTGGGTTGCGATCTCGTAGGCGCGCGGCGCGAGCGGCGTCATGCAGGTGATGCCGACCAGGTCCGCGCGCGCGTCGAGATCGAGGTGCTCGACCGCCTCGTCGACGATCTCGACCTCGTAATGATCCGGCGTGTAGGCCGCGATCATCGCCAGGTTGAGCGGCGGGATCGCCAGCACCTTGATGTTCGAGTGCAGGCTTTCCTTGAACGCCGGGTTGATGAACAGGATCTTCTTCACGCCGCGAACCCCTCTCCTCGTGATTCTATGCCGGCTCTCCGGATTGAACGGAGGACCTTCCGCTTACAAGGCGGGTGCTCTACCACTGAGCTAAGCCGGCCCCGGGGCCTTTTTTTGCAATTTATGCTCTTACTTGATGCGGCGCAATGTCGGCTTGCCGCCGCCGGAGGGCTTCTTGGGTGGCTCGGGTACCGGCGCGGGGAGCGCCGGGGCACGGGTGTTCGAGGCGGTCTCGCTCTCGGCCTTGGCCTGCACGCCGGCCTTCGGTCCCTCGGTATCGAAGGTCATGCCGTGGCCGGTCTCGCGTGCATAGAGCGCGTACACGTTCGTGATCGGCAGCGAGATCTGCCGCGCCACGCCGCCGAAGCGCGCCGAGAACTCGATCAGCTCGTTGCCCATCTGCAGCTTGTGCACGGCGTTGGGGCTGATGTTGAGCGTGATCTCGCCGCCCTTCACGTACTCGGCGGGCACTTGAGTGTGCGAATCGACCTTCACCGCGAGATGCGGCGTGTAGCCGTTGTCCACGCACCACTGGAACAGCGCGCGCAGCAGGTACGGCTTGGTCGGGATTTCCTTCACTTGCGCATCACCTTCTCGGAGGGCGTGAGCGCCTCGATGAACGCCGGGCGGGAGAAGATGCGCTCGGCGTACTTCATCAGCGGCGCCGCGGTCTTGCCGAGCTTGATGCCGTAGTGATCGAGGCGCCAGAGCAGCGGCGCGATGGCGACGTCGAGCATGGTGAAGTCGTCGCCGAGCATGTGCTTGGTCTTGGTGAACACCGGCGCGAGCTCGATCAGGCGGTCGGTCACGTGCTGGCGCGCCTTCTCCGTCGGCTTCTCCTTGCCCGACTCGAGCGCCTCGATCTGCGAGAACAGCTCCACTTCCATGTTGAAAAGCATGAGGCGCGCCCGCGCGCGCATCACCGGATCGGCCGGCATCAGCTGCGGATGCGGAAAGCGCTCGTCGATGTACTCGTTGATGATGTTCGACTCGTAAAGGATGAGATCGCGCTCGACCAGCACCGGCAGGCGGTTGTACGGGTTCATCACCGCGATGTCCTCGGGCTTGTTGTACAGGTCGACGTCGATGACCTGGAAGTCCATGCCCTTCTCGTACAGCACGAAGCGGCAGCGGTGGCTGAAGGGACAGGTCGTCCCGGAATAGAGTTGCATCATTGAAATTCACCCCTACTACAAAGACCTACTTGACGTCCTTCCAGTATTCCTTCTTCAGCAAGTAGGCGAGCACGAACAGCACGCCGAGGACGAACAGCGTGAGGACGCCGGTCGCCCTGCGGCTCGCCGCGTGCGGCTCGCCGACGTAGACCAGAAAGTTGACGAGATCGCGCACCGTGGCGTCGTACTCGGTTGTCGACAGCGCGCCCTTCGACAGCTCCGACCACTTGTACTGCAGGTGGCCGTGGCCGCCCTCGGGCGCGGCGACCTCGAGGCGACGCTCGCCCTGCAGCATCCAGAGCGCATGCGGCATGCCGACGTTGGGAAACACCGCGTTGTTCCAGCCGGTCGCGGCCTTCGGGTCGCGATAGAAGCTGCGCAGGTAGGTGTAGAGCCAGTCGGCGCCGCGCGAGCGGGCGATCACCGACAGGTCGGGCGGCGCGACGCCAAACCATTGCTTGCCTTCCTTCGCGCTGATCGTGTTGCGGACCGGCTCGCCGATCTTGTCGGCGGTGAACATCAGGTGATCGCGGATCTGCGTCTCGGTGAGGCCGATCGCGGTGAGGCTCTGGTAGCGCACGTACTGCGCGCCGTGGCAGCCGAGGCAGTAGTTGACGAAGGTTCGTGCCCCCGCCTGCAGGCTGACCAGGTCGCGCGGGTCGTGCGGCGACGGGTCGAGCGGGTAGCCGCCCTCGGCGGCGATCGCCACGAAAGGAAAAAACAGGATGGAAAAAATTGTCTTTTTCATGCCGTGACCCGCTCCGGAACCGGCTTCACTTCGTCACGCGCCGTGTACCAGGGCATGAGGAAGAAGAACGCGAAGTAGAGGACGGTGCAGACCCGCGCCACCCACGTCGCCACGTCCTTGGTGTCGAGGAAGAAGGCGTCGAAGCCGAACTGGCCCCAGACCGTGGTCGGCTCGGTGCCGAGGTAGCCCAGGACCAGGAAGACGACCACGAACATCGCCAGCGCGCTCTTGTAGAGCGTGCCGCGGTAGCGGATCGACTTCACCGGGCTGCGGTCGAGCCACGGCAGGAAGAACAGGATGAGCGTGGCGATGCCCATCGCCAGCACGCCGGGGAACTGCGAGTGGAACAGCGGCGGCACGGCACGCAGGATCGAGTAGTACGGCGTGAAGTACCAGACCGGGGCGATGTGCGGCGGCGTCTTCAGCGGGTCGGCCGGGATGAAGTTGTTGTACTCGAGGAAGTAGCCGCCGACCTCGGGCACGAAGAACAGGATGAAGCAGAAGACGGCGAGGAACAGCACCGCGCCCATGATGTCCTTCACCGTGTAGTACGGATGGAAGGGAATGCCGTCGAGCGGATGGCCGTCCGGGCCTTTCACCTTCTTGATCTCGACCCCGTCGGGGTTGTTCGAGCCGACGTCGTGCAGCGCGAGGATGTGCGCGACGACCAGGCCCAGCAGCACCAGCGGGAACGCGATGACGTGCAGCGCGAAGAAGCGGTTGAGCGTCGCGTCCGAGACGACGTAGTCGCCGCGGATCCAGAGCGCGAGGTCGGGGCCGATCACCGGCACCGTGCCGAAGAGATTCACGATCACCTGCGCGCCCCAGTACGACATCTGGCCCCAGGGGAGGAGATAACCGAAGAACGCCTCGCCCATCAGCGTCAGGTAGATCAGCACGCCGAAGATCCACACCAGCTCGCGCGGCTGCTTGTACGAGCCATAGAGCAGGCCGCGGAACATGTGCAGGTAGACGACGATGAAGAACGCGGAAGCGCCGGTGGAGTGGATGTAGCGCAGCAGCCAGCCCCCGGGTACGTCGCGCATGATGTACTCGACCGAGCCGAACGCGAGCGCGGCGTCGGGCTTGTAGTTCATCGTCAGGAAGATGCCCGAGACGATCTGGATGCCCAGCACCAGCATCGCCAGCGAGCCGAAGAAGTACCAGAAGTTGAAGTTCTTCGGCGCGTAGTACGCGGCGGCGTGGATCTTCCACTGCTCCGCCACCGACGGCATGCGCGCGTCGAACCACCCCCACAGGGCACGCAGCTGAGCAGCCATTGCCTAGGCCCCCTTCTTTTCTTTGTCTTCGCCGATGACCAGCGTGCCGTCGGAGACGAACTCGTACGGCGGCACTATCAGGTTGAGCGGCGCCGGCGCGCCGCGGAACACCCGACCGGCAAGGTCGAACTTGGAGCCATGGCACGGGCAGTAGAAGCCGCCCGCCCAGTCGCTGCCCATCTCGGCCTTCGCGTCGGCGGGCTTCATCTGCGGCGAGCAGCCGAGGTGCGTGCAGACCCCCTCCATCACCATGAACTCGGGCTTCGCCGAGCGGTACTCGTTCTCGGCGTACTTCGGCTGCTCGGACGCCTTCGAATTGGGATCGGAGAGCCGCGACTCGACCGTTTTCAGCGAGGCGAGCATTTCCTGCGTGCGGCGAATGACCCACACCGGCTTGCCGCGCCACTCGACCACCGCCAGCTCGCCCGGCGCCATGCGGGAAATGTCGACCTCGACCGGGGCGCCGGCGGCGCGGGCGCGCTCGGAAGGCCACATGCTGGCGACGAAAGGAACCGCAGCGCCAAGCGCAGCGACCCCGCCGACGGCGGAGGTCGCGACGATCAGATTGCGCCGCGCCTTATCCGGTTTTTCTTGCTCGTTCATGGAGATGGAATTGTTCGTGTCACGACGCGAAGCGGGAGATTGTAGCGGCCGACCCTTCCCTTGTCCACGATTTCGGCTCTAAGCGCTTATATTTCCAAGGGAATTTCCGTATACTGGGCGTCTCCCCAAATGGTTCGCCTCTGGCTCATCTTCGCGCAGGCGACGACCGTCGCCGTCGCGGCGCTGTTCGTCATTTCGACCTTCCGGCCGGAGTGGCTTCCGGCGCGCGGCGTGCCGATCGTCTCCGCGCCGCCCGCGGCGACCGGCAGCGCGCCGAGCGTGGCGCGCGAAGCCTCGTATCACGACGCGGTGCGCCGCGCGATGCCCTCGGTGGTGAACATCTTCACTTCGAAAGAGATCCGCACGCCGCGCCATCCGCTGCTCAACGATCCGATTTTCCGCCGCTTCTTCGGCGAGCAACTGCCCGACGAGGCGCAGCGCGCGGCGAGCCTCGGCTCGGGGGTCATCGTCAGCGCGAGCGGCTACGTCCTCACCAATCACCACGTGGTGGAGGCCGCCGACGAAATCGAGGTCGCGCTCGCCGACGGCAAGAAGCTGCTGGCCAAGGTCGTCGGCAATGATCCCGAGACCGATCTCGCGGTGCTGCGCGTCAATGCCGAGAATCTGCCGGCGATCACGTTCGGCTCGGCCGAGAACCTTCGCGTCGGCGACGTGGTGCTCGCGATCGGCAATCCCTTCGGCGTCGGGCAGACGGTGACCAGCGGCATCGTCTCGGCGCTCGGCCGCACCGGACTGGGCATCAACACCTTCGAGAACTTCATCCAGACCGACGCCGCGATCAATCCGGGCAACTCCGGCGGCGCGCTGATCGACGCGCAGGGCAACCTGATCGGCATCAACACCGCGATCTTCTCGCGCTCGGGCGGCTCGATGGGCATCGGCTTCGCCATCCCGGTGTCGACCGCCAAGGTGGTGCTCGACCAGATCGTCAAGAACGGAACCGTCACGCGCGGCTGGATCGGCGTGGAGGTGCAGGAGATCACGCCGCCGATCGCCGAGTCGTTCAAGCTCGGCAGCACTCGCGGCGCGCTGATCGCCGGCGTGCTGCGCGGCGGGCCCGCCGACAAGGCCGGCGTCAAGCCGGGCGACGTGCTGACCGAGGTGGAAGGCAAGCCGGTGGCCGACCCGACCTCGATGCTGAATCTCGTCGCCGCGCTCGCCCCCGGCAAGCCGGCGAGCGTCAAGCTGATGCGCGGCGGCCAGGAAGTCGATGCCACGATCACGGTCGGCCGCCGGCCCAAGCCGCAGGTGCGCTCGGGCGAATAGTCACCCTCCAGGGAGGAAACATGAAGCTGCTGAAGACGCTGTCGGGCATCGCGCTCGCCGCCACCGCGGGCCTTGCGCTCGCCCAGGCGAAGGAGATCCGCATCGCCCATGTGTACGACAAGACCGGGCCGCTCGAGGCCTACGCGAAGCAGACGCAGGCCGGGCTGATGATGGGCCTGGAATACGCCACCGGCGGCAAGATGGAAGTGCTCGGCCGGCGCATCGTCGTGATCGAGAAGGACAGCCAGTTCAAGCCCGACGCCGGCAAGGCCCAGCTCGCCGCGGCCTACGCCGACGACAAGGTCGACCTCGCCATCGGGCCGACGGGCTCGGGCGTGGCGCTGGCGATGCTGCCGGTCGCAGAGGAATACAAGAAGATCCTGCTGGTCGAGCCGGCGGTCGCCGACGCGATCACCGGCGAGCGCTGGAACCGCTACATCTTCCGCACCGGCCGCTCGTCTTCGCAGGACGCGATCGCCAACGCGGTCGCGGTCGGCAAGAAGGGCACCTCCATCGCCACGCTCGCGCAGGACTACGCCTTCGGTCGCGACGGGGTAAAGGCCTTCAAGGAAGCCCTTGCCGGCACCGGCGCCGAGATCGTGCACGAGGAGTACGCGCCGCAGCAGACCACCGACTTCACCGCGCCGGCCGAGCGCCTGTTCAACGCGCTCAAGGACCGCAAGGGCCGCAAGGTGATCTTCATCATCTGGGCGGGCGGCAACCCCTTCAAGATCGCCGACCTCAACCCCGGCCGTTTCGGCATCGAGATCGCCTCGGGCGGCAACATCCTGCCGGCGCTCGCCGCCTACAAGGCACTGCCCGGGATGGAGGGTGCGACCTATTACTACTACGAGCACCCGAAGAACAAGATCAACCAGTGGCTGGTCGCCGAGCACCAGAAGCGCTACAAGTCGCCGCCCGACTTCTTCACCGCCGGCGGCATGGCGGCGGGCATCGCCGTGGTCGAGGCGCTGAAGAAGGCCGGCGGCACCGACACCGAGAAGCTGATCGCCGCCATGGAGGGCATGTCCTTCGAGACGCCCAAGGGCCGCATGACCTTCCGCAAGGAAGACCACCAGGCGATGCAGTCGATGTACCACTTCAAGATCAAGGTCGATCCCAACGTCGCCTGGGCGATTCCGGAGCTGGTTCGGGAGATCAAGCCCGAGGAGATGAAGGTTCCAATCCGGGTCAAGCAATAAAACCGGTTCTCGAAACCCGCGACCTGACCATCCGCTTCGGTGGTCATGTCGCGGTGAACCGCGTCAGCTGCGCCTTCCAGCCCGGCACGCTGACCGCGATCGTCGGCCCGAACGGCGCCGGCAAGACCACCTACTTCAACCTCGTCTCCGGCCAGCTCTTACCGACCAGCGGCAGCGTCTCGCTCTTCGGCGAGGACATCACCCGCATCGCCGCCTCGCAGCGCACGCGGCGCGGCATCGGCCGCGCCTTCCAGCTCACCAACCTCTTTCCGCGCCTGACGGTGCTGGAGAACGTGCGCCTCGCCGTGCAGGCGCGCGCCGGCGCCGGCAAGGACCTCCTCTCGATGTGGAGCTCGCACGTCGAGCTGATCGAGCGCGCGCAGAACACTCTCGAGCGGGTCGCGCTCGCCGACAAGGCGGCGCTCGCCGCGTCCGCCCTGCCGCACGGCGACCAGCGCAAGCTCGAGGTGGCAATCCTGCTCGCGCTCGAGCCGGAAGTGTTCATGTTCGACGAGCCGACCGCGGGCATGAGCGTCGACGAGGTGCCGGTGATCCTCGACCTCATCCGCCACATCAAGGCGCAGGGCGACAAGACCATCCTGCTGGTCGAGCACAAGATGGACGTGGTGCGCTCGCTCGCCGATCGCATCATCGTCCTGCACCAGGGGGAGCTCGTCGCCGACGGCGACCCGGCGACGGTGATCGCCTCGCCGATCGTGCAGGAGGCGTATCTCGGGGTGACGCGTGCTTGACCTTTCAGGAGTCAACACGCACATCAGTCAGTACCACATCCTTCAAGGGGTGACCTTTGAAGTAAAACCGAACCAATTGACGATGTTGCTGGGCCGAAACGGCGCGGGGAAGACCACCTGCCTGCGCACCATCATGGGCCTGTGGCGCGCCTCGGCGGGAACGATCCGCTACGGCGGCCGCGAGATCCACAAGCTCGACACGCCCGACATCGCGCGCCTGGGCATCGCCTACGTGCCGGAGAACATGGGCATCTTCGCCGGCCTGACGGTGCGCGAGAACCTGCTGCTCGCGGCGCGCAGCGGCCCGCCCGACGAGCGGCGCCTCGAGCGCATCTTCGCCCTCTTCCCGGCGATGAAGAAGTTCCTCGATGGCGCCGCGGGCAACCTCTCGGGCGGGCAGAAGCAGATGCTCGCCATCTCGCGCGCCATCGTCGAGCCGCGGCGGCTGCTGCTGGTCGACGAGCCGACCAAGGGCCTCGCGCCGGCGATCATCGCCGCGATGATCGAGGCGTTCCGCGAGCTGAAGCGCGAGACCACGCTGCTCGTGGTCGAGCAGAACTTCCAGTTCGCCCGCACGCTCGGCGACACGGTCGCGGTAATGGACTCGGGACGCATCGTCCACACCGGCGCGATGCGCGATCTCGTGGCTGACGAAGGGCTGCAGCAGCGGCTGCTGGGATTGTCGCTGGAGGCCCATCAGTGAAAACGGACTGGTTGCCCCTGGCGCTGATTCCGCTGCTCGCGCTTGCGGCGCTGCCGCTGGTGAGCACGCCCACCTGGCTGACGCTCACCGTCGCCGGCCTGGCGATGGGAATGATGATCTTCATGATGGCTTGCGGGCTGACGCTGGTGTTCGGGCTGATGGACGTGATGAACTTCGCGCACGGCGCCTTCATCTCGGTCGGCGCCTACGCCGCGGCCTCGGTCTTGATCGCGATGAAGGGCAGCATGCAGGCGCCCAGCCTGGCCGAGAACCTGATGGCGATGGCGCCGGCGCTCGCCGCTGCGGTCGCGGTCGCGGGCCTGCTCGGCTGGATCTTCGAGCGCGTCGTCATCCGCCCGGTGTACGGCGATCACCTGAAGCAGATCCTCGTCACGATGGGCGGGCTGATCGTGGTCGAGCAGCTGATCCACGTGGTGTGGGGACCCGACATGATTCCCCTGCCCAAGCCGGCGACCATCACCGGCTCGGTGCTGCTGGGCGACGCGGCGATCGAGCGCTACCGCATGCTCGCAGTGCTGGTCGGCCTGGCGGTATTCGCCGCCCTGTGGCTGGTCCTGAACCGTACCCGGCTCGGCCTGCTGATCCGCGCCGGCGTCGAGAACACCGAGATGGTGGAATCGCTCGGCTATCGCGTGCGGCGCCTGTTCGTCGCCGTGTTCGTCGCCGGCTCGGCGCTCGCCGGTCTCGGCGGGGTGATGTGGGCGATGTACCAGGAATCGGTGAGCGCAGGCATGGGCATGCAGATGATGGTGGTGATCTTCATCGTCATCATCATCGGCGGCATGGGCTCGGTCGGCGGCTGCTTCGTCGGCGCGCTGCTGGTCGGGCTGATGGCGAACTACATCGGCTATCTCGCGCCCAAGCTCGCCCTCGGCTCGAACATCCTGCTCATGGTGCTGGTCCTGCTGTGGCGGCCGCGCGGGCTCTATCCGGCGAGCAAGGCATGATGCGTATTCTTTCGGGTGATCTTCCCCGCAGCAGGGTTCTCGCAATCCTGTTGATCATCATTGCCATTGGCCTGGTCGCAGCCCCCCTCGTCTTCCCCGGCGCGCGCTCGCTCAACGTCGCCGCCAAGGTGGCGGTATTCGTGCTGCTGGTCGCGAGCTACGACCTGCTGCTCGGCTATACCGGCATCGTTTCCTTCGCGCACACCATGTTCTTCGGCATCGGCGGCTACGGCATCGGCATCGCCGCGGCCAGGCTCGGCGCCACCTGGGGCAACCTCGCGCTCGGCCTGGTCGCCTCGCTCGCGCTGACGCTGGCGATCGCGCTGGTCATCGGCCTGCTTTCCCTGCGCGTGCGCACCATCTTCTTCGCCATGATCACGCTCGCGGTCGCGGCGTTCTTCCAGATCCTCGCCTCGCAGCTTTCCGACTTCACCGGCGGCGAGGACGGCCTCAACTTCCGCCTGCCGGCGCTGCTGCAGAACCGCCTCGTCTGCTACTACCTGGTGCTCGCGCTCTCGGCGGCGCTGTTCCTGGTCCTGCTGCGCATCGTCAACTCGCCGTTCGGCCGCGTGCTGCAGTCGATCCGCGAGAACGAGTTCCGCGCCGAGGCGCTCGGCTATCGTACGGTGCTCTACCGCACCACGGCCAACTGCCTCGGCGCGCTGTTCGCCGCGCTCGCCGGGGCGCTCTACGCGCTCTGGCTGCGCTACACCGGCCCCGACACCACGCTCTCGTTCGCGATCATGATCGACCTCCTGCTGATGGTGGTGATCGGCGGGATGGGAACGCTCTACGGCGCGGTGATCGGCGCGACGCTGTTCGTCGTGGCGCAGAATTACCTGCAGGACCTGATGCAGCTCGCGAGCGGCGCGACGGCGGGAATTCCGCTGCTGCCCAGCCTGCTGCATCCCGACCGCTGGCTGCTCTGGCTGGGCGTGCTGTTCGTGGTCTGCGTCTACTGGTTCCCGACGGGCATCGTCGGCAGGCTGCGCCGCCGCTAGGCGGGCTCGCTCGGCGACGGCTCGACTTCGCTCTTCTCGCGCGGCGTGATGTAGCGTGCGACGAGGAGGCCCGCCTCGTACAGCAGGCACATCGGAATCAGCAGTGCCAGCATCGACACCACGTCGGGCGGGGTGATGACGGCCGCGACCACCGCGTTGCCGAGGATCACGTAGGACCGCCACTCCGTCAGCTGCTCGATCGAGACCAGGCCGAAGCGCACCAGCAGGATGACCACGATCGGAATCTCGAAGGTCACGCCGAAGGCGAGGAACATGGTCAGCACGAAGGTGAGGTAGGCCTCGATGTCCGGCGCCGGCGTGATCGACTTCGGCGCGAAATTGGCGATGAACGCGAACACCTGGCCGAAGACGAAGAAATGGCAGAACGCCACGCCGGCGAAAAACAGCAGCGTGCCGGCGACGATCAGCGGCAGCGCCAGCTTCTTCTCGTGCTCGTACAGCCCGGGCGCGACGAACGCCCAGGCCTGGTAGAGCACGTAGGGAAGCGCGACCATGAACGCGGCGAGCCCCGTGACCTTGAGCGGCACCACGAACGGCGTGATCACGCCGGTGGCGATCATCTTCGCGCCCTGCGGCAGCGCTGCGATCAGCGGCGAGGCGAGGAAATCGTAGATGGCGGCGGCGCCGGGCCAGAGAAGCAGCCCGGCGAACACCACGGCGACGGCGCCGAGCGCGCGCAGCAGTCGGGTGCGAAGCTCAACGAGGTGCGAAATGAAGCTTTCTTGGCCGCTGCTCACGCGGGTTTTGGCGGGTCCTGAGGCTTGTCGAGACTCGCGGCGGCCGCGTTCAGCTCGCCTTCGACCTTCGATACTTCGGCGCTCGCCTTCGAGATCTCTTCATTCACGGTGCTCTGGAAGCTGGAGGCGGCCTGCTGCATCGAGTCGCGCATCTTGCGCAGCTCGTCGAGCTCGACCTCGCGGTTGATGTCGGCCTTGACGTCGGCGACGTAGCGCTGCAGCCGCCCGGCGAGATGGCCGAGCGTGCGCGCGACGCGCGGCAGCCGCTCCGGCCCGATCACGATCAGCGCCAGCACGGCAATCACCATCATTTCCGAAAAGCCGATGTCGAACATTGGCGCCTAGAGAACAAGCGAGCGCCGCAAGGGCGCTCGCAATCGACCGATCCGGGCGGCGGGCTAAGCCTTGCTCTCGGTCTTGCCCTTGACCTCGCCCTCGACGGTCTTGCCCGTGACTTGCGGCGCGGGCGTGCCCGGCTCGGCGGTCTTGTCCGCGCCGGATTCGCGCATGCCGTCCTTGAAGCCGCGCACCGCGCCGCCGAGATCGGCGCCGATGTTGCGCAGCTTCTTCGTCCCGAAGATCACCAGCACGATGACCAGCAGGATGATCCAGTGTCCGATGCCCCATGTACCCATAGCTTCCCTCCTACTTTCGCCTGGCGAGCATCGGACCTAACGGTTCCGGGCCGCCGAGGACATGCATGTGGACATGATACACCTCCTGATGCCCGATCCGGCCGTTGTTGATGATGGTGCGGAAGCCCTCGGTCGCGCCGGCCTCGCGCGCGAGGCGTCCGGCGACGAGCAGCATCTTGCCGAGCGCCGACTGGTGAGCGGGTTGCGCGTCGTACAGCGTCGCGACGTGCGTCTTGGGCACGACCAGCAGGTGCACCGGCGCCTGCGGGCGGATGTCGTGGAAGGCGATCACATCGTCGTCCTCGTACGCCTTCTGCGCCGGGATCTCACCGCGAACGATCTTGCAGAAGATGCAGTTCGGATCGGTCATTTCTTCTTTCTCGCCGCTTTCTCGTCGATGCCGGAGATGCCCTCGCGGCGATGCATCTCGGCGAGCACATCGCCGGGCCCCAGGCCGTGGCGCGCGAGCACGATCATGCAGTGGAACCAGAGATCGGCGGTCTCGCGCACCAGATGCAGGCGGTCGCCGCCTTTCGCCGCCAGCACCATCTCGGTCGCCTCCTCGCCGATCTTCTTCAGCATCGCGTCGTCGCCCTTCGCGAACAGGCTCGCCACGTAGGAGGTCTTCTCGTCCGATTTCTTCCTCTGCTCGATCGCCGCCGCGATCCGCTCCAGCGTCTAGTACAGGCCCGGTTTCATTTCTTGTAGATGGCGGCGGGATCCTTCAGCACCGGATC
>Ga0075352_1000068_pt1 | contig 14094 bp, 14 predicted proteins | sample Sandmound_TuleA__FD_120092 | JGI IMG/M metagenome (GOLD analysis project Ga0075352, IMG submission 120092) | Natural and restored wetland microbial communities from the San Francisco Bay, California, USA, that impact long-term carbon... | ecosystem: Environmental > Terrestrial > Soil > Wetlands ...
AAGTTCGCGGTGCTCGCCCCTTCGACCAACACCTCGGTGCAGCCCGAGTTCGACGCCATGCGCCCCGCCGGCGTCACCAACCATCATTCGCGGCTGGTGATCCCCGACAGCCGCGTCACCGACGACGCGAGCTTCCTCGCCATGATGGACAACATCCGCGCCGCCCTCATGCCGGCGCTCGACGCGGCGCTCACCTGCAAGCCCGACCACGTCATCCTCGGCATGTCCTCCGAGACCTTCTGGGACGGCCTCAAGGGTTCTGTCCTTCTGCGAAAGAAACTCGAACGCAGGGCGCGCTGCGGCGTGGCCATGGGCTCCGATGCCTGCCGTGCCGCGCTGCGTGCGTACGGCCGCGGCATCCGCCGCCTCGGCGTGATCACGCCCTACATGCCGGTCGGCGACCGCCAGGTGCGCCGCTTCTTCCGCGACTGCGGCTACCAGATCGTCCACCTGCTCGGCCTGAAATGCCCGAGCCCGGTGCAGATCGCGCACGTGTCGCGCGAGACGCTGCGCGAGGCGATCCTGCGGGTGAACCGCGGCCGGGTCGACGCGGTAGTGCAGGTCGGCACCAACCTGGCGATGGCCGAGCTCGCGGCAAGCGCCGAGCTCTGGCTCGGCAAGCCGGTGATCGCCATCAACACTGCGACCTACTGGTACGCACTGCGCCAGTACGGCATCAAGGACCGCGTCACGGGCTGGGGCTCGCTGCTAACCGAGCACTAGAACATTCCGTTGGCGTTCGCCGCCTTCTCCGGGATGTCCTGGGCGACGTCCCAGTGCTCGACAATCTTGCCGTTCTCGAGCTTGAAGATGTCGATGATGGCGCGGCCGCGCGTGCCCGGCTCGCGCACCGCGTGCACGTGCAGGATGACGTAGTCGCCCTCGGCGAAGACGCGCTTGATCTCGCTCTTCGCATCGGGAAACTTGCTGCGCAGGAAGCCGATGAAGCCCTTCAGGCCCTCGGGGCCGTCGGCCGCGACCGGGTTGTGCTGCGTGTAGCGCGAGCCGAGGTACTTCGACGCCGCGTCGAAGTCCTTCTGGTTGATCGCCTTCTCGTAGAAGGCGACGACAGTCTTCTTGTTGGCTTCCAGGTCCGCGGCGTAAGCGGACGGTACGGCAAGCAAGAGAAAGATCGCGAGCATGCGCATGGTGTTCTCCTCAGTAGGACTTCGGCAGGCCGAGCACCCGCTCGGCGATGTAGCAAAGGATGAGCTGGGGCGTGATCGGCGCGATGCGGCCCACCAGCGACTCGCGCAGGTAGCGCTCGACGTGGTACTCGGCGGCGTAGCCGAAGCCGCCGTGCGTCATCACCGCCTGCTGGCAGGCGTCGAAGCAGGCCTCGCCGGCGAGGTACTTGGCGGAATTCGCCTCCGCGCCGCACGGCTTCTTCTGGTCGTACAGCCACGCCGCCTTGAAGGTCATCAGGTTCGCCGCCTCGAGCGCCATCCAGTTGGCGGCGAGCGGATGCTGGATCGCCTGGTTCTGGCCGATCGGCCGGTCGAAGACGATGCGCTCCTTCGCGTACGCCGCGGCGCGCTTCACCGCGCAGCGTCCCAGGCCGACCAGCTCGGCGCCGATCAGGATCCGCTCCGGGTTCATGCCGTGCAGGATGTACTCGAAGCCCTTGCCTTCCTCGCCGATGCGGTCGGCCTCCGGCACCGGCAGGCCGTCGAAGAACACCTGGTTCGAGTCGACCGCGTGGCGGCCCATTTTATGGATCTCGCGCACCTCGACGTATTTCCGGTCGAGGTCGGTGTAGAACAGCGTGATGCCGATGTTTGTTCTTGCTAACAAGAGAACTTTTTCGGCGACCTGCGCGGTGGAGATCCAGACTTTCTGGCCCGAGACGTAATAGACGTCCTTTCGCTTTTCAGCTCTTACTTTTATTTTTTTGGTATTTAAACCCGTGTTGGGCTCGGTAACCGCAAAGCAGGCGCGCTCCTTGCCCGCGATGAGCGGCGGCAACATCCTCTGCTTCTGCTCTTCATTTCCAAAAACAACGACCGGGTTGAGGCCGAAGATGTTCATGTGCACCGCCGAGGCGCCGGAGAAGCCGGCGCCCGACTCGGCGATCGCCTGCATCATCACCGCCGCTTCCGCGATCCCCAGCCCCGAGCCGCCATAGGCCTCGGGCATGGCGATGCCGAGCCAGCCGTCGCGGGCGAACGCCTGGTGGAAATCCGCCGGGAAACCGCCCTCGCGATCCTTCTTCAGCCAGTAGTCGTCGCCGAAGCGCTCGCACAACCTGGCGATCGCCTCGCGGATGCGCTCCTGCTCCGGCGTGAACGCAAAATCCATAATCAGGGACAGACCACGTTTTCCTCTTCCGAAGTATCAACGAAAAACGTGGTCTGTCCCTGTTTTCATTTAGGAGGATCGATCCAGTTGTGCAGCCCCATGCCGCCGTCGACGACGACCGACGCGCCGGTCACGTACGCGCCGAAGCGCTCGGAAAGGATCGCCACGCCGATCGCCGCGACGTCGGCCGGCGTGCCGAAGCGGCGCAGCGGGATCTTCTCCACCATCGCCGGCGGCGCGTTGAAGCCGCCGCCCGGGATCGCGCCCGGCGCGACCGCGTTGACGCGAATGCCGTGCGGGCCGAGCGCGCGCGCCAGCTCCTTCACTAGCATCGTCTCTCCCGCCTTTGCGGCGCTGTAGTGCGGCAGGTTGCGCGGCGACTCGGCGTGCAGCGAGGTGACGAGCAGGATCCGGCCCTTGATCTGCCGGTCGATCATGTGCTTTGAAATGATTTGAGAAATACAAAATGCTGCGTCGAGGTTGACGGCGAGCATCTCGCGCCACTGCTCGAAGGTCGCGCCGAGCACCGTTTGCGACTCCTGGCGCCGCGGGCTGGCGCAGTGGACGAAGATCGAGACCTTGCCGAGGCGCTTGATCGCTTCCTCGGCCAGTCTTTCCGCATTTTCCTTTTTCGTCAGGTCGAACTCGACGTCGGCGCGCATCACCCGCGCGCCCTCGGCTTCGATCGCGTCGGCCATGCCCTTGCCGATGCCGTTCCCGGCGCCGGTGACGAGCGCCGTGTCGCCTTCGAGCAGCTTCACTTCAATCCCGCTTTCGCGCGCTTCGCCGCGAGCCGCTCGCGCGTCTTGGCGGTCTCGACCACGAAGCGCACGTGCGTGCCGCGGCCGCATTCCTCGACGGGATCCTTCACCGAAAAAGCAAACGTGATTTTGCGCCGATCGATTTCGGAGATGCTGACTTGCATCGAAACCTCGAGCCCGAGCGGCGTGGCGGCGAGGTGGTCGATCGAGACGTGCGCGCCGACCGAGTCCTCGCCTGGGTCGAGATGCCCGAGCAGCCAGTCGCGGCAGGCGTACTCGACGTCGCTCACCATCTTCGGCGTGGCGTAGACCATGCCCTCCTTGCCCATGAAGCCGATGCAGCGCGCTTCGTCGATGGTGAGGCTCTTGGTGAAGGACAGTCCTGGCTTGAGGGTGGTCTTCATGAACCGCAGGATTCTAGTTGATCCAGATCAAACGTCATGACCCCTTGGGCTATAGTATCGGCCAATGCGCCAACGCCGTCCCCTGCTCGCAGCGCTTGCCGCGCTCGCGGCGCTCCTGTTCACGCAGGTCGCGATCGCGATCGCGGCGTGGGATCAGCCCGCGTCGCCCTGCCACGAGCAGGCGCCGAGCGCCAACTTCTGCTACCAGCACTGCAGCAACAACGACCTGACGCTCGATACGCCGGGGATCAAGGTCCCGACTCCGCCGGCGGCGTCCGTGCCGGTCGCGCTGCCGGCGCCGGCCTGGCGCCCGCAGCACGCGCCGCTTCGCATCAGCGTTCTCCCCGCCGGGCCTCCGTCCCGCATCCTGTACCACTCGTTCCTCGTCTGATCTCCCGCCGGCCCTAGGCCGTCGCGGGTTCCTTGTTTTTTTCTCCGGAGATCGAGATGCATCGCACTGGCGTTGTGATTGCCTGCTTCATCCTTGTGCTGCCCGCGCAGGCGCAGCCGCTGTCGCTGCAGGACGCGCAGCGGCGCGCGGTGGCGCGCTCGCAGCAGCTCGCGGGGCAGGATTCGGCCATCGCCGCGGCGCGCGAGATGGCGGTGGCGGCGGGCCAGCTTCCCGACCCGGTGCTGAAGCTCGGCATCGACAACCTCCCGGTCACCGGCGAGGACCGCTTCAGCCTGACGCGCGATTTCATGACCATGCGCCGGATCGGCGTCATGCAGGAGATCACCCGCAGCGAGAAGCGCGAGCTGCGCCAGCAGCGCTTCGGCCGCGAGGCGGAGAAGGCGGCGGTGGAGAAGGCCGCGGCGTCCGCCGTCATCCAGCGCAATACCGCGCTCGCCTGGCTCGATCGCTACTACGCCGAGGCGATGCAGCGCGTGATCGCCGAGCAATCGGCGCAGGCGAAGCGAGAGATCGCCGCCGCGGAAGCGGTCTATCGCGGCGGGCGCGGCAGCCAGGCCGACGTCATCGCCGCCCACGGCACGCTGGCCGCGCTCGAGGATCGCGCGAGCGAGTTCCGCCGCCGCGCCGCGAGCGCCACCGCGACCCTCGGGCGCTGGATCGGCGAAGGCGCCGATGCGCCGCTCGCGCCGCGGCCCGCGATCGACGCGGTGCAGCTCGACCTGCAGAACCTCGAGCAGGATCTCGCGCATCACCCCGAAATAGCGGTGCTCGCACGGCAAGAGGAAGTCGCCACCGCCGAGGCGAAGCTCGCACAGGCGAGCAGCAAGCCGGACTGGAGCGTCGAGTTCGCCTACCAGCAGCGCGGCAGCGACTATTCCAACATGGTGTCGCTCGGCGTCTCGATCCCGTTGCCCTGGGACACCGGCAACCGCCAGGACCGCGAGGCGGCCGCCAAGTTCGCCGCGGCGGAGCAGGCGCGCGCCCAGCGCGAGGAGCAGCTGCGCGCCCACGTCGGCGAGGTGCGCGCGCTGCTCGCCGAATGGCAGAGCGGCCGCGAGCGCATGACGCGCTACGAGCGCGAGCTGATCCCGCTCGCCGCCGAGCGCAGCCGCGCCTCGCTCGCCGCCTACCAGGGCGGCCGCGCCAGCCTTACCGACCTGCTGCTCGCGCGCCGCAACGAGACCGAGGTGCGCATGCTGGCGGTGCAGCTCGAGATGGAGACCGCGCGCCTGTGGGCGCAGCTCAACTTCCTCACCCCGCATGCGGGAGGCCCGCAATGAAGAAGGCCTTGCTCGCCATCGCGGTGCTCGTCGTTCTCGGCGCCGCGGGATACGGCCTGTATTACCTCGGGACGCAACACGCGCCGGTTGCTTCGCAAACGAAGGAAAGAAAAATCCTGTACTGGCACGACCCGATGGTGCCGGGACAGCGCTTCGACAAGCCGGGTAAGTCGCCTTTCATGGACATGCAGCTGGTGCCGGTGTACGAAGACGAGCAGCCCGCCGCCGGTGTGGCGGTGGATCCGCGGATGCAGCAGAGCCTGGGTGTGCGGACCGCCGAAGCGGCGAAAGCGACGCTCACGCCAACGATCGAGGCGGTCGGCAGCGTCGCCTGGAACGAGCGCGACGCCGCGGTGGTGCAGGCGCGGGCGAGCGGCTTCATCGAGCGGCTGTACGTGCGCGCAGCGCTCGACCCGGTGAAGAAGGGCCAGCCGCTCGCGGAGCTCTACGTTCCCGACTGGGTGGCGGCGCAGGAGGAATACCTCTCAGCGCGGCGCCTGCAAGGCACGCGCCTGGCGAGCCTGGTCGACGGCGCGCGCCAGCGCATGCGTCTCGCCGGCATGACCGACGAGCAGATCCACGCGGTCGAGTCGAGCCGCAAGGTGCAGCCGCGCCTGACGCTCAGCGCGCCGATCGACGGCGTGATCGCCGAGCTCGGCGCGCGCGAGGGGATGACGGTGATGCCGGGCGCGGCGCTGTTCCGCATCAACGGCCTCGCCACGGTATGGGTCAACGCCGAGGTGCGCGAGAGCGAAGCCGGCGCGGTGCGCGTCGGCAACGAAGTCGAAGCGCGCACCACGGCGCTGCCCGGCAAGGTGTTCAAGGGCAGCGTCAGCGCCATCCTGCCGGAGGTGACCGCCGCGACCCGCACGCTGAAGGCGCGCGTCGAGCTCGCCAATCCCGACGGCGAGCTGAAGCCCGGCATGTTCGCCACCGTGAATTTCACGCCCGCGGCGCGCGCCGAGGTGCTGGCGGTGCCCTCCGAGGCGGTGATCCAGACCGGCAAGCGCAGCGTCGTCGTCGTCGCCCAGGCCGACGGGCGCTTCGCGCCGGCCGACGTCGAGACCGGCATCGAGGCGAACGGCAAGACCGAGATTCGCAAGGGGCTGGAAGCGGGCCAGAAGGTCGTGGTGTCGGGGCAATTCCTCATCGATTCCGAAGCGAGCCTGCGTGCCGCCGAAACGCGCATGTCCGAGCCGCAGAAGGAGGCGACGCACAAGGGTACCGGCAAGGTCAGGGCGGTCGACGCCGCGTCGGGATACGTCGAGCTCGACCACGACCCGATCGCCTCGCTGCAGTGGCCGCAGATGGTGATGGGCTTCTACGCCGACGACAAGGCGCAGCTGCGCTCGCTGAAGGAAGGCGACCGCGTCGAGTTCGACCTCCATCCGAAGCCGAACAAGGACGGCGAGTGGCTGCTGAAGCGGATCGAGGCGAAGCCGTGATCGCCGGCCTGATCCGCTGGTCGATGGGCAACCGCGTGCTGGTGCTGATGGTGAGCGTGCTCGTCGCGGCGTGGGGCGTCTGGTCGATGCTGCGCACGCCGCTCGACGCCATCCCCGACCTCTCCGACGTGCAGGTCATCATCCGCACCACCTTTCCCGGCCAGGCGCCGCAGATCGTCGAGAACCAGGTCACCTACCCGCTCGCCACCACGATGCTGTCGGTGCCGGGCGCGAAGGCGGTGCGCGGCTACTCGATGTTCGGCGACTCGTTCGTCTACATCCTGTTCGAGGACGGCACCGACCCGTACTGGGCGCGCTCTCGCGTGCTCGAGTACCTGAACCAGGTGCAGTCGCGCCTGCCGCCGCAGGCGCGCGCCGCCCTCGGCCCTGACGCGACCGGCGTCGGCTGGGTGTACGAGTACGCGCTGGTCGACCGCAGCGGGAAGATGGATCTCTCGCAGCTGCGCGCGCTCCAGGACTGGTTCCTCAAGTACGAGCTGAAGGCGGTGGCGAACGTCTCGGAGGTGGCGAGCGTCGGCGGCATGGTGCGCCAGTACCAGGTGGTGCTCGATCCCGACCGCATGCGCGCCTACGGCATCCCGCAGGCGAAGGTGATCGAGGCGGTGCAGCGCGCCAACCAGGAGACGGGCGGCTCGGTGCTCGAGCGCGGCGAAGCGGAGTACATGGTGCGCGCCTCGGGCTATCTGCAGTCGCTCGACGACTTCGCCAAGATTCCCCTCCTCACCACCGAGGCGGGCGTCTCGGTGCGCCTCGGCGACGTGGCGCACCTGCAGCTCGGCCCGGAGATGCGCCGCGGCATCGCCGAGCTCGACGGCGAGGGCGAGGTCGCCGGCGGCATCATCGTCATGCGCTCGGGCAAGAACGCGCTCGAGACCATCGACGCGGTGAAGGCGAAGATCGCCGCGCTCAAGCCCGGGCTGCCGCCGGGCGTCGAGATCGTGCCGGTGTACGACCGCTCCAACCTCATCAAGCGCGCGGTGGCGAACCTGCAGCAGAAGCTGATCGAGGAATTCGCCGTCGTCGCGCTGGTCTGCCTGGTCTTCCTCTTCCACCTGCGCTCGGCGTTCGTCGCCATCGTCTCGCTGCCGCTCGGCATCCTCGCTGCGTTCATCGTCATGCGCTACCAGGGCGTGAACGCCAACATCATGTCGCTCGGGGGCATCGCCATCGCCATCGGCGCGATGGTCGACGCGGCGGTGGTCATGATCGAGAACGGCCACAAGCACGCCGAGGCTTGGCGCCACGCCAACCCCGGCAGCCGGCTCGAGGGCGCCGAGCAGTGGCGCGTCATGACCGAGGCGGCGGTGCAGGTCGGGCCGGCGCTGTTCTTCTCGCTGCTCGTCATCACGCTCTCCTTCGTCCCGGTGTTCACGCTGGAAGCGCAGGAAGGGCGGCTCTTCTCGCCGCTCGCCTACACCAAGACCTACGCCATGGCGGCGGCGGCCGGCCTGGCGGTGACGCTGATCCCGGTCCTGATGGGCTACCTGGTCAAGGGACGCATTCCCGACGAGCGGAGCAATCCGCTCAACCGGGCCCTGATCGCGGCGTATCGACCCTTGCTGGAGCGGGTCCTGGAATTTCCCAAGACGGTTCTGGCAATCGCGGCAGTGCTCCTGCTCGCCACGGTGTATCCGGCCATGAAGATCGGCGGCGAGTTCATGCCGCCGCTCGACGAAGGCGATCTGCTCTACATGCCCTCGGCGCTGCCGGGCATCTCCGCGGGCAAGGCGGCCGAGCTGCTGCAGCAGACCAACCGCATGATCCGGGCCTTCCCCGAAGTGGCGAGCGTGTTCGGCAAGGCCGGCCGCGCCGACACCGCCACCGACCCGGCGCCGCTCGAGATGTTCGAGACCACCATCCAGCTCAAGCCGCGCGATCAATGGCGGCCGGGCATGACGCCCGAGAAGCTCGTCCACGAGCTCGATCGCGCGGTGCGGGTGCCGGGGCTGTCGAACATCTGGGTGCCGCCGATCCGCAACCGCATCGACATGCTCGCCACCGGCATCAAGAGCCCGGTGGGCGTCAAGGTCGCCGGCACGAGCCTCGCGGAGGTGGATCGCATTGCCGCCGACGTGCAGCGCGCGGTGAGCAGCGTGCCCGGCGTCAATTCGGCCTTCGCCGAGCGGCTTTCCGGCGGGCGCTACCTCGACATCAAGATCGACCGCGACCGCGCCGCGCGCTACGGCCTCAACATCGCCGACGTGCAGGCGATCGTCGCCGCGGCGATCGGCGGGGAAAACATCGGCGAGACCGTGGAGGGGCTGCAGCGCTTCCCGATCAACCTGCGCTACCCGCGCGAGATGCGCGACTCGGTGGAGAAGATCCGCGCCCTGCCGGTGCTGACCGAGCGCGGCGCGCAGATCCGCCTCGCCGACGTGGCGGCGATCGAGGTGAGCGACGGACCGCCGATGCTGAAGAGCGAGAACGCCCGCCTGTCGAGCTGGGTGTACATCGATCTTCACGGCCGCGACCTCAGCTCGGCGGTGCGCGAGATGCAGGCTGCCGTGGCGCGGGAGGTGAAGCTGCCGCCCGGCTACTCGATTTCCTGGTCGGGGCAGTTCGAGTATCTCGAGCGCGCCACCGCGCGCCTCAAGGTGGTCGTGCCGGCGACGCTCGCGATCATCTTCGTCCTCCTCTACCTCACGTTCCGCCGCGGCGACGAGGCGCTGCTGATCATGGCGACGCTGCCCTTCTCCCTGATCGGCGGCTTCTGGCTGATGTATCTCCTCGGCTACAACCTGTCGATCGCGGGAGCGATCGGCTTCATCGCCCTCGGCGGCGTCGCGGCCGAGTTCGGCGTGGTGATGCTGCTCTACCTCAAGCAGGCGATCGAGTCCGGCCGCCACGCCACGCTCGCCGCGGCGCTCGACGAGGGCGCGGTGCAGCGCGTGCGGCCGAAGGCCATGACCGTGGCGGTGATCATCGCCGGCCTGATTCCCATCATGTGGGGCGAAGGCACCGGCAGCGAGGTGATGCAGCGCATCGCCGCGCCGATGGTCGGCGGCATGATCACCGCCCCCCTGCTCTCGATGTTCGTCATCCCGGCGGCGTACTTCCTGCTGCGCCGCCGGTCCTTTGAAAGGAGATCGTCGTGAAACGCTTCCTGCTGGCTTTACTCCTCGGCGCCTTCGCCGTCACTGCATTCGCGCAGCACAAGGCTACCGGCATCGTCACCCGGGCGCCGGCGAACGGCACGGTGACCATCAAGCACGACCCGGTGCCTAGCCTGAAGTGGCCCGGCATGACCATGGGCTTCGTCGTCAAGGACAAGGCGTTGGCCGACAAGCTCAAGCCCGGTGCGAAGATCGAGTTCGAGTTCGTCCAGGACGGCAGGGACTACGTCGTCACCTCGGTCAAGTGAACCGGCGGGAATTCCTTTCGCTTGCGGCGCTCGGCCTCGCGCCGAGGCTCGCCGCCGCGCAAGCCGCGACCACGCGGCTGCGTCTCGCTTCCTCCAGCCAGCGGCTCGCCGGCGCCGACTACCCGCCGACCGCGGTCTGGTCCTACAACGGCAGCGTGCCTGGGCCGGCGCTGCGCTTCCGCCAGGGCGATCGCCTGCGCATCGCCGTGCAGAACGACCTGCCGGTGGAAACGACCGTGCACTGGCACGGCATTCGCGTGCCGAACGCCATGGACGGCGTGCCGTACCTGACGCAGCCGCCGATCGCGGCGGACGGCGGGCGCTTCGCCTACGAGTTCGATCTGGCCGACGCGGGCACCTACTGGTATCACCCGCACCTCGGCAGCCCCGAGCAGGTGGGCCGCGGCCTGTACGGCGCGCTGATCGTCGAGGAGCGCGAGCCGCCGGCGGTGGACCGCGACCTGCTGTGGGTGCTGTCGGACTGGCGGCTCGACCGCAGCGCGCGCGTGGTCGACGACTTCGGCAACTTCATGGACGCGAGCCATGCGGGCCGCATCGGCAACACAGTCACCGTGAACGGCGCCGCGCGCGAGAGCTTCGGCGTGCGCGCGGGCGAGCGCATCCGGCTCAGGCTCGTCAACGCCTCGAGCGCGCGGATCTACGCGCTCTCCTTCGAAGGCCACGAGCCGTGGCTCGTCGCGCGCGACGCTCAGCCGCTCGAGCCGCGGCGGCTCGCGCGCGAGCGCCTCGTCCTCGGCCCGTCGCAGCGCGCCGACCTCATCCTCGACTGCGTCGGCGCGCCCGGCAGCCGCCACCGCGTGGTCGACGACTTCTATCCCCGCTCCACCTATCGCCTCCTCGATCTCGAGTACTCGGCGGATCGGCCGGCGCGCGCGCGCCGCGATGCGCCCTCGCCTCTGCCGGCGAACCCGCTGCCGCAACCGGATCTCGCGCGAGCGCAGCGCCATCGCATCGTGTTCGAAGGCGGCATGATGGGCAACATGCCCGGCGGCATGGGCGGGATGATGGGGCGCAACGGCGGCCTCGCCTGGACGGTGAACGGCGTGGCGATGCCGGAGACCGACCACAAGAGCGATCCGATCCTGGCGCTGAGCCGCGGTGGATCCTACGTGCTCGATCTCGTCAACGACACCGCCTGGCACCACCCGATCCATCTCCACGGCCATGTCTTCCGCGTGCTGTCGAAGAACGGCAGGCCCGCCGCCGAATGGGGCGACACCGTGCTCATCGATCCGCGCAGCCGCGCCGAGATCGCGTTCGTCGCGGACAACCCCGGCGACTGGATGCTCCACTGCCACGTGCTCGAGCACCAGGCGAGCGGGATGATGGCGGTGGTGCGCGTGGCGTGAAGCCGTCCAGCGCCTCCGTCGTGCTCTTGGCGGCACTGCTCGGCGCATGCGGCGAGGCGCCGGCGCCCCCGACGGATTTCCAGGCCGGCGCCCGCCTCTACGCGCAGCACTGCGGCGCCTGCCACGGCATGAAGCTCGAAGGCCAGCCGAACTGGAAGCAGCGGCTGCCGAACAGCCGCCTGCCCGCGCCGCCGCACGACGAGAGCGGCCACACCTGGCACCACCCCGACGAGGTGCTGTTCGCCATCACCAAGCACGGCCTCGTCCCGCCCTACGCGCCGCCGGGATACGCGAGCGACATGCCGGCGTTCGCCGGCACGCTCACCGACCGGGAGATCCGCGACGTGCTCGCCTTCATCGCCAGCCGCTGGACGTCGCGCGAGGTCCTCGAAGCGCGCGCCGAGATGATGCGCAACGCGCGGCGCTAGGCTGCCGCCGTGCCCCAGTAGTTGTACGTCAACGGCCGCGGGCCCGGCAGATAAGCCGCCTGCAGGTCGTCGCAGCGAAACCCCGCTTCGCGCAGCAGCGCCGGGATGTCGCGGTTGAGATGGCAACCGCCGCCGATCCTCGACCAGAGCGGCGTCAGCCGATCCTGCCAGCGGCGCACGCCGGGGTCCGGAGAAGCCCCGTGCTCGCAGAAGACGAGCCTCGCGCCCGGCTTGAGCATGCGCCGCATCTCCTTCAGCGCCGCGACCGGGTCGGGGATGCTGCACAACGTATAGGTCATGAGCACCGTGTCGAAGCCCGCGTCCTCGAGGGGAATGCGCTCCGCAGACAGGCCGACGAGCTCCACCGCCAGGCCGGCGCGGAGCATGCGCTTGCGTGCCAGGCGGTGCATGTCGAGCGCCGGATCGAGGCCGACGATCTGCTCGACCTTCGCCCTGTCGTAGTGCGCGAGATTCAGCCCGGTGCCGATGCCGACCTCGAGCACGCGCCCGTGCGCGAGGGGCACGACCTTCTCGCGCTGCTCGCGCACCGCCTTCATGCCGCAGGCGAGGTCGATCAAGTAGGGCAGGACGTGCCTCTCGTACCAGCCGGCGCGCGCGGCGTTCGTCAGAAGGCCAGCACCTTCTCGGCCCATTGCGTCCAGGCCGCGAGCTCGGCGAGCGTGCTGCGGCGCGCGCCCTCGAGAAGCTCGGCGTCGGTAATGCCGCGCGCGTCCATGCAAGTGCCGCACACACCGATGTCCGAGCCGCTGCGCGCCACCTTGCCGAGCATCAACTGCACGTTGTAGAAGCCTTCGGGGACCTTCTGGCCGGACTTGGCGCACGCGGCCGCGTCGCCGATCAGGAAGACGCGCACCTTCTCGCCCTCGGCGCGGCAGAGCGCGCCGGCGAGGCGCAGCGCGTTGTAGCTCCGCTCGGAGCCGTAGGGTCCGTCGTTGAGGATGAAGAGGGTATTCATGCCGCGATCGTCGCCAGCGTCTGCCAGGCGCGCGCGAGCAATTCCGCGGCGCGCTCCGTTTCCTCCACGGTCGTCGCGCGGCCGAGCGACAGCCGCACCGGACCCGCGGCCCGCTCGGGCGGAACGCCGATCGCGAGCAGCGACGCACAAGGTGCGTGCGAGCCCGCGTGACACGCCGAGCCGGTGGACGCGGCGATCTGCGGGACCGCGGCGAGAAGCTGGTTGCCGTCCACGCCGGGAAAGCTGACGAACAGCGTGTTCGGCAGCCGCTCGGTGGGATGGCCGTGCAGCACCAAGCCGGGCACCCGGGACCTGAGCTTCCCGAGCAGCTCGTCGCGCAGCGCGCGCAAGCGCATGCGCTCGCCGAGCATCTCGCGCTCGGCGATCTCGCAGGCGCGCCCGAGGCCGACGATGCCGGCGACGTTCTCGGTTCCGGGACGAAGGCCGCGCTCGTGGCCGGCGCCGGTGATCACCGGCTCGAGCCGCGTGCCGCGCCGCACGTAGAGCGCGCCCACGCCCTTCGGCGCGTAGAGCTTGTGGCCGCCGATGGTGAGCAGGTCGACGCCGAGCGCGTCGACGTCGACCGGGATCTTGCCGAGCGTCTGCGCGGCGTCGGTGTGCATCAGCGCGCCGTGCCGCCGGGCGACGCGGGCGATCTGCGCGATCGGCTGCACGGTGCCGATCTCGTTGTTCGCGTGCATGACGGTGATCAGTGCGGTCCGCGCGCTCACCAGCGCCGCCAGCTTTCCCGGCGCGACGCGCCCGTCGCTCTCCACCGCGGCGCGGCTCACGCCCACGCCGTGGCGCTCGAGCCATGCGCAGGTCGCCGCCGTCGCCGGGTGCTCGAATGCCGAGGTCACGACGTGCGGCCGGTCGGGGCGGGCCGCGACGGCGCCGCGGATGGCGAGGTTGCTCGCTTCGGTGCCGCTCGCGGTGAAGACGATCTCGTCGGCGCCCGCGCCGATCAGCGCGCCGACCTGCGACCTCGCCTGCTCCACCGCCTCGTGCGCCCGGCGGCCGTAGGCGTGTGCGCTCGAGGGATTGCCGTGCTCCTCGCGAAGGAACGGCAGCATCGCTTCCAGGACGTCCGGCGCGATCGGCGTGGTCGCGTTGTAGTCGAGGTAGATCGGCCGCGCCTCGGTCGAAAGCATCGGCTCCACCTCGCTTAGCGGCGCGCCGCCGCGAGGAACGGCATGCGCAGCACGCCGCCGAAGGTGGCGACGGTCTCCTTGTCGCGCCAGTCGGCGAGGCCGAGGTCGAGCTCGCCGCGCGGTGCGGGCGTGTAGGAGCCGAGCAGCCGGTCCCAGACGGACAGGCAGAAGCCGTAGTTGCTGTTTC
>Ga0075352_1000069_pt1 | contig 14087 bp, 18 predicted proteins | sample Sandmound_TuleA__FD_120092 | JGI IMG/M metagenome (GOLD analysis project Ga0075352, IMG submission 120092) | Natural and restored wetland microbial communities from the San Francisco Bay, California, USA, that impact long-term carbon... | ecosystem: Environmental > Terrestrial > Soil > Wetlands ...
GCCAGGCCCTCGACGATCGCGGTCTTGCCGACGCCGGGCTCGCCGATCAGCACCGGGTTGTTCTTGGTGCGCCGCTGCAGGATCTGGATGCAGCGACGGATCTCGTCGTCGCGGCCGATGACCGGGTCGAGCTTTCCCTGCCTTGCCCTGTCCGTCAGATCCAATGTGTATTTCGCGAGCGCCTGGCGCTGCGATTCGTCGGCTTGTCCGCTCACGCTTTCACCGCCTCTCACTTCCTGGATCGCCTTCTCGAGGGCGCCTTTCGCCACGCCGAGGTGCTTGACTGCCGCCAGCAGGAACATTTCCGAGGCGATGTACTGATCGCCGCGCTTCTGTGCTTCCTTGTCGGCGACGTTGAGGAGCTGCGCCAGCTCGCGCGAAACATGCACTTCGCCCGGCGTGCCTTCGACCTTCGGCAGCCGGGCGACCTGCTCGGCCAGGCTCTTCTTGATCGCCTTCGGATTGCCGCCCGCCTTGGCGAGCAGGCCCGCCACGCCCTCGTCCTCGAGCAGCGCGAGCAGCAGGTGCTGCGGCTCTATGTACTGGTGGTCCTGGCCTACCGCGGCGCTCTGCGCCTCGGCGAGCGCTTCCTGGAGCTTGCTGGTGAACTTCTCAAACCGCATCTCGTTGATCCGTTTGCATTTGGCAGAATACCCGTGTTTTGTACATGGGGGCTTCCACGCAGCAATCAAGCGGCTTCAGCGGTGCGCTGGCGATCGGTGTCATAGCGGCGTGGATCGGCCTGGGACTGGTCGGCCATGACCCTTGGAAACCCGACGAGGCTTATACGTTCGGCCTGGTCTGGCACATCCTGGAAACCGGCCAATGGCTCGTGCCCACCCTCGGGGGCGAGCCCTTCGTCGAGAAGCCGCCGCTTTTCTTCTGGACCGCGGCGCTGTTCGCCAAGCTGTTCGGCTGGGCGCTGCCGCCGCACGATGCCGCTCGGCTGGCGTCGGGCTTCTATGTCGCCCTGACCCTCTGGTTCACCTATCTCGCCAGCGGAAAGCGCATCGCCGCGCCGCTGCTGCTCGCCGCCTGCCTGGGGTACCTGCAGCACGCCCACCAGCTCATCACCGACAACGCGCTGCTCGCCGGCATCGCCTTGGGCATCTACGCGCTCTCAGCGAAGAACGGCTGGCTGCTCGGCACCGGGGCGGGCGTGGCGTTTCTCTCCAAGGGGCTGCTCGGGCCGGGCGTGCTCGGCATCTCGGCCCTGGCGCTGCTCGCTTTCCCCTACTGGCGCGAGCGCCGCTACCTCGTCAGCCTCGGCTGGGCGGCGATCAGCTTCGCGCCGTGGGCGCTGATCTGGCCTGCGCTCCTGCACGCGCGCTCGCCGGCGCTGTTCGAGGAATGGTTCTGGGTCAACAACTTCGGACGTTTCAGCGGCAGCGCCGGCCTGGGCGGCGTGCTCGACCACTGGCTCTATCTCAAGGCGCTGCCCTGGTTCGCCCTTCCGGCCCTGCCGCTCGCGGCCTGGACGGCGTGGCGCGCATGGCGCGAGCGCAGCGAGCTGCGCAGCGCCGAGTTCCAGATGCCCGCCGTGGTCTTCCTCGTCATGCTGGTCGTCCTCAGCGCAGCCTCTTCGGCGCGCACGGTTTACGGCTTGCCGCTGCTGGTGCCATTGGCGCTGCTCGGTGCTGGAGCGCTCGGCTCACTCCCCGAGCGGTGGCGGGCACCGCTCGAGCACATTGGTCTTTGGGGCGGGACGCTCATGGTCCTCGTGCTCTGGGGCGCGTGGCTCGCGCTTCTCATCGGCTGGCCGCCGGCGATCGCCGCCCGCCTTGCCACCTATAGCCCGGGCTACCTCGCACATGTCGAAGCGGTGCCGTTCCTCTTCGCCGTCGCGGCAACGTCGGCGTGGCTCTTCGTCCTGATCGTCGTGCCGCGCGACATGCTGCGCATGCCGATCATCTGGACGGCCGGCATCACGGCCGGCTGGGGAGTGGCGATGACGCTCTGGCTGCCGTTTATCGACGATGCCAAGAGTTACCGCTCGGTCGGAGCGGCGGTGCGGGGGCACGTGCCGCAGGGCGCCTGCGTCGCCGGCCGCAACCTGACCGAGCCGCAACGCGCGATGTTCCATTACTACGACGGCGTGGTCGCGGGCCGGGAATGCGCGCTTCTTCTCGTGCACACCGGCGCGCCCGACGCCCCTCAGCCGGGCCGTGAATGGAAGCTCCTCTGGCACGGCACCCGGCCCGGCGACGACAAGGAGTACTTCTGGCTCTTTTCCGCTAGGTGAACGCGCGCCAGGTCGCGAAGCCGAGCAGGGTCGCGATCAGCGAGCCGAAGACGTGCGCGCCGACGTGGATCAGGGCGGCGCCATAGCGCGCCATCTGGATCAGCTCCACCGCCTCGGCCGAGAAGGTCGAAAACGTCGTAAGCGCCCCGAGGAACCCGGTGATGCAGGCCAGGCGCCACTCCGGCGCCAGCGAAGGGTTGGCGGCGAAATAGGCGACGGCGAGCCCCACCGCGTAGCCGCCAGCCACATTGGCCGCGAGCGTGCCCAGCGGCAACGTCGGTACCGCGGGATTGAACCAGGTGGCGAGACCCCAGCGCAGCCAGGCGCCAAGGACCGCGCCGACGCCGACCGCCAGGAAGGCGCTCAACCGGCCTTCCTCGCCGGGCTGTCCCAGCGACCGGCCGCGTCATCGTCGGAGGCGCGCGCTTCCACCCAGGCGGCGCCCTCCCCGCGATGCTCCTTCTTCCAGAACGGCGCGCGCGTCTTCAGATAGTCCATGATGAATTCGCAGGCCGCGAAGGCATCGCCGCGGTGCGCGCTCGCCACGGCGACGAGCACGATCTGGTCGTGCGGCGCAAGCTCGCCGTAGCGGTGGATGACGGTGCAGTCCATGACCTTCCAGCGCCTGCCCGCATCTTCGGTAATTTTCCTTATGGAATTTTCCGTCATCTCCGGATAGTGCTCGAGCGTCATGGCGACGTCGCGCACCACGCCGACGAAGCTCGCGACGGCGCCCACGCCCTGCCCTCGCGAGAGATGCTTCGTTTCGAGGGAAAGATCGAAGTCCTCGCGCTGCACGGAGATCTTCATCTCAGCCTCCAGTCACGGGCGGGAAGAACGCGATCTCGTCGCCGGCACGGATCGCGGCGCCAGCCTTGGCCATGTCGTGATTGACCGCGGCGCGCACATTCTTCTTCTCCGCGAGCGCAGTCTGCCACGGCCCGCCGCGTCGGGCGAGATGGCCGCGCAGCGCCGCCACCGTCGCGATGCCGGCGGGCAGCTCGACTTCCTCGCCTGCGACGCCGAGCTGCTCGCGCAGCGCGGCGAAGAAAAGAACCTTGACCTTCACCAGTAGAGCTCCGAGTAAGGCAGCAAGCGCACCGGCTCGCCCTTGCGGATCGCCCGGCCGGCGGGATTGTCGACCAGCCCGTCGGCCCAGGCGGTCGAGGTGAGCACCGCCGAATCCTGGGTCGGATAGAGATCGAGCCCGCCCTGCGCGTTCCATTTTACGCGCAGGAATTCGCGCCGCGAGTCGCGCTTCGGCCAGTCGAAGTCGGCGCGCGCCTGGATCGCCCTCGGCTCGACGTCGCTCACGCCCTGCGCCCTGAGGATGAACGGTCGCACGAAAATCAGGAAGGTGACGAAGCTCGACACCGGATTGCCGGGCAGGCCGATGAAGAAGGATTTCTTCACTTCTCCGAACGCGAGCGGACGCCCCGGCTTCATCGCGATGCGCCACATGAGCAGCGCGCCTTCCGCCTCGACCGCCGGCTTGACGTAGTCCGCCTCGCCGACAGAGACGCCGCCCGATGTGACGATCAAGTCGCATTCCGCAGCGGCGCGGCGCAAAGCCTCGCGGGTCGCTTCCAGCGTGTCGGGGACGATGCCATAGTCGTGCAGCTCGCAGCCAAAGACTTCCGCCAGCCCGCGCAGGGTAAAACGGTTGGAGTTGTAGATGCGCCCGGGTGCGAGCGGCTCGCCGGGCATCGCCAGATCGTCGCCGGTGAAGAACAAGCCCAGGCGCAGCTTGCGGTACACGGGCAGGGTCTTGATGCCGACCGACGCCGCCAGCCCGGTGTCTTGCGGCAGCAACCGCTTGCCCGCGGGGAGAATTTCGCCGCCCTTGCGCACGTCGCTGCCGACGAAGCGAATCCACTCGTGCTTTTCCGGCACTTTCTTGAAGGTGACGGAATCCCCTTCGACCGCGGCGAATTCCTGCATCACGATTGCGTCGGCGCCTTCCGGGATCGGCGCGCCGGTGAAGATCCGCGCCGCGGTTCCCGGCTCGAGCGGCTTGCCGACCGCGCCGGCCATGATCTTCTGCGCCACCCTGAACTTCTTCCCCGCGGAAACTTCATCCCGGCGGACGGCATAGCCATCCATGGCACTGTTGTCCATTGGCGGCACGTCCATCGTCGAGCGCTGCGCGCGCGCCAGCACGCGCCGCGTCGCCTCGAGGGTGGGCACCTCTTCGACTTCGGCGACCGGTCTGGCGCTGGCGAGCAGCCGCGCCAGCGCTTCGTCGACGGAAAGCAGTCCCTGATTCATGCCAGTCCCAGGTGTCGGACCATGAAGGTCTCGATCGCCGCGTGATCGTTGAGGTCGAGAAGCGGCAGCTTCGTCTCGACTTTCGCGTCGCTCGCGACCGCGACGATGTGCGAGTCGTTCGGATGCAGCAGTCCCTCGCCGGTCTCGGCGCGCCAGACTTCCAGCTTCGGGATCGGCGCGAACTTGAACCCCTCGACCAGCAGCAGGTCGCACGGCGAGAGACGCTGGATCTGCTCCTCGAACGATGGCTCGTGTGCGCCGCGCAGCTCGTGCATCAGGACCCAGCGCCGCGATGAGGTGACCAGGATCTCGCTCGCCCCGGCTTGGCGGTGGCGGTAGGAGTCCTTGCCGGGCTGGTCGACGTCGAAGGTGTGATGCGCATGCTTGATGAGCGAGACGCGCAGCCCGCGCGCCACCAGGCGCGGGATGAGCTTCTCGATCAGCGTGGTCTTGCCGCTGCCCGACCAGCCGGCGAAGCCGAAGATCTTCATACCGCGACCATTTTCGCTCCCGCGACGGCGAGCACCACGGCGAGCATTCTACGAATCAGCGGGTTGGTGAACCGCCGGCTGCCGTATTCGGCGCCGAGCCAGCCGCCGACGAGGACGGCGCAGCCAAGGATCCAGAGATGCCCCGGCAGCGCCATCGAATGCGTCAGGAACGCGCCGGCGAGGCCGGCGATCGAATTCACGAGGATGAATGGCGCCGCGACGGCGGAGGTCTGCTTGGTGCCGGCCCAGCCGAGGATCAGCAACAGGGGGCTGAGAAAGATGCCGCCGCCCACCCCGGTCAGTCCGGAGAGCAGGCCCAAGCCGCCGCCGATGGCCATCGCCAGCGCGAGCGGCGGTTCGCGCACTTCGCGCATCTCCTCGCCCGCGCGCGCGCTGCGCCAGAGCTGCCAGGCGGCGTAGACGAGCACCGCGCCGACGATCGCCTTGTAAGCGTGCCCCGGCAGCGTGATCGCCCCGCCCGCGTAGGCGGCGGGGATGGAAACGGCCGCGAACGGCCAGAACAGGCGCCAGCGGAAATGGCCAGCTCGGTAGAACTTGAAGCTCGCCACCGCGGAGACGAGGACGTTCAGCACCAGCGCGATCGGCCGCATCTCCTGTGGCGCGACGCCGGCGAGCGCCATCGCCGCGATGTACGCCGACGCGCCGCCGTGGCCGACCGAGGCATAGACGAAGGCGGCGAGCAGCATGCCCGCCGCCAGCGCAGCAACCAGGATATCGTTCGCTTCCAAGGCTTACGCTATATATCATGGAATATAGCGACTACCGAAGCAGGCTCTCGAACCGCTTCAGGTCGGCGGCGATTGCGCTCGAAGCGCGGTCTTCCATCTTCCGGAACAGGCGCACCAGACGTCGGCCGAATGCGGTCACCTCGGCGCCACCGCCGCGCTTGCCGCCGACGGCGGTGATCACCACCGGCTCACGACAGGCCCGGTTCATCGCCTCGACGAGCTGCCACGCGCGCCGGTAGGACATGCCCATAGCGCGCGCTGCGGCGGAAATCGAGCCGGTTTCAGCGATGCGCTCGACGAGCTCGGCTTTGCCCGGCCCGATGGCGGGCGCCCGGCCTCGCAACAGCCGCAGGATCAAGCCACGATAGCGGTTCATTCAGCATTTGGAAAAAAGAGTTGCTCGCCGCCGATCCTGTAGCTCGCGATCGCGTTCTGTCCCTCGGGCGCGAGAACCCAGTCGATGAACGCCTGACCGAGGTCCTTCTTCACGCTCGGATACTTCTGCGGATTGACAAGCATGATGCCGTACTGGTTGAAGAGCCGCCGGTCGCCCTCGACGACGATCGCGAGCTCGCCGCGGTTCTTGAAGGAAAGCCAAGTGCCGCGATCGGCGAGGATGTAGGCGTTCATGCCGGCGGCGGTATTGAGCGCCGGGCCCATTCCCTGGCCGGTATCCCGGTACCACGACCCCTTGTCCTTGGCGATATCAATGCCAGCCATCTTCCAGATCTCGAGCTCAGCGAAGTGCGTGCCGCTCCGGTCGCCGCGGGAGACGAAGGGCACCTGCGCGGCCTTCACCTTTCGGAAAGCCGCCACGACGTCTTTGCTGCCCGCCACTTTGGCCGGGTCGGACTTCGGCCCGATCAGCACGAAGTCGTTGTACATGACCTCGAAGCGCTTGACGCCGAAGCCCTCCGCCAGGAACTTCTCCTCCAGCGGCTTCGCGTGCACGAACACGACGTCGGCGTCGCCGCGGCGGCCCATGTCGAGCGCCTGCCCGGTGCCGAGGGCGACGACGCGCACCTGGATCCCGGTCTTCTTCTCGAAAATGGGCAACAGGTGCTTGAACAGCCCCGACTGCTCGGTCGACGTGGTTGAAGCGACGGTGATATAGCGCTGCTGGGCATGGACGGGACCGAGCAGGCAGCAGAAGGCAAGGAAGACGCGAAGGATCACACCCACGGTAGCTCTCCTTTGATGAAAGCGGCCGCCTCAGGCGAAGCAGGCCGCAGAAAAAACTCCTCCACTGGCGCACGCTCGACCAGCCTGCCCTGGTGGAGGAACAGCACCTCGTCGCCGAGCCGCCGCGCCTGGCCGAGGTTGTGCGTCGCCATGATGATCTTGGTGCCCGCGGCGTCGAACGCCTGGATGACCCGCTCGATCTCGCGCGTCGAGGTCGGGTCGAGGCTGGCGGTCGGCTCGTCGAGAAACAGGACTTCCGGATGCAGCGCCCACGCGCGGGCGAGCGCAAGGCGCTGCTGCTCGCCTCCCGACAGTGCCCGCGCCGGGCGCCGTGCCAGGCTCGCCAGACCTACGCTCTCGAGCGCCTCGAGCGCCAGCGGCCCCCGCTCCCTGCTCGGCACGTGCGCAAGCTTGAGTGCATAGATCACATTGGCGATGGCGGTGCGTCGCAGCAGCACCGGGCGCTGGAACACCATCGCCTGCCTGCGCGCAGCGTTTTCGCCTGTCCACGAAATCGTTCCCGCGGCAGGAACGAGCAGCCCGTGCATCAAGCGCATCAGCACGCTCTTGCCGGCGCCGTTCGCGCCGAGGATGATGGTCGAAGGCCCCGCGACGATTTCCGCCGTCAGGCGGTCGATGATGGTCCGCCCGCCGGCGACGAACGAAGCCGCCTCGACCGTGAGCGGCAGGATCATCCGTAGCGCCGCTGCGCCGCGTCCTTCACATACGCCGCCGCCGCGTTGAGCGCAATCACCAGCAGGATGAGGATCAGACCCAAGGCGAGGGCCAGCGGCAGATCGCCCTTCGAAGTCTCGAGCGCGATGGTGGTGGTCATGACGCGCGTGACGCCGTCGATGTTGCCGCCGACGATCATCACCGCGCCGACCTCCGCCGAAGCACGCCCGAGTCCGGCGAGCACGGCGGTCACGAGCGAGAAGCGGATGTCCCACACCAGCGTCAGGGCGGCGGTGACGCCGCTCGCCCCCAGGGAGCGCAGTTGCTCCTCGTACTCCGCCCACGCGTCTTCGACGGCCTGCCGGCAGAGCGCGGCGATGATCGGCAGAACCAGAATGGTCTGCGCGACGACCATCGCGCGCGGCGTAAAGAGCAGCCCGAGCTCCCCGAGCGGGCCCGCTCGCGAAAGCATGAGGTAGACGATCAATCCGACCACCACCGGCGGCAAGCCCATGAGGGCGTTGAGCAGGACGACCAGCGCCCGCCGTCCGGGGAACCTGCCGACCGCAAGCGCGGCGCCGAGCGGCAGGCCGAGCAGCGTAGCGAGGGCGACCGCGGCGAGGCTCACCTCGAGGCTGAGCAGCACGATGGCGCCGAGCGTGGCGTCTCCCGAGGCCACCAGCGCCAGGGCCTGGCTCGCTGCCTGCGACAGGCTGTCCATATCTTATGCTTGCCATTGCATATCTATGTGCTCATCATGACTGTATTCGAGGCACGTTTACCGGATAAATAGGCATGACTGCGCATATCCGACCCGAGGTGGATCTCGACGCGCGCTGGCTGTCGGGCGAAGGGCTGCCGCCACGACACGGCGAGGCCTTGCTGCGGTTGCTGGAGGCGCTGGCGCGTTCCGCGTCCCTGCGCGAAGCGGCGCACGCCGCCGGCCAGTCGTATCGCCACGCATGGGGGCTGCTCGGGGCCGGCGCGCGTGCGCTGGGCGGACCGCTGGTCGACATGCAGCGCGGACGCGGCGCGCGGCTGACCCCGCTCGGCCACAGGCTGGTCGAGGCCGACACGCACGTGCGCACCACGCTGCAGAAGCATTTCGACGGCCTGCGCCGCGAGGTGCGTGCGATGCTCGCCGACGAGACCCCGGCCAGCCGGCCGCGCCTCAACGTCCGCGCCAGCCATGATCTGGCGCTGCCCCTTCTCGCCCGCGTCAGCGCGCCGCGTCTTCGCCTTGACCTCTCCTTCTACGGCGCCGACGAATGCCTGGCCGGCTTGGCGCGGGGTGAGTGCGAACTCGCGGGCTTCCACGTCGCCAATGCTTTGCCGCGCGCCGCCGCCGCCGCCGCGGCGGTGGGCCGCTGGCTCGACCCACGCCGGCACCAGCTGATCCACTTCGTCGCCCGCGAGCAAGGCATCATCGTTCGCCCGGGTGTGCGGGTGCGCGGCATCCACGACCTGGCACGGCCCGGCGTGCGCTTTCTCAATCGCCCGTCCGGCACGCATGAAGATGTGGACCTCGCCGTCGCCGCCGCGGTGGCCGACGGGCGGGCGGACGCTGGTTTCGGCCTGCAGGCGGCGGCAGCGCGCTACGCGCTCGAGTTCGTCCCTCTCGCAACCGAGCGCTACTACCTCGCCTGCGCGCGACGGGCGCTGCGCGAAGCGCCGCTGCAGGCGCTTCTGGTCACATTGCGGAGCCGTGAATTCGCTGCGGCGGTCGCGTCGCTTGCCGGGTACGACGCGGCGATGGCGGGTACGCGCGAAACCCTCACCGCGGCGCTCGCCTGGCTCGAGCCGCGGCGCGGGCGCGGATAAAATATTCGGATTCTTGGAGGAAGCCATGCACAGACGCTCATTTCTGCAAGCCGGCGCCGCAGCCGCCACGCTCAGCGCGCTGCCGCGCGTTTCGTTCGCGCAGCAGCTTCCGTTCGACCCCCGCCCGGGTGGCTGGCGGACTTTCGAGACCACGACTCGCGTCGAAATCCTGAAACCCCATGGGGTCTCTCGCGCCTGGGTGCCGCTGCCGTCGGTCGAAAGCGACTACCAGAAGGTGATCGGCAACAGCTGGTCGGGCAACGGCTCGGTCCGCAAAGCCGCCGATCCGAAATATGGCGCCGCCATGGCCATCGCCGAATGGAGCGCCGGCGAGAAGGCACCGGTGGTCGAAGTCACCAGCACCTTTGCGACCCGCAATCGCGCCGTAGATTTTTCGAAACGCGACCCGGCCCTCAAGATCGACGCCGGGACCGCCAAATTCACCACCGCGCCGACCGAACTCATCCCGACCGACGGCATCGTGCACAAGACCGCCTACGAGATCACGCGCGGCAAGAGCAGGGACATCGACCAGGCGCGCGCCATCTACGAGTGGATCGTCGACAACACCCAGCGCAACCCGAAAACGCGCGGCTGCGGCGTCGGCGACATCAAGGCGATGCTCGAGAGCGGCGACCTGACCGGAAAATGCGCGGACCTCAACGCGCTGTTCGTCGGCCTGGCGCGCGCGGTCAAGATCCCGGCGCGCGACGTTTATGGCCTGCGTGTCGCAAAGAGCGAATTCGGCTACCGCAGCCTCGGTGCCGGTACACCCAACGTGACTCGCGCGCAGCACTGCCGCGCCGAGGTCTTCCTGATCGGCTATGGCTGGGTGCCGGTTGATCCGGCGGACGTGCGCAAGGTCGTCCTGGAAGAGAAGCCGCAGCCGACCAACCTCGCCGATCCGATCGTGCCGCCGGTGCGCACCAAGCTCTTCGGTGCGTGGGAAATGAACTGGCTCGCCTACAACGAAGCCCACGACGTCAAGCTGCCGGGCTCGAGCGGCCCCGCCGTCGGCTTCCTGATGTATCCGCAGGCCGAGACCGGAAACGAGCGCCTCGACAGCCTCGACCCGGACAACTTCAAGTACACCATCACCGCGCGCGAACTGAAGGCGTAGGCGATCGAAGCGACGATCAGCTTCGGTGAGGCCTTCCGCTTCTGGCTGAAGCTCGGCTTCATCAGCTTCGGCGGCCCCACCGGGCAGATCGCGATCATGCACGAGGAGCTGGTCGAGCGCAGGCGCTGGATCTCCGAGGGCCGCTTCCTGCACGCGCTCAACTACTGCATGGTGCTGCCGGGCCCCGAGGCGACCCAGCTCGCGACCTACATCGGCTGGATGATGCACCGGACCTGGGGCGGGGTCGTCGCCGGCGGCCTGTTCGTGCTGCCCTCGGTGTTCATCCTGATCGCGCTGTCGTGGATCTACCTCGCGTACGGCCATCTGCCCGCGATCGCGGGGCTCTTCTACGGCATCAAGCCGGCGGTGGTAGCCATCGTCCTGGCGGCCGCGCACCGCATCGGCTCGCGTGCGCTGAAGAACACCTGGCTATGGGCCATTGCCGCCGCAGCCTTCGTCGCCATCTTCGCTTTCGACGCGCCATTCCCGGCGATCGTCATCACCGCGGCGCTGATCGGCTATTTCGGCGGACGTTTCGCGCCAGGACGCTTCTCCAGCGCCGGACACGCCGCCGCCAACGCGCGCTACGGCACCGCGATCATCGATGACGACACGCCAACGCCGCCGCACGCCCGCTTCAGCTGGCCAAAGCTGTGGCTGTACGCCGGCGTCGGCGTCGGCCTGTGGGCGGTGGTGATCGCCTTGCTTTACCGCTGGCAGCCAACCCTGTTCGACATGGGCTGGTTCTTCACCAAGGCAGCGCTGCTCACCTTCGGCGGCGCTTATGCGGTTCTCCCTTACGTCTACCAGGGCGGCGTCGAGCACTATGGCTGGCTGACCGCCACGCAAATGATCGACGGCCTCGCTCTCGGCGAGACGACGCCGGGGCCGCTCATCATGGTAGTCGCGTTCGTCGGCTTCGTCGGCGCCTGGACGCACGCGATCTTCGGCGAATCACTCGCCGTCGCGGGGATCGCTGGTGCGCTGGTGGCCACCTTCTTCACCTTCCTGCCTTCCTTCGTCTTCATCCTGGTCGGCGCGCCGTTCATCGAGACGACGCATGGCGACCTAAGGTTCACCGCGCCGCTCACGGCAATCACTGCCGCGGTGGTCGGCGTGGTGCTGAATCTGGCGGTGTTCTTCGCGTACCACGTGCTCTGGCCCGCGGGACTCGACGGCCGTTTCGATTGGTTCTCGGCGATCCTCGGCTTCGCGGCCTTCGTCGCGCTATTTCGCTTCAAGACGGGAGTGATTCCGGTGATCGGCGCCTGCGCGGCGCTCGGGCTGGTCGTCGCTCTTGCATTCGGAGGAACCTAGGATATGGCCGCCTATCTCATTGCCGAAATCGAGGTCACGGATTCCGCCGGCTACGACGAGTATCGCAAGCAGGTGGGCGCGGTCATCGCCAAATACGCAGGCAGGTTCCTGGTGCGCGGCGGCGCAATCGAGTCGAAGGAAGGCGGCTGGCAGCCCAAGCGCCTGGTGGTGGTCGAGTTTCCTTCGCTGGACAAGGCGCGGACGTTCTACCACTCCGCGGACTATGCGCCGCTCATCGCGTTACGGCAGAAGGCCTCGCACGGCAAGCTGGTGCTCGTCGAGGGCGCCTAGCAAAACGAAAGGGCGCCCCAAGGCGCCCTTCCGACCTCCTCCTCCTGCGGGTTCGGTCTGGCTACTTCTTCTTGCCGCTCATCGACGCGGGGTGGCGCTTCTTGTAGTTCGCAACCGCCTTGTCCTGCGCCTTGCCGAGATCCGCGGCGTCCTTGGCCTTGGCCGCAGCGTCCTTGTCCGCCAGGGCCTTCTTCTCGGCGTCGCTCTTCGCCGGCGCTGCCGGCAGCTTGGCATGTGAGGCGGCGATGAAACCGGCCGCGAGACCCGCGGCGAGCACGGCAAGGATGGATTTCATGAGTTCTCCTTCATGTGCGGCGCTCCGGCGGGCACGGCGCCGCCCGGGGCGGAGCGCTCGGCAAGCTTGACCTCGTGGTACCAGTATTCGTGGTGCTCCTTCGCCCAGGTCTCGTCGGTCACGCCTTCGCGCATGTTCTGGTACGCGCCCTCGACGCCGATGGTCCCCATGTAGATGTGGCCCAGCCCCACTGCGACGTAGAGCAACGCCGCGACCGCGTGCCAGATCCACGCGTCCTGCATCAGCGCGCGCGTCTGGCCGAAGTTCGGGAAGAGGAGCACCACCCCGCTCACGGACATGACGATACTGAGCACGACCACGCAGAGCCAGAACCAGAGCTTCTCGGCGCCGTTGAAGCGGCCCGAGGGCACGTGCTCGCCGCGCATGAAGAACGCCCACATCTTGGTCAGCCAGCCCCAGTCGTAGGACTTCCACAGGTTGTCGCGCGCCCACATCACGATCATCACGACCACCGAAACCATGAACAGCGGCGCGATGAAGTTGTGCAGGTTCTTGCCGAGCGAGGTCAGCCAGGCGAACAGCGTGTAGCCCATGACCGGCAGCAGCACGTACTTGCCGAAGAGCATGATCAGGCCCGACAGCCCCAGCACGCAGAAGCTGATGGCGACGGTCCAGTGCACCACGCGCTCGGCGTCGCTGAAGCGTGGCAGCAGCCGGCCGGTGCGCGGCTCGTGCAGCTTGACCGGTCCTTTGGCGAAATACAGTGCCGCGATGCCCAGGCAGACGAGAACCACCAGCCAGCCGCCGTAGAAGGTGACCGGGCCGTTGCGGAACTGACGCCAGGCTTCGCCCGCGGTGACCATTGCGCTCTGGCCGAGAAAGCGCGCCGGCGGCTGCACCAGGACGTCGACCTCGCGGCCAGGGATGCTGACGTAGCTTTTTTCGCCGGATTTGACCTCGCGCCACACGTCGGCGTTATTACCCGGCTGGGTGACCTGCCGCTCCTGCTGGCTTTTCTGCGCCGAAGTCTGTGCGCCGGCGAAACCGGCGAACAGAAACGCGAACGCCAAGAAAAGAATCCTCATCTACACCTCCGTTTTGCCGGCCGCCCTACGTGACTACTGGTAGATGCGTTTGTACTCGTGCTGCGCGAGCTGGCGCGTCTTGATCTCGTTTTCCCAGCTCGTGCGGTCACCCTTGGTCCACTTCTCGCTCCCGTAGGAGAGCGGCGCATTTTCCCAGGACGGCGTGTCGGGCTTGCCCTGGTACTTGCCGCGCTTGAACTCGGCGACTTGCTCGCGCTCGCCGCAGCCCGACACGGCGAACAGCAGCGCGAGAACCGTCAGCAGCGCCAGGGCGGCTCTCATGACTTGCCTTTCGGCGCCGCCGCGGGCGGCTGCGCGCCCGGACGGCCCGGGCCGTAGGCGGTGCCCCAGCCCCAGACCTCGGAGCCCTTGCCGCGGCGCAGGACGCGCTCGCGATAGATGTCGGCAACCACGTCGCCATCGCCGCCGAGCAGCGCCTTGGTCGAGCACATCTCGGCGCAAGCGGGAAGCTTGCCTTCGGACAGGCGGTTGCGGCCGTACTTCTGGAACTCGGCGGCGCTGCGATCGGGCTCAGGACCGCCGGCGCAGAACGTGCACTTGTCCATCTTGCCGCGCAGGCCGAAGGCGCC
>Ga0075352_1000070_pt1 | contig 14011 bp, 16 predicted proteins | sample Sandmound_TuleA__FD_120092 | JGI IMG/M metagenome (GOLD analysis project Ga0075352, IMG submission 120092) | Natural and restored wetland microbial communities from the San Francisco Bay, California, USA, that impact long-term carbon... | ecosystem: Environmental > Terrestrial > Soil > Wetlands ...
AAAAGGCCGTCATCCTCTCTAGTCGGCAGCCCTAGAGATTTCAAACAGCATCACTAAGGGAGTGACGTCAAATGCCCCAGCGCCAGGAGGCGTCGAAACTCTATCTTTGTCCCATGCATTCGGACGTTCGTCAGACGACACCCGGAAAGTGCCCAAAGTGCGGCATGGAATTGCTGCCCGAAGGTACTAGGTTCGGCATGCTTCGCCACATGATCAAGAGCCCGCTGATGATCATCGTCATGGCGGCAGTCATGGTCGCGATCATGGCGGCGATCATGATGATGCGCTAACGGCCTCTTTGAAACAGCGTTGCTCAGAGTGATGCGCGACGCTGCGTCTGACAGGGTCATGGTCAATACGCCGAACCACGCGTTCGAGCGGACCGCCCGCAAGCGTCGCTTGCGGGTACCCCCGGCGCTTCGCGCCTCGGTGGCCGCTCAACGCGAGCGTTAGGTCTTTTCAGCTGACCCATGCCATCTCCCTCCACTGACAAATTGGCCGTGCTGATCGACGCGGATAACGCACAGGCCTCAATTGCGAGTGAGCTTTTTGCCGAGATCTCCAGCTATGGGACGGCGACGGTAAAGCGTGCGTATGGTGATTGGACAACGCCGAACCTTTCCGGGTGGAAGGAAGCGCTTCACAACCTCGCCATACAGCCCATTCAGCAATTCCGGTTCACAGTGGGCAAGAACGCAACGGACTCTGCGCTGATCATCGACGCCATGGATCTCCTCCACGGAGAAACGGTGGATGGATTTTGTTTAGTGTCATCGGATAGCGACTTCACGCGCCTTGCGACGCGCATCCGTGAGGCAGGCCTTGCGGTGTATGGTTTTGGCGAGAAGAAGACGCCAAAACCGTTTGTCGCTGCCTGCGACAAGTTTGTGTTCACCGAGATTCTTCGGCCGGCCGCAGTCAACTCGCCAGCCCTGCCCTCGCCGCAGGAGCCCCTGCAGCCCGGTCTTGCTGCCGCGGTGAACTCTGCAGCTCGCGAAGATGGGTGGGCCGCGCTGTCTGCAGTGGGGTCTCTTTTAGTAAAGGCAAGTCCTTCGTTTGATCCACGAAACTACGGATTCCCGAAACTCGGCGAGCTCGTGCGAGGGCAACCGTTCTTGGAGGTGAAAACCGTCCCTGCAGGAGATGGTTCGCCCAACGTACACCTCTATGTACGCCTCAAAGAGACCTAACCCCCAAGTCAACGCGGACGTGCGCGTAGGTGCCGTGCTGTGCAAAGATTGGCGGGCGCGCGCCGGTTACTGGGAACGTTAGGCTTCACATGAAGCATCTCACGCTAGGTCTCGGAATTCTGATTAGTGCGTATGTCCTTAAGCCGCTCTACTTGGCATTCCTTTTCCGCGATGGTTCCGTAATTAACCCGGCGCTTCTTTTCAGGCAACACCTGGGCGAACTTTCTCTATTTGTTGGTCTTGTGTGCGCTTGGCTTATCGTTCGGCATCACTCGAACACGCGTTTCTCGCATGTTCAACCAGCTACTTGGATTCTCAGGCTAGGTGTGTGGGCTAGCCTCACGATCTCTTTTTTGTACTGGTGCACATTTGTCCCCGGCCTTGCTTACCTATTTTTTCCGCTCTCGAGGTTGGGTGTCATGCAAGTGCTGGGAGTGCAATGGCCGTCGATAGTTGCGAACGCCTTGGTCTTCGGGGGTGTGCTTTGGGTACTGCTAGCAACGGCTCGGAGTAAGGAACGTGAAGCCTAACAGCACGTCCCACTCGGACGCGTGCGAGAGTGCGGTGCTTTGCAGAGGCTATCCGGCGCGCGCTGGTGGCCGCGGACGTTAGCAGTCATGAGAACCGCTTCGGCCGAACTAGCTGCCGTTTTGCTTTCGCTTGGGATATCAGCAAGCGCATATGCGCAAGTCCCAAACGATGTACTCGGTGTCTACTCGCGATCCACGCATACGTGCGGTTTTGGAGGCCCGGGTGGAGCGGACCGTCCTCCGAGCACGAAGTGCGACGAGGTCTTTGAGGATCGGCTTGAGATATCACCGTCCAATCCAGGTAAGGCGCACGTATTGTTCGCCCTGCATTTCGATTTGCGTCAAAATTACTTTTGCACGTATACCGGCGTAGGCAGTTGGGCAGGAGAGAAGCTGAATCTTGGTCCGCCCGAACAACAATTGCAGCCCCAAAGGGCCGACCCCAAATGTCAGCTTTCCGTGTCCTTCGCCAAGGGTGCAGCCCGCGTCTCTGACGTTGGTAACAGGTGTTCCTTGAGCCTATGCAATGCTCCGGCGAGGTTAAACGGGATATCTTACCGCAAGGTCGCGCAATGACTGCTAACAGCGCAGCCCACCCGGACGCGCGCACGAGGACCGTGCTTTGCGAGTGCCCAGCAGCGCGCGCCGGTGGCTGCGGACGTTAACCATTCTGTCTAAGGCGCCCATTACATCTTCGCCGTTCAATGTTCCAGCCGCCCGTAGCTAGTAGGGGTGTTGGGGCCCCTGAAAGCCGCCGAGCAGCGCAGACCGGTTCGGGGTTTCGGGCGAGCACTGGGCGAACTGGGAGAACGCTGAATATAGCGCAGAGATTTCACGCCCGGTGAATGTGCATGAGTCGAGCCGGTGCGCGAGTTGCGCAGACCGCCGGGCCGATCGAGCAGCGCAGGGACACCGCACGAGGTAACGAGGTAGCGGCGGCGAACCGGGGATCCCCCTTTCTTTCGTGCCTTTCTTTGGGGGAGCAAAGAAAGGCACCGGCCCCTGGGGCCGCCCCCGGAAATAAAAAAGGCGGCATCGCCGCCCTTTTTTGCTCCTGGATTCCCCGCCTACGCGGAGAATGACGAGCCGCAGCCGCACGTGGAGGTGGCGTTGGGGTTCTTGATCACAAACTGCTCGCCCTCGACGTTCTGCTGATAGTCGATCTCCGCGCCGGCCAGATACTGGAGGCTCATGGGATCGATCAGCAGCATGACCCCGCCCTTTTCCATGCGGGTGTCGTCGTCGCCCGCTTCCTCGTCGAAGGTGAACCCGTACTGGAAGCCGGAGCAGCCGCCGCCCTGCACGAAGACGCGGAGCTTCAAGTTGGGATTGCCCTCCTCGTCGATCAGGCTCTTTACCCTGGCCGCCGCAGCGTCCGTAAATACCAAGGGATCGGGAAGTTTCTCGGTCATTGTATTCATTCGAAGCTCCTGCATCCAACCGTCATTGTGAAATCCGTCTCACTCCGCCGCAGCCGGCTTCAGCTTGACCACGTTCTCGGACCTGTCTTCGCTCTCGTAGACGAGCTTGCCCTGGACCACCGCGCCGAGCTGAATTTCCAGCGTCTTGTAGTGCACGTCCCCTGTGACATTGGCCTTGGGCTGCAGTTCCACGTATTCCGTGGCATGCACCGGTCCGACCACGGTGCCGTTGATGACCACGTGGGAAACACGGATTTCGCCCTCGATCTGCGCGTGCTCGGAGAGCACCAGCGTTCCCGGCCTGCCCTCGGCCGCAATCACGTCGCCGCGCACGCGCCCGTCCACGCGCAGGCCGCCCGCGAAAATGATGTTGCCCTCGACCGTCGTGCCGGCGCCGATCAGGCACTCGATGTTGTTGTGGGGCTTGCTGCCGCCTTTGCCGCCAAACATCCCGCGCTCCTCAGGAAACGCTCACGGATTGCGATAGTTTAGGCGTAATGGAGCCGGATTCAAAGACCCGCACCTGCAGGCTCCGGACGACGGTCCCGGGCGCCACCTTGAACGTGCCCTCCACGCGCTGGAAAAACTTGAAGTTCAGCTGATACTCCTTGGCGCTCTTCTGCTCCTCGAGCGGCAGCGTGACGACGAATTTGCGCTCGCCCTGCTCGAGGTTCACCACGAACTGCAGGGTGCCGTGGAACTCCTTCACGCGCTGCCCGCTCTGCACCAGGAGGAAGCGATAGCGATACTCCCCCGGAAGCGAATCCGGCTGCACCCGGAAGCGATTGATGGAGAGCCCCATCTCCTTCTCGTCGGACGCCATCAGCGATTGGAAGAGCGCGAGATCTTCCTTGAGCCCGGCGTTCTCCTCGGACAGCAGCTTCACCTGCCTGCCGAGATCGCCGTAGGTGGCGCGATCGATCTGCAGCTGGCGCTCGGCCGCCGCGACCTGGGTACGCAACTCGGCGATCCGGGTGTCGCGGTTCTGAATCTCCGCGCTCAGCTGGCCGATCTGGCGTTGCGCCTCGCTCTGCCGGAAGCCGGCAAGCTCCATTCCGTAGTCATAGGTGGTCCACCCCACCACAACGACGAGGCCGCCGAGCGCGATGTAGCCGAGCCAGCGCCAGTACCATGGCATGTGCGCGCGCACGGCCACCCGTGGCGCGAAAATCCCGAACCTGCGCTTGAGTGTGCGGAAGATCGCTGCCATCGGCCCCGGCTGCGGCTACGGCAACAAGGCAAGCTGGCCGAGACCGGTCGTCTCCGGCAGCCCGAACATGATGTTCATATTCTGCACCGCCTGGCCCGATGCGCCTTTGACCAGATTGTCGATGACGGAGAGTACCACCGCGATGTCGCCGCCGCGCGGCTGATGCACGGCGATGCGGCAGGTATTCGCGCCGCGCACCGAGCGCGTGTCGGGATGGCTGCCCGCGGGCATCACGTCCACGAACGCTTCCCCGGCGTAGCGCTTCTCGTAAAGCGCCTGCAGGTCGGACCCGGCCGTGAGCCGCGCGTAGAGCGTTGCGTGGATGCCGCGGATCATGGGAACGAGATGCGGCACAAAGATGAGGTTGACAGCGCGCCCCGCGGCCCGCGCGAGTCCCTGCACGATCTCCGGGTGGTGGCGGTGCCCCGCGACGCCGTAGGCCTTGAAATTGTCGGAAGCTTCAGCCAGGAGCAGTTGCACTTCCGCCTTGCGCCCGGCGCCGGACACGCCGGACTTCGCGTCGGCGATGAGGTGGTCGAGGTCGGCGATGCCGGATTCGATCAGGGGCAGAAATCCGAGCTGCACCGCCGTCGGATAGCAGCCGGGGTTGGCGACGATGCGCGCCTCCCGGATCCGCTCGCGATTTATCTCCGGCAGCCCGTAGACGGCTTCCGCCACCAGCTCCGGGCAGGCGTGCTTCACGCCGTACCACTGCTCCCACAGCGCGACGTCCCGGATGCGAAAGTCGGCCGCGATGTCGATGACGCGCACGCCGGCGTCCACCAGCGCCCGCGCCTCCCCCATCGCCACGCCGTTGGGCGTTGCAAAGAAGACCACGTCGCAGGCGGTGAGCTCCGCCTTTGCGGGATCGGAGAACTTGAGCCCCACTCTGCCGCGCAGGTTGGGAAAGAGCTCCGCCACCCCCATTCCCGCCTCCTTGCGCGAAGTGATGGCGGCAAGCTCGCAGTGGGGGTGCTGGGCGAGCAGGCGCAGGAGCTCGACTCCGGTGTAGCCGGTGCCGCCCACGATGCCCGTCCTGATGCCGTTCTTCGCCATGGTTTCCCGGCCCACAGACGACAAAGCCGCCCGCAGGCGGCTTCGGCTGCGAACAAATGATTCTACCGTTTCGAGTACTGCTTGCGCCGGCGCGCCTTGTGCAGGCCCACCTTCTTGCGCTCGACCGCGCGGGCGTCGCGCGTGACCAGACCCGCCTTCTTCAGCGCGGGCTTCAATGCCGCGTCGTACTCGATCAGCGCGCGCGTGATGCCGTGCCGCACGGCGCCGGCCTGCCCCGATTCCCCGCCACCGTCCACGTTGATCAGGATGTCGAAGCTCGCGGTGGTCTTCGTCACCTCCAGCGGCTGGCGCACGACCATGCGCCCGGTCTCGCGCGAGAAGAACTCATCGACCGGCCGCCCGTTGACGGTGATCACGCCCTTGCCGGGCCGGATATACACGCGGGCCACCGCCGTCTTGCGCCGGCCGGTGCCGTAATGGTGTTGCCGTTCGAGTGCCATGGTGTCCCTAGCTAGATCTTCAGTTCTTGCGGTTGCTGCGCCGAGTGCGGGTGGCTTGCGCCCGCGTAGACCTTCATCTTCTTCAGCATCGCGTAGCCGAGCGGACCCTTGGGCAGCATGCCCTTGACGGCGAGCTTCAACACGCGCTCCGGCTGGCGCGCCTGCAGCTTGGCGAAGCTCTCGCTGCGGATGCCGCCGGGATAGGTGGTGTGGCGGTAGTAGATCTTGTCGTGGCCCTTCCGGCCGGTCACGCGCAGCTTATCGGCGTTGACCACGACGATATAATCGCCGGTGTCCACGTGCGGCGTAAATTCCGGCTTGTGCTTGCCGCGCAACCGCCGGGCGATCTCGGAAGCGAGCCGGCCGAGCACCTTGCCGGACGCATCCACGATGTACCACCCCCGCTGAACTGCATCCGGTTTCGCGGAAAACGTTTTCATCGGACTGCCGCCACTCTCTGGAAAGGGGCGAATTCTATTGGAAATCAGGCGCCTGTGTCAACAACGCGGCGCGTTGCGGTGAGTCGAAAATCCTTCCCCGAACCGACGCAGCGGCTTAGGATTGCCGCCTGCTGCCCACCTCGGGGCAGAATCCCCATGGACTCATGGAATTCTTGATCACCAAGTCAATCGCTGCGCTGCTCGAACCGCTCAGCATCGGGCTCCTCATCCTGCTCGTCGCGACGATCGTGGCATGGCGCCGGCCGCTTGCGGGGTGGCGGCCCGTCCTGCTCGCATTCATCCTGCTCTATACGCTATCCACGCCATACGTGGCCGATCAGCTGCTGTGGTGGCTCGAGCCGGCGCCGAGCGATCCGACTGCCGACCAGAGCGGGCAGGCGATCGTCGTGCTGGGCGGCGGCACCTACTTCTCCGCGCCTGAATACGGTGCGGACACAGTCAGGCCTAACGTGCTCGCGCGCCTGCGCTACGCGGCCCACCTGCAGCGCGTGCTCGGCAAGCCGGTGCTGGCTTCGGGCGGAGCCCCGGAGGGGAATCCGGTCCCGGAAGCGCAGCTGATGAAGCAGGTGCTCCAGCAGGATTTCCGGGTTCCGGTGCAGTGGACCGAGGAGGTCTCTCGCAACACGTTCGAGAACGCGCTGCAAAGCGGCGCACTGCTGAAGCCCGCCGGCGTCGAGCGCATCTATCTCGTCACCCATGCCTCGCACATGCGGCGGGCGCGCGTCGCGTTCGAGCATGCAGGCTTCAAGGTCATTCCGGCGCCGACCGTGTTTGTTACGCGATACAAGTTGACCGTGCTCGATTTCCTCCCGGACGCCCGCGCGCTTCACGACAGCGGCGTGTTCTTCCGCGAAGGGGTCGGGATCGGCTGGTATCATCTCCGTGCGCTCTTCAGCCGCTGGACCCGATAGCGAAGCGCCCGTCACTGCGATGAAAGTCCGCATCAAGTGGATCGAGAACGTCGCCTTCGTGGGCGAATCCGAAAGTGGCCACGCGCTGGTGATGGACGGCGCGCCCGAAGGCGGCGGGCGCAATCTCGGGCCACGCCCGATGGAGACCGTGCTGATCGGCACCGGCGGCTGCACCGCCTACGACGTGGTGCACATCCTGAGGAAGGGCCGTGCTCCCGTCACCGATTGCGTGGTGGAAATCGCGGCCGAGCGCGCACAGGAGGATCCCAAAGTCTTCACGCGGATCCATTTCCACTTCATCGTCACCGGCAGGGGATTGAAGCGCGAGCAGGTCGAGCGCGCGATCCATCTGTCCGCGGAGAAGTACTGCTCGGCCTCGATCATGCTCGCCAAGACCGCCGCGATCACGCACGATTTCGAGATTCGGGAACCCTAAATTTGAACCGCCAAGCCGCCAGGGGGCATTCAAAATCCCGTGCTGTTTGGCGTCTTGGCGGTTAGTCCGTCAAAGCCAGTAGGCGATTCCGGTCATCACGCTCGACGACAGCCGCATCGCGGCTTTCGCTGGCTCCGGCAGCTCCGCGCCGCCCTGCGTGATGGCGCTCGTGGCGTGGCGGGCCTCGTCCTCTTTCATCAACTCCAGCACCGCGCGGCTTTTCTGATCGGCCGCGGGCAGCTTCCGCAGGTGCCCTTCGAGGTGCCGTACCACCTGGCGCTCCGTTTCAGCGAGAAAACCCAGGTTCCAGCGGTCGCCGAGCAGCCCCGCCAGCGCGCCGATCGCGAATGATCCCGCATACCACGCCGGATTGAGCAGGCTCTTGCGGCCGCCCAGCTCCTCGATCCGGCGCTCGGTCCACGCCAGGTGCTCCGTCTCCTCCTGCGATGCGCGCTCGAGCGCCGCCCGCGCACCGGGGTTGCGCGAGGTCAGCGCCTGGCCCTGGTAGAGCGCCTGCGCGCAGATCTCGCCGCAGTGATTGACGCGCATCAGCGCCGCCGCGTGCGCGCGCTCCTCCCGGGTCTGCTCCGGCTCGGCGAGCTCCGCCCCCGGCACCGGGCGCAGCGATTGCGCCGGGGCGAGCAGCGTGCGCAGGCCCTTGTCGAAGGCGACGATCAGCTCGTCCAGCGTGGGCAGCGGAGGAAGTGCGGACATGGTCCGAGTATAGCGCGCCCAAACGAGCTTTCGGCAAGTGGCTGACGGCCAATTGCCGCTGTCCATTTCCCCTCGCCGCTCGGGAGAGGGGGAAGGGGTGAGGGGCCAGTTCAGGCGTTACCGAACAGGTGCGCCAGCTCGGCGCCCGGGTCCGGTGCCCGCATGAAGGCCTCGCCAACCAGGAAGCAATTCACCCTGCCCTCGCGCAGCGTCCGGACATCAGCCGGCGTCAGCACGCCGCTCTCCGTTACGACCACGCGCCCCTCCGGGATCCTGGGCACGAGATCGAGTGTGGTCTCGAGTCGCGTCTCGAAAGTGCGCAGGTCGCGGTTGTTGATGCCGATGAGGGGTGTCTTGAGCTCAAGCGCCCGCTCCAACTCCGCGGCATCGTGCGCCTCGACCAGCACCCCCATGCCGAGCGCCTGCGCCACCGCCTCCAACTCCAGCATTCGTGGAACATCGAGTGCTCCGACGATGAGGAGGACGCAATCCGCCCCCGCCGCGCGCGCCTCATACACCTGGTAGGCATCGATCGTGAAGTCCTTGCGCAGCACCGGAAGCGTGCAGGCGGCGCGCGCCTGTTTCAGGTGCTCGAGCGCGCCCTGGAAGAACGGCTCGTCGGTAAGGACGGACAGGCACGCTGCCCCGTGCCGCTCGTAGCTTGCGGCGATTGCGGACGGATCGTAGCTCTCGCGCAGCACCCCCCGGCTCGGGCTCGCCTTCTTGATTTCCGCAATGACGGCGGGTCGGCCGGCGGCTACCTTCAGACGAAGCGCCTGCGCGAAATCGCGCGGTGCCGGCGCTCGGCGCGCTTCGTCCTTCAATGCTGCCAGCGGCTTCCCCTTCCTTGCGCACGCGACTTCCTCCGCCTTCACCGCGAGGATGCGCTGCAGCACATCAGACATGGGACTGCGTGAATCCGACAAATGCGTCGAGCTTCTTGCGGGGCGCGCCGCTTGCGATCACCGCCTGGGCTTTCTGCACGCCCGCCGCCAGCGTCGGCGCGAGCCCGGCAACGTAAATGGCGGCACCCGCGTTCAACACCACGATATCCCGCGCCGGGCCTGGGTCGTTGTTCAGGGCGGACAACACCATCGCCTTCGACTGCTCGACGCTTTCCACGCGGATGGCGGCGTTCCCGGCCGCCTTCAAACCAAAATCCTGTGGGGCGATGTTGTACTCGTTGATGCTCCCGTCCTTGAGCTCCCCCACCAGGGTGGGTCCGGACAGGGAGATCTCGTCCATTCCTTCCAGGCCGTGCACCACCATCACGTGGCGGCTGCCGAGCCGCTGCAGGACTCGAGCCTGGATACCAACGAGATCGGGATGAAAGACGCCCATCAGCTCGAGCCGCGCGCCGGCCGGGTTGGTGAGCGGCCCGAGGATGTTGAAGATGGTCTTCACGCCGAGCTCGCGCCGCACCGGCGCAGCGTGCTTCATCGCGCCGTGGTGATGCGGCGCGAACATGAATCCCACCCCCACCTCGTCGATGCAGCGGCCGATCGCCTCCGGCTTGAGATTGATGTTCGCACCCAGCGCCTCCAGGACGTCCGCGCTGCCCGACTTGCTGGAAACCGAGCGGTTGCCGTGCTTGGCGACGCGCGCTCCGGCCGCCGCGCAGACGAAGCTCGCCGCCGTCGAGATGTTGAACGTGTGCGTCCCGTCGCCCCCGGTGCCGACGATATCGATGAGCTTGTCGGGGTCTCCGACCGGCACCTTGGTCGCGAACTCGCGCATGACTTCGGCCGCGGCGGCAATCTCGCCGATGGTCTCCTTCTTGACCCGCAGCCCGATGATGATCGCGGCGATCAGCGTCGGCGAGATCTGCCCGCTCATGATGGCGCGCATGAGCGCGAGCATCTCCTCGCGGAAAATCTCGCGGTGCTCGATGACGCGGGTAAGGGCTTCCTGCGGTGTCATGACGGGCCTCGCTCCAGAAAATTCCTCAGCAACCGGTGGCCGTGCTCGGTGAGTATCGACTCGGGATGGAACTGCACGCCCTCGACCGCATGCTTCCTGTGGCGCACGCCCATGATCTCGCCGTCGTCGCTCCAGGCGCTGACCTCGAGGCAGTCCGGGAGGCTCGCCCGCTCGATGGCGAGCGAATGATAGCGCGTCGCGGTGAACGCGTCGGGCAGCCCGCGGAACACCCCGCGCCCGTCGTGGTGTATCGCGCATGTCTTGCCGTGCATAAGCCGCTTTGCGTGCACGATCCTGCCGCCGAGCGCCTGCCCGATCGCCTGGTGCCCGAGGCACACGCCCAGGATCGGGACTTGGCCCGCGAAGTGCTTCACGAGCGGGACGGAAATCCCCGCCTCGTTCGGCGTACAGGGGCCCGGGGAAATCACGATGTGAGCGGGCCGCAGCCGCTCGACGCCCTCGAGCGTGATCTCGTCGTTGCGCAGCACCTTGACCTCCTCCCCGATCTCGCCGAAGTACTGCACGAGGTTGTAGGTGAAGGAATCGTAGTTATCGATCATCAGCAGCATGGGCTTGCCGTCCCGCGCCTAATCCAGCCGTGTATCGAGCCCGGACTCGGCCATCTCGGCCGCTCGCAGCAGCGCTCTTGCCTTGTTCTGCGTCTCCTGCCATTCCGCCTCCGGCTGCGAATCAGCCACGATGCCCCCGCCCGCCTGCACGTAGAGGGTGCCGTTCCGCACCACCGCCGTGCGCAGCGCGATCGCGACGTCCATATTGCCGTGAAAGCCCATGTAGCCGACCGCCCCGGCGTAGATGCCGCGCTTGACCGGCTCCAGCTCGTCGATGATCTCCATCGCCCGCACCTTGGGCGCCCCGGAGACGGTCCCCGCGGGAAAAGTCGCGCGCAGCACGTCGACGGCGTTCAAGCCGGGCTTTAGCCTGCCCTCGACGTTCGACACGATGTGCATCACGTGCGAATAGCGCTCGACCACCATTTGCTCCGTCACCCGGACGCTGCCGGTGCGCGCGACGCGCCCGACATCATTGCGCCCGAGGTCGACCAGCATGATGTGCTCGGCGCGCTCCTTCTCGTCGGCAAGCAGCTCCTTTTCGAGCGCGGAGTCTTCCGCTGGCGTTGCCCCGCGGTGGCGGGTGCCCGCGATCGGCCGCACCGTCACCGTGTCGCCCTCGAGCCGCGCGAGGATTTCGGGCGAGGCACCGACCACGTGGAAATCCCCCATGTCGAAGTAGTACATGTAGGGCGATGGATTGATCGTGCGCAGCGCCCGGTAGAGCGCAAGCGGCGTCGCGCGAAACGGCTTCACCATGCGCTGCGAGGGCACCACCTGCATGATGTCGCCTTCGAAGATGTAGCGCTTCGCCCGCTCGACCGCGGCGTGATAGGCGGCCTGCCCGAAGCCCGAGACGGCGGGCTGCGACGCACCGCGCGTGTCCGCCGGAATCGACACCGGCTCGCGCAGCCGAGCGAGCAGCTGCGCAAGCCGCGCGCGCGCCGCCTGGTATGCGCCCGGCCTGCCCGGCTCGGCGTAGACCACCAGCGTGAGCTTCCCCGACAGGTTGTCCACGATCGCGATCTCTTCGGACACGAGCAGCAGGATGTCGGGGGTCCCCAACTCGTCCTTCTTGCGCGCGCCGGCGAGCCGCCGCTCGATGTAGCGCACGGTATCGTAGCCGAAGTAGCCGACAAGACCGCCGCAGAAGCGCGGCAAGGTTGAGTCCTGCACGACCTTGAAGCGGCCGAGGGTGTCGCTCACGAAGGAAAGAGGGTCCGCTATCCGCTGCTCGCTCACCACCTTTCCTCCGCGGATCTCCGCGCAGAGATCGCCACGGACCTCGAGGCGCGTCTCGGCCGGAAGCCCGATGAACGAGTAGCGGCCGAAGCGCTCGCCGCCGACGACCGACTCCAGCAGGTAGCTATGGGGCCGGTTGGCGAGCTTGAGATAGATCGAAAGCGGCGTGTCGAGATCGGCAAAGGTCTCGAGCACCACGGGGACCCGGTTGTAGCCCGCCTGGGCGAGGCGGGCGAACTCAGCTTCGGTCATACGTCACTCCACGAGAACGGACGGCGTTCGAAAAACACGGGCGCGCCCTGGGCGCGCCGGGGCCTGGCTAGCTGCGCCAGCGCCGCCAGCGGCACTGGAGTAGCGCCGCGTGCTGTTCGGTACCGCGATCCGCGTCGTGCATGACTATTTCTTTTGAATCAGCCGGGTAGCGTCGATGAGGGACGCTACTATAGCATCAACGTCGAGCTCGCGCACGTCGCGCCCCTCGTTGTAGCCGTAGTCGACGCAGAACACCGGGCAGCCGGCGGCGCGCGCCGCCTCGACGTCATTCGCAGAGTCCCCGATCATCAACATCTCACCGGGGGTGATGCCAAACCCGCGGCAGGCGTGCAGCAGCGGCTGCGGGTCCGGCTTCTTCTGCGGGAGCGTGTCGCCCGCGATGACCTGCTCGAAGCTCGGTGCGAGATCGAGCTGCTCGAGCAACGCCCGAGTGAAGCGCTCCGCCTTGTTGGTCACGCACGCGAGTGGCAGCCGCATGGCGCGCAGCCTCTGCAAGCCTTCGCGCACGCCGGGAAAGACGACGGTGTGCTTGCCGTTCACCTCGGCGTAGCAGCGCTCGTAGAGCGGGAGCGCGCGCTCCAGCTGCGCGCCATCCACGCGCCCGTCGAGATCGCCGGCCAGCGCGCGCTCGACGAGCCGTGGTATCCCCTTTCCGACGAAGGTGCGTATGAGCGCCGGCTCGAGCTCCGGCCGGCCGAGCTCGCGCAGCATCCGGTTCGCCGCCTCCGCGAGATCGGGAATGGTGTCGGCGAGCGTGCCGTCGAGGTCAATCATCACGGCCCGGACGAGCAGCGGGAAAGAAGGCTTGCGGATGTTCTATGCCTTCGCGAGCTCGGCGCGCATCGCGCGGATTGTGGCCTTGTAGTCCCGCGTGCCGAAGATCGCCGAGCCCGCGACGAACGTGTCCGCGCCGGCGCGCGCGATCTCCGCGATGTTCTCGACCTTCACGCCCCCGTCCACCTCGAGCCAGATATCGCGCCCGGTCGCGGCGATGCGCGAGCGCACGGCGGCGAGCTTCTTCAGCGCTCCCGGGATGAACTTCTGGCCGCCGAATCCCGGGTTGACCGACATGACGAGGATGAGATCGAGCCGGTCGATGACGTGCTCCAGGTGCGTGAGCGGCGTGGCGGGGTTGAGCACGAGGCCCGCCTTGCAGCCCTGCTCCTGGATGAGCGCGAGGGTGCGGTCGACGTGATCGGAGGCCTCCGGGTGGAACGAAATGATGTTCGCGCCCGCCTTGGCGAAATCGGGCACCAGGCGGTCCACCGGCTTTACCATCAGGTGCACGTCGATCAGCGCCTTCGTGAGGGGCCGTATCGCCTCGCACACCAGCGGGCCCACCGTGAGGTTGGGCACGTAATGGTTGTCCATTACGTCGAAGTGGATGAGGTCGGCGCCGGCGGCGATCACCTGCTGCACCTCCTCGCCAAGACGGGCGAAGTCGGCTGACAGGATGCTGGGAGCAATGCGGTAGCTTTTCGCCATGCGCGCGTTCCGAAAACGCCGCGATTTTACCCGTTCCCGCGCTTGCCTGCGCGGAGGAATTGATCAACAATCGGTCCGATGCCGGAGAAGAAATACGAGATCTCGGTCGCGGCGCGCACCGCCTTCATTCCG
>Ga0075352_1000072_pt1 | contig 13975 bp, 12 predicted proteins | sample Sandmound_TuleA__FD_120092 | JGI IMG/M metagenome (GOLD analysis project Ga0075352, IMG submission 120092) | Natural and restored wetland microbial communities from the San Francisco Bay, California, USA, that impact long-term carbon... | ecosystem: Environmental > Terrestrial > Soil > Wetlands ...
CGCGACCTTCGCCTGCGCCTCGAGCTTCTCGAGCTGCGCGCCGAGCTCGATGCGGCTGTCGCTGATGCGCGCCAGGTTCTCGCGCGTGTCCGCGAGGCGGTTCTCGGTCTCGCGCCGGCGCTCCTTGTACTTGGAGATGCCCGCGGCCTCCTCGAGGAACACGCGCATCTCTTCAGGCTTGGCCTCGATGACGCGCGAGATCATGCCCTGCTCGATGATGGCGTAGGCGCGCGGGCCGAGGCCCGTGCCGAGGAACATGTCGGTGATGTCGCGCCGGCGGACGTGGATGCCGTTGATGTAGTAGCTCGACTCGCCGTCGCGCTGCAGGATGCGCTTCACCGCGATCTCGCCGTACTGCGACCACTGCCCCGCCGCCCTGCCCTGCGAATTGTCGAACGTGAGCTCGACCGAGGCGCGCGCCATCGGCGGCCGGTTGCCCGAGCCGTTGAAGATCACGTCCTGCATGGAATCGCCGCGCAGCGCCGAGGCGCGCGTCTCGCCGAGCACCCAGCGCACGGCGTCGATCACGTTCGATTTGCCGCAGCCGTTCGGGCCGACGACGCCGACCAGCTGACCGGGAACATTGATCGTGGTTGGATCGACGAAGGACTTGAATCCGGAGAGCTTGAGCTGCGTGAGTCGCACGGAAAAAATGATAACATCCTGGCGCTCGATGCCTTCGCGCCCAAGCAAGCGGTTGCAGACGTTTTCCAACCCTGCTCCCGAGCGCGACTACCGCATCCACATGGAGATCCCGGAGTTCACCTGCCTCTGCCCGATGACCGGGCAGCCGGACTTCGCCACGCTCACGCTCGACTACGTCGCCGACCGGCTGTGCGTCGAGCTGAAATCGCTCAAGCTCTATGTCTGGTCGTTCCGCAACGAGGGCGCTTTCCACGAAGCGGTGACCAACCGCATCCTCGACGATCTGGTGCGTGCCACCAAGCCGCGCTGGATGAAGCTCGAGGCGAAGTTCAACGTCCGCGGCGGGATCTACACTACCGTCGTCGCCGAGCACGCGAAGAAGGGGTTCAAGAAGCCTTGAACCCGCTCCTCGAGCGCCTCCAGCCCTACCCCTTCGAGAAACTGCGCGCCCTGATCGGCGGGCACACGCCCAATGCCGACCTGCGCCCGATCAACCTTTCGATCGGCGAGCCGAAGCACCCGACGCCGACGCTGGTGAAGGAAGCCCTGGCCGCCGGCCTCGACGGGCTCGCGGTCTATCCCGCGACTGCCGGCACGCCCGAGCTGCGCCAGGCGATCGCCGGATGGCTCGAGCGGCGCTACGGGATCCCCCGCCCGAACGCCGACGGCGAGGTTTTGCCGGTGAACGGCACGCGCGAAGCGCTCTTCGCCTTTGCCCAGACCGTGCTTGCGCCCGGCGACCGGGTGGTCTGTCCGAATCCCTTCTATCAAATCTACGAAGGTGCGGCGCTGCTGGCCGGGGCGACGCCGGTCTACGGCGAGCCCGAGTCCTGGGACGGCGTCGAGCTCCTGTATGTGTGCTCGCCCGCCAACCCGACCGGCAAGGTGCTCGACCTTCAGGGCTGGAAGCGCCTGCTCGAGCTGTCGGACCGGCACGGCTTCGCGATCGCTTCGGACGAGTGCTACTCGGAGATCTATTTCGATCGCCCTCCGCTGGGGTCGCTTGAGGCCTGCCACAAGCTGGGACGAAACTACGATCGGGTCGTCGCCTTCTCCAGCCTTTCCAAGCGCTCGAACTGCCCGGGCATGCGCTCGGGGTTCGCCGCGGGCGACCCGGCGCTGATGAAGAAATTCCTTCTCTACCGCACCTACCATGGCTCGGCGATGAGCCTGGCCGTGCAGCACGCCTCGATCGCCGCCTGGGGCGACGAGAAGCATGTGATCGAGAACCGCCGCCTCTATACGGAGAAATTCAAGGCTACGCTACCGCTGATCAAGGCGCCCTTGAAAACAGAGATGCCCGACGGCGGCTTCTACCTCTGGATCCGGGCGCCGATCGACGACGCGGAATTCGCGCGACGGCTCCATCTCGAGCAGAACGTTCTCGTCCTTCCTGGGAGCTTCCTCGCCCGCGACAGCGCCGCGGGCAATCCGGGCCGGGGTCACGTCCGCGCCGCGCTCGTCGCGCCTGTCTCGGAATGCGTCGAGGCTGCGAACCGGATCACGCGATTCGCCCAAACCCTATAATCGGGGACAGACCACGTTTTTGTTCCCGGACGCTCCCGGGTCGGACGAAAAACGTGGTCTGTCCCTGATTCTTGGCTATGGAAAAGCAAAAGAAGATCATCGAAGACGCCTGGGAGAACCGGGCCACGCTCAAGCCGGCCAAGCCCCTGCGCGACGCGGTGAAGGCGGTGCTCGCCGCGCTCGACGCCGGCAGGCTGCGCGTCGCCGAGAAGTCCGGCGGCCAGTGGATCACGCACCAATGGCTCAAGAAGGCGGTGCTGCTCTCCTTCCGGCTGGCAGACAACCGGGTCATGGAGCGCCGCTACTACGACAAGGTGCCATCGAAGTTCGAGAAATTCGACTTCCGGAAAGGCGGTTTCCGCGTCGTGCCGCCGGCGGCCGTGCGGCGTGGCGCCTATATCGCGCAGAACGTCATCCTGATGCCCTCCTTCGTCAACATCGGCGCCTACGTCGACGAGGGCACCATGGTCGACACCTGGGCGACCGTCGGCTCGTGCGCGCAGATCGGCAGGAACGTGCACCTCTCGGGCGGCGTCGGCATCGGCGGCGTGCTCGAGCCGCTGCAGGCCAACCCCGTCATCATCGAGGACAACTGCTTCATCGGCGCGCGCTCGGAAGTGGTGGAAGGCGTGATCGTCGAGGAAAACAGCGTCATCTCCATGGGCGTGTTCCTCGGCCAGAGCACACGCATCCTCGACCGGGCCACGGGCGCCATCAGCTACGGCCGCGTCCCCGCCGGATCGGTGGTGGTTTCAGGCAATTTGCCCTCTCCGGACGGCAAATACGGCCTTTATTGCGCCGTGATTGTGAAAAAGGTGGACGCGAAGACGCGCGCCAAAACCAGCCTGAACGAATTGCTGCGGGGGGATTAAACTAGCGGCAACAGCGATTCCGGGAGGAATGCGATGTCTGCGATGAAGCGGCTGTTCACGGTGATGGCCGAGAAGAAGGCCTCGGACATCTTTCTGTCCGTCGGTTCGCCGATCAACATCAAGATCAACGGCGTCGCCATGCCGGTGAACCAGGCGATCATGACCGCCGACACCATCAAGCAGCTCCTCTACGAGGTCCTCACCGAGCGGCAGGTCAGGGCGTACGAGGAGGAGATGGAGCTGAACACCGCCCTGCCGATCGAGGGCGTGGGCAGCTTCCGGATCAGCGCCTTCCGGCAGAAGGGCTCGCCGGCGGTGGTGGTGCGCTACATTCCCAGCACCATCCCGGCGATCGACTCGCTCGGCGTGCCCGAAGTGCTGAAGGAAGTGATCATGCAGAAGCGCGGCCTGATCCTGATGGTCGGCGCCACCGGCTCGGGCAAGTCGACCTCGCTCGCGGCCATGCTCGACTTCCGCAACGAGCGCAAGACCGGCCACATCCTCACGCTCGAGGATCCGGTCGAGTTCATCTTCACCAACAAGAAATCGATCGTCAACCAGCGCGAGGTCGGCACCGACACCAGGGAATTCGAGGTCGGGCTGAAGAACGCGCTGCGGCAGGCCCCCGACTGCATCCTGATCGGCGAGATCCGCGACAAGCAGACCATGGCGGCGGCGCTCGCGTACTCGCAGTCGGGCCACCTCTGCCTCGCCACGCTGCACGCGAACAACAGCTACCACGCGATGAACCGGATCATCAACTTCTACCCGCTGGAGAACCGGCCGAGCCTGCTGCTCGACCTCGCGGCGGCGCTGCAGTCGATCGTCTCGCAGCGGCTGGTGCGCACCAAGACCGGCCAGCGGATGGCGGCCGTCGAAGTGCTGCTCAACACCCGGCACATCTCCGAGCTGATCGAGAAGGGCGAGATCAACGAGATCAAGGAAGCGCTGGAGAAGAGCATGTCGCCGGGCTCGCAGACCTTCGAGCAGGCGCTGTTCAAGCTGTTCATGGACGGCAAGATCACGCAGGACGAGGCCATGGCGAACGCCGACTCGGCCACCAACATGCTGTGGCTCATCAACCAGGCCACCGCCGGAGAGATCAGCGGCCAGTCCATGACCGGCTCGATTCCGGCGGCGCCCAAGCCCGAGGAAAAGAAGGAGGGCCTGCTCAACGCGGGCGGCGGCGCGTCCTTCGGCAACATCAAGATCGACATGAATGCCTGACACCGCAGCGCTCGAGCTCGCCAAGGAGCTCATCGCGCGGAAATCGATAACCCCCGAGGACGGGGGGTGTCAGGACCTCTTGGCTGCCCGGCTCGCCAAAGCCGGTTTCCGTTGCGAGCCCATGAAGTTCGGTGAAGTGAGCAATCTCTGGGCGCGCCGCGGCGGCGGCAGCCCGGTGGTGTGCTTCGCAGGCCACACCGACGTGGTGCCGACCGGGCCGCTGTCCGAGTGGCACTCCGACCCGTTCGTGCCGACCATCCGCGAGGGCAAGCTCTACGGCCGTGGCGCGGCCGACATGAAATCCTCCATCGCCTGCTTTGTCGTCGCCATCGAAATGTTTCTCAAGGAGCGGCCGAAGCATTCCGGCTCGATCGCGCTGCTCCTCACTTCCGACGAGGAAGGTCCGGCGGTGGACGGCACGGTGCGCGTGGTCGATGCCCTGAAGCGTCGCGACGAAGGCATCGATTACTGCATCGTCGGTGAGCCCTCCTCGGCCGACCGGCTTGGCGACACGCTGAAAAATGGGCGACGCGGTTCGCTTTCAGGAAAATTGACGGTAAAGGGAATTCAAGGGCACGTCGCCTATCCTCACCTGGTGAAGAACCCGATCCACCTTCTCGCCCCCGCGCTCGCCGAGCTGGCGAAGACGCAGTGGGACAAGGGCAACGAAGCGTTCCCGCCCACGAGCTTCCAGGTCTCGAACATCCACGCAGGCACCGGCGCCGCCAATGTGGTGCCCGGCTCGGTCGAGGTCGATTTCAATTTCCGCTTCTCGACCGAGAGCAGCGAGGCGTCGCTGAAGCAGAAGGTGGAATCCATCCTGAAGAAGCACGGCCTCGAGTACTCGCTCGGCTGGGTGCTCGGCGCGAAACCCTTCCTCAGCAAGAACGGCCGGCTGGCGAAGATCGCCACCGAGGCCGCCCGGGCCCACACCGGCTGCTCGGCCGAGCTCGCCACGACCGGCGGCACGTCGGATGCGAGGTTCATCATCGACGTCTGCCCCGAGGTCATCGAGATCGGGCCGGTCAACGCCAGCATCCACAAGCTGAACGAGCACATCACGCTGGACGAGCTCGAGATCCTGCCGCGCATCTACCTCGACGTCCTGCGCAAGCTGCTGTCTTGAACGTCGGCGCGCTGGTGAGGCGGACCGCGCGTCGCTTCGCGGCCGCGAGACTGCACTACGGCCACGGCACCGACAATGCTCATGACGAAGCGGCCTACCTCGTGCTGCGCGCCCTGGATCTCCCCTTCCACGCCGATGCGGCCATCCCGGTCAACGATGCGGACCTGCGCCGCGTGGAAGGGCTGGTCCGGCGCAGGATTCGTGAGCGCATTCCGACCGCGTACCTGCTGAAGGAAGCCTGGCTCGACGGCCTGCCCTTCTACGTCGATCGGCGGGTGATCGTGCCCCGATCGCACATCGCCGGCCTGCTGCATTCCTGGCCGGGGCGCGTGCGAAGGGTGCTCGACCTGTGCGCCGGCTCAGCCTGCCTGGCCGTTCTCGCGGCGCGCGCCTTTCCCTTCGCGAAGGTCGACGCGGTCGACATCTCGGACGCCTCGCTCGCCGTCGCCGGACGCAACCGGCGACTGCATCGACTCGAGCATCGCATCGAGCTCGTCCGTTCCGATCTCTTCACCAGGCTGCGCGGACGGCGCTACGACCTCATCCTCACCAATCCGCCCTACGTGCCGCAGGCGGTGATGCGGCGGCTGCCGGCGGAATACCGTCATGAGCCCGGCCTCGCGCTGGGCGCCGGCGAGGACGGCATGGACCTGGTCGCGAGAATCCTCGCGGCGGCTCCCGAGCATCTGACGCCCGGCGGCGCTCTCCTTTGCGAGATCGGCGACAACCGGAGGGCTCTGGAGCGGCGCTATCCCCGCCTGCCGCTGCGCTGGCCGCGGCCGGAGGTCTTCATCTACCGGCCACCCAGAACGGCCGGCGCTTCTCGAGCTCCTGCCAGGCGGGCTGCAAGGAGCTGACCAGGGTGCGCTCGCGCACCGTCAGCGCGCGCCCCACTTGGGTGGCCACGGCGCTCAAGTCCGTGCCGCTGCCGCGCGGCGCGATCTTCGCCAGCAGACCGCGAGCCACGGCGATGTCGTTGAGGTCGCCGAGGATGTCCTGCAGAGCGGCGAGGCGCTTCAGATAAGGCGTCGCCAGCGCTCCCGCGAACGACGGGGCGAAGAAATCACAGCCGTAACGCAGGCGCTTCAGACGGATGCGCAGTTGGTGACGCCGGGCCGCGTCGCCCCAGTCGATCTCGTGCGCCTCCTTGATCGTCCGGCGATGCAGCTTGCCGAGCGACTCGGCGGCGAAGCGCGCCAGGGAGGTCTCGGCGGCCCCGGCGCGCTCCTTCCACGGCCGCGTACTCAACCAGCGAAGCGCGCGTAGCAGGAAGGCCTGCATCTTCACCGAGCCGGCCGTCTGGCGCGCGCGCCGGCGTGCTGCGGAGCGCCGGCCCCGGGCGCGCGCCAGGAGCCGCCCCATCTCCGGCGCCCGTTCCGGCTCCTGGCTCGCGATGCGCACGAGTCCTTCGCAGAACACGTCCCAGTCCCGCCCCGCCCCGAGCGACGGAACCAGGTTGTGCAGGCGCGCCTCGATCGGCTTGGCCGCTCTCTTCGGCACGAGGGCGCGAAAGGCGCGCAGCGCTGAGCGCAGCCGACGCAAGCCGACGCGCATCTGGTGCAGGTACTCCGGATCGCTGCCTTGCACGACGCCGCGCGCGTTCGCTCCAGCTTGCGCCAGCGCTGCGGTAAAGAGCAGGCTGAATGCTTCGCTCGGCGTGGCGAGCGCGCCGATCGCGGGCCGCCGCCACTTGCGCGGCCGCGGGAATTCCTGGCCGGCCGCGAGCCGGTAGCCGCGCTCGGCCTTGCTCTCGAACTCGACTTCCAGCGCGAGCGGCGCGGCGATCTCGCCGGCGAAGCGCAGCAGCGATTCCACCTCGCCGGCTTTCAGCTCGAGCTCGAGTTCGCTGATCGCCTCGCGCCGCTCTCCCGCCGCCACATGGCCGCGGTCGACGCTGACCTCGGCGCGCGTGGCGCCATCGATGAGAATCGCCGCCGATTTGCGCACGAAGCGCGTCTCGAAACGCGGTCGCAGCCGGCTCGCCAGGCGGGCGAGGTCGAGGCCGGTCGCGGCCATGATCTCGTCGCGCGGGAAGCGCAGCGGTTCGAGCTCGCCGCGCCGTGCGGGCAGCTCCCACTCCGCGCGCGCGGAAAAGCCGGCGGCGGGTGCGGTCTCGAGCTTGAGCGTCTGCAGCCACCGGTTGCCGTCACGCCGCAGGCGCAGCGACGCGCCATGCCGGCGCAGGTGATCCTGCGCGGTGTCGTAATAGATGCTGGTGACATTGCGCTGGCGAGCCGCGCCGGCGCGGCGGGTCAGCCGCCAAAGCTTGCGCGCGGACGGTTCCGGCAGGCGGAACTTGATCTCCTGTTCGATCTGCACGCGGGCCCGTGGGAGTGTTTGGGGTGACCGAGGGGACTCGAACCCCCAACAACCGGAATCACAATCCGGGACTCTACCTTTGAGCTACGGTCACCATCGTTGCAAAAAACTGTGCTGGCCTGCCCGGCGAGACTCGAACTCACAACCCCCAGCTTAGAAGGCTGGTGCTCTATCCGGTTGAGCTACGGGCAGCTTACCGGGCAATGACGCTGAAATCTGGTCGGGGTGGCGTGATTTGAACACGCGACATCCTGCTCCCAAAGCAGGCGCGCTACCAGGCTGCGCCACACCCCGAAAATGGCGTCGAATGATACTCTTAGCGCACATCGCGGGCAATCGAGTTTGCTTGCGACAGGGGGTCTTTTCTGCTACAAAGACCGCCTTCTTTTCAGGGGGTCGCGCAAGGAAATGCCGGTAGAACTGACACGCAAGAGCTTCACGCCGTACGCCGCGAAGAAGGGCGAGGAGTACATGAACGGCCAGCAGCGCAAGCACTTCCGCAAGATCCTCGAGGCGCTGAAGTCCGAGCTCTCGCAGGAGATCGACCGCACGGTGCACACCATGCAGGACGAGGCGACGGTGTTCGCCGATCCCAACGACCGCGCCAGCCAGGAGTCCGACATGGCCCTCGAGCTGCGCAACCGCGACCGCGAGCGCAAGCTCATCAAGAAGATCGACGAGACGATCGCGAGAATCGACGCCAACGAGTACGGCTACTGCGACAGCTGCGGCGTCGAGATCGGCTTGAAGCGCCTGGAAGCGCGTCCCACCGCGACGCTCTGCATCGACTGCAAGACGCTCGACGAGCTGCGCGAGCGCCAGGTCGCGAAGTAAGAAAAGAACCCCGCTAGCTGTTCTGCTTCGCGGGCTGCTCCTGGTCCTTGACCGCCTTCATGGAAAGGCGCACGCGGCCCTTGTCGTCGGCCTCGAGCACCTTCACCTTGACGATCTGGCCTTCCTTGAGGTGATCGGACACGGCGTTGACGCGCTCGTGGCTGATCTGCGAGATGTGCAGCAGGCCGTCTCTTCCCGGCAGTAGCTGCACGATCGCGCCGAAGTCGAGAAGACGCAGCACCGGCCCCTCGTAGATCTTGCCGACCTCGACGTCGGCGGTGATGTCCAGGATGCGCTTCCTCGCCGCCTCGCCGCCCTCCGCCGAGACGCAGGCGATGGAAATCGTGCCGTCGTCCTCGATCTCGATCGTGGTGCCGGTCTCTTCCTGGAGGCCGCGGATGATCACGCCGCCCTTGCCGATGACGTCGCGGATCTTGTCCGGGATGATCTTCATCTTGATGATGCGCGGCGCGAAGGTCGACAGCTCGGAGCGAGAGCCTTCGATGCCGCCCTTCATGATCTGCAGGATGCCGAGGCGCGCCTCGCGCGCCTGGTCGAGCGCGATCTTCATGATGCCCTTGCCGATCGACTCGATCTTCAGGTCCATCTGCAGCGCGGTGATGCCCGCCTCGGTGCCCGCCACCTTGAAGTCCATGTCGCCGAGGTGATCTTCGTCGCCGAGGATGTCCGACAGCACCGCGAAGCGGTTGCCTTCCTTGATCAGGCCCATGGCGATGCCGGCGACGTGCGCCTTGATCGGCACGCCGGCGTCCATCAGCGCCAGGCTGCCGCCGCAGACCGAAGCCATCGACGAGGAGCCGTTCGACTCGGTGATCTCCGAGACGACGCGGATCGAGTAACCGAACTCCTCCGGGGTCGGCAGCAGGCCGAACAGCGCCCGCTTGGCGAGGCGGCCGTGGCCGATCTCGCGCCGCTTCGACGGGCCCATGCGGCCGGTCTCGCCGGTGGCGTAGGGCGGCATGTTGTAGTGCATCATGAAGCGCTCGCGATATTCGCCCGCGAGCGCGTCGATGATCTGCTCGTCGCGCCCGGTGCCGAGCGTGACGGTGACCAGCGCCTGGGTCTCGCCGCGCGTGAACAGCGCCGAGCCGTGGGTGCGCGGCAGCACGCCAACGCGCACGTTGATCGGGCGCACCGTGCGGGTGTCGCGGCCATCGATGCGCGGCTCGCCGTCGAGAATCTGGCCGCGCACGATCGCCGACTCGAGCGCGAAGGTGATTTCCTTCACCGCGTTCGCCGCCGGCCCGCCTTCCTGGCCGACGCCGACCGCCTCGAACACGCGCTTCCAGATCGCGTCGATCGCTTCCGAGCGCGCCTTCTTCTGCTTGATGCGGAACGCCTCGCGCAGCTCGGCTTCCGCGAGCTGCTTGATCTTCGCCGCGAGCGCTTCGTCCTTCTCCGGCGCCTTCCAGTCCCAGGCCGGCTTGGCGGCGACTTCGGCGAGCTCGTGGATCGCCTGGATCGCTGCCTGCATCTGCTCGTGGCCGTAGACCACGCCGCCGAGCATCACGTCCTCGGGGAGCTCGAGCGCCTCGGACTCCACCATCATCACGCCCTGCTCCGTGCCGGCGACCACCAGGTTCAGCTTCGATTCCTTGAGCTGCGTCGCGGTGGGGTTGAGGACGTACTGGCCGTCCAGGTAGCCGACCCGGCAGGCGCCGATCGGACCGTTGAAGGGAATGCCCGAGAGGGTGATCGCGGCGGACACCGCCAGCATCGCCGGGATGTCGGAATCGACCTCGGGGTTGAGCGACAGCACTTGCGCGACGACCTGGACCTCGTTGTAGAGGCCGTCCGGGAAAAGCGGCCGGATCGGGCGGTCGATGAGCCGCGAGGTCAGCGTCTCCTTCTCGGAGGGCCGGCCTTCGCGCTTGAAGAAGCCGCCGGGGATCTTGCCCGCGGCGTAGGTCTTCTCGACATAGTCGACGGTGAGCGGGAACCAGTCCTGGCCCTGTTTCGGCTGCTTGGCGGCGACCACGGTGGCGAGGACGACGGTGTCGTCCATGGTGCAGAGCACCGCGCCGTGCGCCTGGCGCGCGATTTCGCCGGTTTCGAAGGTGACCTGGTGGTCGCCGTAGGAGAACGTCTTCTTGATCGGGTTCACTTGGAATCCTTTGTCACGGAGCGCGAGCGCGCTGCGTACTGCGGGGACAGCTTACTTGCGCAGACCGAGACGGTCGATCAGGCCGCGATACTTGTCCGCGTCCTTGCGCTTGAGGTAATCGAGCAGCTTGCGGCGCTGGCTGACCATGACGAGCAGCCCGCGGCGCGAGTGGAAATCCTTGACGTGGGTCTTGAAATGCTCGGTCAGGCTGTTGATGCGCTCGGTGAGGAGCGCGATCTGCACTTCCGGCGAGCCGGTGTCCTTGCCCGAGCGCTGGTACTGCTTGACGAGTTCCGTCTTCTGCACGACCTGCAATGCCATTCGGCTTCTCTCTCTTCGTCTCTCTCGTTTGAGGCCGCGATTCTAACCTTTTTCAGGTACTTGGGTGAGCCTGAGCGGCCGCAAAGTGCCGCTCTCCGCCCGCCCGAGACCGATCAGGGCGCCGCCGGCGCCATAGACCGCGGACACGCCCTCGGGCAGGGCGGTCATTTGCAGCGTCTGGCCGTTCCGGAGCCGGGCTTCCGACGCCGCGTCCAGCTCGATGCGGGGGAGCTGCGACAGCAGTGAGTCGACCGGCAGCAGTTCGGCCTGCCGCTCGACCGGCGACATCGCCTCGAGCGCCGGCAGCGTCACCGCATCGCTCACCCGGAAGCGCCCCGACCCGGTGCGCCGGAGCGCACCGAGGTGCGCCCCGGTCCGCAGCGCGGCGCCGATGTCCTCGGCCAGGGTACGGATGTACGTGCCTTTGCTGCAACGGACGCGAATGTTCAAGAATGGTTTTTTGAAATCAAGCAATTCGAGTTCCAGGATGCGCACCGGCCGCGGCTGGCGCTCCACGCTTTCGCCGCGGCGTGCCAGCTTGTACAGCGGCACCCCGTCGCGTTTCAGCGCCGAATGCATGGGCGGCACCTGCTCGATCTCGCCCTTGAACCCCTCCAGCGCCGCCTGGATGTCGGCCGCCGAGACTTCGACCGGCCGGGATTCCAGAATGCCGCCCTCGGCGTCCCCGGTCGCGGTGGTCTCGCCGAGCTTCAGCGTCGCCGCGTACTCCTTCTCCGAATCGAGCAGCAGGCCGGCGAACTTGGTCGCCTCGCCGAACAGCGCGATGAGGAGCCCCGAGGCGAGCGGATCGAGAGTGCCGGCGTGCCCCGCCTTATGCGCGCCGAGCAGCTTGCGCGCTCTTTGCAGCGCGAAGTTCGAGGTGACCCCGACGGGCTTGTCCAGCAGCAGCGCGCCGTCGATCATTTGCGCGGCTTGGTGGAATCGATCAGGCGCGAAAGCCGGTCGCCGCGCTCGACCGACTCGTCGTACTCGAAGCGCAGCTCGGGCGTGGTGTACATCGAGATGCGCCGCGCGAGCTGCGAGCGCAGGAATCCCGCCGAGCGCTTCAGGCCGTGCAGCGTGTCCTCGAGCTTGTCCTTCTCGAACAGCGTGAAGAAGACCTTCGCGTGCGACAGGTCGGGCGAGACGTCGACCGAGGTGATGGTAATCATGCCGACCCGCGGATCGCGCAGCTCGAGGCGGATCAGCTCCGAGAGCTCGCGCTGGATCAGGTCGCCCAGCCGCTGCGGACGACCTTGTCCCCTTTTCACAGCGTCCTCGCCACCTCCACCACCTCGAAGACCTCGAACTGGTCGCCTTCCTTGATGTCGGAGAAGTTCTTCAGCGAGATGCCGCATTCGTAGCCGGCCTTCACCTCGCGCACGTCGTCCTTGAAGCGCTTGAGCGCCTCGAGCTCGCCGGTGTGGATGACGACGTTGTCGCGCAGCACGCGAACCTGCGCGCCGCGCTTCACCAGGCCCTCCTTCACCGCGCAGCCGGCGACCACGCCGACCTTGGAGATGCGGAACACCTGCTTGACCTCGACCAGGCCGAGCACCTGCTCCTTGCGCTCGGGCGCGAGCATGCCGGAGAGCGCCGCCTTGATCTCATCGACCGCATCGTAAATGATGTTGTAGTAGCGCAGCTGGATGCCCGACGCCTCAGCCAGCTTGCGCGCGGCGGCGTCGGCGCGGGTGTTGAAGCCGATGATCACCGCGCGCGCGGCCATCGCCAGGTTGACGTCCGACTCGGTGATGCCGCCCACGCCGGAGTGCACCACGGTGACCTTCACTTCCTCGGTCGCGAGCCGCGTCAGCGCGTGCACCAGCGCTTCCTGCGAGCCCTGCACGTCCGCCTTGATGACCAGGGTGAGGACCTTCTTCTCGCCCTCGGCCAGCTGCCCGAACACGTTCTCGAGCTTGGCCGCGTGCTGCTTGGCGAACTTGACGTCGCGGAACTTGCCCTGGCGGAACAGCGCGATCTCGCGCGCCTTGCGCTCGTCGGTGAGCACCATCATGTCCTCGCCCGCCGCCGGGACCTCCGACAGACCCTGGATTTCGACCGGGATCGACGGACCGGCGCTCGCCACCGGCTTGCCGTTCTCGTCGAGCATCGCCCGCACGCGGCCGTAGACCGCACCAGTCAGCACGATGTCGCCCCGGTGCAGCGTCCCCGACTGCACCAGCAGCGTCGCAACCGGTCCCCGGCCCTTGTCGAGGCGCGCCTCGATGACCACGCCCTTGGCGGGCGCATCGGTGGCCGCCTTGAGCTCGAGGACCTCCGCCTGCAGCAGCAGCTGTTCGAGCAGCGCGTCGACGCCGGCGCCGGTCTTCGCCGAAACCGGCACCACGGCGGCGTCGCCGCCGAATTCTTCCGCCACCACGCCGTGAGTCAGCAGCTCCTGCTTCACCTTGTCGGGGTTCGCTTCGTGCTTGTCGATCTTGTTGATCGCCACCACCAGCGGCACTTCCGCCGCCTTCGCGTGGTTGATCGCCTCGATGGTCTGCGGCATGACGCCGTCGTCGGCCGCGACCACCAGCACCACGATGTCGGTCACGCTCGCACCCCGGGCGCGCATGGCGGTGAACGCTTCGTGACCGGGGGTATCGAGGAAAGTGATGACGCCGCGCGGCGTCTCGACATGGTAGGCGCCGATGTGCTGGGTGATGCCGCCCGCTTCTCCGGCCGCGACCTTCGTGGTCCGGATGTAGTCGAGCAGCGAAGTCTTGCCATGGTCGACGTGACCCATGACGGTCACCACCGGCGGTCGCGGCTTGAGGTCGAGCGAGGGTTGCTCGTCGGTCTCGACGAGGAAGGACTCGGGGTCGTCGAGCTTGGCGGCCTTCGCCTTGTGGCCCATCTCCTCCACCAGGATGATCGCCGTCTCCTGGTCGAGAACCTGGTTGATGGTCGCCATGGTGCCGAGCTTCATGAGCGCCTTGATGACCTCGGCGGCCTTCACCGACATGCGGTGCGCCA
>Ga0075352_1000073_pt1 | contig 13961 bp, 10 predicted proteins | sample Sandmound_TuleA__FD_120092 | JGI IMG/M metagenome (GOLD analysis project Ga0075352, IMG submission 120092) | Natural and restored wetland microbial communities from the San Francisco Bay, California, USA, that impact long-term carbon... | ecosystem: Environmental > Terrestrial > Soil > Wetlands ...
CCCCTTTCATTTACGGACTTCTCCGTGCCCGATGACGACATATTTCTGCGTCGTCAGTCCCTCCAGGCCGACCGGGCCGCGCGCGTGCAGCTTGTCGGTCGAAATGCCGATCTCGGCGCCGAGGCCGTATTCGTAGCCGTCGGCGAAGCGCGTCGAGGCGTTCCACATCACCGAGGCCGAGTCGACCTCGCGCAGGAAGCGCTCGGCGCGCGCGCGATCGCCGGCGACGATCGCGTCGGTGTGCTGCGAGCCGTACTTGGCGATGTGCGCGATCGCCTCGTCGAGGCCTTTCACCACGCGCACCGAGACGATCGGCGCCAGCCACTCGGTGTAGTAGTCCTTGTCGGTGGCCTTCTTGCCCTTGAGAAATTTCAGGGCCGCCTCGTCGGCGCGCACTTCCACGCCCTTATCAGAAAAGATCTTGCCTACACGGGGAAGGACTTTCGGCGCGATTCCCTCGGCGACCAGCAGGGTTTCCATGGTGTTGCAGGTGCCGTAGCGCTGCGTCTTGGCGTTGTCGGCGATCTTCACCGCCATCTCCGCGTCGGCGCTGTCGTCGACGTAGACGTGGCAGACGCCGTCGAGGTGCTTGATCATCGGGATCTTCGACTCGCGCGACAGCCGCTCGATCAGCTCCTTGCCGCCTCGCGGCACGATGATGTCGACGTAATCCTTGAGGGTGACCAGCGCGCCCACCGCGGCGCGGTCGGCGCTGTCGATGAGCTGCACCGCCGTTTCGGGCAGTCCGGCCTGCTTCAGCCCGGCGCGCACGCAGGCGGCGATGGCGCGGTTGGAGGCGAGCGACTCGGAGCCGCCGCGCAGGATGCAGGCGTTGCCCGACTTGATGCACAGCGCCGCCGCGTCGGCGGTCACGTTCGGCCGCGACTCGTAGATGATGCCCACTACGCCGAGCGGCACGCGCATGCGCGCCACCTCGATGCCGGTCGGCCGGCGCACGCGATCGGACATCTTCCCCACCGGATCCTCGAGCGCCACCACCGCCTCGACGCCGGCCGCCATCTGCTCGACGAGCTTCGGCGTGAGCCGCAGCCGGTCGAGGAACGCGGCATCGCGGCCCTTGGCGTTCTTCAGATCGTCCGCGTTGGCGGCGAGGATCGCCTTCGCCTGCCTGCGGATCTCGGCTGCCATCGCCTCGAGCGCGCGGTTCTTCGTGGCTGTTTCGGCGCGCGCGAGCTCGCGGGAGGCTGCACGGGCAGCGATTCCGAGGTCGCGGACGGCTTTGGTGACGTCAAGCTTTTGATCCACCGGCCAATTTTAGCCCAAGGGCGATGAACTCCTGCCACGGATCACGCAGGCGGATGCCCTTGATGGCACGGTCGATCGCGGCGGCGGCGGCGATGGCTTCTTCGACGGCGGCAGGTCGGTAGCGCGCGAGCGCGCCGCGCAGCGCGGCCTGCAGCGACCGGCCGTAGACGCGCTGCTGCTGGAACGCGGCATCGAGCGAGCCGCTCGCGTGCGCGCTCCGCAGCACGAACAGCGCGTTCGAGATCACGAACAGCACGAAGGTCGGCGCCTCGCCTTCGCCGCGCAGGCCCTCGATCACGCGCACGTAACGCCCGGTGTCGCCGCCGAGCAGCGCTTCGGCGGCGTCCTGCGGGTTGTAGCGCGCCACATCGGCGACCGCGTCCTCGACCGCCGCCAGCGCGAGCTCGCCCGGACCGGCGAGCAGCGCGAGCTTCTGCACCTCCTGGTGCGCGGCGAGCAGGTTGCCCTCGACGCGCGCGGCGAGGAACTCCAGCACCTCGCGCGAGGCGCGCTGTCCCTGGCGGCCGAGGCGTTCGGCGATCCATGCCGGCAGGCGCGCGCGCTCGAGCGGCCAGATGTCGACCAGCACACCGCTATCGACGATGCCTCGGAACCATGCGGCGTTCTGCGTCGCGCGGTCGACGCGCGGCAGCGAGACGAGCAGCAGCGTGTCGGCGGCGGGCTGCGCGCAATATTCGGCGAGCGCCTCGCCGCCTTGCGTTCCCGGCTTGCCGTTTGGCAGGCGCAGCTCGACGATCCTTTTCGAGGCGAACAGCGACAGGCTTCCCAGGCTGCCGCGCAACGAGCTCCAGTCGAAGCCGCGCCCGGCCTCGAACACTTCGCGCTCGCTGAAGCCGCGCTTGCGTGCCGCGGAGCGCACCGCGTCGGCGGCGTCGAGCGCGAGCAACGGCTCGTCGCCATGCACCGCGTAGACCGGCGCGAGGGTCTTGGCGAGGTGGGCGTCGAGGCCGTCGGCGCGCAGCTGCATCAGGGCACGCTCGCCTTCGGCCGCTGCGCCGCGGCGAGGCGGCGCATGATCTGCTGCACCATGTCGCTCTGCATGTCGCGGAAGAGCAGCTGCTCCTCGGCTTCCTTGGCGAGGACGTCGGTGTCGTTGAAGGTGATGTCGCGCGTGAGGGCGATCAGGGTGTACGGCACGTACTCGTTGCCTTTGCCGTCGTGCACGCGAAAGCCGACGCGGTAGCGCAGCTGGAACTCCCGCACCTGGCCGCTGGCGCTGAGCGAGAGGATGTTCTTTTCGCGGTTCTCTTCCGTGAAACTCAGGATCGCCTCGGCCTGCTTCGCGTCCTCGACCACGCGCGCCTGCGTGCCGGCCTGCACGTTGCGCTTGAGGTCGAGCGCGATGCCCGAATCGGCGTTCGGCACGTACAGCGTCTGGAACGGCACGTCGGCGGTGCCGCGCAGGCGGAAGCCGCAGGCGGCGAGGAGGAGAAAAGGGGTCAGGACCCATTTCCTGCGAAGTGGACTCATGCGCTCGCTTGCTCTGAAATGGGTCCTGACCCTTTTTCCCTCAGACCACAAGGTTCACGAGCCGTCCGGGCACCACCACCACTTTCTTCACGCTCTGTCCGGCGACGAACTTCTGCACGTTGGCGTTCGCCATGGCGAGCCCCTCGATGGTCGACTTGTCGGCCTGCCTGGGAACGCGGATCGAGCCGCGCAGCTTGCCGTTCACCTGCACCACCAGCTCGACCTCGTCCTGCTCGAGCGCCGCGGGATCGGGCTCCGGCCAGGGCGCGGCCATCACGTCCTCGCCGAATTTCAGCTCGCGCCACAGGTGGTGGCAGATGTGAGGCGTGATCGGCGAGAGCAGGCGCAGCAGGATCGACATGCCTTCCTCGTCGGCGGCGGTTTCCTCCTCGGGCAGGCGCTCGAGCGCGTTGAGGATCTTCATGCAGGCGGAGGCGACGGTGTTGAACTGCAGCTTCTGCAGGTCGTAGTTCGCCTGCTTCAACACCGAGTGGATCTCGAAGCGCGCGCCCTTGCCCGGCGTTCCCTTCATGCCCTTGCGCGCGGCGAAGCGCGCCGCGTAGGCCCACAGCCGGCGCAGGAAGCGGTACGAGCCCTCGACGCCTTCGTCGCTCCATTCCAGGGTGTTGGTCGGCGGCGAGGCGAAGATGATGAAGAAGCGCGCCGTGTCGGCGCCGTACTGGTCGATCAGCGCCTGCGGGTCGACGCCGTTGTTCTTCGACTTCGACATGGTGCCGATGCCGTCGTACACGACGTCTTTTCCGCTCTTCGCTTTTGCGGAAAGAATCTTTCCCTTGGCATCGCGCTCGACGGCGACGTCCGCGGGATTGACCCATTCGCGCCGGCCGTTCGTGTCCGTGTAGTACGACTCCGCGAGCACCATCCCCTGCGTCAGCAGGTTGGTGAACGGCTCGGCGAGGCCGGGCATCAGGCCCTCGTCGCGCATCACGCGCTGGAAGAAGCGCGAATAGAGCAGGTGCAGGATCGCGTGCTCGATGCCGCCGATGTACTGGTCGACCGGCATCCAGTAGCTCGCGCGCTCGTCGACCATGCCCTGGTCCTGGCCGGGGCAGGCGAAGCGCGCGAAATACCAGGACGAGTCGACGAAGGTGTCCATCGTGTCGGTCTCGCGCTTCGCCGGCTTGCCGCACGACGGGCACTTGGTGTCGACGTAGGACGCGCGCTTGTTGAGCGGGTTGCCGGTGCCGTCGGGAACCACGTCCTCCGGCAGCAGCACCGGCAGCTGCTCGTCGGGCACCGGCACGTCGCCGCACGCGGCGCAGTGCACGATCGGAATCGGCGTGCCCCAGTAGCGCTGGCGCGAGATGCCCCAGTCGCGCAGCCGCCACTGGACCTGTTTCTCACCCAGATTCTTTGCCTTCAGATCTCCCGCAATCGCGTCGACCGCGGCTTCATAGGCGAGACCGTTGTACTTGCCGGAATTGATGCAGACGCCGTATTCGGCGTACTCGGGTTTCCAGGGTGCGGGCACCGCGTCGCCGAGCGGGTGGCGGATCACGGGTTTGATCGGCAGTCCGTATTTCTCCGCGAACGCGTAATCGCGCTCGTCATGGGCGGGCACGCCCATCACCGCGCCTTCGCCGTAGCCCATCAGCACGTAGTTGCCGATCCACACCGGCAGTTTTTCGCCGCTGAGAGGGTTGGCAACGAAGATTCCCGCCGGTACGCCTTTCTTTTCGATTTGCGCGAGGTCGGCCTCCATCACCGCGCCTCGCTTGCATTCCTCGACGAACGCCTTGACCTTCGGGTCCTTCTGCGCGGCTGCTGTGGCGATCGGATGCTCCGCCGCGACGGCCATGAACGTCGCGCCGAACAAGGTATCGGCGCGGGTCGTGAAAACCCAGAGGATTAGTTTTTTGTTTTCTAGGAAATATTCAAAACCAATCCTGACGCCTTCCGACTTGCCGATCCAGTTCTTCTGCATCAGCTTCACCTGCTCGGGCCAGCCGGGCAGGTGCTCGAGCGACTGGAGAAGGTCCTCGGCGTAGTGCGTGATCTTCAGGAAGTACATCGGGATCTCGCGCTTCTCGACCAGCGCGCCGGTGCGCCAGCCGCGGCCCTCGATCACCTGCTCGTTGGCGAGCACGGTCTGGTCAACCGGGTCCCAGTTGACCACGCCGGTCTTCTTGTAGGCGAGGCCTTTCCTGAACAGGCGCGTGAAGAGCCACTGGTTCCACTTGTAGTAGTCGGGCCGGCAGGTGGCGAGCTCGCGCGACCAGTCGAGGGCGAAGCCGAGGCTCTTCAGCTGCGCCTTCATGGTGGCGATGTTGTCGTAGGTCCATTTCGCCGGCGGCACCTTGTTCGCCATCGCCGCGTTTTCCGCCGGCAGGCCGAACGCGTCCCAGCCCATCGGCTGCAGGACGTTGTAGCCGCGCGCCCGGTAGTAGCGCGTGAGGACGTCGCCGATGGTGTAGTTGCGGACGTGCCCCATGTGCAGCTTCCCCGAGGGGTAGGGGAACATGGACAGGCAGTAGTACTTCGGCCGGGCGCGGTCCTCGACGACGCGGAACGAGCGGCGGCCTTCCCAGAACTGCTGGGCGTCGCGCTCTACCGCCTGGGGATCGTAAGTGTCTTGCATGTGACTTTTGGCACGGGAAGCGCCGAATTATAGGGTGACGGACAATAAGGCTTGGCGCCCGCCCGCGACCAAGGGTTTTAGGGGGAATCGATGAAAGCGCTTCTCTACCGCCTGGCATTTTTCCTCGGCTGCGTAGCCGTTCTCGGCGGCTTTTCCTTCAGCGCGCAGGCGCAGCCGGCGGCGAGCGTCGAAGGCGTGCAGATGCCCGCGTGGCTCGAGCGCAACGGACGGCGCACGCCGCTCCTGCCGGGCATGGAGCTGCGCGCGGGCGACCAGATCTTCACCGGTGCCGGCTCGCGCGCGCTGGTGCGGCTCGCCGAAGGCAGCGTGGTCAAGCTGGGCGAGAACGGCACCCTGCGCTTCACCCGGATCGACCGTACGGGGGAGATCTTCAAGGCCGCGCTCGGCGTGCTGCAGGGCGCATTCCGCTTCACCACCGAGCTGATTGGCCAAACGCGCAGGCGCGAGATCGACATCCGCGTCGCGCAGGTGACCGCCGGGATTCGCGGCACCGACCTGTGGGGCCGCGGCCTCAAGGACAACGAGGTGGTGTGCCTGATCGAGGGCGAGATCCAGGTCGGCGCGGAAGGCGAGGCGGCGCAGACGCTGAACCAGCCGCTGCAGTTCTACCGCCGCACCGACGGCAAGACGCAGCCGATCGGCTTCATCGACGCCAAGCAGCTCGCCGAGTGGGCGAAGAACACCGAGATCGAGGAAGGCAAGGGCGCGGCGCGCGTCGGCGGCCGCTTCAGCGTGCTGCTCGCTGGCGCCCCAGACCAGCGCAGCGCGCTCGGCCTGTACGACGAGCTGCGCGCCGCGGGCTATCCGGCGGAGATCCTGCCGCGCAAGGACGGCGGGCAGGTCCTCTACATCATCCGCATCCGCCAGCTGCCGACGCGCGCCGAGGCTCAGGCCCTCGCCAACCAGCTGAAAGGCCGCTTCGGCATTACCGAGCCGAGAATTTCAGGCTAGAGCCGCCACAGGAACAGCGTCCGCTCCCGGCCCCAGGGGCCGCGGATCTTCACCACCTGGTCGGGCTTCCAGTCTCCGACTGGATACCAGTGCGCGACGATGCGCGAGCCGGGCTTGAGCTTCTCCAGCTTCGGGCGCAGCGCGTTGGCGAGCTCGGGCGAAAGGAAGAGCATCACCACGGTCGCGTCGGAGAGGTCGCTCTTCAGCAGGTCTTCCTCCCGGAAGCGGATCCGCTCGGCGACGCCGGCCTTCTTCGCGTTGGCGCGGCTCTGGCGGATGCGCTTCGGGTCGATGTCGACGCACACGCCGCGCGCGCCGCGCCTGGCGGCGGCGATGACGATGCGGCCGTCGCCACAGCCCAGGTCGTAGACGACGTCGTCCGGCCGCACCGCCGCGAGATCGAGCATCGCCTCGGCCACCGGCATCGGCGTCGGGTCGTACTCCGCGCCGGGCGTGACCGCGGCGACGAAGAACGCGCAGAGCGTCGCGAAGAGCATGTGCAATTCAACTAGAATTCAGGCGCTTTGTCGCTGCATCTCGAACTTCTCAACCCCGAGCAGCTCGCCGCAGTTACCCTGCCCGATGAGCACGCGCTGATCCTCGCCGGCGCCGGCAGCGGCAAGACGCGCGTGCTCACCACGCGCATCGCCTGGCTGGTGAAGAGCGGCCGGGTGACGCCGGCCAATATCCTCGCGGTCACCTTCACCAACAAGGCGGCGCGCGAGATGCTCACCCGGGTGACGGCGATGCTGCCGGCCAGCCCGCGCGGGCTGTGGATCGGCACCTTCCACGGCCTGTGCAACCGGATGCTGCGCGCGCATCACCGCGACGCCGGCCTGCCGCAGGCGTTCCAGATCCTCGACTCGCAGGACCAGCTCGCCGCCGTGAAGCGCCTGGCGAAGGGGCTCAACGTCGACGAGGACCGCTTTCCGCCGCGCGAGATCCAGTGGTTCATCAACGGCAACAAGGAGGAGGGCGTGCGCGCCGGCGACGTGCCGGTGGCGGACGAGAATACCAAACGCCTGATCGAGCTCTATGCCGCCTACGACGAGCAATGCCAGAGGGAAGGGGTGGTCGATTTTCCCGAACTCCTGCTGAGAAGCTTCGAGCTGTTGCAACGAAACGAAATCCTGCGTGCTCATTACGCGCAGCGCTTCCGCCATGTGCTGATCGACGAGTTCCAGGACACCAACCGCCTGCAGTACCGCTGGCTGAAGCTCTTCCGCACCCAGGGGTCGTGCTTCTTCGCCGTCGGCGACGACGACCAGTCGATCTACACCTTCCGCGGCGCCAACGTCGGCAACATGGCCGAGTTCGAGCGCGAGTTCGCCATCAAGCGCGTGGTGCGCCTGGAGCAGAACTACCGCTCGCACGGCAACATCCTCGACGCGGCCAACGCGCTCATCGCCAACAACAAGAACCGCCTCGGCAAGAACCTCTGGACTTCCAGCGGCGCCGGCGAGCCGGTGCGCGTCTTCGAGGGCGAGTCCGACATGGACGAGGCGCGCTGGCTGGTCGAGGAGGTGCGCGCGCTGTCGCGCGACGGCACGCGGCTCTCGCAGATGGCGGTGCTCTACCGCTCCAACGCGCAGTCTCGCGTGCTCGAGCATGCGCTCTTCTCGCAGGGGATCGCCTATCGCGTCTACGGCGGGCTGCGCTTCTTCGAGCGCGCCGAGATCAAGCACGCGCTCGCCTACCTGCGACTGGTCGCCATGCCGGACGACGACAACTCTTTCCTGCGCGTCGCCAACTTCCCGCCGCGCGGCATCGGTACCCGCACCATCGAGCAGCTGCAGGAAACGGCGAAAAACAATCAAATCTCCTTGCTGAGGGCGGCCGATGGAAAGGCTGCGGTATTCAGGAAGCTGATCGAGGACCTGCACGCCGAAACCCGGGGCCTGCCGCTCGCCGAGACGGTCGAGATCGTGGTCGAGAAAAGCGGCCTGAAGAAGCACTACGAGACCGAGCGCGAAGGCGCCGACCGCATCGAGAACCTGGACGAGCTGGTCAACGCCGCGGCGACCTTCGACGACGAGACGCACGAGGTCGAGTCGGGCGAGGCGACCGACCCGCTCACCGCCTTCCTCACCCATGCCGCGCTCGAAGCCGGCGAGCACCAGGCCGGCGAGGGCCAGGACGCGCTGCAGCTCATGACCGTGCATTCGGCCAAGGGCCTCGAGTTCGACGCCGTGTTCCTCTCCGGCCTCGAAGAAGGCTTGTTTCCTCACGAGCAGAGCGTGAGCGAGCGCGACGGCCTGGAAGAGGAGCGCCGCCTCGCCTACGTGGCGATCACGCGCGCGCGCCATCGGCTGTATCTGTCGCACGCGCAGACGCGCATGCTGCACGGGCAGACGCGCTACAACATTCCGTCGCGCTTCCTCGAGGAAATTCCGCCCGAGCTGATGAAGTGGCTGACCCCCCGCTTCTCGCGACAAAAGGCTTTTTCACCGTTCGGGAAGACAGAGCAACCCGTTCTCATGAAGAAGCCGCGAGACGTCGGCGGCTGGCGCATCGGCCAGAACGTGGTGCACGCCAAGTTCGGCTCGGGCGTGATCATCGACGCCGAGGGGCAGGGCAACGACGCGCGGGTGCAGGTCAACTTCGGCGCGCAGGGCGTGAAGTGGCTCGCCGTCAGCGTCGCCAAGCTGCAGGCAGCCTAGCGCTCGAAAATCAGCAGCAGGTAGGCGAAGAAGAGCAGCAGGTGCACCGCGCCGAGCAGCGCGTTGGCGCGGCCGCTGGCAAAGGTGAGCATGCTCAGGGCCAGCGTCAGCACGAGCATGATCATGTCCACCGGCGCGAGGCCGAGGATCACCGTACGCTCGGTCAGCAGGCCGATCACCAGCACCGCCGGGATGGTCAGGCTGATGCTGGCGAGCACCGAGCCGAGCAGCAGGTTGATCGAGCGCTGCATCTGATTGGCGAGCGCGGCACGCAGCGCCGCGAGCGACTCGGGCGAGAGCACCAGCACCGCGACCAGGAAGCCGACCACCGTCTCGGGCGAGTTGAACAGGTTGACGCCGAACTCGATCGGCAGCGCGATTTGCTTGGAAAGCAGCACGATCGGCACGATGTGGGCGACGAGCAGCGTGCCGTGCCATGGCGTAGCGCCGATCTCCGCCGCGTGGGGCGCCTCCTCCCGCTCGCCCGGGCCGAGGAAGTACTTGCGGTGGGTCAGCGTCTGGATGGCGAGGAACACGCCGTACAGGGCGAGGGACATGACGATCACGAATACCTCGTGCAGGGTCGAGAGCGTCGGCCCCTCGCCGGAGACGGTGAAATTCGGCAAGACCAGGCAGATCACCGCGAGCGGCAGGATCACGGCGAGAAAGGAGTTCGCGCCCTGCAGGTTGTAGCTCTGCTCGTGGTAGCGCAGGCCGCCGAGCAGGAGCGCGAGGCCGGCCATGCCGTTGAACACGATCATCATCACCGCGAACATGGTGTCGCGCGCGAGGAACGAGACCGGCGGGCCGGTGAGCATCACGGCGGCGATCATCATCACCTCGATGGCGGTGATGGCGAGGGTCAGGATCAGCGTGCCGAAGGGCTCGCCGACCAGCGACGCCAGGATCTCGGAGTGACGCACCACCGCGAACGCCGACACGAGGATCACCGCGAACAGCCAGACGAAGGCGATCGTCGCCCACATCGGGCTTTCCATGCGCGCGAGCATCTGCTCATGGCGGAGGTAGAAGATGGCCGCGGTGCCGTAGCTGAGGAGCAGCGGCCACTCGCGGCGCACGGCGGCGGTCATCATGGCAGTATAGCGGCCCGATGAAGCGCAGCGATTACCTCGAGCGGATCCTGAAGTCGCGCGTCTACGACGTGGCGAGCGAGTCGCCGCTCGAGCTCGCGCCGGCGCTGTCGAAGAGGATCGGCAGCCGCCTGCTCCTCAAGCGCGAGGACCTGCAGCCGATCTTCTCGTTCAAGCTGCGCGGCGCCTACAACAAGATGGCGCTGCTGCCGCGCAAGCAGCTGCGCAAGGGCGTGATCGCGGCGAGCGCGGGCAACCATGCGCAGGGCGTGGCGCTCGCGGCGCAGAAGCTCGGCTGCCGCGCGCTGATCGTCATGCCGGTGACCACGCCCCGCATCAAGGTCGACGCGGTCGCGGCGCGGGGCGCGCGCGTGGTGCTGCACGGCGATTCGTATTCGGACGCTTACCAGAAAGCGCTTCAGATCAGGAGGGCGCGCGGCCTGACCTTCGTCCATCCGTACGACGATCCCGACGTCATCGCCGGGCAGGGCACGATCGGCATGGAGATCCTGCGCCAGCATCCCGGGGCGATCGACGCGATCTTCGTGCCGGTGGGCGGCGGCGGCCTGATCTCCGGCATCGCCGCCTACGTCAAGAAGATCAATCCGCGCATCCGCATCGTCGGCGTCGAGCCGGTCGATGCCGACGCGATGGCGCGGTCGCTGAAGAAAGGCAAACGAATAAAGCTCGAGCACGTGGGGCTGTTCGCCGACGGCGTGGCGGTGAAGGAAGTCGGCAAGGAGACCTTTCGCCTCTGCCGCCAGCTGGTCGACGAGATGGTGCTGGTCGATACCGACGCGATGTGCGCCGCGATCAAGGACGTGTTCGAGGACACGCGCGTGGTGCTCGAGCCCGCCGGGGCGCTCGCCATCGCGGGCGCCAAGGCCTGGGTTGAAAAACATTCTTTCAAGAATAAAACCCTGATCGCGATCGCGTCGGGCGCGAACACCAACTTCGACCGCCTGCGCTTCATCGCCGAGGAGGCCGAGCTCGGCGAGCAGCGCGAGGCGGTGCTCGCGGTCACCATCCCCGAGCGGCCGGGCAGCTTCCGCAAGTTCTGCGCGACGCTCGGCGGCAAGAACATCACCGAGTTCAACTATCGCATCGCCGACTCGAAGGACGCGCACATCTTCGTCGGCGTCGGGGTGGAAGGACGTGCCGAGACCTCCACCCTGGTGAGGAACCTGAAACGCCGGGGATTGACGACCATCGATCTCACGGACAACGAGATGGCGAAATGGCATGTTCGGCACATGGTGGGCGGCCGCGCGCCGTTTGCGAAGAACGAGCTGCTTTACCGCTTCGAATTCCCCGAGCGCCCCGGGGCACTGATGCGCTTTCTCGATAGCATGCGGGGCGACTGGAACATCAGCCTGTTCCACTACCGCAATCACGGCGCCGACTACGGGCGCGTGCTGGTCGGCATCCAGGTGCCGCGCCACGAGATGCGGCAGTTCCGCGCCTTCCTCGACAAGCTCGGCTATCCGTACGCCGACGAGACGCGCAATCCGGCGTACCGGCTGTTTCTCGGTTAATCGCGTTTTACTTCGTCGGCGTAACAGACCGGCGAAGAGAGTGCGCTGCCTTCACCCGATTGGGGTTCTCCCAAGAACACCAACCCCTCGGGGTCGCGTCGGTAAACGCCCGCTTCCGTCACGACGTAATCGACCGGGATGTCCCAGGATTGCGGATGGATGGTTTCCATGCGCGCCATCTCGTAGGAAATGCCGATGACGACCGGCTTCTTCGTCATCGCGGCGAGCGTGCGGTCGAAGAAGCCGCCGCCGTAGCCCAGGCGATAACCCTGCCTGTCCCAGCCGTTCATCGGCAACAGCACGCCGTCCGGCGTCACTGCGGAGGAATTTGCCGGGTAGGGAATGTCGAGCGGGCCTTTCGCGAGCTCGACGCCGGGATGCCATTCGCGAAACGCGAGCGGCGCGCGCGGCGCGACGACCACCGGCAGCGCGGTCAACGCCCCCTTGTCGCGCAGCGTTCTGGCAAAATGACGGGCGTCGTACTCGCCCTTAATCGGCCAACAAAAAGCGAGGCGGCACTTGGCAAGCCCGGGAAAAGAAAGCTCGAGAGTGCGATCGATGCGCTGCCGCCAGGCTTCCAATGTGGCGGGAGGCAGCGCGGTGCGGGCGGCGATGAGCCGCTCGCGCTCGGAACGGCGCCAGGCCTTGAGATCTGGGGGAAGTGACGCCATGCAGTCGGGAGTTTCATGATTCTGAAGGAGTTTCGCAATCTTGCGACGGCCGTTTTGCTGGCCGCGCCGATCGCGCTCCCCGCGGCCGGTGCCAATGGAACGGACGAAGCGGTATTAGCCGCGTTTGATGCGTATCGCGCCGGCGACCCGATCAAGCTCGCCAGGGAGACGAAGAAGCTCGAAGGGCACCTCCTCACGCCGTGGCTCGAGTACTGGCGCGTCTCGCTGAGTCTCGAGGACGCGCCGCGCGCCGAAGTGCGTGAATTCTTGTCAAAGCATGCCGACGCCTACGTCGCCGAGCGGCTGCGCGGCGAGTGGCTGCGCGTGCTCGGCCGGCGCGGCGAGTGGGACGAGTTCGAGCGCGAGGCCGCCGCCTATGGCGAAGACGAGCTCGAGGTGCGCTGCTACGGCTGGACGCGCCGCCTCGAGCAGGGCGACGACAGCGCCTTTGCCGAGGCGCGGATCGTCTGGGGCGAGCCGCGCGAGCTGCCCGACGGCTGCGCCAGCCTCGTCGACACGATGGTCGCGCGCGGCCGCATCTCGATCACCGATATCTGGCAGCGCGTGCGCGTGCTGTTCGAAGCGGGGCAGATCACCGCCGCCAAGACCACGCTCGGCTACCTGCAGAAGAGCGAATCGCCCGACGAGCGCTCGCTCGCCGAGGCGGCGCGCCGGCCGAAGCGCTTCCTCGAGCGCCTGCCGGCGAGCCTCGAGCAGCGCCCGGTACGCGAAGTCGCGGTGCTCGCCGCCGTGCGCTATGCGCGCGAGGACCCCGAGGCGACGGCCGAGCTCCTGCTCGGGCCGCTGGACGCGCGCCTCTCCGAGCGCGAGACAAAGTATCTCTGGGGACGCGTCGCGCTCGAGGGCGCGCGCCAGCACCATCCCGACGCGCTCGACTGGTTCGCGCGCGCCGGCGACGCGCCGCTCGACGACGAGCAGCTCGCGTGGCAGGCCCGCGCCGGAATGCGCGCGGGCGACTGGCGCGTGGTGCGCGTCGCGATCGACCGGATGTCGCCGCAAGAGCGCCACATCCCGACCTGGACCTACTGGTACGGCCGCGCGCTCGCCGCCAGCGGCGACGAGGCGGCGGCGCGCGCCCACTTCCTGCGCATCTCCGGCGCGCCCGAGTTCTACGGCCTGCTCGCCGCCGAGGAGCTCGGCGGCGCCGGCGCGCCGCCGCGCGTGAACTACACGCCGAGCGAGGAGGATCTCGACGCGGCGCGGCGCGACGCCGGCCTCGCGCGCGCGCTCGAGCTGATCCGTCTCGGTCTGCGCAACGAGGGCGTGCTGGAGTGGCAGTTCGCGATCCGCTATTACGATGACCCGCGGCTGATCGCCGCGGCCGAGCTGGCGCGGCGCGCCGGGGTTTACGACCGCGTCATCCACACCGCCGACCGCACCGTGTACCTGCACAACTTCGAGCTCCGCTACCCGGTGCCCTACCGGGACCTGTTCGGCGAGTACGCGAAGAATCACGGCCTCGACGAGGCGTGGGTCCTGGGACTGGTGCGCCAGGAGAGCCGCTTCGTCACCGAGGCGCGCTCGAGCGCCGGCGCCGCCGGCTTGATGCAGGTCATGCCGCGCACCGCGCGCTACGTCGCCTCACGCATCGGCATGCGCAACTACCGCGCGAAAAGCGTCACCGAGGTGCAGACGAACCTGAATCTCGGCACCGG